>Ga0272443_10000192_pt1 | contig 118030 bp, 106 predicted proteins | sample SSMAcet12_FD_193581 | JGI IMG/M metagenome (GOLD analysis project Ga0272443, IMG submission 193581) | Marine sediment archaeal communities from Little Sippewissett salt marsh, Falmouth, MA, United States - SSM-Acet-12 | ecosystem: Environmental > Aquatic > Marine > Wetlands > Sediment ... | reverse complement strand
GGCTGGATCGGCGTGTGCGGGGCGTTGTACGCCAGGTACAAGAAGAAGGGCTGCCTGGCGCGAGAGCGCTGCTCGATGTAGTCGACGGCCCACCGCGTGAACAGGTCGGTCGCGTGACCTTCCGGGTCGATCTCGGCGTCATCACGTCGCATGTAGTTGATGCCATGGCGACGATGGGTGTAGTAGTCATCCATCATATCGCCCAGGTAGCCGTGGAAGTGGTCGAAGCCGCGTTCGTTGGGTTTGCTGGGCGACGTGAGGCCCAGGTGCCACTTGCCGACGATGGCGGTGTGGTACCCGGCGCGTTTGAGCATCGTCGGCAGCAGGGTCGCGTGCCGCGAGAGATAGCCCCAGTTGTTCTTGATGTGGGTGCGGATCACGCCAGGGACGCCCACCAGGTCGGGATAGCGGCCGCTCAGCAAAGCCGCTCGGGTGGGCGAGCAGACGGGACAGTTCGCATAGAACCGGTCGAAGCGCATGCCGGAGGCGATGAACTGGTCAATATGGGGCGATTTCAGGTCGGTCGCCCCGTAACTGGACAGATCCCCATAGCCCAGATCGTCAACGAGGATGACGACAATGTTGGGCTTGTTCCCTGGGTGCTGCGCTTGGGCATATCGTGGCGTCGGCACACTCATTGCCAGCGCGCTCAACCCCAAGCCTTTTAGAAAATCGCGTCGCGATTGCGTCATGTCACCAGCTCCTTTTCCCATAGTCCGCCATTGCAGCGTGGGGGCGAATGGTGATTCGCCCCTACGAAAGGGCATCCAGTTTCAACTTATCGCCTGTGCGCTGCATCCACTGGTGCAGCTTGAAGTCCAAGTCCTTGACGATCATGGTGTACTGCGGGTCCTCGGCCAGGTCGTTCATCTCCCACGGGTCGTTGACCAGATCGAACAGTTGCACCTCGCCCACGTGCGGATAACGAATCAATTTGTAACGTTCCGTGCGGACCATGCGCTGGAAGTCGCGATAGGCACCGTAGACACAGTCGTAGAGTTTCTCCTGTTTGCCCTTGAGCAAGGGAACCAAGCTGGGAAACTGCACCGTGTCGGGCGCTTTGACGCCCGCCATTTCACACGTGGTGGCGAACGCACTCTGGAGGTAGACCAGCGCATCGTTCTTCCGTCCGGCGTCGATACCCGGCCCACAGAACACGTACGGCATGCGGACGGAACAATCGTACTGGTTCTGCTTGCCCATGAGCCCATGCTGACCGACGGCCAGGCCGTGATCGGCCGAGAAGATGATGACGGTGTTGTCGGCCTTGCCCGTGGCCTCCAGCGCGTCGAGGATGCGACCAATGTGATAGTCGGCGTGGGAGATGATCGCGTAGTACTCGCTCAGATGTACCTGGACCGCTTCTTTGGTGCGCGGGAACGGCGCGAGTACTTCGTCGCGCAGCTTGTGATCGCCCTGATCGAACGGATGCTCGGGCAGGTAGTTGGGCGGAACCTCGATCTCCTCCGGCGGGTACATATCGACGAACTTCTTGGGCGACTGCCTCGGGTCGTGCGGCGCGTGAAAGGCCACGTACATGAAGAACGGGTCGTCGCTCTGCGTGACGTGGTCCTCCAGGTAATCGATCGCCGTGTCGGCCCAGAGCTTGCTACTGTGGACGATCTCGCCATCGACGTTGCGCCAGTGTCCGGTGAGTGTCTTGTCGTACGGGCTCCACGAGTTGCCCGGTCGCGGTCGGTCGTAGGGGTCCTTGACGATGCCCTTCTCTTTGTTCGCTTTGGCCTTGGTGTCCTTGGAGCCAAACATGCCGCCACCGGTCGGGCCGACGGTTTTGAAACTGCGCTTCAGGGCCTTGTCCCGGTTGTGCCACTTGCCCGTCATGAAGGTGTCGTAGCCTGCCTTGCCGAGCGTTTCGCCCCAAAGCGGATAGTTGCCGCAGGTGTCGCCGCCGCACTGCCAGACGTAGCGACCGGTATTGAGCATCGCCCGGCTCGCCACGCAGACGGCGCCATGCCAGGCGCCCTGATTGAAGCAGTGTGTAAACGTGGTGCCCCGTCGGACCAAGCGATCCATGTTGGGCGTCTTGACCGCCGGGTTGTTCATCGCGTTCACGGTGCTGAAGGCCTGATCGTCCGTGAACAGGAACAAGAAATTGGGCCGCTCGTCCTGGGCCGCGCTCGCATCCTGTACCCAGCGCCCGGCGCCGCTCGCCAAGGCCAATCCCACTCCCAATTGTTTCAGGAATTCTCTTCGTTGCATCAGTAGTCCTTTCCATCAAGGCTGCGCCGGCACGAGGCCAGCCAGGCGTTCAGCGTGTCGATCATCCCCTTTGTGATCTCAGGCTTCTCCATTGCCAGATCGTGTTTCTCGCCCGGATCGCTCACCAGGTCATAGAGTTCGAACGATTTGCCCTTGTCCTTGCTGTAGATCTTGTAGCGGTTGTCGATCAGCGCCAGTTGATTTCGGCTCTGAAAACCAATCGGGCGCGGCCGCTGCGCCATCTTTCCCTCAATCAGCGGCAGCAGACTGACACCATCAACCGGTGCGGGCCGTCCCTCAGGTCGCACACCCAGGACATCCATAGCCGTGGGAAAGTAATCGCAGGTAGAGCAAGGCATTGGGATGGTCCGAGGCGTCTTAATCCTCCCAGGCCAAATCAGTAGACCGGGAACCCGAACGCCTCCTTCGTAGAGGCTGCGCTTGCGTCCGCGCAGGCCTTTGGTTCGACCGGGCGCCGAGTCGTTGCCCTCCGGGCCATTGTCACTACAGAACCACAGCATCGTATCGCGCGTCATGCCGAGCGTTTCCAGCTCGGCCCGCAGGCGACCCACCTGCTCGTCCATCGCCGTGATGCATCCGCAGTAATCGCGGAGCTTCGGGTCCTGATCGCTATACATTTCGCGGTACTTGGGCCCGGCCACTACGGGCAGGTGCGGCGTATGAAACCAAATGACGACGAAAAACGGTGTGTCTTCTGTCGCGGCCTGGCGAATGAACGGAAGCGCGCGATCCATGATGACGCGCGAATCGTCGCCATCGAGATTCTCGGTAACGCGCCGACCGGGTGCGGACCAGTAGTACGTTCCATACGGCGTACCAGCACCAGGTGTCTTCATCGGGTCCCACGTGGGCACCTTCGCTTCCGTGGAGAAGCACGTATCGAAACCGTGCTCCCAGGGCGGGGCGTAGTGCTCGGTCTGCCCGGGACGACCTCGGTTGGAATCTTTGATCTCGGTGGTCAGTGTGCCGAGATGCCACTTACCGAAGTGGCCCGTGGTGTAGCCTTGCGTCTTGAGCACTTCCGCCAGCGTGACCTCCTGGTCGCGCATATGGCCCACGTTGGCATGGAAGATGCCGTAGCGGTAGGGGTGCCGCCCGGTCAGGCTACTGCCGCGGGTGGGCGAACAGACAGGAGCGCCGGAATACCAGCGCTCGAAGCGCAGGCCCTCGGAGGCCATTTTGTCCAGATTGGGCGTCTTGAGGACGGGGTGGCCATTGTAGCCGGTGTCGCCCCAGCCCTGATCGTCGGTCATGCAGAAAATAATGTTGGGTTTCGTCGCTCCGGCGGCCGCGAGGAGTCGATGCGAGATGCCACCCGCTCCCAAGACAATCCCCAGACTCTTGAGGAAGTCGCGTCTGGTGGTCTTCTGCTGAGCCATGAAAACTCTCTCGTCGATATTACGGCCGGCGGTCCCAGGGATTGGCCGGGCGCGGTTCGTATTGCGGGCGGGCGTCCTGAGCGGGCATGGAATCGACCACCTTCTGGAATCTTCGTCTGGCTTCGACGTGAGCCCGCTCCTGGCTTTCGATCAGGTTCGCCTGTTCCCACGGATCGGCTTTGAGATCGTAGAGCCGCTCGATTTGCCGGTCGGTGTTGACCCAGGCTTTGTAGCGTTTGTCGCGAATGACGCGGGAGGCGTAGTCGTGTTGTCCCCGCACGCCGTCGTTGTCGAGGCGGGCCGGACCGTGCCCCAGGGCCATGATCCACTCGCGCGGCGAATCCTTCGCCTTGCCCAACAGCAGGGGGGCAATGGAGACGCCATCGATTGTGGTGTTCTTCGGCAGAGCCGCACCGCCCAGTGCCGCGAAGGTGGGCAGCAAATCCGCAAAGTCCGTCAGCGCGTCGGTTACAACACCTGCCGGCACCAGCCCGGGACCGTTGACGATGAACGGTGCACAGACGCCGGACTCCCACTTCTTGCCTTTGCCTCCTTTGACCTTGTGGCCGTTCAGCGTTCCGGTCAGCCCACCACTGGAGCCATTGTCGGTCGTGAAGATGACAATGGTATTGTCGCGCAGGCCCAACTCGTCGAGCGCGCCGACGAGACGACCGACGAGCTTGTCCGTATAGCGGATCATGGCCTTGTGTTTCGCGTAGGTCTCTGTGACCTCAGGCTCGTCCGGCGTAGGCACCAGAGGTCCATGCGTCAGACACATCGGAAAGTAGAGGAACATCGGCTCGTCCCGGTGTCGCCTGGCGAAATCGATCAGAAAGTCCGCGTAAACGTCCGGGCCAAACTGGGCCGTGTGGGTCAGGCTGCCCTCGGGTGTGTTGATGTAAGCATCCCAGTAACGCTCGCCACTGGGCGGGTTGCCTGCCTCATACCCCGTCCACATGCACCAGTCGTCGAAACCGTGCTGTCGCATGGCATCGGGCATGACACGAAAATCGTTGATCTGCCATTTCCCCGCCGCGGCGGTCGCATACCCGGCGCCCTTCAAAACGCGTGCGACGGTCGTGTAATGCCTCGGATCGAAATAGCCCACGCCCCAGCGCGGGACGTCCCAATGATTGACCCAACCGGTGCGCCAGGGGTACTGGCCCGTCAGCAGGGTCGCGCGCGAGGGCGTGCATTGCGGCATCGAGTAGGCTGAGGTGAAACGCATGCCACCGGCCGCCAGGGCATCGATATGGGGCGTCGCAATCCCGGTCGCACCGTAGCAACTGATCCATTCCTTGCCCAGGTCGTCGACCATGATGAAGAGAATGTTGGGCTTGGATGGCTCGCGTCGCGCAGCTTGAACCGTGCCTGCCATGGCAGCCCACGCCGCACCGGCACCGATGACCTTGAGGAATTCCCGTCTGTCGATTCGCTCTTTCATGGACGCGCACCTGAGGGACGTCGGATAACTTGCCATGCTTGCACAGAGACAATTCTACCGGCGCGTCAGGCAATTCTCAAGGGCGCAGACTTACGCAAGTCATTTCTGGGACGGGCAGGGTACTCCTGGCTCCAAAACCGTCCGGACCGCCGTGATTTCCTCGACGGCTTTTCGTGACAAAGGGGCCGGTCGCAACTGGCCTTGCCCCCACAATTCATACCCGATCAAGCGGTAGGGACTCTCGGGGTGCTCGGACGCACCGACGGGAAGCAAAGCCATCGCGTGGTCGGCATCGTTGAGCGGAACATATTGCGTATACGACTGAGCCCTTTGCGAGAAGATCGTTCCGCCCTCGATACAGCGTAGCGCCGGGAACGTGATGTCCTGCTCTTCGTCCAGCGAACCGAACCCATCGAGCGTTGACATATAAGGCAATTTCGTGGCAAGTAGTTGGGCCTGGGCCTGGGCGTGCCACTGGCTCGGGTCGTCGCCGTAGCGCGCCTTGCCATAGCGCCAGGCGGCACGGAGAATGAGATTCACGTAGTCGGCTTCCTCTTGACTCAGCATGGCGTTGGGATTCTCGGCGATACGGGCATCGAGCGTCTGGAGCATGTTGCACAAGCCCGAACCCCCACCGCCGTAAATCGTGGCGGCGGCGAAGTTCTGACGAAATGCCATGGGCATCAAGTTGAGAATCTCGGTGCCTTTGATCGACATCTCCATCTTGCAGCCTGCCGAACGCCAGTCTTCGAGGTAGTCCAGCGCCAGGAGCGTCTCTTCCGCCAGCGGATACTGCTGGATGTCACGCAGGTGGTAACCCAACTTGACGAGATCGCGCTTGATCGGCGCGACGGTGTCGTAATGGATGTCGAGCACGTCCTCAGGCGTGAACACTTTCTGGGCCATGACGCGCTCCTTGAGTCGCCACGACCGGTCGGTATCGCCCAGACTGCCGGTCGAGATGCCCATGGAGATCGGATAAAACGACGCGATCGGACGATGGTTCGCGGTAACAAGCCAGCCTTGCGCGGGGTTGATCACCTGGGGCAACAACTCGTGGGGCAGGATGCCTTGCCAGTCGTTGGCAGTGTCCCATCCCTCGTGCGCCGCGCGGTCGTCGAGTAGCGCATGGGGCGAACGAATCGGCAGCGCCAGGATTGTCTTATAGCCAATGTTGCCCCGGCGGTCGCCAAAGACGCAATTGCCACTGGGGAAGCGCCAGCCGCCCAGTGCCTGCTGGAACTGGCGGATGTCTTTGGCTCGCATCATCGCCAGCAGGCCCTCAAACGTGTCATGCTCCGGTTCGCAGATCGGAACTCGCTTCAGGGCCACTTCATCACCGCGCCGCACCCCCATCGCGATCGACGTTACCACCGGACCGAAACGCGTTTGACGCACGTTCAGCATCCGCGGTCGGCCCTCCTTGACCTCGATCGTCTCAGTCCGCACCTCCATGTCGAGCCATTGGCCATCGAGCTGGTATTGGTCGGGCCGGTTGGGATCGGTCTTGAGAACGAACAGATCGGCCTGGTCGGCGCCGAGGGCGGTCAGGCCCCAGGCAACATCGGGTGTGAAACCGATCAGGATGCTGGGATTGCCCGGTACGCCGATGCCTCGGGCGTTGAAGGTCTTGCCGATGACGTGGAACTCGTAGAACATCGATGGATTGCGGACGAGCGTTTGTGGATCGCTGACCAGAACCGCCGAACCGTTTGTGGTGCGGCGTTTGCCGACGACCCAGGCATGGCTGAAGCGCGGTCCGGGCGGGACCCGTCGTCGCATCGGTGTGACATCCACCTTGCGCGTCAGGTTGTGCTCGGTTGCGTAATCGTAAAGCCTGTCCACCCACCCGTCGCTGACATCGCTGCGCTGGATCACCGAGGCATCGTTCCGCACGGGCCGCAGGCGCGTGACGCTCTCACCGTCGCGAGGCCTAAACATTTCGATCTGTCGCCGGCCCGCCTTGATCTCGTAATAGGCTCCCATCTCGCGCAGGCCATCCCCGGCGAAGAACAGCCCCATCCGCCACCAGGAAGCGATACACGCCGCGGGCGTCCAGGGCTCGGGCTCCAGTTCGTACGTCTCGAAAAGATGTAATAAGTCATTCGGATGTTGCGTGATGTAGTCGTTGACGCCCTCACTGTACGCCTCCAGAAGCGTGCGTTCTTCAGGTCCCAATTGGCGGGCCGTCTCCTGAGCAGCGTGGTAGTACCCAATGGTGCGCATCTTGACGTCGCTGCGCAGCGCCGAGTTCGTGCCTTGAGGGCGTCGCTCTGTGACGCCGACCTTCACGTCTCCAACATGCTCGGCCAGCCGGCCTTGAATGATGCGGAGATTGTAGTACATCTGAAAGGCGCGGTCCTGCGCGGTGGCATAACCCAAGCCATACATCGCGCCGGCATCGGTCCGGGCAAAGACATGGGGCACACCCCACCGATCGCGGATCAGCTCGACCCGACCATAGGAACCGGCGCGGTCTTTGGTGGCTGGCGTGTCGCAACCACAGAACAAGGCGCCGAATGTGACGAATCCGATGAATGCGAGTCGTGCTTTTGCCACTGACATGCGCCGTGCCTCCATACGAATAACTGACGTTGTCGGTATGGATTAGACGTCTGGCTCGTCTTCGCTATTGCCCGCAAATTCCGCACCCGCGATAATGATGACGTATTCCCCTTTGGGCTTCTCCGGGAGGTCGTCGAGCAATTGCGAGATTCGCCCACGGGTGACACGTTCGTGCAGTTTGGTCAGTTCCTTGCAGATCGCCCCGTAGCGATTGCCAAAAACGTCCAGCGCTTCGACCAGGAACTTCCGCACGCGATAAGGACTCTCGTAATAAATCAGCGTGTGCGGCGAATCTTTGTCCATCTCCAGGAACTTGCGGCGCTTGCCAGGCTTGTTAGGTGGGAACCCGCGATACGTAAAGCTGTAGACCGGCATTCCTGACAGCACCAAAGCAGTGACGAACGCGGTGGCGCCGGGTATGGCCGTCACTTCGATGCCTTCTTTGACCGCTTCCCAGAGCGCGATGAAACCAGGATCGGAAATGCTGGGCGTACCGGCGCTGGTGACGAGCGCGATCGACTTGCCTTCCTGGAGCAAACGAACGATCCGGCCGATCACCTTGTGCTCGTTGTGCTCGTGGAACGAGATCTGGGGCTTCTGGATGTCGAAGTGCTTGAGCAATCGTCCCGTGTGGCGCGTGTCCTCGCTGGCCACATAGTCAACCTGCTTGAGCGTCTCCAACGCACGCAGAGTGATGTCGCCCAGGTTGCCAATTGGCGTCGACACAAGATAGAGCATAAGAAAACCACCCACCGAAACCGGCGCTGTCACCGTGCCATGAGACTTCACTCCACCGACGCTGCCTCGTAGCGTTCCAGCGTCTTTTGCATTCCTTGCCGCATCTCCCCGTCGTCGGCCAGAGTCACAGCCTTTTTCTGGTACGTCACCGCCCGCCCCACATATTTCTTGCCCAGTTCATACAGCGCCAGGGCATAGGTATCGAGGATCGCCGGTTCCTTCTCTTCCGTTAACTTGACCGCCTTGGCCGCGGCCTTGTGGGCGAGTTCCAGATCGCGATTGGCTTCGGGGACTTCCGTCAGGATGTTCCAGGCCAGGGCGTTGAGCATCCCGGTGTGGTCTGAGCCGTCGACGAGTTGCGCGCCGATCTCAGCGGCCTCGTCGCTGCCCGTACGCGCCGCGGCGAAGTACTGTCCGTAGAGCTTGACCAGCCGTGCCTTTTCCTCTTCTTCGGCCGCCTTCTTCTTCGCATAGCTAGCGTAATCGAATTGCCCGGCCACGACCTGCTCCAGGACCTCGTCCATCCCATCGAGGGGATGACCGTGCCAGACAAGATTGCCATTCTTGTCGACGATAAAGGCGTGTGGAATACCCCCGATGCCGAATGCCTCCATGTACCCTTTGCCGACCTGCCTCTGGGGATCTGCTGCAACAACATAGTCCATCGGCCCGGCCTTCTCCGCTTCGACAAAGGGTTTGACGATGTCCACCGTTTCGTTGGAGATTCCGATGATGGTCACGCCCTTGTCTTTGAACCGGCGTTGCAGTTCGGTCAGATGCGGAATGCTCCGCAGACACGGCGGGCACCACGTCGCCCAGAACTCGACCACGTAGACGGTGCCCTTTTTGATCTCGATCGGGCCCCCTTTGACCCACTGCAATCCCTGCAACGATGCCGCCGGCTTGCCGAGCTTGTCCCCAGAAGCCGCGGCTTGTTGCCCTGCACCGCCACTGACCAAAACCGCAGACACCAGAAGTGCTGCCACGCCCAAACACAAACCCACTTTCGCTTTCATGATGGCTCCTCTCTGTCTTGCGATACCGCTATACAGAATGCTCGAGATTGACCTTGGTTTGACGCGACGTCCACGCCTTTTCAAGGCACCATCTTACCAGTGCAATACTCGCTTGGGAACCGCCCAAATCGAGTCGGAAACCCGCTCACGGCTGCAAATCGCCCAATTCGTGCAGGGTTATGGCCGGGAGGATCATCGCGGCGGTTTCGGTGCGCAGAATGCGCGGGCCCAGGCCGACCGGGACGGCGCCGTGTTCGCAGGCCAGCCGGACCTCGTCGTCGCTGAAACCGCCTTCGGGGCCGATCAGAATGGCGATGGATGAGGGGAGATGGTCGTCGGGCCGCAATGCTTCTCTCAGCGAGCGGGTGCCGCCCGACGTGGAGGCGATTAAGGTGCGATCGAAAGTGCCGAGTTGGGCAAGCGCTGCACTCCAGGTGAGAGCTCCTTCGATTTCGGGTATCCGGCCCCGGTGCGACTGCTCGGCCGCTTCGGTGAGAATGCGCCGCCAGCGCGTCAGCTTCTTGGCGTCGATCTGTTTGGCCCGGGCGATGCTCCGCTCGGTCTGCACCGGAACGAACCGCGCCACGCCCACCTCGGTGCCCTTCTGAAGTACCCACTCGAACTTCTCCCGGGCCAACAGACTCTGAAAGAGCGTGATTCTCACCCTAGGCTCGCCAGATGATTGCCGTTTGTCCGTGATCTCGCCAGTCGCTTCGCGCTTGGTCACCGTGGTCAGCGTCACATCATACTCATAACCAGCGTTATCCAGAGCAACGATCGCCTCGCCCACCTGGAGCCTCAGCACGTGGCACACCTGGTGCGCCTGCTCGGCACTGAGCCGAACCTCCCGATCCTCAAACCCCGATTCTGGCACGAAAAAGCGATTACTGCTCATAGGAGAGGCATCTTATTATACTTTTCTATCATTTGCCGGAGGCTTATTATACTTTTGGGCCAAAAAGTGTAATAAGGATGAACGTGGGAGCAGGGGTCGGACTTGGAAGGCATGATTTCCATCTTGTTTGAAGACGCGGATATCGTCGCGGTCGATAAGCCCGAGGCCCTGGCGGCGATTCCGCAGCGGCAGCCGCAAGGCGATTCGCTGTTGGAACTGCTCGGCGCCCAGCGCGAGGAAAAGCTCTTCATCGTCCACCGGATCGACAAGGACACCAGTGGCGTGATCGTCTTCGCCCGCAACGCCCAGGCCCATCGCTTTCTCAACCAGCAGTTCGAGGCCAGGCAGGTCGAGAAAGCCTACCTGGCCCTCGTCCACGGCGTGGTCGCTGAGAATGCGGGCACGATCGAGCAGCCGCTGCGCCAGTGCGGCTCGGGTCGCGTCGCCGTCGATGGCAAGCGGGGCAAGCCCAGCATCACCGAGTTCCGCGTCGTCGAACGCTTCGGATCACACACGCTCGTCGAAGCCCACCCGCGCACCGGCCGGCGCCATCAGATCCGCGTCCACCTCTATCACCTCGGCCATCCCATTGTGGGCGATCCCCTCTACGGCGAGAAGGCCAGGCAAAAGGATTTCCCCCGCCTGATGCTCCACGCCCAAAGGCTCACCGCCCAACTGCCCTCGGGCACCGACCTGACCGTCGAAGCCCCGATCCCCGAATCCTTCCGTGCGAGTCTGGAAGAGATTACGAGTCAGTGACCTGTGTGTCGCCTGGCGGCGCCGCCAGAGCGGCCAGGATCCGGCGGGCGGTCTCGGGAGGTAGCTCGGCCGGGCCGGCCTCCGACGGGTCGCCTGCCGCGTCGGAAGGGGCGGTGCGCGTTGGGTCCTCCAGCGTAATGATGTCGAGGCAGGACTTGCGGGCCACCTCTTCCTTCTCGCAGTCAGTTAGAGCGACGAGTTTGCTGGCCGCGACGATGGCGTAGCGGGCCAGAATTAGACGGCCCGAACGATAGGCCTGGGTCATTCGTCGCTCGAATTCCGCGACGAATTGCTCGTCGGCCAGCCACCGACTGTACAGGACATTGCCGACGCCGTGTTTGGCGAGTACCTGTTCCTCATTCATCGCAGACGTGAAGAGATCTTCAATCAGGGCACGTTGTCGTCGGGTTAAGTTCTTCGCTTGGGGCATCGTAGCACCTCCACTGCATAAAGAGTTATTGCGAAACGATCTTTGTGTAATCGTCGACTCGGCGTTAAACTCAAACGCCGATATTCAGAAGACATCTTGGGATCTCAGCCGTGGAATCGGTCACAGGCTAAGCCAATCTCTCAAGGAGCATGACATGAACAGGAAAGGATTTGTCGGTCTGCTGTTGACAGCGAGTCTGGCGCTGGCCCTCGGTGGCTGCTCGCATGGCTCGGGGATCGAATTCGGGGCATTCGGGGCTTCTTTGGACTCCGACGATCTGGGCGATGGCTACGGCGGCGGCGTCAAGCTGGAATTGAACCCCATCGACATGGTCAGCGTCGATGCGCGAGCAAGCTGGATCCAGTTCGATGATACGGACATCGACATGGTGCCGCTGGAGGTCGCGGGGCTGCTCAACTTCCCGATGCTCTGGGAACACATCGTGCCGTACGTCGGAGCCGGCGTCGGCTATTACCTCTTCGACGGCAGCGGACCCGACTTGGAAGATGAAGTGGGGTTCTTTCCCCTGGCCGGGCTGGAAATCGGGCTGCACAGCGTCTCCATTCTGGCGGAGGCCCGCTGGCTCTTTCTCGAGGCCGATATCGACGGCGCCCAGGAAGAACTGCGGAATCTCACCGAGGCGGACGTGGATGGGTTCGGGGTCAACCTGGGATTGCTCTTTCGTTTCTGAGTTGAGCGTTTGACAGACGTCACGGTGCTATGAATCCGAAAGCGGCTGAAACCTGGAACTTCGCGCTGGCGAAGATGAAAGAGGCCAGGCAATTCCTGGAGAAGGAAGACGACGAGCTGGCCAAGACCGAGATCGCCAAGGCGGTCTACGTCGGCGCCGGCGCGCTGCTCTATCTGCTGGGTGAGGGCGAGGCCGAACAGGCGGCCCATCAGGCGGCGCAGCGTTTCATCAGCGACATGGCCGCCGAAGATTGCACGGCCGGCGAAGCCTACATGGCTGCCCGCAAGGTCCTGGGCTTCATCGCGGAAATGTCGCCGCCGGAGCAACAGCTCCCGGCGCCATAGGCATCGGCCGCGGCAGAGGAATGTAGCCATGACGAGCAACAGCGCAACAGCGTTGATCACCGGGGCCTCCAGTGGCATCGGCGCCGAACTGGGCCGTATCCACGCCGAGCACAAAGGAAACCTGGTGCTGGTGGCCCGTCGTCTCGACCGGTTGGAAGCGCTCAAATCCGAACTGGAGCAGGCCCACGGGATCACCGTCCACGCGATCGCCAAGGACCTGACCGATCCGGAAGCACCCCGAGAGATTTACGGCGAACTCATCGCGCGCAACATCCAGATCGATTATCTGATCAACAGCGCCGGGCTGGGCAACGTCGGGCTCTTCCATGAGCAGGACTGGGCCCGCAATGAGGCGATGATCAAGGTCAACGTCCTGGCGCTGGCGGCGCTGACGCGCCTGTTCACGCCTGCGATGGTGACACGAGGCAATGGCCGCATTCTGAACGTCGCTTCAATGGCGGGCTTCCTGCCCGGCCCGCTGCACGCGGTGTACTACGCGACCAAGGCGTTCGTGGTCTCGTTCAGCGAGGCGACGAGCAACGAACTGGCCGGCACCGGTGTGACGGTCACGGCCTTGTGCCCCGGACCGGTCGAAACGGAATTCCTCGAACTGGCCAACCTCAAGTACGTCAGCGATTTTGCCCCAACCATCTCGGCGCAGCGCGTGGCCCGGACAGGCTACGAGGCCATGCTCAAAGGCAAGACCATTATCGTTCCGGGCCTGATGAACAAATTGATCACCCACGTCCTGCTGCGCTTGACGCCCCGCAAGCAAGCCACCGCCATCTCACGTTCCCTGATCGCGAAGAAGACCTGATGGCGTCTGCACACGAGTCATATGGAGTCTGGAACTGAAAGGGATCGTCGTTGTGACTCTCAGCGAACTGACCACTCGCGAAAACGAATGGCTTGATAGACACCCTTCGCGCGGTTTCATGGAGGAGAAAGATGCGCTGTGCAAGGAAGAGGGTATCTACGATGTCTGGAGAGAGATCTTCGCCGAGTACGTGGCTCTGGCAGGACCCGGCGATCTGGAGGCTCTCAAGCGCGCGCTTTTCCTGGCTTGGTATGAAATGGCCGAGCCCAGTCATTTGAGCGGCCTGTACCTCTTGGACGCCGAGGCCAAGAAAGAAGTCTTCCAAATGCTGGAAGACTTGGCGAGACAAGATCAGCTTGACGAAGAACTGAAGTGGATGCTCCCATACTACTATTCGATTGCAGACTGGTACCTCAAGTCTGAATTCGAGGCTGTCAGGAAAGCAAGCGAAAGAAACGTGAAGCTCTGGCGAACAGGTTGCCTAAACGCATCGTTCGAAAACCGCGGCCAACTTGGCCGGTATTGGACGTCTATTCAAGACGGTCAGAAACGGGAGCGATCCAAGCTCCCCTTTCTGAGGCTTGAAAGCCGGATCGGACGCACGATAATTGCGGCCAGGGTAGCCTGGCGGGACTTCGTCCACAGGTGGCGCCACAGTCATCGAGTTCCTGGAGAAAGACCGAACGAGCGGCACTGAGATTACCTCGGGGCTCGCCGGCGTTGGCGGCCCTCCTCGATCATCGCGTCGATCTTCCTCATGTGTTTTGGGTGTTCATCCCGATAGTCGGCATCGTAATACCACAGGCCGTCGATCAGTTTCACGTCTCCCCAGCCTTCCTGTCCTTCGGGAGAGGCGCGGACGCCGAAGAAGTTGAATGCTGGCAGCAGTTCCATATCGACAACGCCGTGTGAGTCGATGTGAACGAACCTGGGCTCCAGATTCAGGATGACGTGAGGAAATGTCGACGCGTTGGGATCGGAATCGTCGCCCGAAACACAGTACCGCTTTGGCTTCAGGTCTCCCTCGGCGACGCGTTTCGCGAGCTCACGGCAGGCGACCAACAGTTCCTCATAGTTGGTTTCATAGAACAAACGCTCCCGGCCTCGAGCGGCCGTCTCTACAATGGCTTTCATCGGCACCAGGAAGGCCACGGCCGGAGCCAACACGCAAAAGATGAAGAAGGCCAGTAGCGCGACAACCACTGCGAGGATGGCTATCTTGAGTTTTCTTCCGCTCGCTTTCATCGCGCCGCCCTTTCCGCAAAGTGGATATCCCTGTGCCGATTATACCCCAGCCAAGAGGCTCGATCAAGCAGCGCAGGCTAGCCTTATAGATGCAGTTTCGCTTGACAAAGGGGGCGTCCGGCGGTATAGTAGAGAGTGTAGAATGTGACGGATGAGTGGTGAGAAAGGGCAAGTCGCTTTCCCTCCACCAGGCAACAGGATTTTTAGGGATAAGATCCGCAGATCCATACAATCCGGGGTGCAACGGGGCTGTTCTGTTTCCGTACCGAGCGTATCACTTCAGGTACAGAGAACGCTCGCACAAAGCCCCCTGATTGGCAATCCGTCCTGGTACCATCATGCGGCCCGCCGCCGGACCGGCTCGAAGCCGACCGGCGGGGTCGGAACGAGAGAGAAGGGTGCAACCGATGGCCCACCGCCACGAGATCGAGTGTCCCTACTGTGGTGACACGCACACCGTTGAAGTCCCGAATCGCTTCCCCCGCGTGCAAGGGGTCCATGCCTGCAACGCCGGTCTGTCCCTCAACCATGTGGGCCTCTTCCGCCGCTTGTCGGAAGAAATCAAGAGACGCTGTCCCAAGACCAAGCAGTTCTATCACGTCGTCTGCGTCCGGATGCCGGCGCGATTGTGAATGCGTCGCGCGGGCGCGCCGGTCAAATGACGTTGGTCAGGTCCGCGATGAAGACCTGACGCCGGCCTTCGGGGGCACCGTTGAAGCAGACTTGTTGGTAGTCGCGGCTCCAGACTGGATGCGGATCGAGACGCAAAACACCTTTACCCTTGCCCAGCGTGTAGATCGTGCAGATACTTCGCTCGTCGTCGGCCTCCAGATCAACCAGCCGGATCGGCACCTCTCCATTCTCCAGTGCCACGGCTTCATTCGGATAGGCGTCGGTTACCAGGAATCGCTCATCTCGCGTGACACTTGGATGGCCGCCGCCCAGTCGCTTCTCGCTGAGCACGGTGAACTCCGAACCATCGTACCGGAAACGGCAGAAGCGCATCGTCTTGCCATCGGGCTTGAGGTTCATGATCAAATGCTCGCCGTCCGGATGCCAGTTCGGATGGTGCCCACCCGGCGCCCACTGTTGCCAACGGATAGCCAGCTCGATGTTACGGCCATCGCTGTTGAACGCGAACAGCATGGGCCTGAGCTTGCGCTGACCGGCCGGACGCCCGCGGAAGACCTGCATGATTCGTGTCCCCTGCGGATTAAACTTCGAGTGGAACAGATAGAAGGTCACGTCCGTCAGCGTTTCGGGATCAGGAATTCGCTCGTGCAAATCTGCGATACTCAGCAGTAGCCTCTTCGTGTTCGTGCGCAGGTCCGTCTGCCACAGCCCTTGCGTCTTCGAGGCATTCTCATGCAAGACGGGAGGATTGTCCTCGTCAACGGGCACGCCGTAACCGGCTTGCGTGACATTGATCAAATCCAGCGGAAAGCCGATCACCGACGACTCGTCAGGAGCGATATGGTACATCGGTCCGGCGAAGGCCTTGGCCTCGGTGTCTTCCAGGTCGATGCGCACACACACAGCCTGGCCCGCGATGATATCGTTTGTGTAAAGGTGCCGATCGGTCGCGCCCCAGTTGAGATTGGCGCCGAGTTGAAAGCCCCAACCCTTGGTGGTGTAGACCGTCTCGATGGTCCGCTCGTGCAGATCGATCACGCAAACGTCCGCCGTCTCACCCCGTTTGGGCTCGCGATCCTGAAACGGAAACCGCGTCACCGCCAGGTACCGACCGGATGGACTCCACGGACAGACGTCATAGAACGTCTGCAGGTAAAACCCATCGTCCGGCGTGACGCACGTCACCTCGCCCACGGTTTGACCCGACCGGTACGGCCGGAAATCAAATGCCTTCGTCGTCTTTTCCGGCCGCGTCACCGACCAACACCCCTCCGTCAGCACCGCCGCCGCCAACCCCGCGGATGTCCGTAAGAAATCCCTGCGCCTCATGACTTGCTCCTTGCGACCCATAGTTGCCCAGCCGCGTAACTCGATTCTGACCATAACACGGCCACCTGTATCACCCCATATACAGTGACTATCGCATGCAGCCTTGAATCTGACAAGTGAAATGGTGTGTGGCCACGCTCCCTTAGCTCGTCAGTTAGAATCTTGACGGCATCTCTGGCCAGTCGTAGACTGAAGAGGACAGGGTATTGGATTACTCTTTGCAGCGTAAGAGGTGGCGAGCAGACCTATAGGAGAGAGAGGTGTGGAGTCGATACGGCTTGAACAGATGACGGTGGGTCAGATATTCCAGACGACGTTTGCCCTTTACCGGCGTCGTTTCTGGCATTTCCTGGGAGTCGTCGCCGTCGTGTATGTTCCGCTGGTGTTCCTGTCGGCCGGGGCAAATTCGCTTGAGGTATCAGGTACCGCCGCACATCTAACGTTTGTCGGCCGGACACTAATCATGATTGGCGCTCCTGCCGTCTGCACAGGTGCTCTCGCACGATCCATAACCGGGCTTCATCTCGGCAACCCGATAACTGTCAGTCAGGCCTACGGATCGCTTGGTTCGCAAGCTCTGACGCTGGCGGCGACCGGAGCTCTCGTAGCCGTTGGCATTCTCGCGGGACTGCTCATATTCATTATTCCCGGCATCGTCATCGCGGTTTACTGCGCCGTGGCGGTGCCATGCGTGGTTATGGAGAATATCGGTCCGATGGCGGCGCTGGATAGAAGCAGGATCCTGGTGCGCCATGACATGGCGAAGGCTTTTGGGCTGGGCTTGATTCTGCTGGCAGCGAGTTTCACTATCGGCTACCCGATCGGGCGAACAATACACCTTTCTGTCGCGGCGCTTCTGGGTTCCGGTACACCGCTGACTCGCTTTGTAAGTTCGCTGGTCGGCGGCCTGGCTGCGCTGTGGTTCTGGCCGGTCTATGTGATCCCGCAAATTCTGCTCTACTTCCACCTGCGCAGTTGCGAGGACGAGGGGCTGCTGGCGGACCGGATGCAGCTAAGGTCGTGATCGGCCGGATTCGGGTTGCGAGATTCATGCCCATCCTAGGTGTTGTCTCGGCCGCCAAACTGCGGTAAGCTGCACAAATAGAGCTTCAAAACAGCGTCGCAGATGTAACACAAGCAGGGATGAAATGGCTAAGGGAGAACGGATTATGAATGCCAGATTGGCGGTTTTGCTGTTGTGCGTCGTCCATGTCGGCGTCGGTTGCGCGACTAGGCCTGAGTCGGTCGCGTCACGGAATTATCTCTCGGCTCAGATCGAGGAGACGGTCGCACTGTTCAAGATCAGAGACCCGGGCATCCAGGCGTTTTTCGACCGCTCCTATGGTTATGCCGTGTTGCCTCGGATCACAAAGGGGGCCCTGGTCGTCGGGGGAGCTCATGGCAAAGGCGAGGTCTTTGCGGGTGGCGTGAAGGTTGGCTATTGCAGCATGACGCAGGCCAGCATCGGCTTTTCCTTCGGGGGCGAGTTCTTCCGCGAAATCGTATTCTTTCGGGACAAAGTCGATCTGGACCGCTTCCGCATGGGCGACTTCACCTTCTCGGGCCAGGCCACTGCGGTGGCTCTCACGGCCGGGGCGGCCGCCAAGAGCGACTACGAGTACGGTATGGCCGTGTTTGTCATGCCCGATTCAGGTCTGATGGTCGACGCCTCCATCGCCGGTCAGAAGTTCTCCTACGACCCGGCCTTCACCATGCGTGAGGAGCCCCCGACCGTATTGCCCTGACAACCGACCTGGGAGGGACCTTCAATCCCCATGCGGAGTGTCGCGCGCCCACATAGCCGTTCCGAGTGGCACAGACGAATTGCGCTGCTGAGTGTTGCCCTGTTGGGTCCACTGACCGGCTGCCGTTCCCAGCCCGCGCCGCCCGTGGCGCAGATGTCCGTGGTCATCGTGGTGCGAAACAACTGCGGTATCGACCTGCGTACCGTGTCGTTGTACAGCCTGATGAAACCCGACGGTCTGGCCGATTCGTACGGCACGATCTCCCCGGTCCCGCGCGGGACGACCCAGATCCTCGGACGACAGTCCGCCGCCTTTCCGCTGCCGAATATCGTCGAACTCGTCTGGACCGACGAGCGCGAGCAACAGTACCGCCAGAAGATCGCGATAGAACGACTTCTGCGACAGGCGCCGGGCCAGGACAAGAAGACGCTGATCTTCGAAATCCGCCCGGCCGGCGAACTGGTGGCCTACGCCCAGGAGCCCTGACAAGCAGCCTGGCTAGGAACGAGCCACGTCCACCCAGAACTGACCGATCGCCTTGTAGAACGTCAGGACGGCCAGGATGGCGCAGTGGCGATGCTCCGGCGGCAACTGCGGCAGTTCATCGAGCACGTGCTTCGCGTTGATCGACAGCGCTTTGGTCAGCGTCTTGCCCTCAATGTATTGGGCCACCGTCCGGGCGCACAGCCGGGTGAATTCACAGCCATCGGTGTAATAGCGCGCTTTGCGAATCACATCGTCTTCAATGACCAGATAGAACTCCATGGTATCCCCACAGGGCCCGGTGTGCCACGCCCCGGCCGAGGGATCCGTCATACGTCCACAGTACTCGTCTGCCACCGTTGGCTCCTCACAGTCTGATCTCGATGCAACACGCGTCAGCGGCAGCAAAGCTCTGTCCAAAGCATCGCTGCGCCGCGCATTCTACGGCCTTATCCCCACGCCTGCAATGCTGTGCTCGAACGCCGGCGTCGGACAAACAGTACTTGGCTGTCAGCTATCGATGACCTATACTCACAGATGGCAACAGCCGGTCGATGACAAGCATCTTTCCGCAAGCAAGCATGGGCTGAAGTGAGGGGACAGACGATGGCCGAACAGAAACGCAGGATCTTCAACGGACGGGCATTCGCTTCCACATTGAGCGGGATCTCCTTTATCGGGATGTGCATCACCGGGATCATCCTCTTCGTGGTGCCGCCGGGGCGGATCGCCAACTGGACGGGTTGGACGATCTTCGGGCTGACCAAGGCACAGTGGCAAGCACTGCACATCTGGTGGAGCCTGGTCTTCATGGTCGCCGCGGTCGTCCATCTGGCCTATAACTGGCGATGCCTGCTGGGTTATTTCAAGAGCAAGGTCGACGCCGCGCGGGCCCTGCGCGTTGAGTGGATCCTGTCGCTGGCGATCTGCGCCCTCGTCTCGATCGCGACGGTAGCCGGGCTCAAACCGTTCTCGTCGCTGATGGCCTGGAACGAATCGATCAAGCACAGTTGGGACGACAGCGATCGTCGCGCGCCGATTCCTCACGCCGAGCTGCTGACACTGACGGAGTTGACCCAACACGTCGACGGTCTCACCACGGAAACGATCGTCGCCAACCTTCGCGCCCACGGCATCACCGTCGCTTCGCCCGCAGACATTGTCGGCGACCTGGCCGCGGCGCACAACCTGACGCCGGACCAGTTGTACCGCATTGCCGTCGGCCAGGTACAGGGCCAGGGCGGTCACGGAGGCGGCGCTGGACGAGGGGCCGGGCGCGGTATGGGAGCAGGGCAACGCGGCGGAGGAGGCGGAGGTGGGGGGCGCGGCATGGGACGCATGACTTTGGCGCAGTATTGCGAGCAAGCCGGTATCGAAACCAAGACGGCCCTGGACAAACTCCACGAAGCCAAACTGACGGCAACGGAAACCATGACCCTCCGCGACATCGCGGACTCTGGCAACATGCATCCCTCAGCCATCGCCGGTCTGCTCGAATAGGCCAGGCATCTGTCCGAGTCACTCTGTGCCTGGCTCGGCTTCTGCTTGTCTTATGAGCGGCGCGGCACGCTGCCTCAAAATACGTAATTCCCCTTATAGACGCGACCACCGGTTGTTCGATACCCTTGGAAGCCACGGGTCGGAGAGGAGAGGGTATCGGCCCATGACCTGCGACAACCCGGGTGTACGTTGTGATCACAGCAGCAAGCCAAGACGTTCGGGACCTACTCTGGCCGTCAACGGGATGGCCTGGGACATCGGCTCTGACAACGACCCTGGTGACACCATACTTGGCGGAGGGACACTTCATAAGATCGCGCGGCTCTTGAGTGATAAGGAGATCTGCCATGAACGTCTGGGTTGATCGGCTCACTGAGTTGATGGGGATCGGATACACCCGCGTCGAGCTTTCGCTTTCGCATCTGAAGCTGCTGGTGCCGGAGAGCACATTCTGCTGCCTGGCCGCGGTGGTCATTGGCTTCCTTCTAGTCCTTCTATGGCGAGAGACCAGGCTCAACAGAGCGCAAACACGCGAATCTCATACATACCACCAATAACAGATGCGCGAAGAGTTTATGGTGGGACACTTCGCATTCTATCTGACGGCCCCTCATTCACCCACCTCACAAAGGAGATTGGAGATGCAGGACAAAAGACGACGATGCACGCTGCTGGGCCTGGTAATCTTGATGTGGGTATTGAGCAGTGCGCTCGCCTTCGCCGCCGAAGAGCAGGCCGAGAAGCCGCTGTTTATGGTGATCGCCGAGGAGGATATCATCCCCGAGAAAATAGAGACGTACATGCAGGCGCGCATCGCCCAGGCGAAGCTCCATGCCGAGCACAAATTCGAGTTTCCCTCTCTGACGTTCATCCAGGGTTTCCACGTCACGACGGTCTGGCTCTTTGACGCTTTTGCCCAGCTCGACGGGGCCCCGCAGATGTTTGAAGCCTGGAACGAGAAGACCGGCGGCAAGAGCAAACAACTGGAAAAGCAGGCGATGAGCTGCGTCGACAGCATGTCGACGTGGGTCAACGTCGGGCGCCCCGATCTGGCGTACTGGCCGAAGGCGCCGGCCTTCATGCCCGATTTTTCCAAGCCCTTTTACTTGTCTGTAACCATTTACCACATCAAACCGGACAAGTACGAAGAGGCCGAAGCGATCGCCAAGAAGTTCAAAGCGTTGAACGAGAAGAAGCAATCGCCCATGGCCTACAGCATGGAAGAATCCATCTTCGGGGCGGACAGCTCGTTCTTTGCCAGTGTGTCGTTTGCCCAGGACAAGGCCGCCTTCACTGCCCTGGAAAAGAAGATGGAGGCCAACCCCGATCCGGAGATAGAGAAGCTCATGGCCGAGAGTATCCACGTGCTCAAGAAGATGGAAATCAAGGAAGGCACCTTCGTCCCCGAGGCCAGCTACGTCCCCGCAGGCACCTTCGGCGGGGAGAACTGAGAGAATCGAGATTCATGCTCACGGTGTCCGGTCCGTACATGCGGACCGGACACCGTCTCGCTCTCGAAAGCGTGATGCGTTCCCGGGCATGCTGCCGTCTGCAAAAACGCCCAGCTGAGCGTGTGGGAGAAGGAGGAACAGAAAATGGATGGCGTCGCGCAGGAAGCGCATCGGAAGATTGCCCTCGGGGCAGAAAGGATATGTACGATGAGACGTTGTATAGCTGCTGTCGTTGTTGTTTTCATCGCGTTGTCTATCCCCGTGGCTTGTGCCGGGGATCAGTCCGCAGAGGTCCGGAAGACGCTCGAACGACTGGCCGGGCGGTGGACCTGGACGGGGCAGCAGGCGAACATCGGAGCCGAGAACTCCCCGTACGGACAAGCCGGACGGTTCGTCGGCAGTGGGGAGGCTCGCCTGATCATGGACGGCCAGTTCATCCTTGACGAGTATCAGGAGAAGAGCCCCGAGGGCAACGTCATGCACGGCGTCAGCCTGACCAGCTACGACCCGATCAAGAAGTGCTTTGTGGCTCGTGACTGCATGAGCGACGGATCGACCAGCGTCACGGAGTTCACGTTGGAGGGACGCGCCAGAAAGGACCGCATCACGATCACCAGCAAGACCGGTGAGATTCTGCTGGCCCGAGTCGTGGGGGAGTATTCGCGCGACTGGAAACGCCTGGAAGTGACCTGGGAAGGATCGACCGACAACGGCGCATTCTGGAAACACTGGTGCACCGCCGTGATAGAAAAAACCGGCGAAGCCGACGACAAGCAGGAGCTGATCCAGCTCCAGCAGGAATGGTGCCGGGCTGAAGCGGCGCGCGACGGCGCCGCTCTGGGGCGCCTGCTGGCCAATGAGTATGTGCTCGTAATCTCGGACGGCATACCCCTGACCAGAGCCCAACTGATCAGCGAGGTTGAATCCGGGCAATCGCCCTCTGGCGGCCTTGCGGTCGAGGGCACGACGGTCCGGCTCTACGGGGACATGGCGGTCGTCAAGGGCATCGCCAAATGGTCCGATGCCGGCGGAACGAGACATCAAACCCTCTTCACCGAAACCTGGCTCAAACGCGATGGGCGGTGGCAGTGCCTCGCCACGCACGAGTCGGGCGACCGAGAGATCGTTGAGGCGGCCAAGACGCCCGGCTATGAGAAGATGAAGCGACTGGTCGGCGACTGGACCTATGAGGGATACACTGATAGCCAGTGGAAAGACACCGCGTATGGGCCGGCGGGGAAATTCACCGGACAATTCTCCGCGCAGTTCGTGTTAAACGGCGCGTTTGTGCAGGAGCGCTGGGAAGACACCTACGAATCCGGCGGCACGCTGGGCGGCCTTAACATCTACCGCTACGATGCGGAGACCGGCAACATCATCGGCAACGAGTTTATGTCCGACGGGAGTCGCTCCGACGTGGTCTACACCTTCGAGGAAGACACCCTCAGGGCGCGCTTCGAACAGGTCGGGTCCGATGGCCAGGAGTCTCTGGTCAGAGCCGTCTGGAAGTACGGCCCAGGATTCGACAGCTTCCAGGCAAAGTGGGAACTGTCGCTGGACGAGGGCAAGACGTGGAAGCCTTGGCTCTCTTATGAGGCGAAGAAACGCCAAGACTAGTCCACCAAGGTTGGACCGAGTCCTCAAAGGCTCCCGGAAGGACAGAGATAAAAAGAAACTCTAATGGAGTTGTCAAAGAGCGGGGGCGGCTACCTGGGCGGCGAACGAGGCCGCGACTCGGTGCGAGCGGTTCGCTCTTGCATCACCCAGGCGTAAGCCTCAGCATCCTTATCGCGGGCGTGCGGGTCATACTTCATCTGCTCCCGCATCAAAGCGATGCGTTTGAGCCGCGGATATGTGGTGCGCACGATGTCCCAGAACTGGCTGGACGTGACGACGTCAATCAGGCGTTCGGCCTTGGGCGCCTTTTGCAGATCGGCCAGGTGCAGCTCGCGAGCCAGCGCTCGCACCTTGCCGATTCTGGGCCGGGCCGGATCGTCGCGGATGTGATGCCGGCGGACTGCCTCCGTCAAGATCGTGACATCATAGCGATGCAGCGCCGCAAACCAGTCGCCCAAAAGGCAGCGATTGACCTCCCACGTGGGCCAGCGGGTCTGGACCTGCTCGCGGAACCATTGCAGAAACTCACGCTTGTTCATCGGCTAAGAACTCCTCTTGGGCCTGCGCCAGGGCCGTCGCGGCCCGCTCGCGGTCCATCTCGGCAAACGTCTTCGAAACAGGCGAAGCAGAACTGTGAGGGGATCGCTTTCCCTTCTTGGCATTGTTCTCTTGTTGTCTATCGTGTCGCGCTGCGACGGTCTGGGCCGTCTCAGTCGTGTGGCGGCCATAACGCGCGGGACTTTGGTAATGCTCGTACTGACAAATGGTTATGACAAGCCCCCGCGTGGTTCGTCGCGTCTCGATCATGTTTCGCTGGCGGAATCGTTCGAGGCCGCGCCAGATAGCGGCCTTGCTCGGCGTCCGCAACGAGCGGCCCGCACGATAGGACAGCGCCTGCCGCATCTGGGGGATCGTCGCCAGGAGTTGTCCTCGTCGGAGCCGGCCGTGCACCATGTCACTGTCTCGGTGATTGGCTTGGCAGTTCAGCCAGATCCAGAGGACGCGATCCAGCAGCGGGGCCTCGCTGAGCAGATCGAGAAAGACCCTCGGATACAGAATGTAGCCACCCGGAATGCGCAGGTCGATGCTCATACGCTCGCCTCATGCGTTGACTGCGTGACATAGCGCGCTGCGATGTCGGTCAGCGCAGCCGCTCGCTTGGCGGCTCTGGTCTTGGCACTCGATTCCGTCGCCGCTTGATTCACAGCGTCCTCAATGGTCTTCTGCTGCGCCGCGCTGACGAAAAAGACCAGAGGAACCGCAAAGGCCTTCGCTTTCTGTTGGCGAAGCCGCGCCAACGGCGCCTGGCCGGTCAGGCGTTCCAACTGTCCTTTGGTTTGCGGTAAGAGCTTCGCCAGTTCGCGGGTGGGATGTTTGGCGGTGAGCCGGCGCAGGATGGCCAGCTTGCGGTCGAGGATGTCACGACCTCCCAGGCGGTTGAGTGTCGCCAGCAGGATATCGGCCTGTTCGTCGTCAACGTCCCAGACCACGACCTGCGCCGTTGATTGCCCGAGCTTCTTCAAGGCAGTGCAGCGATGATGCCCGTTGATGATCTGAAAGCAACTGCGCTGCTGCGGATGTCGGCGCACCACCAGGGGCTCATAGCATCCGGTTCGCTTGATGTGGCGCATCAGCTTACCGAAATTCGCCCGGCTCATGCGGTTGGGATTGTCCGGGTGCGGAATCAATCGGTTCAAGGAAATATGTCGGATCTTCGATTTCATGGCACGGTCACCTCCACATTCTCGCTTCTTGTCACCCTGAGCGCCGTCGAAGGATCTCGCTCAGGACATGGAAAGCCTCTTGTCACGTTCAGGACATGGTCACCTCCAATTCAGGGTGAAACCAGATGTAGTAGGCGGGGCGCTGGGTCAGTTTGTTGAGGATGTAGCGCGTGCGTTCCAGGCCGCCGAGCATGGCGCGTCGGGTGCCGTGACTTTTCATGAACTGCGCGATGCGCGTCTCCAGGAAATCGATAGCGGGCCAGCCCAGCATGTCGATCTTCTTCTGCACGGCCTGTGGATCGATGAGTTGATCGGCCTCGATGCCGACGGCGCTGAACGCTTCGACGAGTTGAACGTGGGCCAGCGGTGTGCGCGGCGCGAACGCCTGCATGCCCGCTCGTTCCAGAAACGGATTGACCTGAGGCATCACGCCCAGCGCCTCGATGATGGGCACCTCCAGGCGAAGCATGGTCTCGCGCACCAGGCGCGTGGCCAGGCCCACGCCGCGAAAGCGGGGCTCGATGATGAGCCTGGCAATGCAGCGAATGTTCCGATTGATCAGCGCCAGTTGTGTCTGCTTATCCAATTCGGCAAACGCACCGTTGGTCGCGATGGTGCGCAGCTCGACTCGAGGGTTGGGTGCGCAGTAGACAATCACACCGGCCGGCGTCGAGCCCGACATCCCACGCCCCGTCCTCGGCTTGAGTGCGAAAACCGCTTTAACCGCAACGGGTTTCTCTTCACGATAGTGGTAAGCTGCGAGTTGCTTGTAAGCGCTCATATCGCTTGCGACGATCTCGAGCTCGCTGTGCAAAGAACAGACGGACATGATCAACTCACCCCCTTGTAGATCACTTCGGCCGAGCCGGAGAAGTCTTTGATGACCAGCACGTCGGGCGCCAAATCGATCAGGATGTCGTCGCGGCTAGAGGCCAGGACAAAGGTCCTGCCGGTCTGCTTGGCGAACTTGTGAATGTTGAAGGCCACTGTCGCCGCGGTAATGCGATCCAGTTCCGAACAGAACTCGTCGGCGAAAACAAATCGCTTTTCGGTCGCCAGCGCCTGAGCCAGACGGAAGCGATACTTCTGCCCCTCGCTGAGATGACACGGCCGATTCAGCACCGCGAAGACTTCGCTGAGACCGACGACACTCAGAGTCTTTAAAGACGCCACGACGTCGCTATCGAAACAGTCGATGACCATTCGACTCGTCGGCAGTCTGATGCGAGCCAGATTCACCCGCTGTGATTTCGGCACCGCGGCCTCCAGTTCGCGCAGCAAGACGCTCTTGCCCGACCCGGAAGGCCCGGTGAGGTAGACGACGTTGCCCGGGTTGATCTCGAGCCGACATCGGTGCGTGGGGATGCGGTCCGCCAAGCGGTCCGTCGTCAAGCCAAACATCCGGCACACCTGCACCCCTTTGTCACTCAGTGGTCCTTGCCAGGCAAAGCGCTTCGATAGATCGTACGTTGTCATGACCGGCTCCCTTCGCTGTGTTTCTCTGCACCAGGCGCGGTTGCCGTGGCCGCGAGCTTCCTCGCCTTCAAAACGGTGGTCCGCGCTCGGTAATAGCTCGTGCCGCGCTTGCGGCCGATCCGCGCGAAAGACAACCCGCGCAGGAAGTAGTCTCTGAGAATGGCCAGTTCGGACCCGCTGAACACGGACCGGTTTTCCAGGCACACCGAGTAGGTCTCGTCGATGAGCCGCCGGGCAATCCTGCGGACCCGCCGGGCGACGGTGGTCGGGTTGGCACCGATCAATCGGGCGATCTGGCGATAACTGTGCCCGTCTTCGAGGTAGAGGGTCATGAGCAGTCGATCTTCGCCCGTCAGCAGTGGGGTTCTCAATCTCAACATCTCCGCAAAGCCCCGCTGCGTCGGGTCCTCCTCCGCCCGTGGTTCCGCCGAATACGCTCGCTTCGCATTCATCATGCTCTCCCCTGTCTGGCATAGTCAACCGAAAGACAACACGGCACTGTGTGTTGTCCACACAAACGACGTGCTCGCCATATTATCCAACAAAACAATCCCTGTCAAGGGTAAGTTCACAAAAAACAGAACTTTTTTGGCTTTTCCGTAAACCCATGCACCCCTTACTCTTGCGCCGCTTTCGTAACCCCATTTTTGGCTTGAGAAGCACTTTTTCGTCGCGGAGAATGGGCCGAGAGTCATTGCGACAGGCAAGCTGTGACACAGACGTGACTGTTTGGGAGGTGGCGCCGATGTCAACACACGAAAGGAGCTCCCTGGGAACTCGATTTGGCCGCATCGCGGCGCTGGGCATCTTCCTCCTGCCATGGGGCACTGCCCTGGGAGCGGGCCTGGGCCTCGGTCCGATGCTCCGCGATCTGGAGTATGTCCCGGGTGGGCACGAGCGGCAGAAGCTGGACCTGTACTTTCCCAGCGGAGGCGAGATCAGATTTCACCCTCTGATCATCTGGGTTCACGGCGGCGCCTGGCTGGCGGGCAGCAAAGACCGGTGTCCGGCCCGGCGCTTCGTCGAGCAAGGCTACGTCGTGGCCAGTATCAACTACAGACTGAGCCAGCACGCGACCTTCCCGGCCCAGATCCAGGACTGCAAAGCGGCGGTGCGCTGGCTGCGGGCCAACGCGGGCAAGTACGGAATCGACCCCAAACGATTCGGCGTCTGGGGCGCGTCGGCAGGGGGGCATCTCGTGGCCTTGCTCGGCACGGCAGGCGATGTGAACGATTTCGACGTGGGCGAGAACCTCGACGTCTCGAGCCGGGTGCAGGCGGTGTGCGATTTCTTCGGGCCGACGGATTTTGTCAGGATGAGCGACTATCCGAGCACGATGGATCACGACGCGGCCGATTCACCTGAGTCCAAGCTCGTCGGTGGGGCGGTGCAGGAAAACAAAGAGAAGGTTCAGCGGGCCAATCCGATCACCTATGTCACAAAGGATGACCCGCCGTTTCTGATCGTGCACGGCGACAAGGATCCACTCGTGCCCCACAACCAGAGCGAACTGCTCCTCGCGGCGCTGAAGCAGGCAACGGTAGAGGTCAAGTTGTACACCGTCCGAGACGGCGGCCACGGCGGCTTTCAAGACCCGAACGTGCCTGCGCTGGTCACTGAGTTTTTCGCCAGACACCTGAACCCGCTGTAAATCACCGATTCGCGCCGCAGGCTCCAATCAATGGAACTGGAAGGCGAGCGTACACGAGCCTTTGCCTTTGGTCTCGAGGAGCGTCTTTTCCTCGGTGCGCGGCCCGTTGATGTACTGCCGGTTCCAGGTGACTGTGGTCTTTCCGCTCACATCGGGTCCCTCGGTCGCGTACATCAGGGTGGCGAAGCCATAGCGGCGCTGTTTCGGTTCGAACTCGAAGACGTTTTTCAGATGGAAGCCCAGTTGTCGCAGCATGGTGGAGCCTGTTTCCTGCAGATCCAGACCCGAGCCACTGAGAGTCAGATGCTCTGTGAACGACAAAGGATCCTTGTCGTTTGTCGAGGTCGTATTCAGCGTGGCGCTGAAGGAGGTGACCCTGGTCGGAAGCATCACCGCCCGCTCTTTGGGTGCCCCAGGCGGAAACGCCTTGAGAGGTCCGCCCAGCGTGACGGTCATGGAGCCGGTCTCGACCTTGGTGACGTGTCCGGACTTCGTCTGGTTCTTCCACGTGCCGGTGAAGGTACGACCCGAGAAGCCGCCTGTCGCCCTGCAGTTGTACAAACTGCTACCTTCGCGTACGGCCTTCAGGGGCTCGCCGGGACGATCTGCATAGATGTTGACAATCTGAATCTTGGTGCCGATGCGCAGGCTGATCGTGCAACGTCTCAGAGGCAAGGGCTGCGTTTTCTCTTCGACTTCGGGGACGGGGCCGTCGTAGCGTTGTTTGAACATCAGGTAGCCCTGGCCGAAGTCGCTGACGGTGCCGGTCTGGGGCTTGCCCGGTCGGTTCAGCAAACGCACGGTGCACTTGGCCAGTTCTTCCACGTTCCCACTGCTATCCTTGCCGGTCGGTTCAAGCAGGATTCTGACCTGATACTCGGTCAGAAGGTGGGGCAGCAGCGGTGGACATTGAACCCCTTGCTGAGTCAGGAATTCCTTGGCCCGACGCCGGTGGACGTTATGCAGATTCAACTTGGCGTTGTACAGATCGACCCATGCATCGGGTGAGTCGAGCAAGGCCGCGTTCATGAGAACGAACGTCGCCTCGCCAGTCAGGTTCGGATCACGAACTGGCGGGGCGAACTGGGCGACCCGCTCGGCGCCTTCGCGCAACAGGAGTTCATCGTCTTCAAACCACTCGCTGACCTGGTCCACGTGCAGGTCTTCACTAACAGTCTTGATGTAAGTCCGGATCGGTCCGAGATTGGCCAGTTCGCCTGGCAAAACGAGTTCGGCGCGGAGCGAGCGACCTTCCTGCTCGGCCCTCTGGCGGAACGCCTCGAGCTTATCCTGGGGGAACTGCAGGCGGATGACCTGGGCCTGGGGCGAGAAATCGTTTAGATGGATGCGCGTGCCGAGCGGTTGAGGCTCCTCGGGCAAGCGCTTCCAGGAGTGGCTGGGCCAGTTCGTGGTGCCATCCCACTGGGCAGCTTTGCGACTGGCGCGTTCGTCCGGTCTTTCGGAGAGCCCGACCAGGCTCACGGTGCGACGGTCGAAGCGGTAGTAGCGCACGATGTGTAGGAACCGTCGGTAGCGATCACTTGGCATATCCTGCCAACCCAAAACATCGCCGCGTACGATCACACCGGGCATAGGTGAACCGTCGTAAGTCTTCGGATTGCCGAAAGCGGTGTTGATCGTTCGGTTCTTGGGTTGGACCGACTCGAAGAGCAGACTCATCTCCGCCTGCTCCGCGTGTTTGAGCACGTCCATCAGGGCGCCTTTGAACAAATCGCCCCAGTCGGGAGCCAGCGCGCCGGAGGGCTTGAAGTGCGTGATCCCCTTGTGGTCCTTGACCAGGAAGGTCCAGCCGGCCTTGGGGTCGAGCCAGTGGGGATCGATCAAGCTGATGCCCAGCAGGTTGCCGGCATGGCCGCTGGCCCAATGGAGGCCGCTGCCCTGTCCGAACCACTGGCCCGCACGATCAAACGCCAGGCCTTTCAACTCGTCGATCAGCAGCGCTTCCGGACCGGCGAAAATCAGCTTGTTGGCCTTCAACGCATACGTGAAGACCGTCGAAGCTTGCAGATCGTGCACGCGCGGCGAGACGAACCAGACGGTATAGGTCGGCTCAGGCTCGATCCGCCAGCGGAAATCCTGCGCCCCCATCGGCGCAGCGAAGGCGCCGGTGACGATCGGTTTCATGTCATCTGCCACATCCTGAGGCAGCCAGCGCTCGGGCACCACGGCGACGGAGATCTTCTCGGAGCCGTAAGGAGGCAGAACGCGCCAGTCGAATCCGGTCATCAGGCCACTGGCCGCCAGGACGCGATAAGTCTGGGCACCCCAGGGACAGAAATCCGAGAGCAAGGCTCTCGCCTGAGTAATGGTGGGCTCTGGCTGGAGGCTGGGGTGGGCGTGAGGCCAGCGCGGCAGGTTGTAGCCTGCCACTTCATCGACACCTGGCATCACCGGCGCGGCACCGTCGTGCTGGATGACCCAATCGACGACACGAATGCCCCGCAAGTATTGCTGCATCTGCATCTTGCGGGCGTTGGCCTGGAAATGCTCGACCGACGCGAAGAGATAGCAGGCCCCTTGGAGAAGCCGCCCGTGCAGGGCCAGGGCGCCGTCACGCCCGTCGGCCGTCTGGGCCGAACGCAGGAGCCGCTCGAACCGGCCGGCGAGCTGTCCCCATTGTTCGGCCGAGGGCCGCTCCGCGTCGGTGACTCCCAAAGGCGCCGTAATGGCTTCGTCCCGGAATGCTTTGGCGACGTGGTATTCTCTGAACAGATTTACCAAAGATGCCCGATCCAAGGTCGGGGTGGATTTGCCGCCCTGGACAAAGGCGGGTTGGCTCGACGCGATGTGCTGGCGATATGTCTCCCATAATTCTTCATGGGCTTCGAGGTCCTGCCATTCGGCGCGTAACATCGCCAAACGTGTTTTCAGGGCCTCTGCTTTTGACGGCTCGGCTTCGGGGGGCAGTGCATGGACCTGCCTTGTCAGTACGGCCGACTGCTCGACGACGGTCGTTAACCAGGCCTCGTGGTCCTCGGTGAATGGCGGCGGCGCCAGATGATCCGCCAGGGGCTCTAATGTTTCGTCTACCCCCCCCCAGACAGGAGCGAACGACAGTCCCAGCACGAACACCACCAATGGGGCCGCCATCTGAGGGCGAAGGCCCAGCTTCCCGATCGACTTACTCATCTATCTCTACTCCCACCTTGAGTGTATCTCAGAAACTGTAGACGCCCCTTGGACCCAACCGTGTTGCGCCGAGTCAGCCGGATGTGACGTCGCCGCAAGGTCCGGCGACGCTCATTATTGACATGTCGCTATGTAGCCTGACCATAGTGACATGGTACCATTTGGGACTGCTCACAACAAGCGCGATTGACAGGAGTCGGCGTTCGGCACATCCAGACGTGGGAGCTCGAATGTACTTTGTGCTTGCCGCCCAGTGGTTGTGTGCCATCATAGCAACATGTGAATGGTGGAAATGGCAGGCACCGGTCATGTGGATCGCTGGAGTAAGATAATGGAAGCAAGTGACATAGGTGACCGCTTTCAGCGGGAGACGAAGTACACACGGGAGAAAATGGCAGGCGGACGGCTCGATTGGAGCAACAAGCCGGAACTGTACAAGACGTATCCGGACAGCGAGAAAATCGCTCTGCCTGCCTTCGAACCGAGTCGATTGATGACGCTCGACAAGGCGCTCAAGCAGCGGCGCAGCGTGCGCGATTTCAAAGCCCAGCCGCTGAGCCTGGGCCAGCTCAGTTATCTGCTCTGGGCGTCGACAGGGATCGGGCGGACCGAGGGTGGCTACGAGTTTCGCACGGCGCCGTCGGCCGGGGCGCTGTACCCAATCGAGACGTACATTGTTGCGAATGACGTGCGCAAGCTCGAACCGGGTCTGTACCATTACGCGATTCAGAATCACGAATTGGAGAAACTCAAGACCGCCGATCTGAGGCGACCGATCGCCATGGCGGCCCTGGGCCAGGCAATGTGCGCGACGGCGCCGGTCGTCTTCGTCTGGACGGCCATCATCCAGCGGTCGCGGTGGAAGTATCGCCAGCGGGCGTATCGGTATGTCTATCTCGACGCCGGACATATCGCGGAGAATCTGGCCCTGGCGGCCGTCAGCCTGGGCCTGGGCACCTGCCAGATCGGCGCCCTGTTCGACGACGAGGTCAACAAGATCCTCGACATTGATGGCATCGAAGAGACGACGATCTACATGTCCGTAGTCGGAAGTCCGGCGTGAGGTGCTTGCCTAGTTCGAAAGGAAGGCATGGGAGCATGCGTGATACAGACGAACTATTCGCGGCGTTGGGCAGGTCACAGTTTCGCAGCCGGTTTCGGTTGCGGGGCAAGGAGGCCGACTATTTCCAGCAGCGCGGGCTGGAGACGATCCTCGAGCACGCCCGTCAGTTTATCGAAACTCGCTTGGCCCCTGCAGAGCCTGCCAACGATGGCAAGCAAACGCCGATGAGGAATCATCCTGTCTTCATCGCCCAGCACGCCACGGCCACGTGTTGTCGCGGCTGCCTGGCCAAGTGGCATCACATCGCCAAGGGCAGGCCCCTGTCCGTCGCCGAAATCGACTATATCGTCGGTATTATCGAACGCTGGTTAAGACAACAGTCGGTTTGACCGATATGCCCCATAGTAGGAAAGGCGACGGCGCCGTCCGAAAAAGCGTTTGTTTTCCCGCCATTGTGGGCTATACTGGCTCACGGTGGGAGAGATGGTGGTCAGGGGAAAGACAGAATGGTGGAACGGATTCCAAAAATCGTGGTGATTGGCAGCACTTACGTGGACATGGCGTTCAAGTGCAGTCAGATTCCCGGCGCCGGGCAGGCGCAGAGCGGCACGGCCTTTGCCTACGCCGTGGCCGGCCCCGGACCCAGCGAGGCAATCCAGGCGGCGCTGTGCCGTTGCGAAGTCTTCCTGATCAGCAAAGTCGGGGGCGATCCGTTCGGTCCGCTCGCAAAGGAAAGTCTGATCGACTACAAGGTAAACGCCGACTACGTCTACACCGCTGAAGCGAAGAACACCGGCGTCATCGTGACCATGGTCAATGCCGAGGGAGAAAACGCCTGCTGTCACTACACCGGAGCTAATAGTGCTCTGCAATCGCCCGACATCGAGATGGCCGAGGAACTCATTGCCAGCGCGGACATCTGCCTGATCCACGGCTGCCTGCCCCAGGACGCCATCACCACGGCCCTGAAGTGTGCCAGCCTGCACGGGACTAAGGTTATCATCAACCCTGCCCGTCCGATCGAGCAGGAGAACCAGGAAAGCGCCGACCTGCCGGCAGAATACTTCGCGGCCGATATTCTGATTCCCAACCTCTTCGAAGCGGCCGACATCACCGACAAGTCCGCCGCCACGATCCGCACGGCCAAGCTGATCGGCTCCGATCTGGTGGCCCGCGGCGCACGCTGCGCGGTGATCACAATGGGCCGCCGCGGGTGCATGGTAGTCGACCGCAACGGCGCCGACCACGTACCGGCCTTCGAGGTGGATCTGGTCGATCACACCGGTAGCGGTGACGCGTTTGCCGGCGCGCTGGCTGCGTATTGCGCGGTCAAAGACGACATCCTCGAAGGGGTCAAGTTCGCCTCGGCCGCCGGCGCCCTGGCTGTCACCAAATTCGGCGCCATCGAGGCGCTGCCCACCAAAGCCGAGATCATCCAGCTACTCCAGCGCGAAGACATCGACCTGTTGCCCAACACGTAGCATCTTCCGATGGGTATATCTCCTCTGACATGCCACTGCTAAAGTGGTCCCGCCATATCTGAAATCAGTGCTGCGCACGCGCGGCGAGCGCGCGAAAATTCGCATCAAACGTGCAGCGCTTTTCAACCCAATCCCGGTGACATCGAAAACTTTTTTTATTCCTTCCTGCGCCGCGAGTTGCACGATTTCGCCCTCTCAGATTTTCGCCTTTTTTCGCATCAAACACGCAGTTTCGCCCAATTGTAGAGGCGGGCATTAATCAAGCCTGCCCAGTTGAGAACGAGACAAAGAGACGAAAATCAGGCTTGGAAGGGACGAGGCAGACATGGGATTCGAACTCAACAGCTTCGGTGACTTGCGGCTCGATGCGGACTACCTCGAATGGCTGGTGGACGTACACGCCGTCGATATCCAGCGCCACTTCGCGCGACTGTGGGACTACTACGCCAATCGAACGGTCGACGTGGTCAACGGCGGCGTCGCCGGCCGGAAGGTCAACGAGACCGGACGACCCTATATCCAAGCTCAGGAGTATGGACTGCCCGCGCGAATCACCGGATTGGTCCGTTCACCCCAGACAGGGCAATTCGATGCCCGGGCGGTGCGCGATATTCAACGCAAGGAAGTCGTGATCGAAAACGACATCGCCTGGCGCGTCAACGCGGGGGCAGATTTCTTGTTTGGCAAACCTATCAGCGTCGTATCCAAGGCGCCGGATGGCCGAAAACGCGACGAGATTGAGTCGATTCTGAAGGCGGTTTTTGCGGCCAACGGCGGCCTTGGATTCTTCCAGGATATGGCAGTGCTCGGGAGTGTCTACGGGTTCGTTGATTGCTTCGTGCGCCCGGGCGGTCTCCTCTCTCAAGGCGTTTCCAGCCTACCGGCTTTTCATCACACCACCGCTCCTCTCTCGACCGCGCTAGAGCGGGCGCGCGAGATCGGTCTGGAACTGATCGAGGCACCGAGAGCACTGCCTGTCCTGGATGAAGACGACTATCACGTCATTACGTGCTACGTGCAGCACTTCTACCAGAAGAAGAACACGGTCAACCGCAAGAATTCCTTCCTGTCGCGTATCCTGGCCGCCACAGGGCAACGTAGCGATACCAGACAGTTGGTCGCGGTCACGGAGGTCACATCACCCGAATATTGGCAGCGCTACGAGGACAAAGAACTGGTGGCGGAAGGGGAAGTGCCCTGGGGATTCCTCCCCGTCGTGCATATTCAGAACATCGCGCAGCCCTATTTCTATGAAGGGCTCAGCGACGTCGAGCCTCTGATCCCGCTCCAGGATGAGCTGAACACGAGGCTGAGCGATCGGGCGAGCCGGATCACGTTTCAATCGTTCAAGATGTATCTGGGCAAGGGAATCGAGGGTTTTGAGAACAAGCCCGTCTCACCCGGCCGCATGTGGTGTACCGACAACCCTGAAGCGTCGATTCAGGAGTTCGGTGGCGATGCCTCGGCGCCGAGTGAACAACTCCACATCGCCGAAATCCGCGAAGCCCTGGACAAGACCAGCGGCGTCACTCCGGTCGTGGCCGGTGTGCTCAAGAACAGGCTGGGCAATCTCACCAGTGCGGTGGCGCTGCGCCTGACCTTCATGGGGATGCTCAGCAAGAACGAACGCAAACAGCACACCTACAGCGAGGGCGTTAAAGAGATCTGCCGGATGGTGCTGAGCATCCTGGACACGGCGGGGATCTACCGAACCGATGAGAGCGAGCGCGACGTGGACATCATCTTCGCCAGCTCCCTGCCCGAGAACCTGATGGAGAAACTCAAGGAAGCTCAGATCAAGCGGGAACTGGGCGTACCGGCCGAGCAAGTGCTCAGAGAATTGGGCTACGAACAAGCCGAGAAGCAGGCAGCGGACGCGTGAACGCGTGGAAAAAGGATATAGGTCCTACCGGACCTATTGGACCTATTCCCCATGCACTCACGTCCCAGCACACTCAATGGGAGGTTTCATGAACGCAGACGAGACTAACGAGCAGGTCACAGCAACCAATCGAGACGCCGACGACAGTGCTACCGACGCGAGCAAGCTCGTCCCAATCGGCGAATCGATCCGGTATCGAAGAAGGGCGCAGAGCGCCGAGAAGCAGGCCCAGGATTTGGCCGAGCAACTGACGCAGGCTAACGAGACGATTTCCCAGATATCGCAAGACCTCAAAGGGCTGCAACGCGATCAGGAGTTGACGCGCAAGCTTTCGGCTGCGGGCGCTGCCGATCTGGAGGCGGCGCTGCTGGTCGCCAAGGCACGTATGAAAGACCAGCCCGAGACAGACCTCAATGCCTGCGTCGAGCAACTGAAGAACGAGAAGCGCCATCTGTTCGGCCCCTCGGCCGAGATCGTGACGCAACGCCGGACCGCAGGAGCCAAGGATCGGACTGCGCACAATCAGACGGCGCTCGAGCGCGCCGCCACCAAAGCGGCCCAATCTGGTACTCGCGCTGACCTGCAACACTACCTCAAGTTACGTCGAAACCTTGTGTGATTGCGAACCGGCAATCTGAAATGTGAGGAGAGCATAGTATGGCTTTTACAGGCAAAGCAACGTATTCGGCGGGGACCACGCTGCCGGAACTGGCCGAAGATGTCTCTGATATGATCGGGATTATCTCGCCGTATGAGACCCCTGTGTTGAACGCCCTGGGCGATCCGCTGCGGGAGGCGCGAAGCACGCATCATGAGTGGCTGGAAGACGAGCTGCTGCCCAACAAAGACGCGATCGACGATGCCACCTGGAGCGATCCGGACGTCGATACGCAGTTCGATGTCGAGCATGGCAGTCGCTTCCGCGTGGGTGATCAGATCCAGGTCGAAGGCAGCGAGGAATTGATGCTGGTCACGGCCGTCGCCGGCGACACGCTGACAGTCGTCCGCGGTTACGCAGATACTACCGCCGAGGATCTGGCTGACGATCAGGTTATCAACATTCTGGGCAACGCAGCCCTCGAAGGTTCGGAAAAACCGAATGCCCGCTTCACCAATCGGATTCGCCGTGGGAACTACACCCAGATCTTCACCGCGGCCGTCGAGGTCAGCGGGTCGGACATGGCCGCCAATCAGCTCGGCTTGGCCGACGAGATGGACCTTCAGAAGCAGGAGCGGCTGCGCGAAATGCTGCGTGACCTGGAGAGCACCGTGCTCAACGGTGGTCGGCCCGTCGCCGATCCGCAGGGCAGCGGCACCGTCCGGCGGACGATGAAGGGCGTCATCCAGCACCTTTCGTCCAACTGCTTCCACACCGGTGACAGCGGCTTGCCCTCCGGGGCCGATCTGGACGAGGCGAAGGTCAACTACGTCTTGCGGAGAATCTGGGAGAACAGCAGCGGCAACGTGGATCTGATCGTGGTTGGCGGTTTCCAGAAGCGCAAGATCAACGCCTTCTGCGCCGAGAGCCGTTCGTATGGGCCCAACGACAAGAAGTTCACCGACATGATCGGTCTGTACGAGAGCGACTTCGGCGTCTGCCGGATCATCACGACGCGGTGGATGCCTCAGGATGCGGCGCTGTTCCTCGACTCGTCCCGGATCAGTGTGTTGCCGATGGCCGGCCGCAGCTTCCACTTCAAACCGCTGGCCAGCGGTGGCGATTACGAGTGCGGCGAACTGATCGGTGAGTACACCCTGGAACTGAAGAACGAAGCGGCTCACGGCCTGATTCGCGACCTGAGCACGAGCTAATGTAATTGCAGATTGCGGATTGGGTGGCAGCCTCAAGCGAAGCTTGGGAATGGCTCGCTCGCAACAACCATCCCCAAGTCCTCCGGACTTGAGGCTGCCACCCAGCAATCCGCAATACGACAAGGGAGGTTTCCGGACATGGTTCGGTTCTCAAGTGATGTTGACATTCTCAAGTTCGAGCCGGTGCTGTTTGGTGAGTTGCACCTATCGTCACAGGTGTTGACCCAAGGCAACGGCGCCCAGTTGAGCGGGACCACGCTGACCGACGGGGCAGGCAGCTTTGTCAGCGCCGGTGTCGAAGCTGGCGGCGTCGCGTATCTCAAGTCTGCTGAGGGGACACTGGACGGCAGCTACGAGATCGTTTCCGTTGATTCGGAAACGCAGTTAACCGTCTCGGTTCTCCGAGCCGACACGGCCGACAGCTCCATCGCACCACCGACGGCCAGTGATATCTCCTATCGCATCGGCACATTCGCAGCTCAAGCAGCAGAGGCGGCCTTCCAACTGACCGAGTATTTCGGCATCCAGCCAGGCAATCCGGCCAGCGACATCACCACCGACAATATCATCGATGCCGAAGGACTCCGTCGGGCTTCGACCTTTGCGGTCATCAGTGCGGTCTACGCAACATGGGCCAACCGTGTCGCCAGCGAAGGGCATTGGCAGAAGAGCCTGTATTACAAGCAACGCTTCGAGAAGGCCAGGCAACGTTGTCGACTGTCGATCGATCTGGGCACTGACGGCCATGCCGACATCGCCCGTCTAGGCGGCGCGATTAAACTGGTGCGGGACTGAAGACGAAAGAGGTGATTCGTGGGTACCACATTGGATGGCAAGGCATTGTTCGATGAGCAGGATCTGAAGATCCAGGTCGGCGCCTGGCAGCGTGCATCGGTCGAGCGCGCAATTCCAGGTCTGGATGGCGTGGTCAGTATCGATTTGGGCTGCCGCAGCCGAACAATCCGTCAGCAAGGCGTCCTACGGGCGGCAAGCCAGGCGATGATGCGCTCGCGCCTGGAGGCCATTGCGACGTTTCTCGACGGCGGCACCCACACGCTCGTGACCGTCGACGGATGCACGTATGCCAATCTGCGCACCGATGCATTCAAGCCTTCGAGGCGCGATGTGAGCGGGGCTGGTGTTGTCCTCGAATACGAAATCACGTACACGCAACTGGGGAGTTGATCGTCATGCCATTTCTGCGCGATGGGATTGAAGATGTTCGAGCGGCGGTTCTTCCGGATGCGGTCGAGGTCGGTGGGCGCAGCGCGGCCTTCTCTCGCACAGCCCTGGTGACCTGGAAATCATGCCTCGAAGGTCAGTTGTATCAAATCTACGTCAACGGGCAATTCTCTGGGGCAACGGTCGATCCTCATCAGCGTCGGTTGGTCGTTCAGATTCCTTCCTCCTTTGAGGCGGCCGTGCGCCTGGAGGTGGTGGCCGTCGAGCGGACAGACGCACATCGTGATCTTTCCAGTGAGATTCGCTACGCGCCGGTCCATAGCGCCCGAGTGCGGCTCACGCTGTTGCGCCATCAGAGCCTGCCAGCCGCCGCGACAGCCAACATCTATTTTGACAATGGTACAGGTGGCATCGACTACGGTGCGCCTCTGAACGAAACACCGATTCCACTCTGGCCCTGCTGGCAAGACAAGGCCGGTCTCGGATTGGCGCAGTTTGGCCTGGGCGATTTTGGCTACGACGCGGCAGCAGCAATTGGCCTTGGCAGAGGCGTTTTCGGCCAGGGACAGTTCGGTCTGGATGCCGACGCGATTGAATGGACCAGCCCAATCTTGCCGCTCGGAGCCTACCGCTTTGGTGTGAAAGTCGTCGATGGCCTGGGCCACGAGAGTCCGGCCTGCGAAACGGAGCCGGTCACCGTCGTACCCGCTGCGCGACCGGCCTCCGGGCTTGAGGTGACGGCGTTCGATGAACAGACAAACCAACTGACGCTCTGCGTCAGAGACTGAGCACAGACGCAAGGAGATGACCATGGGTGAAGTGTATCCCTCGGATAACGAACTGTTGAATCTGCAAGCGGACAGCGAGACCGGCGTCGAGTACATCCCTACGGGCACCGCCCCATACTATCTGCACTTTCGCAAGCTACTCTATCGCTTGCTGCTTGGGAGTCGACGCGCGAATGATTTGCGCGTCTATGACGAAGGCGAACTCGACGTCGGTGTCAAGGCAGGCAAATTCTGGCTGGGTCCGAACCTGATCGACTATGCCGGCTCGACCGGCAACACGCTGGCCGACAACCAGGCGAGTATCTACCTCTATCTCGACGCCGACGGAACGCTCGTCACGGACGAGTACAGCAGCTTTCCGGACATGACGACAACACCTCATGTTCGATTGGCAGCCGTGACGACCTCCGGAGGTGATATCACCTCGATGGTCGACTCCCGCACCGGACACAACTGCATTGTCCCTCACGGCGCTGGCGGCACACGAAAGGCGATCGAGGCCCACGTTGCAGACGAGACGCTCACCGCTTCAGAATCGGGCAGTGTGCACAGCAACCTCGGCGCGACCGGCACAGTGACACTGACGTTGCCCGCAACACCGACCACAGGGACGGAGTTTGTGTTCGCCGTTCAAGCCGCGCAAGAGTTACGCGTCGACCCAGACGCCGCAACCATCCGAGATGACAGCGGTCAGACTTCCGGTCGCTACAAATCAGCCAGTACCATCGGCGCGACCTTGACTCTGGTAGCCGATGGCAACGGGGATTGGGCCACTGTTGGGAAGAACGGCACCTGGAGCGAGGAAACATAGGACCGTCGATTGAGAAATGAAGGGCATGGAACATGGCAAATGAGATTCAAGCAAGCTACACCTCAGGCGGCACGTTGTACGCAGTCCTCCGAAATCGGGCCGGCGAGGTCTGGTACATCGCGGGGCAAACCTTCGAGCAATGGGGCACAGCCGGCCACGACGCCGGCGATTATGCCCTGGCGATGACAGACAAGGGCGGAAGTCGTTACGTGGGTAGCTTCGATACAGGTGTTGCGGCCGGAACGTATTTCGTTCAATGGTTCACTCAGGCCGGAGCCAGTCCTGCCGATGGCGACACGCCGCTGGGAAGCCGTGCCATCGCGTGGAGTGGAACCGCCGAACTGACGGCAACCAAGCTCCTCGCCAACAAGGCCGTGCAGAACCTCTCCACCAGGGCGATCGACTATTACGACGATGACGGCGCCACGGTCATCGTCAGTCATGCCTCCATCGACAACGGTCTGACCCACACGCGCGCCCCGAACTAACGATCCTGTCCAAGAAGCGAAGAAGGAGCAAGACTGATGGGAAGCTTTTCAGATCACTGGGAAAACGAAATCCTTGACCACCTGTTCGGGAAGGGCAGCTACACGCCACCGACCATCTACGTGGGCTTGTCGACCGCCGACCCGGGCGACGATGGGACCGGTTTGAGCGAACCGAGCGGGAACGGATATGCCCGCGTGGCGACTTCCGCCTCCGATTGGAATGCCGCATCCGGTGGCGCGTTGGACAACACCAACGCGATCGAGTTTGCCGAAGCAACAGGAAGCTGGGGAACCCTGACACATTTCGCACTCTTCGATGCGTCCAGCGGCGGCAATCTGCTCGCCCATGGAGCGCTGACCCAAGCAAAGACCATCGCCAGTGGCGATACGGCGCAGTTCGCGGCCGGCAATCTGGACGTATCACTGGACTGACGAGAGGAGAAGATCGATGGCAATAGCCAACAACGAACAGCAAGTGACCTGGAGCTCATCCGACTCGGTCAGCATATCGTCCGGCGCAACGCAGACCTCGGATGCCGTGACCTTCTCAGCGACGGCGTTTGCCGCGATGGTTACGCTCAAGGCGGACAACGGCAGCACGCCGGCCAACGGTGACACCGTGGATTTCTACGCCCTGCTGAGTTGTGGAGATCCGGATGGGTCGTCCAGCAACGAGTATCCGAACGATGACACTGACGGCATCTTCCTGGCCCGCCTGGATACCAATGCGGACGATCCCGCCCTGGCGACGGTCGCGCTACCGGTCGCCAAAGCGGTCAAGATCTACGCTCGCAACAACGCTTCGTCCAACGCCATCACCGTTTCGGCCTGCATCAACGAGAAGACGGCATGACACTCCTGCGAAATAAGCTCAAACCCATCACGTTGCTAAACCGAGCCAACCCGCTCATGCGCGGGCTCGTCTGTGCGACTGCTCTGAACGAGCCTGGAGGGGTCTCGCGCAATCTACTGCGCCATGGCCTGCTTATTGGAACGCCGGCGGCCGGGGGATTGGCGACGGACATCACTTCCGGCCACGAGCCTTGGTACAACGACTTTGACTCGGGTTATACGTTTTGTCTCTGGCATGATGGAATCACGCTCGGAACCTGGGAAGCGATCATTTCCCTCAGCGACAGCACAATCGCCTGGGTGCGATACAGCAGCAGCACCTACTTCAAGAACTACCACAACGGCACCGGCGCGACGATGAGCAACTTCCTGCTCAGTGAGGTCGCCAATCCCGGCATGCTGATCTGCTGGTGGAACGGATCGGAAATGCGGGCCTACGTCGACGGGGTCCAGGTCGGCAGTGTGGCGATGGCCATCGATCCCAAGACAGATAGCACGACGAGCACACTCACGATCGGTGGCTCCTGTACCGTCTACCAGTTCCTTGCTTACAATCGCGCTCTGTCGGTGAGTGAGATGCAACGCCTCTATCGCGAGCCATCGGTCCTTTTTGCAGAAACGGATTGCTGGCCTCCTGTCGTGGTTGCGGGCGGCGCCGCCCACGATCTTGGTGGCTCGATCGGTGCGGCCGCGCAACTGTCAGCCACGGCCCGAGCAACGAAATGCATCTCGGGCTCTGCCGGCGGCACGGCGTCCACCACGTCCACTCTGCGAAACACCAGAGCCATCTCAGGAACCTGTGTTGCCCAGGTCGATTGTGTCGCATCGCTCAGCAGAGCCGGAACCGTGATGCTTGCGACAACGCTGGCTGTGGTGTCGTCGACTTCGGGCACCTTGACAGTGACACCATCGGCACCCGAGACCGTGTCATCCAGCCGGTTGGACTGGCTTGGCGACGCGCTCTTCTACGGAGCGACGGCGCGAGCCTTCAAGCTGGGCACGGTCCTCACGGGCGGTTGGTTCTGGACGCGTGAAAGTGGATGCACCGCTGTCTATCGCGGTCCTTCTGTAACCCAAGTGGATCTCGACGACATCCTCTGCGTGACCGGTCACGGTGCCAAGGAGATTGTGCTGCCCACGTATCTCGCCCATGAGCCCAATGCCAGCTATTGCTACGTAGTCAGACGGTTTAATGCGTGTGGCCATAGCGAGTGCACCTATGCGGCGGCCGTCATGGTCAGATTGGGCGCCGATGGGCATCTGGCAGAGCTCGTACCCAACGCGGTTCTCCATCTGAAGCTCGAATCAGTTGCTGATCGCAAGATCCAGTTGGCCTGGTCTTATTGTTCTCTGGATCAGCAAGCCGAGCCCGAGGTCTTCCGTATCTATACCGATCACGCGACCGGACAGATAGACTGGGAGAGCCCGATAGCGACGGTCACGTATGAAGGACGCAAGTTCTATCGCTATCAGACCGGGACACTACCCCATGGGTTACACCAGTTTGCCGTCGTGGCTCAACGAGCAGAGCAGATCGAACACACACTCTTTTCACGCGCAGAGCATCTGGTCCAGAGTTGCGACTGTGAAGGCGCAACTGTGCTTGCGGCGGAGGCGATACCCCAATGACAAACGCAATCGACCTTTTCACCCCTGCGTACGAACGGCTGGCGTTGCCGGCCTCGACGACGATGATCTCCGTGGACGGCGCGCTGTGTGAACAGCTCGAGCCGGTGGAGGTCGTACGCAGCAGTTGGCCTGAATTCGGTTGGGCCAGGCTGGCCTACAACAGTGCCGCCCAAGCCGACCCCGAACGGGTCACCGTCGAGCAGCTTGAGAACCAGTTTCGCATGGGACAAACCGTCTGCCTACGCCAGGCTTTCAATCCGATCGAGCCCGAGACGGCGGTGGCCAGCCTGCCGATCTTCACTGGTCGGATCGAGGGCATCACAACTGCAGTCAGTGAAAATCAGGAAGTGGCTGAGATTCTCGTCAAGGATTGCAGTGCGATTCTTGCCCGCATTACGGTCTATGGTCGGCACGTCCTTCAGGGCGATGGCTCAAGCGTGTTCCTGAGCGGGCTTGATACGATCTTCAATCCCAATGGCCAAGCCAACGCGGTCCTCGGCGCGACCACGAATTATCCCCTCTTCAGTGTCGGCACGGCCCAAGCCAAGCCATGGGGCTGCGCCGAGGCGATCAGCTATCTTCTCGGCACCTATGCTCCAAGCAGCGCGCTACACTGGCCCGATCTCGATCAGCTTCAAGCACTCACAGAGCAGCGACCGATACGTGACCTCGATGTCACAGGCCTTGGTCTGCTGGAGGCTCTGCAGCGCTGTTGCGAACCTGCTGGTCTTCAGTTTCAGTTCGTGCCGCGTCTTACTGAAACAGGGCCGAGCCAGGCGCTGGTGTTCTACCGCAACGGGCGAGGTCGAGCCATCGAACTCAACTGTCAACAGACGGGCCAGTCATTGGGGCTCTCGCGGACCGATGTCGCCACTCTGAAAAGCGAGCGGGCTTTCTATCCTGTGACGCATCGATACATCGGCCAGGGCGACTTCAAAACCTACGAAGCCACCTTCGAACTGGTTAAGGCCTGGGACCCGGCCCTCGAAGACACGAACTATGCTCTGTTCTGCCCCTCGACGAACCCCCAGTTCTACGAGCGCAAAGATGTGTACCGCAAATGGTGCTTGAACGAGGCCGGTGACTACACGGCCGCGCCTTACAATCAGGGCGACCCCTTTGACTTCTCCGAGATCTTCGAGGGCAGCGACTACCTTCGTCGCCATCGTCGATTCTGGCCCACCTTGAGCACCGACCGGCAAGGCAAATCGCTCGGCTACGTCCTGGAAGTCTCCTACGACGATGGTCTGCACTGGTGGACGTGCCCCGACTCCTTCGACAACCTTCTCGACGAGTGCGGCATTTGGCTCAGCAGTGATCAACTCGACGTCGATACCTGGGTCGCGGCCTTAAAGGATGCCCTGAAGGTCAGAATCACGGCGTCGGTCGTCAGTGACGAACGGCTCACTTCTATCGTCTCCGATGGCCCGACGAAGGCGGCAGTGCCGGTGTTCGATCACATTATCACTCTGCCGCGCCGATTTCAGTATCGCAAGGTCATGCCGCAAAGCCTGTTCGCCGGGAAGGACCCGCAGACACTCGGCACGCCCGATGAAGCAGACGACACTGCAACGCTCTATGAGTTCATTCATCAACGCGCGGCCAATGCCCGCCACGTCGTTGAGACCACGGAGATACAGACACCCGCTTTGACGCTGCACCTGCATCCGGGTGACAGAGTGACATCGAGTCCCGACAGCCGCGATCTATTGAGCAGCCAACGCGACAACCGCAGCCTGGTTTGGATCGAGCGTGTACAGGTGGACTTCCGGCAACAGTGCACCCGATTGAAGCTCATGCGCCAACGCATGTGCTGAGGACCAGATGGAGGAGTCTTAACAAATGGAGAACCGACACATCACCGATCAGCAGCAACTCCTGGCCGACCTGGCCAGGCAAGGCGCGAGAAACCGCAAGGAGACCGCGGTTGTTGTCAGCCCAGGAATAAGTGCGACGCCGTGGCCTGTGCAGATCAAGAGCCACGTCTCCCGCAACGTTTACAATGTTCGAGCCGTGATCATCGGTGGCACGGGTTCTATCCCGGTCGAAATGGGCGCGCAGACTGAAGCCACCAACCTGGCTGAATCGTATCTGAGCGAGGGCACGTTGTCAGCCGGGACCTTCGCCATCATGTTTCGTTCCGGCCAGAAGAACGTCTTCTACGCCGTACCCTAGCCCATGACTACCTCGGAGACCACAAGAATGAAGCCCACCGCAATGCCGTGGCGGCTGGACCGCCGGATCAATCTTTCCGTGCTCGTGCAACTGATGGTCCTGGCCTCACTGATCGTCGGCAGTTGGCTCAACCTCCAACGTCAGCTCGACCTGCTCCAACGCGACGTCACCATGCTCCTCCAGACGCAGGAAACCGTCACGAAGAAGTTGGAGACCCTCTCGTCACAAAGCATCTCACACGAATACCGCGTCCAAGCCTTGGAGAAACGAATAGGAGAATGACCATGACGACTATGTCACCAAGAAAGGTAGAAGCACATCATCATTCGCCCTTGCAGATTGCCATCATTGCACTATCGATGGTGCTGATTGCCGGCTGTGACAGCTTGCGACTGGCGCCGAACGAACAGCAGAAGCAAAATGCCTGGCTGCACAATCGCACGACGGCGATCGCGGCTGATACCGCACGCAGCGAACAGGCTTCACCCGAGCTCCAATCGTTGACGAAGCTGTCGGCGTTGCAGAGCCGTGCGTTCACGTCCTATTGCGGCCTGCCCAAGGAATACCCCCAAGCCGAGACCACCGAAGACGTCCTCGCCCAGTCAAATTGGAAACTGGCCGAGACAGCACTGGCCGAATCCAGCGAACGGCCCGATCCCTGGCAAGTCGCCGACTCGGTGCTCGAGATCGGCATCGGCATCTCGGCTCTGTTGGGTGGCGTCTATGGCACCCGGGCCGTACGCTTCTTCAAAGACGCCCGCGCCAAGAGCCAAGCCCTCAAGGAAATCATCGCCGGCAACGAGCAGTTCAAGAAGGCAAACGAAGCCCAGACCCAGGCCTTCAAAGCCGCCCAGGCCAACCAATCCCCCGAAACCCGCCAACTCGTCGCCCAATTGAAGGCATGAACAGGTCGAGTGAGTCATGGGCCTACTCCTGCCGGTGTTTTGCGATTGACGGGGCCGCAGGTCAGGGAGGACAATGCTGCGGTTGGGTGGTGTAATCTCGGGGGTTTGCTATGAAGGACCGGCAGTGGAGACCAAGCGTGCAAAGGGTAGGCGAGCGTTTACGCTGATTGAGTTGCTGGTGGTGATCTCGGTGGTGGGGTTGCTGATGGCGATTCTGTTGCCGACGTTGGGGCGGGTGCGTAAGCTGGCGCGGGCGACGCGATGTCTGGCGAACGTGCGGCAGTGGGGGATTGCCCTGCATACCGGCGCGGTCGATGAGGAGGGGATGGTCCTCAAGCAGACGCAGCCTCCCTGGTGGGAGGCGCTCGGCGCCGAGCGGCGTGACCTGTTGCTCTGTCCGGAAGCTGTCAGGCCCGGTCCGCCTTCGCCTATCGAGCGCGCGCCAAACCAGGCGTGGACGAGTTCGGCCGACCCGAATGCGCCGGTCGTAGGCAGCTACGGCGTCAACAAATGGTTGTTGGCGACGGAAGGGCTCAAGAAGGTAGCGGACGCCTATGAATGGTGGGGCAATCCCGTGTTCGAGGAGTACGCGGCGAAACGCTGGTACTGGAGCGGAGACGCACTGGCGAGCCCGGGCCGTGTGCCTCTGTTGGCCGACTGCATTACGACCGGCGCGCATCCGGAAGACACGGACGAACCGCCGCAGTTCGATGGCGACTTCAGTATCGCGTTGTTGCGCGACGGCGCCGTCGGTCGCGAAACGCTCCACATGAAATGGGTCTGCGTCAATCGCCATCCGGCCGGTCAGATCGGCATGGCGTTCATGGATGGCTCGGCCCGCCGGGTTGGCATCAAGGAACTCTGGACACTCAAGTGGCATCGCCTCTCCGACACCGCCGGAGCGTGGACCAGGGCCGGAGGCGCGGTGCCCAGCGACTGGCCTGAGTGGATGCGGGGCTTCAAGGACTACTGAGAACCAGCATGGGCCAAAGCCCATCCTACGGACTCAATCCGTAATCCGTGATGTTTCATTTCTTCTTGGCGTTGATGGTGGCGAGCTTGCCGTCCTTGAAGAGCCGGACCGTGCCGTCGCCCATGGTGTGGACCTGCGGGTGGATGCCCTGGACCCAGAGCCTGAAGGCGGTGCGGTGTTTGTTCTTCGCCTCTTCGATCAGCACGGCGTTGGGCTTGCCCCAGTTTTCAAAGTGGACCACGTACCAACTCAGGCCGGCGGGGCAATCGTCGAAGGATTTGGCCTGGTGCACGCTGTTGACCAGCTCGTCCATATCCTTGGGGAGCCGGGCGTGCTTCTCCCGGTAGGCCTCGATGCAGCCGTAGAGATTTTTCTGCTGCTCGCCGCAGGCCTGCACATCGTCGAAGACCCGCCCGACAGCCGTCCCTGAGTCGAAGAGCTCGCCGCCTGGGGTACCCGTGCCCACCACGAGCAGGGGACTCCGCCAAAGCCAGATTTGCAGACCGACAGCCAGCAACACGATCAACCCACTGATGACCATGAGCACGATGGTGATCTTACGGCCTCGGTTCATGGAGGGCATTGTACAACGATGCATACGGCGCGTGCAATCGCCTGGAGGGAAAATCTCGGACCGCCCGACAGGCCGGGCAAGGCGGGAAAAACGGGGCAGGGGCACCTCGGTTCGGCCGCAAGCCTCGGCTCCGGGCCACCGCAAGTGCCCCCCCATGGAAACCATACGAAACGCCCAGGTGCTCGCCACCTCGAATCCTCGGAAAAAATAGCGGGGATATCTACGTGACTGTCACGACTTCGATGGCAGATCCGCAGGATCGGGCAAGAGAGATTCGTGGTGGTGTTTTCGGCGTTCTCGCAAACGGCGCCGCAGGAGGAAAGGCAACGGGACACCGACCGCCAGGAGGGCAACCGCACTGGGCATCGGGCCGGACCAGAGGGTCGCCGGGCCGATGCTCACCTGGCCTTTGCCGAAGCGCCTGCTGACTTCAATCAACAGAGGCTCGCCATCGACGGGGTGAACGACGATGGATGAGTATTCCCGGGAGCCGCCCTTTACCCGGAACCGATCGCTTTGCGGCGGAATCGTATGCTTCGAGATCAGCCGCGCCTGCATCCTATCCATTGGATTAATGGAGATCTTGAACTGCTCTTTGTGATGCTCACGCTGGGCTGCCGTCTGACCTTCCGCATCCGCTGCGGACACCGAGAGCAGGGGGGTATAGATCGCGAGCTTGCGCCAGCCTCTGCGCACGTTTTTCTGATTGTAGGAGATCCTGATCTCCCTCTGCAACTGCTCCTCCGTGACGCTCACGGCGAACCACACGACGCGTAAGCCCGCCGGGCAGGTCTTCTCCAGGCCTACCTGCGGTGCGAGATTCTCGGCCAGCAGTCGCCCGGGCAGCGGTTCCGCCTGGGGCATCAACTCTTCGAGTTCTTGGCGGATCTGGGCCAGTTCGCGCGCGTGAGCGTCCCAATTTTCGCCAGGTTCCTGCATGTTCTGGAGTGCTTTCTCAAGTGCCTGCATTGCCGAGCTGATATGTTCGAAATTATACCTGCTCAGTTCAGAGGGCTTCAGATGCCTCCGCTCCCCGTCGTATCGCTCAAGGAGCGAAAGCAGATCGTGCTGGCTGGCTTCCTGGCTCTGCATGGCGTCCCGCTCTTGTTCGAGTTCGGTCCACAGCGCTTCTTCCCGCGCCAGGACACGTTGCATGGCTTCGGCATCCGGTCTGGGATGGATCTCCATCTTGGTGTAGCCTTCGACCTGCTTGGGGTCCGTCCAGCGGGCCGGCAGGTAGACGGGTATGGCGATACGCCACAGCGCTGCTCCAAGAGCGGTGTCCGTTGGCTCCAGTTGCTCCGCCTCGGACAAGAACCGAAAATGCCCAACAATCCTGCACTCCTGGCGTGTCACGATCACCCACAAGGCTTCCGAACCGACCATCTTTCTGTAATAGTCCCATTTTCGTTTCTGAGCATCCCACCCTGTTGGTACATCGGCGAGGGGATTGGCAACGCCGGGTATCGATAGCGCGCTCAGCAGGACGGTCACCACGCCACACAACTTGATCGCAGATGCCAGGCTACTCGACTTCATGAAGACCTCCTTCCAGCACGTTCGCAAAGTTAGTGTAGCAAAAGCGCTGGGGGGCAGTCAACGTCTTGAATTGCATCGCCTTTGTCGGGAAACAGTGGTGTCCGTAGGGCGGCGCAGAGAAGAAGGGCTGCGGGCCTCCCTGCCCGCAGCCCCGTATGGCAGAGACACCACCTCGGTCCCTGATGCCTCTGTACCTTAACACCGAACCGTGTTAGTCCCCGGCTTCGGTCGGCGTGATCTGCTGCATCAGGCCCATGATGTCCCAGGCCCACCAGGTTTCGACGATCTGACCGCCGGCGAAACGGTACATCGTATGACCCGAGAAGGTAACCGGTCTGCCCGTGGCCGGGATGCCCGCCAGTTCGCCCCCATGTGTGCCGTTAACGGTCCAGTGGGCCATGGCCTTATCCCCTTCGGCCACGATCGCGTGGATCGTGACATGCATGTCGGGAATGGCGGCCAGGTAGTCGGCAATCGACTGGGTGAACATCGCGTCGCGACCATAGTCCATGTATGGTGCATACATATAATCGACGGGCGGATTGTTGCCGAAGCTCTCCGGGTGGAACAGTTCAACGATAGGCGCGAGGTCCTTCTCGTTCCAGACCTCTTCGACGAATCGCGTGACCATCGTCTTGTTTACTTCGGGATCCCCCGGCTCACCGGTAAGTGGTGAACCCGGCAGCCAAGCGTAGTCCTCGGGTGCCGGCCGGGCAGGCGTGACGGCGCCGACCTGTTGCATCAGGCCCAGCATGTCCATGAAGCATCGCGACTCGGCGAGCTTGCCGTCGACGAAGCGGTAGAGGCTGGCGCCGGTTACGGTGACCTCGGCGCCGGTCGGCGGGATCTGGCTTATCAGGGTGCCGGTGTGGGTGCCGCGGTAGGTCGTCAGCAGGGCCACTTTGTCGTCCTCGGCGATTATCTGATCGATTGTGATCGCCAAATCGGGCAGCGCGGCAAAGGTCGCCTCCATGGTCTGCTGCAGCCCTTCCCAGCCGACGAATGGGCCGGTCGCAGGGTAGCCGTGTATGTCGGGTGAGACCAGCTCTTCCACGAGATCCAGGTCGCGATTGTTCCACATCTCCTCGAAGAAACGGCGAGCGACCTCCTTGTTGGCCTCGACGTCAGGAGGGGGCACCAAAGGCATGCCCAACAGCTCCACCTCGGCGATTTGCATGCTGTTGACGGAATCGCCGACGGGCCCGCGAATGGCGGTGATGAGGACTTGGTAGTAGGTGTAGGCCGTGGCGTTGTTCAGCACGATGGGCGTGGCGTTCTTCGCAAAGCGTGGCCACTCTTCAGCACCGGCAAAGTCGACGATATCCCGGCTGGCAATCAGCGTGTAGGGTCCGTCGATACTGCCGTTGGAGCCATACAGCGCGAACGCCACCGGATCGCGACCGGGCACGTCGTTGGCGGTGGTGAAGCTGATCCCGGTCACGACCGTCGGGCCCACACTCGGTTTGACACGAAAGCCCGTCGGCCCGGCGTCGGGATCGAAGTCGCCTTTGAAGTGCAGGTACTTCGTCTCAACGTTGTCGTCGATCGCCAGGTCGGGCGTCTCGGCGGCCGGCCAGTCGCCATCGTTGGGCACGCCCTGGACGAGATCGCCCGGCGCGGTGACGTCGGCCATGTAGCCGGTCAGGAACAGGATCTCGCCAGCGGAGAGGGCGCGGTTGTAGATGCGCACTTCGTCGATGCCTCCGATCCAGTCGCTGCCCCAGCCGTCCGAGCCGATCAGCACGGGCGTCGGGCTGCTGGTAATATCGCCCATGGGTGTCGATTCGGTGGCCTGGCCGTTCAGATAGGCGGTCAGCGTTTCGCCGTCAGCCGAGCAGGCGATGTGATGCCACTCGCCTTGTTCGAGGTTCTGACCGACGTAGGCCCAGGCGCGGGGCGAAGTGTTGAATGTGAACGCCATGTAGGGCTGCGGGCTGCCCCACCCGTAGCGAATCTGCCAGCTCCAACTGGGACTGGCCCCGCTCAGCGCCTTGCACATCGGCGCCGTCTCGAGACCTTGACCTTCCGGGTCCTCAGCGTCCGTTCGGATCCACAGCGCCAGCGAGATCGCGCCGGTGATATCCAGGCCATCGTCGTGGGCAACTTCGATATAGTCGCCATCGCCATCGAATTCCATCGCCCCGCCGATCGTCCCGGCCGTTGCCTGGGGATCGCCCATCACCGTTCCATCGAAGCCATTACCCGAATCATCGCCCGCGTCAGCGTCCAGAGAGTAGTAGGCCACCAGGCCGTCCGTGCCCGGGTCCGCGGGCGCTACCGCCGACATCTGCATAATGGCTCCCAACATGTCGGCTGAGCACCAGCCTTCCACGATCTGGCCGTCGGCGATGCGGTCGATGGTGATCCCCGACTGTATTATCTCCCTACCGACTCCGATCTGAACACCGGTGAAGGTATAGCGGACGGCCACCTTATCCCCTTCGGCGACGATGTCGTCAATCGGCATGCTCAGACCCGGGAACAAGGCGAGGGTTTCCGCACCCCATTGTTTGTAGCTGGCCAAATCAGTGACCTGGGGCCGCGCCGGATCGTGGTAGACGAAGCTGGGGGCGTACACGTCGTCCAACACCGTCATGAGTGCATCGGCATCCCCCTGTTCCCACGCCGCGAACTCACGCTCGACCAGGGCCTTGTTCGCTTCCGGATCGCCAGGATCGCCCGTTACGTCCGACAGGGTGCCCCACGTGAAGACCTCCGGGTCTTGGCGTTGCATGGCGGGCGGCCCTTCGGGCATGGGCGGGATCAGGCCCATCTGCTGCTGGACGCCCAGCAGGTCGAACTCCCACCATTCTTCGGCGATCCGGCCGTCGACAAAACGGAAGAAGATGATCCAGGTATTCGTGTACGCTGTGTTGAAAGGCTGCATGGTCCCGGTGGCGGTGAAGCGCCCGACGACCTTGTCGCCCTCGGCAATCAGATCTTCAATGGTGCCGTCAAAGTCCGGGACGACTGTGGGATTGTTGGTGATCTCTCCCTTGTAGCCTTCGAGGTTGCCGGCCTGGGGGTAGTGGGGAACGTGGGCGACAAAATCGGCGGTGAGGATTTCATCGGCGATGGTCAGATCCGCCGTCTCCCACATCTCAAGCCAGCGCTCGATAAGAGCCTTGTTCGCCCCTGTCTGGGTGACGGCACCGCCACAGAAGACCAACAGGGTACTAACTGATAACATGACGATACGTGCTCTCTTGTCCATGATTGTGTCTCCGTCGAAAACATGGCACGGTGAAAGGAAGAATGAGAATCACGACGGCGCGAGTTGACCGGTGGGGGGGTGGACCTCCGCTAGGTTCCATGGCGCGACCCTTCGATCGGAAGAGCAGCGGCCGCGGTGCCATTCCGTCGAGGCACCACAGCCTCTCGCCCCTCCCCACACAAGTCTATCGTAGAAGGCAGCCGGAGTGTTTGTCGATTGTGGCGAGTACGTATTCTGCTGTCGTCAATTCCAATGATCGGCCGAGTTGCGACGAAGTTGGCATCGATGTGGCGCTTTTCCACAGCCGGGGGTTGCGGTGCTTGGGAGGTTGCGGTACAAACGGGATGCGTCGTCTTGGCGCCGCGTTTTGGGTGTTGTTGAGCGATCTCGGTCGGGATCGGAGCCTGGCCGTGAGGTGAAGATGATCGATAGTGCTGGCATATGGCAAGACATCGTCGCGATTCGCGAGCGAGGGCCTCTGGTCCACAACATCACGAATTTCGTCGTGATGGATTTCACCGCCAACGCGCTGCTGGCGCTGGGCGCCTCGCCCGTCATGGCGCACGCGCCGCAGGAAGTGGCGGAGATGGCGGCTCTGGCCGGTGCGATCGTGGTGAACATGGGAACGCTCGACGAGCGCTGGATCGAGAGCATGTTCGCCGCCCTGGCGGCTGCGCGCCAGCATAACAAACCGGTCGTTTTCGACCCGGTGGGCGCCGGAGCAACCGCCTATCGCACCGAAACCGCGCAGCGGCTGCTGCACGCGGGCGGTATCTCCATCGTGCGGGGTAACGCCTCGGAAATCGCGGCGTTGGCCGGCGCGGGCGGACGCACCAAAGGCGTCGACAGCCTCGATCAATCCCTGCACGTCGCTGACGCAGCGGCCAACCTGCTGACGTCGTGCGCTGCGGTCGTTATCAGCGGCGCTCAGGACGTGGTGGTCGGCCGCCGCGAGCGCTGCATCTTGAACAACGGCTGTGCACTGATGACGCGCGTGACCGGCATGGGTTGCACCGCCACGGCGCTGACGGGGGCCTTCCTGGCCGTGCAGCCTGATCCCGTTCGAGCAGGTGCCCACGCAATGGCGGTAATGGGCATCGCCGGCGAAATGGCTGGCCTCCAGAGCGGCGGACCCGGGAGCCTGCGCGTGCACTTTCTCGATGCCCTGCACAATCTCGACGAATCCATATTGGCCTCTTCCTTGCGAGTGGACTGATGAGCAAGCTTTTCGACCCCTTCCTCTATCTGGTAACCGACCGACGCCTGGCGGGCCAGCGCGACATTGCCGATGTGGTGCGGCGTGCGATCAAAGGCGGTGTCACCCTGGTGCAACTCCGCGAAAAGTCGCTGGGGCAGGCCGCGTTTGTGGCCGAGGCCTTTGTGCTCAGAGAGGTCTGCCGGGCTGGAGGGGTTCCGCTGATTATCAACGACGATATCGATGTAGCGCAGAGAATCGGAGCGGCCGGCGTGCACTTGGGCCAATCCGATGCGTCGGTAACCGAAGCGCGCGACGCGCTGGGACCCGATGCGATCATCGGGCTATCGGTCGAGACCTTGGAGCAGGCGCGGGAAGCCGCCACGCTGGACGTCGATTACATCGCCGCCAGTCCGGTCTTCGCGACCCCGACCAAGACGGACTTGGCCGAGCCGCTGGGTCTGATCGGCCTGCGCGCGATCCGCAAACTCACGGACAAACCCCTGATCGCCATCGGAGGGATCAACATCGAGAATGCCCGGGCCGTATTGGAGGCCGGCGCCGACGGTCTGGCCGCGATTTCCGCACTCGTCGCCGCGGACGATCCCTTCCAGGCCGCTCGTCAATTCTGCTCTCTCCGCCTCCGCTCGACGGATTAGACCGTCGTTCACCGCCGCGGCCGTACCGCACCCTCGGGATCGTGCTGGAGCGGCATTACATAGTAGGGCATCCCGTTAAACTCTCGACGCCACCGATTGTAGGGCATAAAACGATCCTGCGGCAACGTTCTGAGAATCAGGTCATTGGGGTCGGGCATCTGCGCCGCCAAGCGCCGCTCCAGTGCCGCAACGCGCGCCTCCAGCTTGGGGACTCTCCCGATTACCCCGACGGAGGTCTCCAAGAAGCGGACTTCCAGGGCCTCGACCTGCCTGCGCAGGGCCTCGATCTCGGAATTGCCCGGCGTGGTGCCACTGTCGGCCGCGACAGTCAGAACGGCCCCCAAGGCAATGCCGCACGCGAGAGTAGCCACCATCGAGAGCTTCATGATTGGTCCTTTCTCGTCTGGAACGGTTCAATCTCTGTTCGCTGATCCGCATTCGCTTCTGCTGTCAGTATTGTGATCGTGGCACGCGCCCCATGCAAGGGAGAAATGCGCTGTAGAGCAGGCTCAGCCAGGGCTAGGCGGGCCGTTGGTCGTCGGGGAGCAGGTCGAACGCGGCTCGGACCTCTTCGGGGATACTGCGGGGTTTGCCCTTGTTGGCGTCCATGAAGACCCAGTCGGTCTCGCCACGGGCCAGAGTGGTTTGGTCGGTCGTCCGCACGAACTGGTAGCGGCGCCGCGAGCGCACCTTGCGAAAGTCCGCGACCCAGGTCAGGGCTTCGATCTCGTCGCCCGCAAAGGCGGGACTGAGATACTCGATCTTGTGCGACCGCGCGACCCACATGGCGCCGATCCGGCGCGTCGCGTCCGTACAACCGGCCGCATCGGCGTGCCGCACGGCCACATCCTGCATCCACTGCACGTACACCACGTTGTTGACATGCCCGTTCTCGTCAATGGTCTCGGGCCCTACGGTGAACTTGTGTCGAAAGATCGGCGTCATTCTACGTTCCGTTGGCTATACGTTCGGGCGTGTAATCTACCTTCCCCCGGCCGAAGCCGCCAAGAAATTCGTCGATTTCGAGTTTTCCACGTCAAAGTACGGCCATGGCGCGGCATGAACTCCCGATAAAACAGCCGTTGTTTTCGACACCGCCGATCGATGCCGCGGCCATAGCCGATGCGATCACCCCGGCGAGCCTTTGGCTCCATAGAATTAGCAATTTGCTCGCGCCGGGTGGCCCCGAAAATCCGTAGACTTTACGCGGGACAACGTCGTCCGTGCAGAGGGTAGGAGGTTGGATCCGACTGGGCGGTCGATGATGCACCGCACACACGCGCGCACAGGGGCAACACTCGTCACATGCCTTGTCTTTTTGACGGTCTTCCTCGCGCTGGGCGCCAGTCTGGCCGCGATGTCCGGCGCCAGTGCCCAGCTATCCAGCAACCAGCAGGGCAGTGCCCGGGCCTTTGCCAGCTCCGAATCCGGACTGGAAGTGATGCGCCATTGGCTCAGTCGGGTCGTGATGGAGTCCACGACACCGCCTTCGCAATACCTGGCGACGATCGCGAGCTAGGTCCAGAACGAACTGGCCGATGCGGAGGTCACCAATGTCGTGCTGGGCAACAACGGGACCGTCTCTACGGTCTCTCTGAACGCGGCGACCGGGCAGAGCTTCTCGGCTCAACTGAGCATGAATGCCAGCAACCCGTCCATTCTCGATGTCACCGTCACGGGCAACTGCCAAGGCATGGCGCGTACGATCCGCGCCGGCTTCAACATCGCACCGTACGAGCATCCAATTTTCAAGTATGGACTGGCCACCAAAGGCCCCATCCAATTTCCCAACAATCCCACCACCACGACAGTGACCAGCAATTGGGAAGCGGATATCTACACCGAAAGCAGCAGCAGCATGGTCGCGGTTCAAGTCGGAGGCAACACCAACTTCGATGGCGACATCAGCATCGGCAACCCGAGCGCGGTCGTCGATTTCGCGGGCAGTGTGCAAATTGGCGGTGATACGGGCCAAGCCGCCATCGACAACCACGTCTCCATCGGCGTCGAACCGGTCGAATTTCCCGCGGCCGATACCAGCCGTTTCATCCCCTATGCTACTGGGCCGGAGGTCGATTCCACTACGATGGACCTGACGAAGGGCCTGACCCTGACCAACGCAACCATTCCGGCCGGAACCGATCCAGTTTTTGATGGCACCGTCATCATCGAAGGTGTCCTGCTCATCGAGCAGCCCAACGTGGTCACGTTCAACCGCAACGTCGAATTGCGCGGGATCATGGTGGGCGAGAACGGTGTTTACAGCGCTAGCGACAATCGGATCGATGTCGCCGGAAACTTCGCCAGTCTGCCCCTGCCGAGCGATTCTCAGTTTGACGCCCTGCGCCATGAAGAAGGCAGCTCGATCATTGTCCCTGACTTCCAGGTGTCCTTCACCGGCAACTATTCGGCCATCGAAGGCGTGGTGGCTGCCGGCACCCTGCACTTCAGCGGCAACGCCAGCGCCGTCGTCAAGGGCTCGCTTATCAGTTTCTCCGATGAGCCCACGGTGGTCGACGGCAATGTCTCGCTGACGTTCGATCGCGCCAACTCCGTCAAAATCCCGGCCGGGTTCGACACCAAGAGGATTCTGGCCTACAGCCCATCTACTTATTCCATGGTCTACTAAGGCGGCCCTATCCGCATCGGATCGCACCTCAACGACACAAGGGCAGGGGCCGTCGCCAAGCGGCGGACCCTGCCCTGCGGAGCTTCCGATAATCATCGCGCGTCCGCAACCCCGTCGACGTGACCCCGACGAGAATTAGAGCCAAACCGATTATGCCCTCCAGGCGATTGGTTTGTAGACTTTGAGTGGGAGACTAATGACTGCACCGGACGCAGACGTATGGGATAGAAGGTACAGATATTTTTGGGGAAGGGGTAGCCATGGAATTTCTTGATCTTCTCGCCAAGCCGATCCAGATCGCCAAGGACGTCCTCGATCTCAACGACGATCTTGAATCGCCTTCGTTGGCCAGTCAGTTCGTGGCCATCAAGCACCAACTGGACGAAGTCCAAAGGCAGCTCGATGAGAGCCATCGGATCTCACACGAGAAGGATCTTGTGATCTCCAAACTCCAGCGGGCCATGTCTGCGAAAGCCGAGCCACGGCCGTCCACGCCGGCGTTTGTGCGGCACGATGAAGAGTCCGCGCCGGCAACGCCCGTACGCGAGCGTGAAGCAGCCGTTCCCGTGCTGGCCCGGCACGCGCCGGTCAATCGGCCGCAAGCGCCCACCCAGACCGACCCGGACGAAGAGATCAAGTTGCCCGGTGCACCTTCCTATGAGGCTGCGGCGCAGCGAGCGCGATCGCAGTGCCCCGGAACTGCGGCTAAAGCGACGCCCGCTCCCGCCGAGCCCGAATCATCTGCCTCAGCCGCCACACCGGCCAAGGCCGAGAAGACCGAGACCACGCGCCGTGCCCGAAAAGCCGTGAAGGCCGGCGCCGTGACCGCGACGGTCGCGAAAGCCAAGAAGACCACGCGGGCCGGCAAGCAGACCACGACTTCTGCAGCCAAACCCGCGCGGACTCGGGCAACCGCTAAGAAGTCCCGTACCGCGACCGAGAGTAAGGCCGCACCCAAGAAGTCTGCGCGGACGACCAAACGAGCCACAGCCAAGCAGGCTGAGCCCGCATCGAAGCGCCCGGCCGCGAAGACAAAGGCCAGGAAGACCACTGCTTCCAAAAGGAACTCGCGCGCCACCAAGAGCTGAATCTTTGCCAAGAAACGAGGGGGACCTCATGGATCTTCACGGTATTGTCGCCAGGTCGAGCCAGGCTTTTAGGTACATCCTCGATCCCAGTGTCGAGATCGAATCGCCCGCCCACAACGGGCAATTGACCGAACTGCAGCGCCAACTGAACGAGATCAAAGGCAGGCTCGAGGTGAGCGAACGCCAATGCCGCGAGAAGGACACACTGATCGCCCAACTCCAGGAGCAACTGGCGGCCCAAGCGAAGCAGCAGGAGGCCCAGCCGGCCCCCAAGGCGAAGAAGGCCAAGACCACCCGCCGCCGGAAGACCGCCAAGAAAGCCAGCCCTGCGACCAAAGCCACCAAGAAGGCTAAGAAACCGGCGCCGCCCCGCAAGCAGACCAAGGCCAAGAAGACTGCTTCAGCCAAACCCCGCGCGAGTGCCACGAAAACGGCACCCAAAGCCAAGCGCACGACCAAGGCCAAGCGCGCTCCGCGCGCTGGCAAGAGCTAGCGCCCGGGTTCATTCCGGGAACCAGCAATACAGCCCATCATTCCAGCGAAACTACAGGCTGTTGGGCAGGTTCTCATCGAGTCTCGGGTCGGGTGCCGAGCCGGCCGGACCAACGACGATGTACCAGTGGAAAAAGCCTCCCCCGTACATCATCCTGACACCGTCCTGATCGCCCTGGAAGAGTCGCTCGATGAAGATGTGCGTGGGCTTGAGCCGGGAAACCTGCTTCGACCAGTAAGATTGGGGCACCTCCCATTGTTCGACTTGTTCCTGTGTCTCCAACCTGATCTCCATGCCATCACGCGACTGGGCCAGCAGATCGACGGCCCAGGATTGCAGCTCATCCTGCCCACCGGTTCGGGCAACACGCATGCGCGAGTGCAAATTGAGCAGGCGAATCGTGCCGAGCCCGGGGATCAAGAAGAGCAGCAGTGCTACGAGGCCAACGAGCACGCCCACGTAGCGCAGTGCGTGCGGGGCACAACGATTCTGCTTCCGGGCCAAACCAACCAAAGCCGAGACGAAGCCGGCCAGCAAGACGCCAAACGCTGGCATGGCCAGCATCAAGCCCAGCAGCCCGAACGAAAACACCGCCGCCATGTAGACCAGACCGAGCACGAGAGCCGCGATTGCCACCCCCAGGGAAATCGGCATGGGGCGCACTTCACCTTCTTTGTGGGTCGTTTCTTGCTGTTCGCTTGAGTGTTCTGTCATCGCTCACCTTGCGAAAATAGTCTTGGCCCCGGGCGCCGCCCTCGTCCTGAAGACGAACGCCAACTCCGGCTGACAGCAGCACTGTCTTGACAGGGCACTTGTCTTTCGCTTCACCGCACTTGCGCTTCCGCACTTGCGAGCACACCCTGCGAAGGAACGAAGGTATCGCGCTCGCTGTTGGGCGATCATTGTGGCCGAGACGACACTACGAATGCAAGAGATTTAGGCAGGAAAAATCACGTGCGCTCATCAAGGTGCGGCGGTCTTGCCGTCGTCGAGGGCGGCCTGGACATTGCGGTAGCCGACCACCTCCTCCGCTCGGATCAACACGGATCTCGGGTCATCCAGGGGAAAATAATGACGTCCTGACTTGCTGGCCACGTACTTGAACTGGCCCGGGTTTATCCGGCCCACCCAACTGAACGCGGGTGGGTTTGTCGCATCGGGCCCGACCGGATAGGGTCGGCTGGCGGCATTGGCCACGCCGTAGTTCGCCGGCGCATCGGGGAAATACTTCGCCAGGCTTCCGGGGCGGACAGCGCGGCGTCCGCGCAGCGCGCCAATCAAACGATGCCCACCCAGTATCAACAGAATCATGGCGAGGATGGTCGCACCGCCGATGATCCAGCGCCGGCGTCCGCGCAGCGCCCTGGCCCCACGTTCGGCCAAGGTCACGAGTTGGCTCGATACCGCCGTATCGGTAACGCCCGACCCCATCAATTCGCGGATCAAGCTCGATCCGCCCGTACTCAGCGTGCCCGAGTCGGCCAACTGACCGGCGATGGATTCGGCCCGCAACGCCGCCGCCATGTCACTGGCCGACGGTCGCTCGCCCGGATCTTTGGCCAGCGTGCGCGCGACCAATACTGCCAGCGTGGGTGAGCCATTGGGCAGCAGCGTACGCAAATCCGGGATGGGCGCTTTGACGTGCTTCTTGAGCACTTCCTGCACCGTCTTGCCCATGAACGGCGCGCGGCCCGTCAGCGCGAAGAACAGTGTGGTGCCCAGACTGTAAACGTCCAGCGCGGGCGTCTGCGCGCCGCGCAGGATCATCTCCGGCGCCATGAACAGGGGCGAGCCCACCGCTTTGTGCGTGAACTGGAACGGATCGTTGGGATCGTCCATGTGCACCAGGCCGAAATCGGTGACCTTGCAGCGACCCTGTCGGGTGAGCATGAGATTGGTCGGTTTGATGTCGCGGTGGAGGATGCCCAATTCGTGCGCCGTCGCCAGGGCCGAGGCCGCATCGGCGATGAAGGCGCACACCTTCTGGGCCGGCAGCGGACCGGCCGCCTTGATGGCCTCGCGCAGATTGCCCCCCTCGACCATCTCCATGGCGATGTACCACCAGCCATCGTGCTGGTTGATTTCGTAGATGTGAACGACGTTGGGATGGTCGATCTGGGCGGCCGCCCGCGCCTCACGGAAGAACTGGTCGACGCCCCGGGTCGCATCGATCCCGGGCAGACGCTTGCAAAGCACCTTCAGAGCGACCAGGCGTCGCAGGTTGATATCGCGAGCCTGGATCACGCGGCCCATCTTGCCCTCGCCGACCAGGCGCAACAGCTTGAAGTGCCCCAGTTTCTTGCCCACCCAGGCTGGCTGTGGAACCGTCTTCCTGGCGGGGCGAGGCACTGCTGCCTTGGGCTGGGCGACCTCCGGCTCGTCGACAACGACAGTCCCATCGTCATCCACGACCAGGCTGGCCTCGAACTGGGCCTCGTCGATCTTCCCACGATCCCGTTTATCGCTGTCTGGCGCCATCGCTGTTTCCCGCTTCGATACCGGTGAAATACAGAATCGTGACCACGCTCTGTTTCTGCTGCGGCCGGCCTTCGCTGACGTCGCCCTCGTCCGACCCGACCGCGATGTACCGCGTTGAGCCCAACCGACAGACGGCCTCGACTTTCATATCCGGAAACGTCGCACACAAAACCGGCGCTTCCTGCTTGTGCCCGGTCCACCAGAACAGAGCGCTGTCGAGTGTGTTGGGCGGAAACGCCTGGTTCTTGTCGAGCCTGGGTCCGTTGCTCTTGGCCGCCGTGATCAGATAACCTTGAGTCAGCGGGTCCCAACAGAGATCGCTGATGCCCCGCCGGCCCAGGTCCAGAGCGAACAGGTCGGTGATACGCAGTTGATCGGGATCGCTCCGGGCGAAAATCCGGTCGATGTCTTCTACCACCGCCACCATCGCCCGGCCGGCCAGCAGTGGATTGCGCAGCCCCAAGAGCAGGCGGCGCCCGTCCGGCGCAAAGCACATCCCCTCGACGTTGCCCCAACGGTAGGTGTTCTTGTCGGCACCGACGAAGCTTGCGTTGAAGGTGCGGTAGGGCGCGACACCCACGGCTTCGAAATAGCGGTTGACTGCATCACGAATCGTCCCGACGTTCAGAACGCGCGGGTTCGCAACCGCAAAACGGTCCGGATCGCGCATGAGAAGACGCAACATATGGCGCCGCTTGGGCAAGGGCAATTCGTCCGGGTCGTTGCTGAGCGAACACAGAACATAGACCACCAATTCGCCGTTGTCATCCCGGTGCAACGTCAGGCACTCAGCGTCGTCGAGCAGTTCCTGCTCGTTCTCGATCACCACGTGCGGCGTGGGCATGCCAATCTCCATGCGCTCCAGATCGATCGGACAGGTGAAGAGGACATGACCGTGCCGGTCGCTGGAAAGCAATAGCGATGTGCCGAGCCAAGTGATGCCGCTACACTCCAGCGCCATTGCTTCAGGCTGTTGATTGGATACGGCGGCGCGCACGGTAACGTCACGCTGGGCAACGACAGGAGGCTCGATCGCCCCGAAGCGGATCTCCGGGACCGAACTGGAGCGCCGCGGCAATTGCTGGGCTGAGACAGGCAGGGACAGTGTCGAGACTGCACACCACGAAAAGAGACCGCATGCGAACAGAAGGTGTCGCCATCGCGCAACCATATTCGCCCTTGCGTTCTTGAGCGGGATGATGCCTGGCCCACTCGACCAAAAAGACGCCGGCTGCCGGCCGCTGCCGGGCCTGGGAGCGCCATCGTCGTCTGATTCTTCAATTGTATGTTAGCACCGGCGCCGGGCCGGGTCAACAGGCACTCCAACCTCCTTCTCCAGCAAGAACAGGGACTTTGCTCAGGCCCTCATCTCCGGGCCCGCGGCAAGAATTCCGTGGCAAAGCGACGTCGATCTGATACGATTTCAACGGTTCGGAGAAGCCACGAATTCTATCAATGTCGATTGTGTATACCTATCTACCATCAACGCGACAGAGAGAAGGGAGATCAATGATGTTCCCAGGTAAACGTCGGGCCAGAAATGCTTCCGTTCGAGTCATTTCCCTCTTGTTCCTGGCTGTTTTGGCGATGCCCTCAGGCTGGGCCGCCGGCGGTCACGCTTATAACGGCTCCTACTCCGGCGACCACATCCGGCGCATCGCCTTTCCCCTCGGCGGCATCGGCGCGGGCATGATTTGCCTGGAAGGGACCGGCACGATCTCCCACGTCTCCGTGCGCAACAAAATGGATATCTTCAACGAGCCCTGCTCCTTCGCGGCCTTGTGTATCAAGGAACCCGGCGGCAATGTGGCCAAGGTGCTGGAAGGGCAGGTTCAGGATTGGAAGGTCTTCGGTGCCCCGGGCACCGGCAACGGCGCCAGTGGCAAACCTTACGGCCTGCCGCGCTTTGACGAGGCCACCTTCCTGGCTCGCTTTCCTTTCGCGACCGTGACCCTGGCCGACAAGGAGATCCCGCTGAACGTCGAGCTGACCGGCTGGAGCCCGTTCGTACCCAGCGAGGCCGACATGTCGAGCCTGCCGCTGGCGGCCCTCGAATACCGTTTCAGCAATCCGACCAATCGGACCATCAGCGCGGTCTTTTCGTACAATACGAAGAACTTCATGGACAATGGCAACGGAGACGCGATCCTGCCGATCGATGGAGGCTTCGTCCTCTGGCAACCGGGCACCGAGGCGAACCCCGAGCGCGAAGGGGCGTTTGCGATCTTCGTCGACGATGACAACGCCGTGGTGGATCACTGCTGGTTCAAGGGTGGCTGGTGGGATTCACTGACGTTGGCCTGGCGTAACGTCGCGCAGGGTAATATCGTTGCGAATCCGCCGCAAGAGGGAAGCTGCCCCGGCGCCTCGCTGTTCGTACCGTTCACGCTGAGGCCCGGACAGGACAAGACGGTCCAGCTCAAGTTCGCCTGGTACGTCCCGGTGACGACGCTGCGTTACGGCCAGGATGCAGCCGGACCTGCCTTCACGGGCACGCCCTCGAAAGGAACCGCTTCCGGCCAGCAGACGGTTTCGGGCTTCCAGGGCGAAGGGCTCGTCAATACGTTTGATCCGAGCGGCGACGCCGCGGTCGGCACGCTCACGTCACCTGTGTTCGAACTGAAAAACGACTACATCCACTTCCTCGTCGGTGGGGGCCGCCACGTGGGCAAGACCTGCGTCCAGCTCGTCGTCGACGATCAGGTCGCCCGTTCCACGACGGGTACCAACTCAGAAGAGTTGCTCTGGGCGACCTGGTACATCGCGACGCTGAAAGGCAAACAGGCTCGCATTCGTATCGTGGACGAGGAAGGCGGTGGGTGGGGTCATATCCTGGTCGATCAGATCATCATGACGGACAACCAGGAACCGACCTTGGCCGGTGTTACGGTCCTCCAGGATTTCGAGGCCGGCAGTTATGGCAACTGGACGGCCACCGGACCGCAGGAAATCGAGTGCACCTGTGAGTCGACCCACCACATCCCATGGTACGCCAAGTGGTTCGAGAGCATCAACGTCATGGCGCAGTACTGGCGCGACAATTACGACGAACTGCGAGCCAGGTCGGCGCTCTTCCGCGACACGTTCTACGACACGACGTTGCCGGCCGAAGTGGTCGAAGCCGTGGCGGCCAATCTGACCATTCTCAAGTCGCCTACGGTGTTGCGCCAGACCGACGGACGCTTGTGGTGTTTCGAAGGGTGCGGCGATGATTGGGGCTGCTGTCATGGCTCGTGTACGCACGTATGGAACTATGCCCAGGCCCTTTGTCATCTGTTCCCCGACCTCGAACGCACGCTGCGCCGGACCGAGTTCAACGAGAGCCAGGCCGAGAACGGGCACCAGACCTTCCGCTCGTGTCTCCCGATCCGCCCGGTGGCCCACACCTTCCACGCCGCCTCGGATGGCCAGCTCGGTGGGATCATGAAGGTCCATCGCGACTGGCGCATCTCGGGCGACAACGAATGGCTCAAGGAGATCTGGCCCAAGGTCAAGACGAGCCTGAACTACTGTATCACCACGTGGGACCCGCGCGGTCGCGGCGTGCTCGAAGAGCCCCACCACAACACCTACGACATCGAGTATTGGGGCCCCGACGGACATTGCTCCAGCTTCTATCTCGGCGCCCTGGCCGCCGCGATCGAGATGGGCCAAGCGATGGGCGACGACGTGGCTCGGTACCGTGACCTGCTCGCCAAGGGACGCACCTTCCTGGAGACCAAGCTCTACAACGGCGAGTATTTCTACCAGAAGGTCCAAACCGAAGGCCTCAACGCGACGTTCAACCCGCTCAACACGTCGGCCAACGGCCCGGGCTACAACGACACCATCGCCGCGCTCAACCAAGAGGGGCCCAAGTACCAATACGGCACCGGCTGCCTCTCGGACGGCGTGCTGGGCTTCTGGATGGCCAAGGTCTGTGGGCTCGATGCGGACATCGTCGACGCCGCCAAAGTGCGCAGCAATCTCAAAGCGATTCATCGCTACAACCTCAAGGAGAATCTGCTCGATCACGCGAACCCGCAAAGGCCTTCCTTCGCCGTGGGCAAAGACGGCGGCCTGCTGCTGTGCACCTGGCCCAAAGGCGGCGCGCCGGCGCTGCCTTTCGTCTACAGCGACGAGGTCTGGACGGGAATCGAGTATCAGGTCGCCTCGCACCTGATGCTGGAAGGTCTCGTGGACGAAGGTCTCGAAGTCGTAAGGCTCTGCCGGGACCGCTACGATGGCTCGATCCGCAATCCGTTCAACGAATACGAGTGCGGCCACTGGTACGCCCGGGCTCTGTCCAGCTACGGCCTCATCCAGGGCCTCACGGGCGTCCGCTACGACGCCGTGGCCAAGACGCTCTATATCGACTCGAAGGTGGGCGACAACTTCCGCGCCTACCTGTCCACCGCGACAGGCTTCGGCACGGTGGGTCTGAAGAATGGCAAGCCCTTCCTCGACGTGAAGATGGGCACGATCAAACCCGACCGCATCCTGGTCTCGGGCAAGGAGATGACACTGTGAGCCTTCGCAACCGCTTCGCGGCAACGACCGTTCTGATGCTGGTTCTGCCTGCCGCCGTCGGACACGGCGCCGACCGTTCGTACGCATTCGACGGAACGATCTCCCGCCCCGTGCTGGAGAACTACCTGTCGCGCGCCATCACCATGAGCGAATTGCTGCACGGGGTTGGCGACGTCAACGACAACATTCGCATGCTCGACGGCAGCGGAGCCAAATTCATCGGGCGAGCGATCTACCGTTGGGGTGGCGAAGCGGCGCTGGAGAACCTCCTCGCCACCGCCCAACCGATCGCCCAGCGCCTCCACGAAGTGGATCCGGATATGGTTCTGCAAGCCGCGGCGTTCGAGATCGTCAGCGAACAGGTCGACCACCTGCCCGTACCGACCGATCTGCTCAAAGAATTCGGCTTCGATCCGCAGCCCCGCAACTTCCGTTACGAGGCGATGCTCTATCCCGATGGTCATCGCGTCAATCACTGGCGGCGTGGCTCATCCGTGCCCGACATGAGCCAGGCCGAGACGCGCATGTGGTTCGTGTACCTTTGTCGTCGCTATATCGATATCGGCGTTGAGGCCATTCATTTCGGACAGGTCGAGATCATGGACGACCGCGATCCGGACCACGTCCATTGGCGCGACATGATGCAGCGCGTCCGCGCCTACGCCCGCGCGCACGCCCGCCGACACATGGTGATTTGCGATGCCCACGTGCCCAGTAGCGGGATTGTCCACGAGGGCCAATTGATGTTCGACTTCCACTCGTTCCCGCTCCGCATTGAGGAAGTGGTGGAGCGGCCGCACGAAGGCGTGCTCCAGATGGGCTATCTCGACAGCATCTTCGGGCGCAGCAAAGGCGGGCGCACACCCAGCGGCTGGACCTGCGCGAGCCTGCCCTTTCTCGTCGAGTTGGACAACTTCGGACGCAGCGGCCGCGGAGGGCAGAATATCGGCGCCCACTGGATCTGGGGTTACGACGAGATCTGCTGGTTCGCGCATCAGAGCGAGGAATACCGCAATCAATGGCTGCGCTACGCCTGGGACTGGGTGCGGCAGCACGACCCGAACGGCTACCTGCAAATGCCGGGCAGCCGCACGCTGGCCGATCCGGTAGGCGATGTTCACTGGTACTTCGCCAACACCGCCAGCGACGCCGTCCCCACCGGCTTCAACCAAGAGGAAACCATCAAAGCCATCTGGGCCGCCGACAATTAGGGCGCGGCGCTCTCCGAACTGGCTGCGTGTGGCAGCCTCAAGTGCAGAGCACTTGGGGATGGTCTGGTCTACGTTACCATAGCTTGGCCGCGACCGGCACGCTGGCGCGGGGTTTGAGGCCGATGGCGTTGGCGGGGCAGACGGAGCGGCAGATGCCACAGCCATAGCAGCGGCGCGGGTCGATGGCGGTCTTGCCGTTGGCCGCACTGTAGGTGATCGCTCCAAACTGACAGACGCGCATGCATTGCCGACAGCCCGTGCAGGCATCGGGATCGACCACGCCAACGTATTCGGCGCGGAACATGACCGGGACCTCGTGCGTCACCGTGCAGCGCATGGCCAAGCAATCAGCGCGATCGCAGTTGCAGATCCCCGCGATGAAGGGCGTGCCAAAGGTCCAGACGGTGTGGCAGAGACCTTCGCGCTCGTGGTCGCGCAGGGCCGCCAGCGCTTCGTCCTTGCTGAGTCTCTCGGCCTCCGGCGTGTCCGGCCCGGTGAGAAAGCTCTTATCGAGCCCCCGGATGATCTCGTGGAACCGGCCGCCGTCGGGCCTCAGCGTCACGCCGTAGCAGTACCGCTTCTCCTGGCCCAACGTAACATGCCGACAGATACAGGCGATCCGCACGACCGAGCCGACCATCGCGAAGATGCGCTCGACGTCCTCGATGGGCAGGACCTGCCCGTAATGCAGCTTCTTCATCCGAGCCGTGATGAGTCTGCCCAGGATCCGGCGTACGAACCGCGGTGCATCGTCCAGCTTGTCGAGCCGGCTGGCTTTTTCCTTCAAGCCCTCGGTGTCGGAGAGGAAATGCTCGATGAAGCGGCGCCGTCGGATGTCGCTGAGCAGGTCATCGGAGTAGTTCTTCGCCTGCAGGTACCATTTCTTCCCTTCGCCGTGCTTTACACAGAACTCGCACATAACCGCGGCCTCCAATTCGGATGCTCCATCGTCGCAGAAGCGCAAAGGACATGCAAGGATCGAACACGGTTTGTGGTGGCAAGGGGCTGCAAACCCACTAAAACGTCGGGTGGCAGCCTCAAGCCGTAGCGCAGCGTAGGCTTGGGGATGGTCGAATGGACCGGTCGTGTGCCGCAGTTGGGTGCGAGGTCTTTGAACCATCCCCAAGTCCTGCGGACTTGAGGCTGCCACCCGACCAAGCTCGCCAGGATGTTTTCACGGCCACGTGGCAAGAGGTTGCAGAGACTCGGAAGGGGCTCTGGCGTTGGCGACTGGCGCTACGGCTTGATGAAGATGGCGGTTTCGGACAGGCCGTTGGTGGTCCAGATCTGACGCCAGGGAGCCAGGTGCCAGATGACACTGTCCCAGTCGGCCTTGGTCGTGGTCAGTTCGCCGTTGTGCGAAAGATACTGCTCGGCATCTTCCAGAACGAGCAGCCCGCCGTACTTGAGCTTGAGAATCGAGGCCAGACAGCAGGCGGCGCGCAGCGGTCCGGCGACGAAACAGAAGTCCAGCGAGTAATCGGTCGCGTGGTCGATCATGCGCACGTACGCGGCGTCCAGATTCTCCATGGCGTTGCCGTGGCTTTCGAGATGGTACGTCACGCGCCCGTTGAGGCTCTCGGCCTCCAAGTGCGTCTGAACCTCCTGGGCCCGGGCCGGGTCGTGCTCGACGCACGTGACGTGCTGAACGCGCTGGGCCAGCCAGAGGGTGCCGTCGCCCGATCCCCACTGAAAACCCACGTCGGTCGGTGCGAGCCAGCCGTCCAGGAACCGCAGCGCATCGGGACACAGCCAATGACTGTGTTGATGGCACAACTCGTAGAACAACTGTCGGGTCCGGCTCTTGATGTAGCCTGGCGTGTACGGTCGAACGCTTCTCATGGCCAGCGCTCTATGCCCCCTGGATGTGTCGCGGTTCCGAGGCCAACACCCCGGTTTTTATCACCCGTCGTGGTCTTCAGCCTACATAAAGTATGAAAACCAAATCCGCAAATGGCAAATCGCTAGGCCGTATAGCCCCGCATGGAATCATGGCCTTCGCGTGCCACGCTGTCGTTATCTTGGGAACGGTGGGTCCTCCGCTCCTATCAGACCTCCTATCTCGGTGCTGCCTTCGCCCGCCTCCACTGTCACCACGGCGTCACAGTCATTAACCTCACCAAAATTGACACCGATCAATTCACCGATGAACTGGCTGTACTCCCCTACGATGATAGAACCCGCCACAGAGCAATTCGTGACGACGCCGGCGTTGGTGCCGGCCAGCACGCCGACACGCTGCGAATTGACGCCTCCGATGATCTCGCAATCCTCCAGGATCAGGTTTCGGACCTCCCCGGTGACGTATCCGAACAATCCGCCGTTCCACACCGGTGTGCCGCTCGATGGCCATCCTATGCGCAGCTTGCGAATCACATGGCCATTACCGTCGAAGGTTCCGGAAAAACTCGAGCCCGGACCGATTCCTACGGTGTCGCCTCCCGCATCCAGGTCATGGGCCAAGACGAAATGCTTGTCCCAATAGATGCTCGCTCTACTCAAGACTCGCCAGTCCCACCAAGTGGTGATGACATATGGATCATTCTCCGTCCCACTGCCCCCGCTAAAGGTCACCTCGTCAGGCGGCGGAACCGCGGTCCCGGGTATACCTTCCCAGACAAGACGCGGATAGTCGCCAACGGGCAGGATCCAATTCGGATCTCCGGCCCAACCGTTGAGGGCCAGGGTGTCCGCCGACAGACCGAGAACCAGGACTCCGGCGGCGCTTCGCTCGCAGTTTGTGTTAAACAGATCCCACAGACAATTCGAGGCGCTTCCTCTGAAAGCGCCCCCCGCCAGGCCGACCAGGCCCCCTTTCATCTCGCCGGTAACCTCACTGATCGCATAGCAGGTCTGCAGATGGCCGGTGTTCTCGGACACCAGGCCTCCCGCCCCCACCTGACCCAAGACCGAGCCACGGAAGTAGCAATTGCGGATCGTCCCCCAATTCGACCCCACCAGACCACCGACACCTCTGTTGCCCAGCACGGTTCCTCCGGCCAGGCTGTTGGCGATCAGACCATCGTAAGCATTCACGCCCACCAGTCCGCCTACGCAGACGGACGCCGATGCGTCACCTCCAAACACATCCTCCCAGGGAGCCAAGACCCAACCGTCGAAATAGCAGTTGACGATCGTGCCGTCATTGAGCCCCACGATGCCTCCCACAAGCCCGACCCGCCAAGTGGACACGATGCCCGTGACGCCACAATTTGTGATGGTCCCGTAGTTCTCCATGGTGAAGGCACCTGCCGTACCATATTGGTCTCCGGGATAGTCGGGCGAAGTCGCCGTGACAACACCAACATTTGTCAGGACCAGATTCGAAATGCTGGCCTCGGATTCTATGATGCCGAAGAAGCTCTGCCGGGGACAGACGGCATTTTGAACCTCGAATCCCGCGCCGTCCAGATGGCCCCGGAAGGAGTCATGCCACCGGCGTCCCCTCCCCTCCATGTCGATGTCATTGCACAATCGAAAGTAGGTCCCCGGCTCATTGAAATCCACCGCCAGTAGTTGCTCGGCCGTCGCGATGAGATAGGGATCGTTTGGCTCGCCTGTTCCGCCGGCGAAATCGGCGGCCTGGGCCAGACTGACCAAGATGCACACCAGGGACACCAGAATGACTTGGATATGATTGCGGTTCATGATCACTCTCCCCAAAAGGACTTGTGCGCCGGATCTTCCCGCCTGTTCGCAGGCCAGGTTCGGCTTGTTGCTGTGAAGGGACTCATAGCGCTGGTCGCTTCCACTCCCACGACATAATTCTTCTTCGTGGTCCTCCCTGACCGTTTGTCACGCTCTACACCCAAGTATAGCAGATATGGGTCGCGTGCGGCAAGGAATGTCCGCCTACTTGCGGGTCTTTTGGGCTCCGTAGCCGGCTTGGAGCTGGCCGCAGGCGGCTTTGATGTGGCGGCCCAGCTTGAAGCGCGTCACCGTCTCGATGCCGGCTTCTTTGAGGATCGAGGCGAATTGGGCGATGCGCTCCCGGTTGCTGCCGGCCAGCCGGCAGCCCGGATAGGGATTGTGCTCGATGAGATTGACGTTGCAGGACAGGCCCCGCAGCCCCCGGACCAGGGCCCGGGCGTGGGTGTCCGTGTCGTTGACGCCATCGATCAGGACGTATTCGAAGGTCACGCGCTGGCCTGTTCTGTCCTGATAGTGGCCGATGGCGGCAAGCAGCTTGTTCAAAGGGTACGTGCGATTGATCGGCATGAGCCGACTGCGCAACGCGTCGTCTACGGCGTTGAGCGAAATCGCCAGGCGGGGCTTGACGTCTTCCCCCGCTAGCTTGCTGATGCCCGGCACGATGCCGCACGTACTGACGGTGATATGCCTGATACCAATATTTTTACCGGACTTATCGTTCAAGATGCGAATGGACTTGAGGACCGCGTCATAGTTCTCCAGCGGCTCGCCCATCCCCATATAGACGACGTTGTTGACCTTGCCCGCGTCGGCCTCGGCCTGATTCACCTCGTCGGCAATCTCGCCCGCGGTGAGACTGCGCCGCAGCTTGATCCGGCCCGTCGCGCAGAACACACAGCGCATCGCACAGCCTACCTGGGTCGAAACGCAAAGCGTCTGCCGCTGCCCGTCGCGCAGGAGCACCGCCTCGATGCGCTCGCCGTCACCCAGTTCGAACAGGTACTTCCGCGATCCGTCCGGATCGGCGAGCGCTTCGACCGTTTTCAGTTGCGAGACGAAATAGCCCTGCGCGTCGAGCTGCTCGCGCAACGTCTTGCTCAACGGCGTGATATCGGCAATCGCGCTGGCGTTCTTGGTGTGAATGAAGCTGAAGATATAGCCGGCCAGATACTTCTTGCCGCCCAGATCGGTGACGATCTGCTCGAGTTCAGCCGGCGTTTTGTCCTTGAGGTCTTTGTTCATCACCCTATTCTAGCACATCGGTCCGCCCAGGGCGAACTCGACCGGCCGCCAACGCCAAATGGCGTTGGCCATAGGTCCTATCGGTCCAATAGGACCTATACCACCCCGCCCTGCCAGGGCGGCTTTCTAATCCTCATCATCGGCCGTGCTGGAAATGTATTCCTGCTGGCCCTGAGTGGCGTACGTGGCCGTGTGTTCTTCTTCCTCGTCTTCCATCATGTCCGCGAAGCCCGCCTCGGCGTCCGCATCCATCTGGTTGCGAATCGCCTCGTATTCCTCCAGCGTCATCAGGACCTCACGGGCCTGGCTGCCCTTGTATTCGCCCAGAATCCCCGCCCCGGCCATCATCTCGATCATCCGCGACGCCCGGGCATAGCCGACGCTCAGCTTGCGCTGCAGGAGCGAAACGCTGCCCCGCTTGGTTTGCAGGACCACCCGCACGGCATCGTCGAAGAGTTCGTCGCGCGGCATCGCCGAGGCATCGACGTGCTTGAGTTGTGTCAGTTCCGGATGGAACTGCGGCTCGGCCACCTCCTTGAGATGCTTGATGATGCCCCGAATCTCGGCATCGTCGAGGAACGTGCCCTGGGCCCGGATCAAATCACTGGTCCCGGGCTTGAGGAAGAGCATATCGCCCTCGCCCAGCAGGGTTTCGGCGCCGTTCTGGTCGAGAATGATCCGGCTATCCATCCGGGCCGCGACGCGGAACCCGATTCGGCAAGGCATGTTCGACTTGATCAGACCCGTAACCACCGTCGCCTGCGGACGTTGCGTCGCCAGGACGATGTGAATGCCGACCGCCCGGCTCTTCTGGGCCAGCCGCACGATGTACGACTCGATCTCCTTGGCCGCGGTCATCATCAGGTCGGCCAGCTCATCGATCACGATCAGGATATAGGGCAGCTTCTTCGGGATCTTCGCCTCTTCGTCGGGCGTGCTCGGGTTGAAGCGCGCCACGATCTCCTCGGCCCCGAGCTTGTTATAGTCGGCGATGTTCTTCACGTGCGCCTCGGCCAGCAACGCGTATCGCTCGTCCATCTTCACCGTGGCCCATTCCAGAATCTGCACCGCCATCTGCGTTTCCGTCACGATCGGACACATCAGGTGCGGCACGGTGCTGTAGGCGGTCATCTCGACCATCTTCGGATCGACCAGGATCATCTTGACCTCGTCCGGCCGCTTGGCCATCAGCACGCTGACGATAATGCTATTGATACAAACGCTCTTGCCCGATCCGGTCGTGCCGGCGATCAGCAGGTGCGGCATCTTCGTCAGGTCGGAAACCAGCGCCTCGCCGGACGAATCCTTGCCCAAAAACAGCGGGACCTGCATCTTGCCCGCCTTCTTGCCGCCCAGGTCCATCATGCTCTTGATGCGCACCTTCTCCTTCTCGCTGTTGGGCACTTCGATGCCGATGGTGTGCTTGCCCGGCAGGGGGGCCACGACGCGCACGGCGCCGGCACTGAGGGCCCGGGCCATATCGTTGGCCAGGTTCGTAATCCGGCTGACCTTGATCCCCGCCGCCAGCTCCAGTTCGAACATGGTGACCACCGGTCCGGTCTCCGCCGCGACCACGCGGGCGTTGATATTGAACTCGCTGAGCAGTTTCTCCAGCGCCGCCGCCTTCGACTTGACGACCTTTTCCTGGACCGCCGCGTAGCCATATTCGGGCTCGGCCAGCAGTTCCAGCGGTGGCAGCGTGTAATCATCGTAAGAAGGCTGGACGAACGCCGGCTGGGCCTGTTTTTGCTTCTGGTGACGCACCTGCATGGCCGCCAGGCGCTTGGCCGCTGCGGCCTGGGGGCTCTCTGCAACGTCCTCCTCGTCTACCTCCTCGTCGTCCTCGTACTCTTCATCTTCCTCGTCGTATTCCTCGTCCTCATCTTCGTCTTCGTACTCGTATTCCTCGTCGTCTTCGTACTCCTCTTCATCCTCCTCCTCATCCTCTTCCACCTCGGCCACGCCGCCGCCGGCCAGGGCCAGCGATTTCTGCCGGGCACTGAGCCGCTGCCAGATCTCCGTCAGGGCCTCGGAATGCTCGCGGGCGACGGACCAGGCCGGGATCACAAACCCTACCAGACGCCGCACGGTGATGCCAAACGCCGCCAGCGCTCCGACGATCACGCTGTCGGCCAGCAAGGCCAGCCCGACGATCCACGTTGCCGCGACCAGGATGAACGTCCCCAGCGCCGCGAAGTGGCTCCGCAAGAAAGTCGCGGCCGAGACCCCCAGCACCCCGCCGGACCCCATCGGAAACGCGTACACCTTGTGCGGCCAAAGGAAGTAGAACGTGCACGAAGTCGCCACCGTCAACAACACCAGGCCCAGCGACCGGAACACGATCTGATCGAGAGGACGCTTGGCCAGCCGGGCCACCATGTAGAGGATGGCCCAGCCCAACACCACGAAGACCCCCGGCCCGATGTAGTACAGCAGGTAATACGCCGCAAATGCGCCGACCGAGCCGCACCAGTTCGCCGCCGGGTCGTTGGCTGGATGAACGAACGTGCTGGGCTGGTCGCCAATGTCGAAACTCAGACAGCTTAAGAACATAACCAGGCACAGACCGACCGCCAGACACGACAGCGCCAGCCGGGCGCCGGCACTGATGACGCCGTGTGCATTCTTCTTCGACCGTGACTTTTTCCGCGTCGCCACAATAAACACCCCTGTACGAGTCCTATAATAACTGGATTCTATGAATCCGTACGCCCTCCATCCGGCGCGCACCTGGGTCTTATATCGGCAGGCGACGTGTGTTTTCTATACTATTGCCTTGCGGGCGACGCGGCCTCTGAAGACGTCAACCATTCCCCAGGAACAGGGGGCGGATGTGGCGTTCGTAGATGTTCGTTGTGACGTGTTCGGCAATCGTCTCTTCATAGGCCTTCAGCGCGTCGAGAAAGCGCGGGCCCATCTCGGCCGCGACTTTGTACCCGACGTGTAAGAGCTGACGCACGCTCGGGTTGTAGTCCGGACAGCGCTGATCGTGGCGCAGCGTCGACGCGAAGGTCTCTCCGTCCCACTTCGCCACCTCCTCGGCGCTGGGCAGTTGGTTGCGATCGATATCGATCACGGTGGCATACGGGCCGCACAGCTCGTCCATACGCCCCAGAGCGGTCGCGTAGACCTCCTGAGCGATCGCCAGCCCTTCGCCACCGGCCGATGCCAGGCCGATCAATTCCTCCAGCCACGTCGTGCCGGCGGTCTTGAGATGCAGACCGGCGTCGAATTTCGCCAGCGCAGCACGAATCGGCCCATAGATCGAGAATTTATCACTCCCGGAATGGACGCTCAGCTTCAGATCGGCAGGCAAACCGAGTTTTTCGACCGCGTAAGCAATCACGGCCAGATCTTGTTCGAATTCCTGGCTGAAACCCTCGACGTTGCCCACATAGTCGACACCCTTGTTGAAACGGCCGCTGAATTTCGGCGCCACGGTCCGCGCCGGGATCCCTTCGTCCGCAATCGCGGCCAGAATGATCAGCATCTCGACCGGGGTCTGCGGCGCATCCGTTTCGTCCATCGACACTTCCGTCACGAAGGTCCCTTCCCCCTTGCGCTCGACAATATGGCGATAGATGCGCCCCGCCTCTTGCACGGCGGCCAAATACTTCGACGCGATCGCCTTCAAGTCCGCTGCCTGCACGTCGAAGGGCTGGGCAATACCGTCGATCGCGAGCGTCCCGGTCAGCACCTCGTGCTTGGCTGCAAATGCGTCCACCACGTCCGTATCCGCCGGGCGGCCGATGAAATCCGCCACATCGAGCGTGAAGAAGTCACTGGCCTCGATAAACCCGTCCACGTTCGCGATCCCGATGTGATCGGCGTCCACGAAGTACGGGGCGTTCCAACGACAGGCCGCTACCGCCGCGTCGGCTTCCTGGCGCACGTCGCCCGGCGCTGTGCCGATGATGCTGTGTTCGCGGTGCGATTTGTTCCACACCGGTGTGATCTCCACTCCGGCTGCCCCAGCCTTCATCAGACCCGCCAACTGGGCCTTTCCCTGATGTCCGAACCGATCCCCAATTCCAAACGAGTACTTGCCAAGAATCATCTGTACCTCCGTCAAGTTTCACATCTTCGTTATCACATAGGCAGCCGCAACAATCAGAGCGACACATCCCCATCCCACGAGAAAGCCAACGATGCCCGTACGCGTCGGCATCGGGACCTCAAGGTTTGAATTCCCGAACAGGTTGCGCCGGGCCGGGACTACGGCGTCGCTGGGTAACGTGCAGGCCGTTTCCACGCGCTCGCCCGCTCGCACGGGCGTGCGCAGCAGCGCATAGAAACGCTCGGCCTTCTCGGCCGCGACGGGCTTGGTCAGCCAACTCACGAACACACCAGCCATCAGCCCTGCCGACAAATAGAACACCATCTGCCAGGGCAAGTAAAGCTTTTGCTCCCACACCATGAAGGCCGGCAGGTGCGGCGTCACAGAGGCATTGAAGTCCCAGAGCACCCGGCCCGCCAGCGCGAACCGCCCGGTCAGGAACCACGCGGTGAAACTGACGAGCGTAGCCGCCCACGCGCCGGCCACGGTCGCCCGCCGCCAGAAGAGGCCCAGCCAGAACGCCAGGCCCATCATGGCCGAGATCTTCCAGAAAATCTCCAGACCGGCCACCACGCCAGGCAGCCAGTAGGCGAAACCCACACCGATGCCGACGACCCCCACCGCGGCCATGCGCCCCACCCGCACGAAGTGCTCCGGACCTTTGTCACGCACGACAGGACGATAGAGATTCTCGGTGAACAAGGCCGATGAAGCGATCATGAACGCATCACACGAACTCATGACGGAAGCCAACAGCGCCGCGATGAAAAGGCCGAGCACACCCGGCACGATCCGGGGCAGAAAATCGCCGGCGACCGTCCCAAACACCTGGTCGGGCTCCACGCTGCGGCCGGCCCGGGCAAAGTACACCACCGCCGCCAGGCCCGTCAGGCACCAGGGGATGGTACACAGACGCTTGGTCAAATTGCCAAACATGAAACCGACTCTGCCTTCGAACTCCGTCCGGCCCGCCCCGCAGTTGGCCATGGTGTGCGGCTGCACGGCAATGCCCACGAGTCCATTCAAGGCGATGACCGCAATATAGAACAGGCCGATCTCTTGCGGCGCCACGAGCGAGAGCTTGCCCGGATCGGCCAGACCGGCGCGCAGGCCTGACATCCCGCCCACGGCGCTTAAGATCAGGGGCAGAAGCAGGAAAGAGAAGATGATCGTGAGAATGCCCTGGATGAAATCCGTCACGATGGCGGCCGCGAGCCCGCCGGCGATGCCGTAGAAGACGAAGATGACGGTCATCGCGACGATGGCCCACTCGGCCGAGAGGAGCCCTCCCGTACTGGCGGCAATCACCTCGCTGGAGCCGCGCAGCATCAACCCGATGGTCACCGAGAGATTCGCCATGCCGACGACGGCAAACAGCATGCCCACGCTACGGTTGTAGCGGGCCTCAAACACGTTCGCCGTGGTGATGGCGCGACAGCGCCGCATGATCGGCGCGATGAGCCAGTAGAATGGCGTCACCGGCAACCAAAGCCATTGATACCAGATCCCCGACAAGCCGCTGCTGTAGCTCTTGGAGGCGACGCCCACCGCCTGGTCTGAATGCGTTCCGGTGCCAAAAGAGAACATGACCATCATGAGCTTGCCGAAACGCCGGGGCAGGAAGAAGTCGGCGCTGCCCTTGATACGCCGACTGCTCCACACACCGATAGCCGCCACACCCAACAGGTAGAGCCCCAGAACCGCAATGTCGGCCACATGCAAACCGCCCATGGCGTTGCCCTGTCCCTTCCGATCTTCAGAATGCCGCCTGCGTGCCGGGCCGATGGTACTGTAGGAGTCACGACCGGGAAATAAAAAAACCCCGCAGCGCATCCGTTCGCCACGGGGCAATGAAAAACAAATTATCTCACACGTCGCACAGCGCGAAGCACCGCTGCGCAGATACTGCTACGGCTGTTTCTCCATGGTCATCGGCGGCGCCTCCGGCGACTCCACCACCACGCCCAGCCGGCCCAATTCGCCCGCCACATCGGGCTGCCTCGGGTTCAGCTCGAAACTGCGCTGCAGATATTGCTTCGCTTTGGCCGTGTCACCCTTGCCCAAGTGGTAGAAACCAATCTGTTTGTTGACTTCGTACGAGTCCGGCGCCGCGGCCAGAGCCTGGGCGAAGCACCGCAAGGCATAGGTTCCCAACCCCAGCCTTTCGAACTCCCAGGCCAGCCGTGTCGATTCCACACCGTTGCGCCCCGCCTGCCCAATATAACTGTTCGCGTACTGCTCGGCTTTGGCGGTCTCGCCCCGGTCGACATACATCTTCACCATGCCCGCCTGGGCGGCCCGCAGGGCCGGATCAAGGCTGATCGCCCAGTTGTAGTGCTGCTCAGCCCGCGTCCACTGTTGTTGACGATGGTAGAAACGAGCCAGTTCATAGTGGGCTTGCGGATTCTCAAACTTCTTCTCAAGCTCCAGAAGAAGCTCCGCTTCGGTTTTCTCCGTAGGAATGCTGCTGGCCGGACCAACCTCCGAGCCGGTTGACGAACCCCCATGACAGCCGGCGAGCCCAAAAAGCACAACCCCCAGAAGCACAAACACAGGCACCCCCAAGGTCGCCAGTGGTTTTATGCTTGTGCGTTTACGCGGCATCCAGCGACTCCAAATCCCAGCCTTCCCGCTCCAACTTCTACTACGTCGCAAAATCGACAAAGGCATTCTCTCCGCGACTTCGCCGGAATGCAAGGAAAAAAGCACAGACACGTCTGAGAAAGTCGGACTTTTTTGGCCCACGTGACATGAAGGTTTGTGCTTGGCCGTCGCGCCGCGTTCGTGCTGTAATAAAAGCGCGGGCTGCAACGACGTATAAGAGGACGCGCAAGCAATTGCAGGTTGTCACCTGGCGGACGTGAAGGTCCGCGCGTTGAAGGCGATCGCAGGCTGAGCGAGGAACATCTTTGCAAGTATATGACTGGCAGGCAATTGTAACCGAGCATGGTCCGGCGGTATGGCAAACAGCGTATCGGCTGTTGGGCAACCGCGCTGACGCGGCGGACTGTTTCCAAGAAACGTTCCTGGCGGCGCTGGAGTTTTCACGGCACCAGCCGGTGCGCCATATTCCCGGTCTTCTGGTCCGCCTGGCGACCACGCGAGCGATCGACCGCTTGCGGCAGCGAACGCGCCACGGACAATACCGAGCCTGCGGGTCAGCGGCGCCGTGTTTTGGCGACGCCTGTGACCCAGCCGTCGAGGCCGAGACGAAGGAGTTGTCGCACCGACTGCGACAAGCCATTGCCGAACTGCCACCCCAGGAAGCTAAAGCATTTTGCCTAAGGTACTTCAGCGAATTGAGCTACCGCGAGGTGGCCCGCGAACTCAATGTAAGAACCAGTGCGGCCGGCGTTCTCTTGCACCGCGCCAAAGGCAGGCTGCGCGAGATCCTCAGCGCCGGAAAACACCGAACCAACGAGGTTTCATCATGAAAGAGCACGAGAAAGACATTCTGGGCCAGGCCGTTGATGCGTTGAAGGAGCAGGCCCGTTCGGCCACGCCACCTCAAGAACTTGTCAGTGAAACACTTACGCGCCTGGCCCAGGCTCAGGCCACGGGCGAGCCTGTCGACGCGCGCCACGCAGACGCAACCTCCTGCGCGACGATCGGCCGGCGTCTCTGGCCCGTCGCGCGTTGGGCCGTCGCCGCGGCGGTCCTCGTGACCGCCGGCTACGCCGCAGGACGCCTCTCCGCCCCTGGCGAGCCCGATATGGACCAATTGCGCGCCGACTTGTTGCCATCGCTGGCAGCCGCTCTTGAACCGAGCATTCGCCAGCGCGTGCTCGAAGAAACCAGGCGCGACTATCAGCAGGCCATGGTCGCCGGGTACGTGCGCATGAAAGACGAGTTGACCGGGCAATACCGGGCCGAGCTGAATCGCTTCGCGGTGCAGACCTTTACCGCCTCGAACACGGTGACGAATCAACTGCTCGAACAACTCGTCCAGGCCGTGCAATTGAGTCACCGTCAGGACCGCGAATGGGTGGCCGAGGCGCTGGCCCAAGTTGAGGCCAGCCGGCGCGCCGATACCGCCGAACTGGGTACGGCGCTGGCGGGATTGGCGGCAGAGACGGAAAGTAAAATCCAACACGCCAAGAAAGAGTTCGTGCGCTTATTGGCCAATGTACACACGGACGCGTCTGTTCGCACCCCGGAAGAATCGAATGAGATCCATTAGAGGAGAATACCATGAACGCAATACTGAGACTTCTGATTGCAGCCAGCCTGATCGGCACGTCGACAGCCCTGGCGCAGAGTAACACGCAACCGTCGCAGTCTAGCGGCGTGGCATCCAGCGTAGCGATTACAGCGGGCTATTACGGGCGCGAGGTGCCTACCTCGGGCTACGGGAGCGTATTCGGTTTGCTGCGCAGCGCCGGCAGTCCCGTGTTTGTCGTCCCCGCAGATGGCACGGCGGTAGAGGACCTCTTGGCTGCCAATGAAGACATGACCGTCATGACGCAGATCTTTCATCGAGCGTTGCAGCAAGCCAATTTGGGTGGCGACGCGGGCAACCCGTTCGTCTCCTTCCTGGGCCAGAGCGGGCGCTCTGCTCCCAGCGTGTATCTCCACGGATACGGCGCACTGTTCACCTTGAGTGTCGATTTCCCACTCGCCCCGCTGAACAAAGACGAACAGACCGCGCCACAGGAAACCCAAGCGGACGTCGACCCTCTCTGGCAAGAGATGCGCGCCGACCTTTTCGAGCCGGGCCAAGCCGATCGACGGACAGATCCCTTTGATGGTGACGCTCCGAAGTACAGCGCCGAGAAAGTAGAAAGTCTAAAGGCAACGTTGATTGCCACGCTCAAACACGCCGCGAACATTCGCGCGCTGGGCCCGGACGAAGTGGTCGTGGTGACGGTGGTCGGTGCGACTCCACCTGGCCAGCTCTACGGTCTCAGGAGCATCCCGGGGACCAGCGAATTCGAATTCGTCGACACCCAGGGGCACGGTCGGATTACCGCAGACCGCCTCGCTGATGTCACCGTCGCGGCGCCGACCGTGTTGATGGTCCGCGCGACCGCCTCGGCCATCAGGGCTTTTGCCAAGGGCCAGTCGAATCTCGCCCAATTCCGCGACCAGGTGCGCGTGCTGGAATATCCTCACCTCGGGCAGGTGATGCAGTCCGGCCCGACCATTCCCGCGCGGCGCGGCAGGGGCCTGCGCTAGACATGGGCGCCCACAAGCGACGATGAGCCCCCTGCGCACCAACACCGCGGGGGGCTCTTTCCTCAACCGCTAGACGTCGAGGTTCTGCACTTCCAGGGCGTGGTCCTGAATGAAGCGGCGCCGTTTCTCGACATCGTCGCCCATCAGGATACTGAACAAGCGATCCGCTTCGCCCGCATCGTTCAAACGCACGCTCAGCAGCGTGCGCGTCGCGGGGTTCATGGTCGTATCCCAGAGCTGGTCGGCATTCATCTCACCCAAGCCTTTGAACCGCTTGATGTCGACGCCCTTGCCCCCGATTTGGCGAATCGACGGGCAAACCGCCCCGAGCGAGGCGATCTCGTAGGTGTCGTCGCCATGCACGAGTTGGAACTTGGTCGGTAGCGACTCGCCCGACTCGGCTTTCTCTTCCTTCAAGAGGAAATCGCGCAAATCGAGTTGGAACTCGCCCCGCAGCTTTTCGGTAATCTGGTTGATCCGACCCACCTCATGGAGTTCTTCGGCCACGATGTCGAGTTCGGCCGCCTCGTCCTCCCCGTCTTCCGCGGCGGCAGCTCCCCGCAGTTCGTCGAGGCGCTTCTCATACTCGGCGCTGGTGAAGAACACCTCCTCGCGATCATCGTGCCGGATCACGAAGCTGGGCAACTTCTCGCCGTTGTAATGTTCTCTGACGAAGTCGCTGAACACGATCCCGCGCTGATCGAGGACACCGATAATGCGTTCCATGTCAGCCAGCGCCTTGACGAGGTCGCGCAATTGTTCCTTCGGCACCTCTCGTTCGCTCAGGTCCCCATCTTCTTTGGAGGCACGCGCCTTACCATTGACGCCATCGCGAACCATCAGGCTCGTTCCCTCCAACCCGCGCCGGACCATGCGCCGCCGCATCTCGTTTTCGCTCAGGACGTACTCCGACTTCTTGCGCCCCTTGACGCGCACCTCATACAACGGTGGCTGGGCGATGTAGATCATGTGTTTGTCGAACAGAACGGGCATCTGCCGGAACAGGAAGGTCAGCAGCAGGGTCCGGATGTGAGCGCCGTCGACGTCGGCGTCGGTCATGAGGATGATCTTTCCGTACCGGCACTTCTCCACGTCGAATTCGTCCGTCCCGATCCCGGTGCCGAACGCACTGATCATCGTGCGGATCTCCTCGTGCCCGAGCATCTTCTCCAGGCGCGCCTTCTCGACGTTCAGGATCTTACCCCGCAAGGGCAGAATGGCCTGGATATTGCGGTCGCGGCCGCCTTTGGCCGACCCACCGGCCGAATCGCCCTCAACGAGGAAGATTTCCGTCGTCGCCCGTTCTTTGCTGGCACAATCCCACAGCTTGCCAGGCAGGTTCGCACTGCCCAAGGCGCCCTTGCGCCGCGTCAACTCGCGGGCCTTGCGAGCCGCCTCGCGCGCCGCCGCGGCCTGAATCGCCTTGTTCAGGATCCGCTTCGCATCGGCCGGGTGCTCCTCCAAATACAGCGCCAACTGCTCGTTTACCGCCGTTTCCACGAAGCTGCCCACTTCCGGATTCGTCAGCCGGACTTTGGTCTGCGCCTCGAAATGCGGGTCCGCCAGCTTCACCGCGACCACGGCCGTCAGGCCTTCGCGCAGGTCGTCGCCCGTCGTGCCCTGGCCCTCTTTGATCAGGCTATTGCTCTTGGCGTAGTAATTCATGGTGCGCGTCAGCGCGGTGCGGAAACCGGACAGGTGCGTGCCGCCGTCGATGTTCCGAATGTTGTTCGCAAAGACGAGCACGTTCTCGTTGTACCCGTCGTTGTACTGCATCGCGACCTCGCAACTGAGCATCGCCTCCGGATCTTCCTTGCTCATGTAGACCACGTCGTTGTGCAGCGTGTTTTTGCCCTCGTTGAGGTGCTTGACGAAAGACCTGATGCCTTCGGCAAACTCGAACTCTTCCTTCTTCTTGACGCGGTCGTCGCGGAAGATAATCTTCAGGCCCGCGTTGAGATACGCCAATTCGCGAATCCGTTTGCGGAGCGTATCGTAGGCGAACTCGAGATCGCCAAAGATCTGATCGTCCGGGCGGAATGTGATCTTCGTGCCGCGTTTGCTCGTCGGCCCGATCACCTCCATCGGCTTGCGCCCTTGCCCGCGCTCGCACTCGAAGTGGTAGTGCTGGCCATCGCGGTAGACGTCGGCCTCGAGCCATTCGCTCAGCGCGTTGACAACGCTGACACCGACACCGTGGAGGCCGCCGGAAACTTTGTAACTGTCGCTATCGAACTTGCCGCCGGCGTGGAGCGTCGTGAGCACCACCTCCAGGGCGCTGACCTTGGCATCCTTGTGCATTTCCACGGGGATTCCGCGTCCGTTGTCTTCGACGCTACAGGTCCCGTCGGCATGGATGCGCACGATGATCTCAGTGCAGTAGCCGCCCATGGCCTCGTCGATCGAGTTGTCGAGCACCTCATACACCAGATGGTGGAGGCCGCCAATGCCGCGATCGCCGATGTACATGTCCGGCCGTTTCCGCACCGCCTCGACACCACCCAACACCTTTATGTTACTTGCATCGTACTTATGGGCATCCATACTCGTCCTCGAATGCGAATGTCGTATCCTGCTTTGAGATTGTTCCAAGCCGGCTGCGGAGCCCCGGGTTCGCCTGGCATAGGGTCATCATCGGACAGCCCGACCGCCGTAACTAGCGCCGCTGTCCCGCGATCGCCACCTGGATCCGCCGCACGCCCGCGCTCGGGCACATCCGCTGTAACTCATTTAACAGCTCAGATTTACACAACTGCAACTCGTACATATAGGCCGCGCCGTCCACGAGCAGCTTGACGCTCCCCGACGAGACCCCGCCAAACCGGCAGTGCTCACGCATCGTCGGAGGCAGCAACCCCTCCAGCGCCGCGCCCACCGAATCGCACCGCGCGTGCACCGGCGCGACGCGCTGGACAAAATTGCCCACGAGTTCGCCCATCTTGCACGGATCCGCCATCCGATCCCGGCGCGCCATTGAAAACTCCTAATTTGTCAACACGGATAGCCACCTATCCCCAAGACTCGGTCTCATATACGCCATCCACCGCCCGGCCGGCAGGTCCGGCTCGAGCTCGGCAAACGCGTCAAGGAAGGAACTAACCGAGATTAATCGGCATCAGGACATACAGGAAGTCGGCCCCACTACGGATCAACCCGGGCCGGTCGGACTGACCCAACTCGAGCTCGAAGTCTGCGGCCTTGATGACCCGCAAGACATCGACCAGGAACTGCGGATTGAAACCGATGTCAATAGGCTCACCACCGTACTCGATCGGCATGCTCACTTCGGCCGCCCCAGCTTCCGGCGAACTCCCGGAGAAGACCAACGCATCCTCGCTCACTGAAAGCTTGATCCCTTTCGATTCCTCGCTCGTCAGCAACGCCGCCCGCCGTACGGCACTGAGCGCCACATCCGTCGAAAGTTTCAGCTTCTTGTCGTAGTCCGTCGGGATGATATCTTCGTACTTGGGGAAATTCCCCTCCACCAAGTTGGAACTGATAACGACATTCGCACAACTGATGAGCACCTGACTGCCCATCAGCTTGACGGCAACCGTCTCCTCATCATGCGAGGCCACTTTGTCCAGCAAGGCCATGGTCTTGGCCGGGACGATCATCTTCTGCTTGGCCATTTCACCGGCCGGGGCCTTATTCAGCGCCACGCGGCACCGCGCCAACCGCCTGCCGTCGGTGGCCACCAGGAGCATTTTCTTGCCCGAGACTTCCCAGAGGACACCATTGATGGCGTAGCGGCTGCTCTCTTTCGCCGTCGCAAACAGGCACTGCTCGATCCCGGCCTGCAAACCGGCCAAGCTGATCGTCAGATCCGCGTCGCCCTCCTCGAGCGAAGGCACTTTCGGGTATTGTTTCGGATCCTGCCCGTAAATCGTGAAGCGGCTGTCCGTGCCGCGAATCTCACACGTACTGTCTTTGGCTTCGAGAACCAGCACGTCTTCCGAACTCTCGCGCACAATGTCGGCCAAATGACTGGCTTCGACCACGACTTCGCCTTCTCGTGCGACTTCCACCTCCGAAACGAGGTAGTTCAGTCCGACTTCGAGGTTCGTGGCGCAGATTCTCACCTGCTTATCGCTGGCCACCACCCGGACGCACCGCAGAACGGGTTTCGGCGTCCGCGTCGGAACCACCGAAGTGACCAGCCCGAGGGCTTCGGCCAATACGGAACGGTTGAAAGTGACCTTCATGATAGACCTCTAAGTAAACAATGCGTCGCGCTGCCGTCCCAAGAGGGGCAACCCCGCTAGATAGCCCCACAGTTTAATCCGAGACCGTTGCTCGGACAACCTTTTTCCGGCAAAAAGCGTGCTCAGGCGAGCCTCGGGGCGCTCTCGGGCGGTCCGTGCTCAAGCGGACGACGGTCGTGACGAAGGGGAGGTGATTTCATCACGATTGAACCGGGCAGGCTCCAGAGCAGTACATCAATCTCACATGTGCACATCGCCTGCTATTATATGAATATAAGAGAAAAGAAATAGTAGTCGTAATCATATAGCCGGTCACATTGTTAGTACTGGTAAGGGCTGTTTTATAAGCCTTTAGCAGGGCGGTAGATGGAACCTTTTTTGAGATTCGCTGGTTGTGGAAAAACTGTTACGTCTTTTGTGGGCAGCCTTGACAAAGTGACGTTGTGGGGGTAACTAACAGCCTGGCTTAATCTTTTTGTCACAGGAAGATAGCAGAAACTAACAGTCTATGTTTGGCCCTTGATTCCGGCGCAGCGACTCGGTTCCGTAACGTGGGACCGTTGTGGTCGTGAGCCTTTTCCGGACAGGTCCCAGCGTTGGGACATCCCTGGTAGGCAGCGAGTTGGGGCGCGTCGCATCCAATGGCGGTGTGTGTGCGTTTTGGGGCCGGCGGACGAGACAGGTGGACAACAATGCAAAGAAAGACGGACGCGCAGGCCGACCGCGGGCGAGACAGCGACGGCGTTTTCATAGGAATTGATATCGGCAGCAGTGCCCTGCATTATGCAGCCCTGGATTCAAAAGGGGCGGTGTTGTACGCTCCTGAGCCGATTACCCATTTTGCCAATCCACTCGGTGCGTTGCGTGAGGCTTGGCACGAGATTCTGCTGCGTTTTGACCGCCGGAGCATTCGAAGCACCGCGCTGACCGGCAGCGCCGCGGAGATCTTCCCACGGGTCATGGATGGCGTGCTGTACGTCTACGACAGTGTGGCGATTCCGAAGGGGGCCGAAGTGATCGCCCCAGGGGCCGAGTATGTCTTTCACATCGGGGCCAAGGACGCCTATTTCTTCAGTGTGGGCGCGGCTGGCGATCGCCAGATCATCCGCGAGTGGCGCACCGGTACCAAGTGCGGCGGCGGCTCGGGCATGCTGTTGGAGAAGCAGTGTCGGCGGCTCTTTCAGGGTGAGGTTCCCAGCCCGGACCTGGAAGACAGCGCCCGGATCGATGACGAGAAGGAGCGGGAGAAGGTCGGCGTGCGCAACCGACGCCGGCTCCAGGAGCGATTGGAGGAGATGTTCCGCCGGGCAGAGGAGGAGGCGGTTCGGTCGGCCGAACCGAGCGAATTCCTGGCCCGTTGCGGCGTGGTCGTCCAATCCGACCTGATCCACAAGCAGAACGAAGGCGCCACGCGCGTCGATAACTTGGCCGGTCTCTTCCGCACCGTCGCGCGCAACTACGTCATCGACGTGCTCGGAGCCCGGCAATTCGGCCCTGAGACGAAAGCGGGCCAGGCGATTTCCACCGGTGGAGTCTTTTCGAACGATTTGGTGCGTGCCAATCTTGCGGACCTCCTGGAGGCGCCGATCAAGCGGCCCGAGCACCATGAGAACATCGCCGCGGTCGGGGCGGCCATGAAGGCGATCGAAGAGGGCAATACCTACGTTCTCCAGTTGGAGCAGCTCGAGCACGTGGCCGAATACAGCCGGCAGAACAGGGCGTTTTCAGCGCCGCTCTCTGAGAGCCTCAGGCTGGTGCACGACAACAGCGAAGACCTCGAAGGCCAGATCGCGCCGGGCACCGAGGTCGTCCTGGGCATCGATGGGGGCAGCACGACCACCAAGGGCGCGCTCGTGGAATTGAGCACGGGCCGGCTGCTCGATAAGCTGTACATCAAGACCCATGGCAACCCCGAAGAGTCGCTCAAACGCGTGTTGAAGTACCTGAGCAGGCACAAAGACAACGTCATCATCAAAGGCGTCGGTGCCACCGGCTCGGCCCGTAAGCTTTACGAGAAGATTCTGCTCAACAAGAAGAAGACCCGCGAGTTGACCGAGGCTGGCGTCACGCTCACGGATCGCATCACCGATGAGATCACCTGCCACGCGCTGGGCGTCAAACACTGCAACCCCGAAATCGACACGATCTTCGAGGTCGGCGGCCAGGACATGAAGTTCACCAGCTTCGCCAAGGACGGGACCGTCAAAGAGGCGAAGATGAACTATAGCTGCCAGGCCGGGTCGGGCCAGACGCTGGAGAACATGGCCGACGTGATCAATCTCGACGTCGAGAACACCCTGCAGGAAGCAGCCTTGCGGGCCAAGCGCGTGCCGATCATCGACTCGACCTGCGGCGTCTTCATGGAAATGGATGAGAACCGGCTGATCTCCGAGGGCTTTAGCCGGGACGAGATCGCCGCGGCAATCCTTCGCGGGACCGCCGCCAGTTACTACTACAAATTCGTGGGCGGCGCCCAACACGCCGGCGAGAAATGCTCGGCGCAAGGTGGCCCCGCGCTCGGTAAGGCCTTCCTGGCGGCCCTGGCTCAGGTGGCGGAGAAACCGGTCGAGGCGTATCCGCACCGCGAGATGTTCGGCGCCTGGGGGCAGGCCCTCGATATCATCAAGCACATCAAGCAGCTCGACGAGCAGGGCACCAAGCACGAGACAGCCTGGCGCGGCTGGGAGATCATCGACATGCCGTTCGCGAAACGGAAGGTCTCGTGTCGCGACCTGTTTGCGGAACGCTCCTGTGGTGTCCGCGATTGCCAGCTCGAAGTGTTCAGCATCGAGGATGACGAGATCATCACCGGGGGGTTCTGCCCGCTGGGCAACTCCGAGGCCGTCAAGAAGCCCAAGACGAACTACGTCGATCGCTACCACAAGATCTACGAGAAGCATTTCCGGATGCACGGCTGTGTCCAGACCGAATTGGCGCAGGCCCAGCCCGACGGTCCGACGGTGGGCCTCAAGCGCAGCATGGCTACGGTGGGTGAGAAGGGCATCTGGAGCGCCGCGTTCCTCCACAACCTGGGCTTCTACCCCGTCGTTTCGCCCCGCAGCAATGCGGATATTGCCAAGATCGGCGTGGACAATTCGCGCACCGAGTTTTGTATCGCGCGCAAGCTCGCCACGGGCCACGCCGCGGTGCTCAACGACGATCCGGCCATCGAGTATCTGTTCAATCCGAGCTTCATCGAGCAGCGCCAGGCGGAGCCGCCGGATCTGAAGTACTGTATCTACACCGAATCGGAAGGCTACGTCCTTAACGACGTCCTTTCACTCGACAAGAACAAGCAGATCAACCCCATTCTGCACTTTGGCGATCGACCGTTGCTGGTCAGTGAGATCGGCAAGGAGTTCAAACGGCTGGGCTTCGGTTTCAGCGATAGAAGGATTAAGGACGCCATCGATGCCGCGGAAAAAGCCGAGCTCCAGTTTAAGGCGGAGCTGCATGCCGAGGGCGATAAGTTCCTCGCCCGCGTCGAGCGGGGTGACCTCAAGGCCTACGTCGGGATCGGCCGCGACTACGTCCTGCTCGACCCCGAGGCCAGTTCGAACTCCGGCGCCATGTTCTCCCAGGTGCGCGGGCTCGATTACATCCCGCAACAGTTCCTGGAACACAAATTCAGCGGCCTCTCGCTCGACGACTTCGTCGAAAACGAGTTCTGGGTGCAGAGCGTCAAGATCCTCAAAGCCAACCTGTATGTGGCCGACCATCCGAACCTCTTCCCGATTCGCATGATCAACTTCGCCTGCGGTCCGGACAGTCTGAAGATCTACCAGGAGGAGAAGATTTTCCAGGTCGCGGCCAAGCCGCTGCTGGTTCTGGTCACCGATGCCCAGACCAACAACGCACCGTTCGTCACGCGCACCGAAGCGCACGAACGCGTCGTCAGCGAGAGCCGGCCCGTGGGCGTTGATCGCAAGAAACTCCAGGGCTATTCGACCGACAGTTACGACCGCCGCACCTGGCTCATTCCCTACATGGGCGACGCGAGCCACATGGGCGCGGCGGGCCTGAACTTCTTCGGGGTCAGCAGCAAGGTCCTGCCCACCAACACCGAGCGCGGTTACGAGGTCGCCCGCAAGCACATCTATACCGAGGTTTGCCATCCGCTCAAGGGCGTGGTAGGCGATGCGATTGGGTTCCTCCAGGAGGAGATCGAGAAAACCGACCGCAAGCTCGTCGAGGAGAAATACCTCGTGATGCTGCCGACGACGAGCGGGCCGTGCCGGTTTGGCAAGTATACCGAACTGCTGCGCGAATTCATGCGGCTCGAAGGCCTCGAGAAAATCCCGGTGGTGGGGCCGTCTTCGAAAACCGACTACATCGACATCCCGCTGCCCGAGGGTCTCAAGCCCTCCGACCGGATGAAGATGCAGCAGATCCTTTTCAAGGGCATCAACAGTTCCGATCTCCTGGAGGATATCTTCCGGCGCTTCCGGCCCTACGCCGCGGACAAGGCCGAAGCCGAGGCCATCAAAGCCGAGCGGATGGAAGCCCTCACCGCTGTTGTCGCCGACGGCGCCGAGACCGCCGAACTGGTCCGCTGGGGTCACGAAACCGTAGCGCGCTTCAAGGCCCTGAAGCTGGCCCAGCACGAGCGCTTCCCCCTGGTGCTCTACATCGGTGAGATTTACATGCGGATGCACGACCCCTACACGGGCAACATCATGTGTCACCTCGAAGACAATCAACTCGAGGTCGTCCGCGATCCGGTCACCGACTGGCTGCACTACGTCAACAAGATCAGCGTGCGCAACAACAAGCGCGATACCCGCCTGGGATTGAAGACCATGGACCTGCCGCGTGCGTGGCAATCGGTGCGGCAACTGGGCCGCTCGGTCCTGAAGGGCCGCTACATGGGCCACGTGGCCGAGAAATTGGCCGCGCCCTTCCACGACGTGCTCGCCGGCCGACACGCGCTGCCCCATCCGATGGACATCATCGAGAAGCTGGAGCAGGAGCATGAGTGTCACGGGAATATCGAAGGCGAATCGCCTCTCAGCTCCGGAATCGCCTATTACCTGATGCACGATCTGATCCAGCCGCACGGCGATGCCTATATCTCAGGCATCTTCCACGTCGGCCCGTTCACCTGCATGCAGGAGGGCGTCGCGACCGCCAAGATCGAAGGCATGATGAAGGAGCTGCGCAAGACCAAGCCCGATCTGGTCTTCCCGATCATCCACGCGTTCTTTGGCGATTCGCCCAATGCGAACCTCGCTGCCGAGATCGCGGTCTTCCGCGAGCAGTGCTACCAGAAGCGCGACTTGTTGCGCGCAAAGCACGGCGCGGCGCCTGTGCCGCATGAGATTCGCGACTACTCGGCGAAGGGTCAGGCCGCGGCGCAACAGAGCGCGGCTAAACCGTAGGACGCCGACGGGCGACGCTTCCTTGCCGAGTTACTTCGCGGCCTGAGCGTGCGTGATCTTCACCACGATCGGGTTGGGCCAGCGCGTGTTGTTGTAGATTCGCTGGGCCCGCATGACCGATAGATGCAGCCCGTCGTCCTGCTGCTCCCAGCGCGTCTCTGGAATCACCTTGGTATTGTATTCGAGCACGCGACCCGACTGGCCCAGCACCGAAACCTCGGTCTGCGCCGTGGCCCGCACGCTCTGCAGCGTGAACTCCTTGCGCTGGCCTTTCCTCCAGTCGGGCAGTTTCGTCAGGATCGCGTAGACGGTATCGGCGTCCTTGGCCCTGGTGAACCAGATATTGCCCTCGCGAATGACGTGCCACGGCCGGATTTCGTAGATCGCTTCGCGGTTGACAAACAGCCACAGCGCCAGCTCGCGCGTGCGCCGGTCCTGCTCGAAGGGAATGACGCCGTCGGGTTGCGGCCCGATGTTCAGCAGGAAGTTGCCCCCTTTGGCCCGGATCTCGATGAGCATTTCGATCAGTTGGATGCCCGACTTGTACTCTTCGTTGGTGGGCTTGAACTGCCATTGCGTGCCCAGCGTGTAGCAGGCCTCCCACGGCCCGGGCATGGGCTCGTCGGGCGTCTTCTGTTCCGGTGTCTCCATCGCCCCGCGCGTCACCACGCAATTCGGTTGCAGTTCCCACGCCAGCTCTTTGAGGCCCTCGGGCTCGCCATCGATGAAGAGCACGTCGATCGGTCCGTAGTTTTTGAACAGCTCGCGCAGTTGCGCGCGGTTGTGCGCCATCAGTTCGGGGTTGTTGCTGGGCAGCGCTTCGGCGCGCCTGCGGCTGACGTCCTTGCCCTGTTTGTGCAGCATCCAGAAATCGTCGGGCGAAAAGTAGAACCCGACCGCGATCCCGAACTTGCGCAGGCTCTTGACGAGCTGCTTCGTGATGTCCTTCTTGTATGGCGTGTTCTTGATGTTGAAGTCGGTTGTCTTCGTGTGGAACATGCAAAAGCCGCTGTGGTGCTTCGTCGTAAACACCACGTACTTCATGCCTGCCAGCTTCGCCAGCCGGGCCCATTCGTCCGGATTGAAGCGCTCCGGATAGAACGTCTGGGGCAGCTCGTTGATGAACCGATCCAGATAGTCGTCGGAGGCGCCCACCATCGAGTGACTGATGACCGAGCCCAACTGCGAATCCACGCTCCAGTGCACGAACATCCCCAACGCTTGGTCCATGAACCAGGTCTCGCGCTGGGGTCTGTTGGCCGCGTGGGCCAGCGTGCCGGTCAGAACCAATATCAACACCAATCCAGTCAATCGTCGCATACTCATGATTGTCGCCCTTGTCTGAAAATTCGATCTTCGCACTTCTAAGCGTCGGGAGCCAGTTGTCGCAGTCGCTCTTTGCGCAACTGGACGCGTTGCTTGGCCCGCTCGTACCAGCGTTTCTCCTCCGGCGTCGTCGGCAGCACCGGCGGCGCCGGCGTCGGCCGCTTCTGCTCGTCCAGCGCCACCAACGTCACGTGCGCCGTCGTCGCGATCACCTTCTCGCCCGTGCGCGGGTCCTCCCGCGTGACCTGGACCCCCACCTCCAGCGAGGACCGGCTCACGTAGTTGACCGAGGCCTTGAGCACGACGTGGTCGCCGATCCGGACGGGTGCCTTGAAGGCCATCGAATCGATCCCGGCCGTGACCACCTCAGTCCGGCAGTGCCGCTCGGCGGCCAGGGCCGCGACCATGTCCACCCACCCCATGATCGCACCGCCAAACGCGGTGCCCTGCGGGTTGGCCTGGTGCGGCATCAAAAGATACCGCGTCACCACGGCACTCTCACTCGGTTTTTTGCCCTTTGGCGTTGTCATGGCTACCATAGTGTCCTGAGCGCGTCGGCAAGTCAACTCCCAGCTATCGCAAAATGTCGCCGGCGTCGCGAAAGCGGGCACCGGGGCCGCGTGTTGACCGGCTCGCAAGGGCATCTATAATGGCCCCGATGGCGCAACGCACCGAGGACATCGCGCGCGACGAGCTTCATGCGAGGATGATGAGGATCGCCGATCCGGACGACCGCAGCCGCAGCTCCTGGCGGCACGGGCGCCGCCGCTACTTCGACAAATTCCGCTGGCTCAAGTTCAAATTCCTGATCGCCCAGCGCCACTTTCCACGCCGCGCGCTCAATGCGCTGATCTATGCGCTGGAGAGAGGCCGGGCGACGAAGGTGCATTACCTGCCGACCGTGATCGCGCTCGAGGCGGTCAATGGCTGCAACCTGCGCTGCCCCGAATGCCCGACCGGGACCCACGCGCCGACGGCGCGCCGGCAGGGCCAGGCCTCGCTGGCCGATATGAAAGGGATCATCGACCAGGTTTGCCCGCGCAGTCTCCAGGCGAGCTTTCACCATTTTGGCGAACCGCTGCTGAACGATGATTTCTACGGCGCTTGCCGGTACGCGGTCGCCAAGGGTCTGTGGACGGTCATCCACAGCAACCTGAGTCTCGCGGCCGACGACCTCGCGCCGAAGCTGGTGGCGTCGCGGCTGTGCCAACTCGTCGTCTCTTGTGATGGCGCGACGCAAGAGGTGTACGAGCAGTACCGGATCGGTGGCGACGTGGAACGAGTCTTTCGCAATATCGAAGCGGTGGTCGCCCAGAAGCGCCGGCGCGACACGCCCTTTCCGTGGATTACGGCTCAGTTTCTGATTTTCGATCACAACTGGCACGAGATGGAAGCGTTTCACGAGCGGGCGCTGGCAGCCGGCGCCGACGACGTGCTGTTTCTGCCAGGCTGTCGCAACGGGACGCCCAAATCGGGCCATGTGGGCGCCGAGGAGGTCTTCAGTCTGGCGCAACTGCAATGGATCCCGCGCCAGTCGCCCCGTCTCTGCGGCCTGCTGTGGGACCATCCCATCATCACCTACGATGGCGGTCTCTATCCCTGCTGCTTCTCCTACCGCGATCAGGATCTGTTCGTCACGCCCGCCGAGAGCAAGGCAAAGAGCTTCCTGGATCTCTGGAATTGCCCCGCCTACCGCCAGGCCCGCCAATTCTTCAAAGACCGCTCGCTCCCAGCGCACGACCTGCCCGGCCCCTGCAAACAGTGCAAACGCACCGCCGGCCGCCGTTGACAAGCGCTGGCGTCATCGAAACAGTAACGTCAGCGCAGAGGAACGCTCAGGAATGAACCTGCTGTTTGGAAAGGAAAACACCATGGCGTCATCGCCGCATACGCTAGGGCTGATCATCTTGCTGACGGTCACGACCACCGTGATCCTGCTATCGTGCATCGTGCCGGGCTGTACGCAGAATCAGGACAATTCGCCGGTCAATGTCGTGACCTCCCAGGGTCGTCGCTTGCTGAGCGTGGCTTGCAGCACCGATGGTTCGGTCGCTTACCTCACCGACGGTCGCAACGTCTACCGTTACGCCGCGGCCGCGGGCGCCGAACCCGCCTGGCAGTGTATCCTCTCCCAAACCCAACGCCTGCAGATGGCCGCCCAGTACGACCCCTGCGAAGCGCCCTTCGCCACGCAATAAACAGTGAGCAGGATGGGCTTTAGCCCATGCAGCGTCTTGCGCGGCGACGCAAAGTGGCATTCCGAGCGCCGTCGAGGAATCTCGCTGCGAACCAGAGGCGCGCCTGATCCTGGGCGAGATCTTTCGACTGCGCTGCGCTTCGCTCAAGATGACAAAGCGACGACGGCTTGCACCTACGCGCAGGCTGTTTCGCCTACCTACCGGACCAGCGGGGCACGAGGGCCTGGATCTGCTCCGGCGTGAGCGATTGGTACCACTCCAGAGCGCTCTTGGAGACGGTCAGATTGGCGGGCTCTCCTGGCGCGTGCGGGCTCAGGGCGCGATCGTCTTCGAAGTGCAAAAAGACCTTCTCGCTGGTTTGCAGCGCGCGATACGTTTCGCGGTACATCAGGGTGGTTCCAGGGTCCAGGTCACCATAGAGAACTTCAGTGACCTCGACGGCCAGTTCCTCATGCATGGCAGGTCCATACGCCTTGACATATCTGTCGCCGTAGATCTCCTTGAGCTGTTCCAGCATCTCCTTGTCTTCCGGCGCCGGGCCCGGAACCTGACGGCGCTCGACGTGGTCCGAGCGGAAGACATCCTGACCGGCGGTGACGGCACAATGGATCTTGTAAGCATTGGCCTCCAATTCCCTCTGCTTCCTGAACCTCATCCAAGCCTGGCCAAAGGGTTCCCCGTGCTCGGGACTCTCGAAGAAGACGTGCTGCCAGCCGTTGCCCCTGGCTTTGGCGGCGACCAGCTTGCCGTCCCTGGCGATCAGAATCACGTCCCGCGGACCGAGGCCTCGGGTGAAATAAGCCAGGCTGGTGTAGAAGCCGGCATCTTCGCGGTACACCATGGGGCGTTTTCGGAGCACGCTTTCGACGGTGTCGCCTTTCTTGATCCGCCGCAACGCCAGGTCCTTCCAGATGGGATGGTAATGCCCGCGCCACATCGCGCGGTACGCCACGACGTCACTCATCGAGTGGATGCCGGCAACCTGACATAGAATAAGGAGGAATAACGCGACGGCCGCCAGGGCCCCGGCGCTGATTAGGACAACCTTCCTTCCGATTCTCCGCTCCGGCCGGACCGGGGCGGTTGCCTTCTCCCTCGCCATCTTCTGCCACCTCCCGAGCACTGATCCCCGTCCCTCTAGACGCCCATCCGAGTGTGCCGTTACAGAATTTCTTCAAGTCGTGCACGACCTGCCCACGCTGGCTGCCTCGCTTATTTGTCGGCCCGGCGGGCCACAAGGGCCTGGATTTGCTCCGGCGTGAGGGATTGATACCACTCCAGAGCGCTGTGTGGGACGGTCGTGTAACGCATCTTGCCCCGTATTTCGCTGGAGACGAAGACGGTTTGAGCTTCGGCCAGGTCGGCGTCGTCGCACGTGCCCTTGCCGAACGTCAGGGTCGCTCCGGATTCCAAGTCGCCGGAAAACACCTTCTTCGCCTCGACGGTCAGCTCTATTCCTGTGCCCCCGTGGGCTACCAGAGCGGCGAGCAGCTTGTACAGTTCCTCGTCTTCACCCTTCCTTTCGTCCAAAAGGTCGCGGTGCTCGATGTGGTCGGAGAGAAAGACGTCCTGGCCGGTGGCGATGGCGCGGTGGATCTGGTAGGCGTCCTTATCCAATCGCAGGCGCTTCCTGTACTCGCTCTGAGCCTGTGCGTAACTCTCCATCGGCCCAGGCGCGTTGAAGAAAACGTGCCGCCAGGTCGGCGCGCCGGCGACCGCGAGCGCCAGCTTACCGTTCTCGGCCATGACGGTCAGTCCGGGACTGGCGCCGCCCTGGGTGTAGACCAGCTTCGTGTAAGGTCCGGCGTCGTTGCGGTAGAGCGGTGGATGCCTCTGCGCGACAGCTTCCACGCCGTCGCCCTTCTTGACCCGGCGCAGCGCCAGGTCTTTCCAAATGGGATGGTAACGCTCACGCCACATCGCGCGGTACGCGACGATGTCACGCATCGAACGGATGCCCACGAAGTGACATAGCAGCGCGAGCAGCAGAACGACGAGTACGAGGGCCCCGGCGCTGACAAGCGAGACCTTTGTCGAAGTCTTCCGACGCGATTCCGTCACGTTGTGTGTGCATTCTTCCGCCATCTTCGCTCGCTTCCCGAATACGAATGTTGCGCTCGCAAGCGGCGCTAGGGCCTCGGCTGCGGCGCCGGCTCGGGTGCGGGTACCGGCGCCGAGAAATTCACCTGGGGAACCTCGGTTTTGGCCTGTTCGGTGGCCTCGAAATACGCTTTCGGTTCGACGCCGGCCTTGGAAGCGAAGAACTTGCCGAGCAGCGACCGCGCGAAGCCGTTGAGCGCCTCCACCGCGGCGTTGTAGCGCGTGCGCGCCACGGCGATGCGGTTCTCGGTGCCCTCCAGCGCAACCTGGAGGTCGCGGAAGTTCTCGTTGGCCTTGAGTTGCGGATATCGTTCCTGGAGTACGAGCAGGCGCGAAAGGAAGCCGGTGAGTTGGTTCGAGGCCTCGATCTTACCCGCGCGGTCCCCGGCCTGGAAATACTTTTCGCGCGAGGCCGCGATGCTCTTGAACAGGTCGCTCTCGTGACTGGCGTAGCCCCGCACGGTCTCCACGAGGTTGGGGATCAGTTCGAGCCGGCGTTGGAGCTGCGCGTCGACGTCCGACCAGGCCTTCTCGGCCGCTTCGTCGAGGCGAATGGCCTTGTCGTAGCCGGCCTTGTACCACAGGAAGAACACCACGCCCAAAATCACCACGGCGATGACCACCATGCCGAAAATCGCCAGCAATGCACCGGCCCCACGTCTAGCTTTCATCGTTTTGTTCCTCATCAATTCGTTTGATCGTTGCATGTCACTACCAGCCGCCGCTGGCGCCGCCGCCTCCGAAGCCGCCGCCACCCCCTCCGCCAAAGCCGCCGAAGCCGCCCCCGACACCACCGCCGAAGCCGCCGAAGCTGCCTCCGAAACTGCCGCCGCCGTAGGAGCCGCTGCGCCCGTAGCCGCCGTGGCCGCCGAAACCGCCGAACATCATCGGGAAGAACAGCCAGCCGCCCAGGCCGCGACGCATACCGCCGCCCAGACCGCCGATGAACAGGAGCATCAGCAGCAAGAAGAATAGCCTGCTGCAACCCGGTCGGCCTGGCCTGCGCTGGACCGGCTGCCGCGCGCGGGGCAGCGTGGGCACGCCGCTCAGCGTGATGCCCGCCTCGCCGGCGATGCGCTGCACGATGCGCATGTTGGCCTGGTAGATGCCGTCACTGTAGCGGTTGCGCCGCAGTTCGGGCACCAGCACCTCGCGCCCGATGCGCCCGCAGAACTGATCGGTGATGAAGCCCTCCATGTCGTAGCCGACCTCGAAGCGGTACTTGCGGTCGCGCACGGCCAGCGTAAACAAAAAGCCATACGTCCCGGGCTCCTTGCCCAGTTCCCAGGTGTCGTGCGCCAGCTCGATACTGTACTGCTCGATGGGAACGCCCCCGGTCGAGGGGATCGTCAGGATCACGTACTGGACGCGCAGCTTCTGGTCGAGCTCGTGCAAAATGCCGTTGAGCGCGCGCTCGTGTTGGTCGTTGACGACGTTGGCCAAATCCTCGACGTAGGTGCGCGGCTCGTCCGGCACCTTGACCTGAGCCGGCAGCGGCGCGGTCAGGGCCAGCCAGAGCAACAGAGCGCCGGTAAATCGCACAGAAGCAGCGCGCATCAGCCGACCTCCAATGCATCGACCGTCGCGGCCAAACGATCCGTGGCTGCGTAGACCGACTCGAAGGCGTCGTCGAGCTCCGCGTCGGTGTGTTTGGTCTTCTGATAGCGCCATTGCTCGGCGGTCACTACCGTCTCCAGGCTGACGTCGAACTCGCGGGCGGCGGTGTGAAAGGTGGTCACCATCGTGCGCGGGCGCTGAACGTCCTTGAGCCAGAGCATCGCGCGCAGGATCGGCGCGAGCCCTTTGGCGGTGGCGATCAGCAGGTCGCGCACGAGTTTCTTGTGCGTGGTCGCGGCGATGTAACCCTGCCGCAGGCGAATCAGCGTCGCCTTGAGCTCGCGCTCGCATTGCAGCCGCACGTCCGCCTTGCTGAACTGCAGCGACTCGAACGGGTCGTCGCCCAGCACGGTCTGGTGCGTCAGTTGGAAATCGAGAAACTCCACGCCGAACACGTCGGCCGAGCGCTTGATGTAGAACGTCGTCATCAGCAGGGGCGGCGAGAGGTGTTGCTTGCGCATCGGCTTGGCCAGCGCCGCGATCGCGTTGAGCGCCGCGGTGTCGACCCGTTGCAGCACGAGAACCGTGTTGATGTCACTGACGCCGGGCCGGTAGTCGGCGGTCAGGGCGCTGCCGACGACCGAAATGCTGCTGCGATTGTCGGCCAGCCCCGTCCGGAGGTGATATTCCAGGGTCCGGATCGGTTCCTGAATGGCCGGGGGTAGTGCATTCAGGATCAGATCACTGCGTGTTTCCGTCATGGCCTTTTTCCTTAGCGAAAGCTGCCTTGTCAACGGGCCGTAGTGTACCGGATTGGCGCCCGGGCAACAACCGGCAGGTCGGTTCGCCGGTGGCGGCCCCCAACACAGACGCCCAAGGTGCCAATTTGACAGCAAGGAATCTGCAAAATTGTCCCTTTGCTGTCTCTGGCTTGCCAAAAATGCGTGTTTTATAGGCCGCCGCCTTCTGGCACGCTCTTTGCATATTTGTCTGGTGGAAAGACGCAAAAAGCGGCTCGGCGGCGTTGAGCCGAGCAGATGATATGAGTGGTACACAGAGATTCGGAAAAAGGAGGTAGAACTATGGCACTGGTACAATTCCGCAAAGGCGCAAACCCGCTGGCAAAACTCCACAATGAGATGGACGATCTGTTCGACGGTTTCTTCCGGGGTCTGGATAGGCCGTTTGCCGGGTACAAGGCCTGGCCCGCGCTCGACGTGGCCGAGCAGGACGACGCGATCGTGGTGCGGGCGGAGGTGCCCGGGTGCAAGCCTGAGGAGATCGACATCTCCGTCTATGGCAACACCCTGACCATCAGCGGGGAGAAGAAGGAAACCAAAGAGGACAAGCACAAAGGCTACTACCATATGGAGACCACGTACGGCAGCTTCCGGCGGGACGTCAACCTGCCCACCGACGTGGACAACTCCAAGGTGGAAGCCACCTGCAAAGACGGCGTCCTCTCGATCACGCTGCCCAAAGCCGAGGTGAGCAAGGCCGTCAAGGTCCAGGTCAAGAACTAACAGGCCTACGACAGTACCAACGCAACGAGGCCGCCTGCGCGATAGCGCGGGCGGCCTGTTTTCTTTATCGAATCGATCTCCAGAGAGTGGCGCAGGCCAAGTACGTTTGCGGCTGCACCACTCGACTACCCGTCGGAGGGGCCTAACGCCAACAGCAACCTCCTCCGCAGCCTCTGCGCCCGGAACCGCGTCGGCCCTGTCGTTGCATGCCTTGGCCCAGCCCTCGACCGCGCTGGCCGCAACCTTGACGCATCGATCCGTCCCCGCCGGCGGCGTAGCGCTGCCGGCCCTGTCCGAGGCCGGCGAGGCCTTGGCCGCACTGCTGTTGCTGTTGATATCTCCCGCGACCCAGACCGCGACCTCGTCCGCCGGCCTGCCCGCGATATGGCTGGAGGGGTTGTCCCTGATAGTACGGCTGATTGGCCAGGCACGATGAGCTGTTGGGGCAGGTACCCGGATCTTGCGGCGCGGGCGCCGGCCCGGGTTGACCGGCAAACGCGATGCTCAGCAAACCAGCGGCGACGATTGCGACAATGATCGATGCACGTTTCATGATTGCCTCCTGTTGGAAGGGAGGCGGCAGACCGGCCGGGCCCGCCGCCTCAGTAACGGTTCGGTCTGTCTACTGGCGACCCTGGCGGCCGCCTCGTTCCACGGAGCTGCTGATGATCTCTTCGAACTGCTCGGCGCTGAGTACCTGCGGGATGTAAGTCTCCCCCTCAGCGGCGAGACGGCTGACGAACGCGCGGAGGTGGTTGCGCGAGCCGCGCTGGAGATTCCCCAGGACCTGTGTGAGATAGTCGTTTTCGGCGATCTCCAACGCCATCATCAGGTCGGCAATGTCGAGTTCTTCGATGTAGGCGCCGGTCTTCAAGGCCTCAACATATGAAGCCTCGCCGGCCGTCGTCAGGTCCGCATACAGGCCCGCGAAGAACTCGTCGCTGAAGGCGCCCACGGTGTTATCCACGATGGGGTCCTCGAGATCCTGCGCCTCGACAATACGGCCGATCGCGTCCATGTGACGTTGCTCGGAAGCGGCGATGGTGTCAAAAACATCCGCCAGCCAGGTTTCGCTCAGCGTGATGTACACATCGCGGGCCAGCTTCTCTTCCTGGCGCATGTAGAGGACCTCGTCCACCTCATCCTGGGTCAGGGTGCCCATATCCAGGACCTGCTGGTTCAGGCGATCCCCCTGGGCGGCGCGCCATGCGGCCCGTCTGCCCCAGCCTCGACCGCGACCCCTGCCGCGTTGCTGCGCGCCGGTGCCGTCACATTCGCGCGCCACGTTGTCACACGTGCCGTCCTGCTGTTGCACCTGATCGAGGTCCCCGTTGCCCGGATTGCCCGGCTGGGCGAAAGCAGGCACTGTCAGAAGGCTCACTGCCACGCAGACCACCACAAATCTCTTCAGCGTTGTCATGTCCGTACTCCTTTTCCTTGTTGTTCTGTTGTCTTGATGAACTGCTCGTCCTACATGTCCCCCGGGTCGTGCTTGGCATTCGATCGAACTTCACAGAGTTGAACGTAACCGGCGCGGCGGGCCTGCGGATTTAATGTGGACGAAAATTATTTGTTTTTCTGTGCAGGGTTTGGTGCGGGCCGACGTTTAAGGATTTCTGGGAGGCCCCGCGTTCAGACAGAGATAGCAGGGAAGCAGCGCTTGAGGTGCTGGTGGGGAGTTGCGGTGTCGATGCGCTTGTCTACAGCCGACCGCCGCGCCAGCGCCGGCCTCCACCGCGGCGTGACAAGCCGATCAGATGTTGCTGCTGTTCGGCACTGAGCAGGGGGCGAATGCTCAGCACGTAATCCACCGTGCGCAGCTCCAGTTGCCGACGCAATGCGATGAACGCCTCCAGCGCCTGCTGCACCTGCGCATCAGGCGTGTCGAGGTCTTGCAGGGCCTGGACGAAGGCGGCGTAGGCGTCACGGACCTCCTGGGTCAGGCGTGCGGCGTCGGCCGTGTAGTTCGGATCGGTCTGGGTCGCGGCGGCCTGCTGAGCGGCCGTCAGGCCCAGCGACGAAGCCAACTGGCCGTAGCGATGGCGCTGACCGCGCCCCTGACCTTGGCCCGTGCCCTGGCCTGGGGCCCAGGGGGGGCCGCCGTACCCGCGCCGCTGCCGTCCTGGGCCCGCGCCGTTTTGCAGGCCCGTGGTCTGCACGACGTTGGCGTACAACTGGTTCAAGAGCGTGCATTGCCGCACGTCCGCGTGCCGCCGCACCGCGAGGAGGTGCTGAACGATGCGCCGCATCAGTGCCTGGTGAGCCTCCACGACCGCCTCAGCCTGCGCGCGGATCTGCTCGGCCGGCGTAGCCGGCTCCGACACGTCGGCGATCAGCGCCTGCTGGTGCGCGCGTAACGATTGGGACAGCGCCTGCGCGTCTGTGTGGAAGTCGGGATCGTCCTGCTGGATTTGCTCGCACTGACTTTGCGACAGAGAAAGCCAGTGGCGCGTACAGTCCGCCGGCCGCGGCGCAGGCGGGCCGAGGCCCTGGCGCAACGCGTACGCGCCGGTTCCCGCCACCAGGACCAGCGCCAGCAATCCGAAATGGAAGATGCGCCGGGTCATGGGCCTAATTGCTCCCCGTCTCTTCGAGCAGCGGACTCGTCCAGCCCGTGGGCGATTGCAGCGCCAGCACATCGAGGTACATGGCCTCGCTCACCTGCTCGTGCGAGATCGCCGGTGCGCCGGGCCGTCCCGCGAGACTGCCCAAGGCCACGCCCAGCGCGATAGCCGCCGCGACGCGCACCAACGCCCGCGGCTGCCACAACCGAATCGTTCGCGCCGGCTGTGCCTGGCTCATGATCCGTGCCGTCAGATCCACCTCGCGGTCCTCGACGCTCCACTGACCGAGCACATCCCACGTCTGGCGCAAATCGGCCAGGCGCCGGCGGCAATCCTCGCAGCCGGCCAGATGGTCCGCCTGCGGTCCCGCCGGGGGGCCCTGCGGATTCAGTAAATCGAGCAATTGATTGTCCGATAGATGCTCCATACGATCACCTCTACATCCTGTTAAACGCCCGGGCCGGCGTTTTCCTGTGCCTTTTCGGGCAAATTGTTGGCGAAAGGGGCCAAATCCGCGCGGAGCTTGCGATAGGCCCGCACCAGCAGCGATTCGACGGCCGAGGCACTACTCTCGGTAATCTCAGCGATCTGGCGATGCGAATGCCCTTCGAAACGGTGCAGAATCACCGCCAGCCGCTCGCGCTCGTTGAGCTTCTCGAGGGCCCGATGCACCGCCTGGTGCAGTTCCGCCCGTTCCTCCCGGTCGGCCGGGCTCTCCGAGGTCGACGCCTCCGAGAGCGCCTCGGTGGTGGTTTCCGCTCGGCGCCGGCGCTTGCGCAGCTCGTCCATGCACAGATTGACCACGATGCGATAGAACCACGTGGTGAACTGGGCGTCGGGGCGGTACTTCGGCGCCGCCCGGTTGACCCGCAGAAAGCTCTCCTGGACCACGTCCTCGGCCAGATGCCAGTCGCCCAGCGAGCGGTAGGCCAGTTGCAGGGCTCGCCTTTGATGGCGCCGGACCAGCTCCGCCAGTGCGGGCATGTGCCCCCGGCCCAGCCGCATCACCAACTGTTCATCTGTGCGTTCTCGATCTGCCATGTCCCTGCCGTCAGGCCGTCCTTACTCGTGCGCGCCCGTCGCGACGCATTCCCCTCTCTACCGGCCGGGGATTGACCCGGTTCGCCCACCGTCCGTATTTTCGCCTCAAAAACGCCAATTTGGCCCCCATCGCCCCCCGGCGGTAGGGGCGAGGCATGCCTCGCCCCTACGCATAATCATAGAGAATTTCCAGTAATTTTGTTGACTATTTAGTAATCCCGTGGTACCTTGAAGGTCGCTTCGCAGGCGCGAAGCGTTTCTCGCCCAGCAGGGCAAGGTGGCATCCGGCGGGTGGCCCAGGCGGTCGCCCGGAACGAATCCAGGGTAGATGCGCGCCGATCCGCGCGATCGGGCGCGTGCGAGAAACGCCGGAGGAAACGATGCGAAGCTGCCTCAATTGTGCCTACGCCCACTGGAATGAAAACCACTGCATGATCCCCCTGATCGGCAGTTGGACCGCCAGTCTGATCTGCGCCAATTGGTCCAAGTCGCCAGGCCATCTGCGCGAGGTCACCAGCGCCGAACCCTGCGCGAACTTCCGACCGCGCCGTAAGAAACCCGTCTGGACCGAGGTGCCGGAGCCAGCCGACGACGAGGTCCGCTACATCCCGCTGACCAAGGGCCTCTTCGCGATTGTCGACGCCTCCGACTACGAGTGGCTGAGTCGGTACAAATGGACCGCTCTCGTCACGGCTGGCAAGACCTACGCCATTCGCAGCCATAAGGGCAAGACCATCCTGATGCACCGTCAGATCATGAACCCGCCCAAGGGGATGGTGGTCGATCACATCGATGGCCACGGCGTCAACAACAGCCGCACCAACCTGCGCACCTGCACCCGCCAGCAAAACCTCTGCAACACCCGCCCCCGCGGCGGCCGCTCCCAATACAAAGGCGTCCGCTACGACAAACGAAGAAAGAAATGGATCGCCGAAATCACGTACAAAGGCAAGAAGCGCTATCTCGGCGCCTTTGATGATGAACTCGAGGCCGCCCAAGCCTACGACGCCAAGGCCAGACAATTGTTCGGCCCCTACGCCCGCCTCAATTTCCCGACCCATGATCCATCGTAGGGCGAATGATGATTCGCCCCTACATTCGCCCCGGTACGGGCGACGCATGCGCCGCCCCATGCAGGGATGCGGAAATGCCAGGCGACGGATCATCAGTCGGCCCATGCATTTCAAACATACCCACCCAACGCCAAACCCGCTCCCAGCGCGCATGATGCCAGGCTGACAACCACGAGTACACGCCTCGGCGCCCGCGTCAGGGGCTTCGTTTCCCGCGGCCCAGCCAGCAAACCCGCCACCACCGCCAACGCCAATAACAACATCGTATTCATGTCTCTATCCTTTCGTCGTCACAAGATTCCCGTTTGCCTCGGACGGCCACGCCCACCCTCAAAAACCGCCCGTTCACCCCATAGTGCTGCCCCACCCCCATCTTGCGACAAAAAGACGCAGAAAAGAACAACCGATGTCGGTTGATATCTTCCTGCCCGCAGAGAAATGGCCGTAGACGCTATTTGTCCTTGTCCTCTCCGTGGTGGTCACCCATAATGGTTGTCGGTAGAGTATCGAAGGCGAAGCTGCGATAAATCAGTTTGGGCTTGGTGCGGGCTGCGAGGAATGTGGTCAGACCGGAGGGGAAGGCACGCAGTTGGTGGTACACGCATGGTGTGCTCCATACCAACTCCGAATTGACCGAGACACTCAGTTACACCCGTTGTGAGGCCCGCCGTCTTCGGGGCCTTTGCACGCTATGCTGCTGGAACGGATGTCACCACGTTCCACGCTGAGTCGGGAGGAACATGAAGGATGAGCACTTCAGAAGAAAGTGACGGAGGTCACGTGCCGCATATGCTGGAAGAGGATGCGCTCCTCTGCCAACCGCGATGTCCACGGCCCTGTCGCGATCCTGCCTGTCCTCGATTTCGAGAGAATCAAGGCTCAGAGAGGATGCTTCACCCTCCACGGCCGATGCTCGGATCCCATTGAACAGCAGTGTCCGGAAAGCGTTGCGCGAATTTTGTTTACTGAAGAGGCGGCGGAGAGCACGTGGTTGCACCTAGACGTGAACGACTCGGTCGTATTCCCGGATGATGAGGGTCGCTCGCTTCACATACGGAAAGTCTTCAGCCTCGACCATCCCGCGAACAAACTTTTGGCCTATCACCTTCACGCCCGGTGGGAGAAAGACCTGAAAGACGCATCTGAGGATTGGGCCCCCTTGTTCCCCGGCCTGAAAGGCTGCGTCTTGGCGGACAAGTACATCCCCGTATCGGTTGCTGAGAAAAGCCCGACGTTGGAGCAATGGCTCGATCACGAGGTGCGAGGCAGTGGGCGGGTATGTTTTGTCCTGGGCGGCGCGGGGGCCGGCAAGACGAACTATATTCCCAACGCCGTGCGAGGTCGGTATTACGATGAAGGGAACACGCCCAAAGTCGTCCCACGGCTAGACTCCAGATCGGAGACCGTCCTCTGGTGTGCGCTCGGCCAAATGATGCCGGGACAGGAGATCCTGGCGGCTGTCGCAGCGGCGCTCGCGGATTTTGGGCAATCACTCACTTTCACCCTCGATGTCCACGCCGTCCGGAACCTCTGCAAGGCTCAGGCGACCGTGCTTGTCTTGGACGGGCTCGACGAACTGGCGCGAACGCGCGGCAATGAAGAAGCCCGCAGGGTCATAAGGGATACTGCTCGTGAGCTTCGCAATTCGCACCGGCTGAGAGTTGTTGTGGGCTGCCGCAACCACATCTACGCGAACATGGTTCGCGGCTGGACACGAACTCTTGGTAAGGTTACTGAGATCAGCTTGTCCGGTCTTGACGAGGGCATGGTGGCCAACAGGCTGCGCATCGGACCCGACACGAACACTTGTCGAGTTGCTTCTGAAGTCCCTCTCTTCTTAGCTGCAGCGGATCGCCTTTCAATCTCACCCGGCGACCTGGGTCGTGACTCCAACGAGGCCCAACTCCGCAATTTGATTCTCCAGGCCGTAACGTCTGGCTGCTGCGAAGAGGGGGGCTCCTACGAGAACGAAATGCGCAAGCTTGGCCAAGTAGCCGCGCTGATGATTGAAAGACGCAAAGACTATCTGTCCGACGAGGATTTTGCGGATCACTACGACGAAGAATGCGTTGTTCGTACGTATGCGGAAAGACCTCAATGGCCCCTGTTTGTGTGCGAGGCAAAGAACGAGTGGCGCTTCATACATCAGTCCATCCGGGAGTACCTGTTGGCCTGGAGCATTTTTGACGGCTTCACAAACTCGGACAATCCGGATAGCCTGGTGAACCGGAGTTCATCACTGGATTTTGAAAGTGCCGAAGTCTACTGCTTTCTCCACGAACTGGTCGATGCAGACCAGCGTGGACAATTCGAAGACGGAGTGCGGCGTTGCCTCCGGCCAGCCAAAGGGTGCGAACCGGCGTCGTGGAAGTCGTGGAATCGGAGGATGCGTAATCTGTTCGAGACTGTGGGTATGCTCGGCGTGGGGTGTCCCGACGACGTTCGGCTCGAAACGTTGAAGACGGCACTCGAGATTATTGAAGAACCGCAACGCGAGGGCTCTCCCTATGCGAATTTTGTCACGTTGTATAATGCCATACGCTGCGTAGAACGCCTCCACAGGTCGGGCCCGATATCCTATTGCCACTATCGTAGAGGAAGCCGTCGGGAAGGCAAATTGAGCGAGCGGAACGTTCATTTTCGGAGGCTGGATGCCTACGCCGTAAGGGGCTTTCATCGAAGACGTCAGGCGGTCGCTGTCGAGACGCCCATGCCCCTGCGCGACTGCGAATCTCTAGCCAGCAGCCACGGTATCCATGGCATGGACCAGGATACCGAACTGGAAGGCAGAACTGTCGAATGTCTTAGGAATGGGCTCGAACGGCTGATCGCTCTACCCGAACTCGACACGTATCAAACTTTCCAGGCGGCGAATCTTTCTCAGGCTATCATCCGATGGCTTCCCTGTGACGATGAGGCTATGGACTGGCTAGATGATCAGCGTAAAGAGGCCGAGCAGAAACGGTATTCCCCTGTCGCAGCAAACCTTGAGTTGGCGTTGTACTGTCGTGGCCGAGCCGAGCACGCGCGGCGGACGTTCGGCGACAGGGTTGTTGCCGTGTCAGACATCGGTGAGACATCCCTGTTGCAGGCCTTGGTTAGGGATGTGACGCTTGAGAGAAAGGGAGATGCCTGTCGGCTCGATGTTAGCGTTCCAGACGACCCCGAGTGTGTCTGGACCTCCTCCCAGAAGCAGACGTTCATCCGCCAGACCGTGGATGGAAACGAGTCTGGCATACAGGAACTCCAAGAACAAATTGAACGCGTTCTCATCGATCGCAAGACGGACAGTGTCCCACTCGCAAAGGAGCTCAGAAGGGAGACGATGAAGCTGAGGTTCGCCAGCGGAGGCATCCTGCCGATTCTGGAAATAGATGGGACGGAATACTACTGTCTGTTCTATCGCGAGATAGAGCCCATCGGATGGAACATCGCCAACGGCGGGACCGCCAGTGATGACGAGATTCGGAATCCGACGTTGACCATGTGGCGCGAGTTTGCGGAAGAACTGGTAATAGTCAACAGAGCCAAAGGCTGTCGATGGCACTTCTCTGAGGCGTCCAAGACCAAAGAAAACCGCCTGTCTGTTCTGCGCCTTCTGGATAAACTGGGGCTGACACCCGTGCAAGACCAGTGGCGAGATGAGATGTTGAATTCAGTGGTCATTTCGGGACCTGATGAGATCTCGATAAACGGTTGCGAACCTCTCAGAGGAGTCTATTTGAATGTCAATATGGATGACCTTGGCATAGAAATTGACCAGGTCGTCAAGATCCACGGGCTGAGCAAAGATGTGTCACTGCTCGACGGCGAGACGGAGAGTGCTTATTCGGCCCATACGGCAGCTCCCGGGTTCATCAATGCGCCTGTGGGCCTCTTTCGGGTGGATCGATCGATAGATCCCCTCGATGAGGAATTCATCCCCGATGTTTTGTTCAGGAGCGGAGAACGGAAGTGCGGGGGGTTCAAGGAGGTTGTGAATGAATTTGCCAAGGAGAGGTTGAGGCCGCTGGCCTCCGACGACTGGCGCGTGTACGAAGAGGCGGAAGCTGCGGGGCGAGCCTATGCCCTGTGTCCGGCCACGAGGACGCTCCTCCGACAGTACCTTGCGGCTCCTGCCTCTCGATCGCCGTCTTCAAAGTGATCTGAAGTCCGGCGTGTGCTTCTGCGGAAAGGGACCAAAGCTCTGCGATACGAATAGCATAGGGTCCCGGAGATTGGCGGGTGCGTGAAACGCAGGGGCGAATGATGATTCGCCCCTACATCTTCCGTCCTTTCGTCGTCACAAGATTCCCATTCACGCCGGACGGCGGCCATCAGGCCCCAAAAACCGCCCGTTCACCCCATAGTGCCCCCCATGCCCATCTTGCGACAAAAAGAAGGGAGATTTGGCGAAGGACGCGCGCCTGGCCTGCGCCAGGCTCAGAAACAAAGGGCCGACAGCGGACAGACTGCCAGCCCCATACCCACAGTGTGGGTGCCTTTGTCTACGGCCGCACCCCGCGGATGCAGATGCGAACGTCGTCGATCACTCAACGGTCACGTCATCCGCCATTTCGATCATGTGCTCGGCCAGCACGAGCAAGTCCTTGGCATTCACGATGCCGTCGCCGAGGGGAAGAGGGGCAATGTCACAGAGAGTGCTGGCCGGTCCGGCAGGGTCGCCGACGGCACCCCAGTTCTCTAGCATGAGCGTGGCATCTAGGACGTCCACCGCCCCGTCAGCATTGAGGTCAAAGATGGGGCTGAACGACACCTGCCACAGGTTGAAGCCACCCAATCCGCCGGGACGCATGGATTGGAAGTACAGGATCGAGTCGTCGGGCGAGAGGCACGGATTCGTGTCCGCTGCTGCACAGTTGACTTCCGGGCCCAGTTTGACTGAACTTCCCCAGGCGTCATCCACTGTTAGTCGTTGCGCCACCCAGATGTCGACGTTGCCTGGATATCCGGGCCGATTGAAGCCGTAATGAAGAAGCGTGAGGCCGTCTGACGAGAGATACGGACAGCCCTCCCAGGCCTCCGTGTTGACGCCCGGGCCCAGGTTCACGGGAGTGCCCCACGGGTCGTCCCGCGTGGGCCGGGTCACGACATACATGTCACTGTCACCATAGCCACCAGGCCGAGTGGAATCGAAGTAAAGCGACAGCCCATCGGCTGTGATGAATGGCTCAGAATCCCAACTTGGGCTGTTGACAGGGGGGTCCAAATTCACTGGCGTTGACCAGTCGTCCTCAGTCGTGGGACGCGTGGTGACCCATATGTCGTGCTCGCCGTGGCCCCCCGGTCGATCGGAATTGAAGTAGAGCGACAACCCGTCGGCTGAGATGGCCGGCTCAGAATCCCAGGCGTCGCTGTTGACCGTCGGCCCCAGATTCTCCGGAGTCCCCCAGTCATCCTCCGTCGTTGGGCGTTTCGCCACCCACAGGTCGGCGCTGCCAGAGCCGGCCGCACGCTCGGAGACAAAGTACAGCTCCAAGCCATCGGCGGAGATGGCGACACTGGCGGCGCCGCCCTCGCTGTTGACGGGCGCTCCGAGGTTTACTGGTTCGCTGATTAGGAAATCTGCGTTGGCGACGCCGGTGGTCAGGCCGAATGCCAGGACCAACGTGAGTGAGCTTACCGTTTTCATTCTTCTGACCTTTCAAGAGAGTTATTGCTGTCGCAGCGTGCGCTGTGCACGGCCTTGTCCCGAATGCCTCATTTCCTGGAGAACCTGCTGTTCGAACGCGTCGGCTCACCCTTGTTCAACGGGAAGGGCGTGGTAAACCGAAGGTCGAGTTGTAGATTTTGGGCGAATTTGCTAGAATTCGTGAGATCGCGTCGTTTTATGGAGGGCCGTGCGGAGTGGTTTGCAGCGCCGACCAGAAGACGCAAGAGTTGGTCGCCCTGGCCCAGGATGGCGATGTGTCCGCCCTGGAACGCCTCTATCGCGTGTATGGGGAGCGGGTGCGGTGGATGGTGCGGTTTCGCATGGGCAAGGTGCTTCGCTCGAAGCTGGAGTCCATGGACGTCGTGCAGGATGTGCTTATTCATGCCCTCCAGGGTCTAGAGCGCTTCACCTACACGAATGAAGGCGACTTCGTGCGGTGGCTGACCAAGATCACTCAGAACGCGGTTCGTGACCATCTAGATAGACTGCACGCTGGGAAGCGCGACGTTCGCAGGGAAGTTGCCCTCACCGGTCCGGGTTCGGCCACCGGTGGCGGATTTCGCCGGGCGCTCGAGGGTCTGGATACGACGACGCCGAGTGTGATCGTTTCAAAGCGAGAGGATTTGGCCAGACTTGCGGCGGCGATAGACGAGTTGAAGCCTGAGTACCGGGACGTCATTGTCCTGACGAAGATCGAGGGACTATCCTACAAAGAAATCGGCCAGCGGCTGGGCAAGAGCCCTGATGCCGTGAGAATGCTGGTGCCCAGGGCGATGGCTGAGTTGACGACTGTTTTCATGACGATCTGATGGCCAAGGCTACTGACGACAATCCGGAAAGCATTGTGAAGGAGGCCGTGCGGGAATTCGTCGAGGCAGGCCTGCGCGGGGAGCAGCCCGACGTAGAAGCGTTCGTTGGGAAGTACCGTGGCTGTGAGAGTCAGATCCGAAAGGGCATCGGGGAACTACAGAGAATCGACGCCCTGTTTGATTCCCTCACAAAGGCCGATGCGCGTGACTTCGAAGAAGTCGTGGACGAGCCTGATCTTGTGGGTCAGAAGATCCGGAACTTCGAGGTCAAGGAGGTGATCGGTCGAGGCGGTATGGGGGTCGTCTACCTGGCCCGGGACACGAGGCTCAATCGTGTTGTGGCCATCAAGAGCATACCGGCGGCGTTGCAGTCCGAAGGAACGGCACGGGTGCGCTTCAGACGCGAGGCTCAGCTTCTGGCGTCTTTGAATCACCCCAATATCGGTGTCATCTACGATATCATTGAGTCGGACGAGAGTGGGGGGTATCTGATTCTCGAATACGTTGCCGGCGAGACACTCTCTGAGCGCATTGCGCGAGAGCCTTTGAGCTTGGAGGAGACACTCTCCATCGGGCGACAAATCGCGGAGGCTGTCTCGGCGGCCCACCAGAAGGGTGTCGTGCATCGCGATCTCAAGCCGGGCAATATCAAAATCACGCCGGAAGGGCAGGTCAAGGTCTTGGACTTTGGGCTGGCCAAGGCGGTGCCAAGAGAGGGAACTGGTAACGGGCCTACTGCTACCGAACCTGGCCGAGTCATCGGCACGCCGGCTTACATGAGCCCGGAGCAGGCTCGTGGCAAGGGGACGGACAAGCGCAGCGATATTTGGTCGTTTGGCTGCCTACTGTACGAGATGTTGACCAACAAGGTCTTGTTCAAAGGCGAGACGGCCTCCGACACACTGGCCAACATCCTGCAGACAGAGCCCGATTGGCAGGCGTTACCGGAGAGCACGCCGGCCAACATTCGCGTCCTGCTGCGTCGCTGTCTGGAGAAGGATCCCTCACAGCGCCTTCATGACATCGCGGACGCGCGAATTGAGATCGACGAGACGCGGTCGGGTGCTTCGGAGGCGTATGCTCGGCCGGATGAGGCGGCTGCGGCCCCTCGATTGGCTTGGCGCAACGTTGCTGTTGTCGGTGTGGCTTGTCTGACCGTTGGGATATTCATAGCCGGTGCGATTCTCGTACATCTTCCCCGGCCCGGTCTTCGTGAACCGCCGGTCGTCTCGCGTTTTCCGATCGGATTGCCGGAAGGCAAGCCCCTCTTTCCGTCAGTCATTTGGCAGACTCCGCTGGCGATCTCGCCGGACGGTACGCGTGTTGTCTATGTCGGACGTGGCGCTGACCAGATCAGGCGTCTCTATGTGCGTTACCTTGATGATCTGGAGGTCAAACTCATTCCCGGAACGGAAGATGCCCGAAACCCGTTCTTTTCGCCGAACGGCAATTGGGTCGGCTTCTTCACGCCACCTGACACGCCCGAGCAGAAGGGCAAACTGAAGATCGTCTCCCTTGCCGGCGGAGAGCCCGTGCCACTGGTGGCAATCCCTGGCACGTTTGGAAGCTGGGCAGAGGACGGCACGATCGTCTTTAGCGTCAACGGGGGCAGGGAGGGTCTGCACCGAATATCCGAAGATGGAGGCACGCCGGAGGTCATACTGTCAACGGATCGCGAGGAAAGCTGGACGCGGTATCCACAGGTCCTGCCTGGCAGCGATGCGATCCTCTATAGTCGGCAATTCGTTACCGGCGGCTCATGCATCGAGGTGCTTTTCCCGAAGACGGGCAGGATTGAGAGAATATGTGAGAATGCTCATTATGCCCGGTATATTGAATCGGGCCACCTGATCTTTCTACGCGACTACGTTCTCATGGCTGTTCCGTTCGATATTGAACGCCTTAAGATCACGGGGTCCTTCGTGGACCTTATTGACCGTGTACAGGGCGACAGCAAAGGCCATCCGCCAAGCATTGCCGTTTCTCGCAACGGGACGATGGTCCATTCGGCATACGTGTCAAAATCTGATGTCTCAAGACCTGAGATGCGCAAGTGTGAACTGCTCTGGGTGGACCGTCAGGGGCACCCTGAGCCGGTGGGCGCTCCGGCAGGGAGCTATGCGATCGCGCGTTTGTCCCCTGATGAGCGGCAGATCGCGTTGAGGGTCCCCGAAAAGGGATCAAGTTCAATACATGTATATGATAAGCAGCGTGGCACAGTGATCCCGATTGTACCGGAGGACGGGTACCGGCCCGTATGGTCGCCGGATGGGAGGCATATCGCTTTTTGGTCAGGAAACAGGCAAAGTGTGTTTCGCCAGGTCGTCGGCGAACGCGGGGCGGCGGAACGGCTGGCCCGGGAGCCGTTTGGGGGATCCTGGCTCTGGCCACACTCCTGGTCACCCGATGGAAGGTCCCTGGCTTGTACACTGCAGTTCGGCAAGTGGGATGATATCTGGATCCTTCCTCTCGATGGTGACCGCAAGCCGTATCCTCTTCTCGATAGGGAGAGACTCGGAGAGTACAACCCGGCCTTCTCACCGGACGGACAATGGCTTGCCTACGTTCTTTATGATGGGGCTGAGGAGGAAGTGTATCTCAGGCAGTTCCCCCACAGTGACGGCGAGATCAAGGTTTCGAGCGGCGGCGGCATAGGGCCGATTTGGTCGCGCGATGGAAGGGAACTCTTCTACGTCAACGTCAAGACCAGGACCATGATGGCGGTTCCGATTGGAACGGACCCGAATTCTGCCGTCGGCACGCCGGAAGAACTCTTCACGTTGGAAGGTCCGTACTTGACGGCCGGTAATCTCGCGCGAACCTACGATGTCTCCAGTGACGGGCGGTTTCTAATGCTCAAGAGGGTCGAAGACGCGGAATTCCGATTGATCTGCGTCCACAACTGGTTCGAGGAGTTGAAGCAGCTTGCGCCCGCGAGCAAAGCGCAGTAGCCTTCCGTGAACCACAGCCTCCCCAGCAGAGCCCCGCCACCACCGCCAACACCAATAACAACATCGTATTCATGTCTCTATCCTTTCGTCGTCAAGAGATTCCCGTCCACGCCGGACGGCTGCCATGAGGCTCCCCAAAAACCGCCCGTTCACCCCAGTAGTGGCCCCACACCCCCATCTTGCGACAAAAAGATAGAAAAACCCCGGCGGTACGGGCGACGCATGCGCCGCCCCTACGCAGGGATGCGGACACAACATGCCACGAACGATCACTCGCCTGGACTTCTTCAAAACGATTGCGCATTGAGAACAACCTTCGCTCAATCGAGATGGAGGGCTTTTTCTCATCAACAGACCCGATTCTGCCGATACAAGCGATAGGAATTCCCGGCGGGCTGAGTTGAATAGGCAGATCTGGGAGAAGTGCGGGTCTTCTCGATATATGAGACGCGAATACTATTCTGACACTATCGACACATTTCTCGACAAAGAAGCAGAGACGATTCTTGGCACCCTCACTGCGAACCATGGCCACAACCTGGAACGATCACAACGTGATGCATGGCTCGAAGAAATCAGAATCCTGAAAGAGGTACTCGGACCATACCGTCATCGTGGCGCCGTCTATTTCGAGTATTCAATTCCGCGCTTGGGACGCCGGATAGACGTCGTTACCCTCATTGACCATGTCGCCTTTGTGCTCGAATTCAAGATTGGTGAGCGGACGTTTCCTCGTTACGCTATCGATCAGGTTTGGGATTATGCGCTAGATCTCAAGAATTTCCATGAGCCCAGTCACGATCGACCGGTCGCGCCAATTCTCGTGGCAACTAAGGCCCGGAACGTAAGACCCTCCGTCACGGGGAAGGTAGGGAATGATAACCTATTCCAACCTATCTTGAGCAACGCACTAACCTTGGCGGGTGTTATCGAAGAAGTATTGCGGCGCGCTGACGGTTCCGTCATCACCCCAAGCGAGTGGATCTCTGGTCGATATTGCCCAACGCCGACCATTATCGAGGCGGCGACGGCCCTCTACAACGGTCATGCTGTAGAGGATATTTCTCGCAGCGACGCTAGCGCCGTCAATCTTCGTCAGACTTCTGATACCATCTCCGAGATCATCGAATCAGCTCGGATCAACCGACAGAAGGTGCTATGTTTTGTTACCGGCGTTCCCGGTGCCGGCAAGACACTGGTGGGGCTCAACATCGCCAACAAACACCTCGATAAGAACGAGGATCTATACAGTGTATTCATCTCAGGCAATGGCCCTTTGGTGGCTGTTCTCCGTGAGGCGCTGGCACGGGATAAGGTCCGTGCCGCGGCGGAGGGCCGATGCTCGATAAGTAAAAAGGAGGCACTCAGTCAAGTGGCAGCATTCATCCAGAATGTTCACCACTTTCGGGACGAGTGCCTCGTTGACTTTGGAAAACCGCCAGTTGAACACGTGGTCCTCTTCGATGAAGCACAGCGCGCCTGGAATCTGAAGCAAACAGCAAAGTTCATGCAGCAACGGAAAGATGTGGGTGGCTTTCATCAATCGGAACCAGAATTCCTCATATCGTGCCTGGACCGTCATCGCGATTGGGCGGTCATCGTGTGCCTGGTGGGAGGCGGGCAAGAGATCAACACTGGTGAAGCAGGCATAAGCGAATGGGTCAGTGCGTTGGTCCGCGCCTTTCCACATTGGCGAATCTGTATCTCGCCGCGTTTGACCGACAGCGAATACGCTAGTGGCGAAGCGCTCCAGTGTATCGCGTCGCGCCCTGGGGTTGTGCTGAATGAGGAATTGCATCTTTCCGTTTGCATGCGCTCTTTCCGAGCAGAGCATGTGTCATTGATGGTCAAGCAATTGCTCGACGTGGAGCCGGGGAACGCCCGACGCACGCTGCAGAAGATTGCGGAACGCTATCCAATCACCCTAACCCGTGATCTTCGCAAAGCGAAACGGTGGCTCAGGGATAAAGCGCGCGGAAGTGAACGCTACGGAATCTTGGCCTCCTCGCAGGCTCAGCGCCTCAAGCCGCACGCCATTGATGTGAAAACGCCAATAAGGCCTATCCATTGGTTCTTGGATGGTAAAGCGGATGTGCGCTCCTCATACTACCTCGAAGATGTTGCTACGGAGTTCCATATCCAGGGTCTGGAGGTAGATTGGGCGTGTGTGACTTGGGACGCTGATTTTAGGTACAAGCAGCAGGGCTGGCAGCATTGGTCCTTTCGTGGCAATCGGTGGACTCGTATCAGGAAGCCCGAGCGCCAAACATATCTGAAGAACGCCTATCGTGTGCTATTGACGCGGGCGCGTCAGGGGATGGTGATTGTGGTTCCGGAGGGGGATTCGTCCGATCCGACGCGAGACGCTGCATTCTATGACCCGACATTCAACTATCTGCGAACGATCGGATTTCAGGTCATCTGACAGGTTCGTAAAAACCCTGGAAAGGCCAACATATGACAGTGCCGATCGATGGGGCGAATGATGATTCGCCCCTACGAAGGGGCGGACGGTGTGGCTGGCGATGCGGGTTGAATTGGGGGTGGGGTGTTGCTATGATGGGATGGGGCCTGGGGTCGGCATTTATGATGGACAACTCTTTTACTTAGTCAAAGAAGTCAAGACTGACTCTGATACTAAAGGTGAAAACGAACTGAAGAGTCTTCTCCTGACACTGATCCTCGGACAAGGTGTTCTTCAAATTGTCGAACACAATGGGCGGGAGTATTTCTGTGCCAGCCAGCAGGCTTGGGAAGAAGCGCTTGGCATCGCGATTAGGGCGCACTAGGCTGGCCCGAGCGCCAAACATATCTGAAGAACGCCTATCGTGTGCTATTGACGCGGGCGCGTCAGGGGATGGTGATTGTGGTTCCGGAAGGGGATTCGTCCGACCCGACGCGAAGCGCCTCGTACTATGACCCGACATTCGACTATCTGCGAACGATTGGATTTCAGGTCATCTGACAGGTTCGCAAATCCCTTTGAAGACCCGACATGTGACAATGCCGATCGAAGGGGCGAGTGATGATTCGCCCCTACGAGGGGGGATGGTGTGGCTGGCGATGCGGGTTGAATTGGGGGTGGGGTGTTGCTATGATGGGATGGGGCCCAGGCGGCGGGCCTGGAGGCGAAACGTAGGGGCGAATCATCATTCGCCCGCAGGAGGTGTGATGGAAGCGAGGAAGCGACATCAGCGGCGATCGGTGCGGTGGGCCGGGCACGATTACGCGCAGGCGGGGTTCTATTTCGTGACGATCTGCACGGCGGATCGGCAGAATCCGTTGGGTTGGATCGCTGGAAACGCATCAGGAAGCTCGAACGCCAGACGTATCTGAAGAATGCGTATCGGGTGCTTCTGACGCGGGCGCGTCAGGGGATGGTGATTGTGGTTCCGGAAGGGGATTTGTCCGATCCGACGCGGGATGCGGCGTACTATGATCCGACGTTCGATTATCTGCGAACGATTGGTTTTCGGGTGATCTGACGGGGTCGTAAGTTCTGTGGAGAAGCCAACATGTGACAATGCCGATCGATGGGGCGAATGATGATTCGCCCCTACGAAGGGGCGGACGGTTTGGATGGGGATACAGGTTGAATTGGGGGCGACCCAATTGATATGATGGTACAAAGCGCGGGCCATGGGCCGGCAGGGGCGCGCCCTGGAAGCGAACGGTAGGGGCGAATCACCATTCGCCCTTACATCCGGAGGATGTGATGGAGACGAGGAAGCGACATCAGCGGCGGTCTGTTCGGTGGGTGGGGCACGATTACGCGCAGGCGGGGTTCTATTTCGTGACGATCTGCACGCATGGGCATGTCTGTCTGTTCGGGCGGGTGGTGAACGACCTGATGGAATTGAATGCGGCCGGGAGGGCGGTGCAGCGGTGTTGGCGGGCGATTCCCACACATTTTGCGCAGGTGGAATTGGATGCGTTTGTGGTGATGCCGAACCATGTGCATGCGGTGTTGACTATTGTGCCCTCGGATGGGCCGGTGGCCATTGGGGGTGTGGGGGCGAATGATGATTCGCTTGTACGAATGGCGGGGGGCACGGCCGTGCGCGGGCCGGGGCATTCGCCCACACGCGGGGCTGGGGATGCGCCAATTGGCGGCAATCCCGATGCGCTTGTAGGGGCGAATCATCATTCGCCCACACAGAAACGACCACGGGGGACGTCGAATACGCTGGGGTCGATCGTGCGGGGGTTTAAGATTGGGGTGACGCGGTGGATGCGGCGGAATACCCGTGTCCGCGACGTGTGGCAGCGCAGCTTCTATGAACATGTGATCCGGGATCAACGGGCGCTGCAACACATTCGGCGCTACATTGGCGAGAACCCGGCATCCTGGGCGCACGACCGGGAGAATCCGGACGCCATATTGGGGGGTGGCGGCGGGGACGAATGATCTGTTTCGTGATCGATGCATGGCGGGCGAATGATGATGCGCCCCTACGAATTGCGTGCGTCCCATAATCGGGTTCTTGGGTGTGGTTCTGCGCGGGGCGGGCGCTGCAATTGTGCATGGGCAAAAGCGCGTTTTCAGGGTTGTTAGGGGCGGTGCGGGCGCGGGC
>Ga0272443_10000191_pt1 | contig 118180 bp, 181 predicted proteins | sample SSMAcet12_FD_193581 | JGI IMG/M metagenome (GOLD analysis project Ga0272443, IMG submission 193581) | Marine sediment archaeal communities from Little Sippewissett salt marsh, Falmouth, MA, United States - SSM-Acet-12 | ecosystem: Environmental > Aquatic > Marine > Wetlands > Sediment ... | reverse complement strand
GACATTATATGCACAGATGACACTGCCTACAAAGCAGTAATTTTCCGGCTCAATGATATAGGCACTAAGGTTTATTTTCCTCTGTTAAATATGCCAAGTTTGTTACTTTTGTTTGTAATACTATTATCACACAAACAATTTAAAGCGAAATGTCCGAAGGACATTTTATATACATTTAACATGTTAAGTATGGGAGAGAAATTATGAGAATTTCTCGTGAAAAGGCTGTGCAGGAAATTTTGCACAGTAAAGGAAGAATGTTTTCCGTAAGTTGGAAAACTAAATCTGGTAAAGACCGCAAACTTAATGGAAAGTTTGTGCGTATGCCCGATCACCGAAGGAATCAGGACAAGATTTTTGGCTTGATTACTGTCTGTGAATCTCGCAGCCGGAAGTTAAAGAGGGTGGATAGTCGTACTATTCACTCTCTTTCCATCAACCACCAACGTTATGCTGTGCGTTAAGGGAATTGGGGGAGCTTAGTCTCCCCCTTTTCTAAATTTAAAATGGAAGTAGAGAAAACTGATACGGACTACGCATTTGATATACAAATTCAAGGCGTGCCGTTTTATTTACATGAAATTAAACGAGCTAATAATAATTTATTTATTATATTTTTAAGTGTTATTTGCTGTAGACATGAAGCTTTTATAGACAAAATATTTGAACATTGAAGGTCACATGATAAAATTATTTTCGTTTGGTAATCGTAAATTACCTAGCACAACTATGGTATTCAATATCACAGCTGCAACAGACTGTAAATCGGATTCTTTAAACTTATGCCAATTGGCCAATTCTAATGCTTGTTATGCCAAAAAAGCCGAAAGAATGTACAAGGCTGTTTTGCCATATAGAAGAAAGCAAGCAGAATTTTGGGATAGGTGTACAGCCCAAAGTTTTGTCACAGAACTTTTACAAAATAAAGGTAAAAGGAAAATAAAACACCTAAGATTAAATGAGGCCGGAGATTTTAGATCACAAAAAGATATATTAAAAGCTGAAAAAATAGCTAAAATGTTGAAAATGCACGGTATACAAACCTACTGTTATACAGCTAGAAAAGATTTAGACTTTTCTAAATGTAATACTTTAGTAGTGAATGGCTCAGGATTTATGGTTCATAATTCTTTTACTGTGTTCCCACGAAAAACGGACTTGACTAAACTAACTGGAACCAAAATATGTGCTAGAAACTGTAGGATTTGCAATATGTGTATGAATAAATCAAATCTTAAAATTGTTACGGAGTTGCACTAATGATAAAAGTTTGTAAAACAAAAGACAGAACTTATTTTGATTTTACTATATCTTTTAGTAAGCCTAGTACAACATCTAAAAAAGTTAATTGGACAAAATTTAATTATCATGTGTTTAAAATTGTTGATAATTCTATGTTTATTTTACTTATTGGGTTATTACTATACCCATTTTCTGCTTTGTATTGTAACCCCACTAAGAAGCATATTAAGATACAATATGAGAAGGTGTAACGTAGGACACAAAACATGTTAAAAATTGAAGAAACAATGCAGCAACTTAATTGTAAATTAAAAATTAAAATATATGGTAACGAATCTTTAGCAACTCATAATAGTCTTGGGATTATCCTGTTTAACATGCGAAAAGTAAAAAATTCCGTGTTTACATTATTTTTACTTTTGTTATCAGAGCACATGACGTTGAAAGCATTAAAGCACGATAACTCGGTTTTTCATCGTTTAATTTGTGGTTGGGATATGCATATTGGAAATGGTGTAAAGGAATATTATGGAACAAATCAATATAAGTAAAACCGGTGAAGAACTAATAATGGGGAAAGGAGTATTTCCTTGGGGGGTACTTTCCCATGTTGTTCCAAAAATAAATTCTATGTTTATTCTTTTTTGCCTAATAATATCGAAGAAAACTTTTGAAAACTTTAACAACTATATAATTAGTTGTTCGTGGGAAAATGCATTAAACAATGTATTACAAAATAAATTCCTGAATCCATAATTTAGCTTCTTCCCTAGAAATTCCCTTAACCCAAGAAACTAATTTAACAGGACCGCCACCAACATTACAACCGAAGCAATAAAACATGTTTTTTCCCCCTATCAACAACGATTTATTACTTTCATTCCCTCCTTTATGTATGGGGCAATTAACCCATATACCATTACCCTTCTCTATATAATCGTCAAATAATTCCCTTCCTACAACTACAATATCAACTTGATCTTCCGCACACGCGATCAAATTTTTTTTTGTTTTTTTTCTAATTCCGCCGAATTCGCGGAAGTTTATGGGTGCAGAATTTTTCAGCAGGAAAATAAGCCTGTCTTTAGCATTCTTATTGGTGCGAAAATAAAGATTTGCATCCATTTTCACTTGTGAAGTAGGGAACTTAACAATATATACATTTTTTGCCACCGGTGCCAATTTTTTGGCGAGATTGTTAGCTCCCGTTTTCCCACTAGAATCACTATCAAAAAGGATGTAGCAAATTTTATTGTGAAAACTATTTATAGCTGGCTGACTTAACTTTATACCAAGCACAGCACAAGAATTAAACCCATGTTGTTGCAGGGTGATAGCATCAAGTGGGCTTTCGACAATTATCACTGAATTAACTGAGTCAACTAGATTGTACACAGTATTCTTTGGTATATTTGGTAATGTTTTATGCGGTGTTGCTTGTTTATTGGTAAGATTTCTGCTGTATATGTTTTCATACAAGCCATTGTGGAAAATTGGTATGGTGATATAGCCCTCAAAAAAATCAACAGAATTGTATTTAACAATACCAAGAGAAATAGCCTCAGCCAACCATTTCTCAGATTTGGCTATCTTGTTAACCAAATTACCTTTTGCAAACCCCAACCTAAACCGTTCAATAGACTGCTCTGTTAGCCCCCTTTCATTAATCAAATAATTTAAAGCTAAGGGACTAACCCAAATATTTTCATGATAAATATCTGATGTATTTTTAAGTACTTGTGTTTTCTGCATCCCTTATCAACCTAACCACTATATCTAAATCACTCTTTACATCTTGTCTAACTTCCGAATTTCTGTATAATAAGTCTTTAAGTGTGTGAGTTTGCACACCAGTGTAATATTTTTCGCCCAGTTTAAAAACCAGTTTTTTTCCTCGTTTAGGCCCGACAACAAACCTATTAGCTACATCTTCTCCTAAAAATAAAACAACCTTTGGGTCAACTAATACAAATTCTGCATGTAACCGTTCGTAACAAGCACTAAATTGTTCTTCAGTAGGTGAGCCGGGGCACAAAACTAGATTGGTTAAGTAAACATTATTACTTATACTAATACCGTCATTCACATATTCCAACATTCCTCGTAATTTGTCACCCAATTTATCCGAAAAGGGTACACCAATTTCTCCATCATATTTAGAAGGAGCTAAGCCTACAACCATAAGCCTAGACTTTAATGGGCCAGTACCAAAAACAATACCATGCGTTCTTGTCTTGTGCAAACTACAGCCTCGGCAGTGTGTATACTCATCCTTTAGTTTGCTTAATTCATCGTTGGTTTGTTCTTCCAAATAAGCATCGGTTACCGTTTTGAATTGTTGGTAAAAGGTAATCCCAATTGTTTTAATTTCCACTTTACTCCATTATATAAACTATGTCACCCTTATCTGGTCTTCCGTCTTCCAATACAACCTTCATCGGAATAGATTGTTTCGTATTTGGGTTAAAAAAATGATGAAACATGTACTTTTGAACTAACATTCTTTTAACACGCAATTCTTTTCCGGGATTTATTAAGACAATTTCATTGCTCCCCTTTTTACAGAGACCAATGATATGCCCACTTGAATCTGAAAAGTGCATAATTACTCCTTTTCTTCTTGTTTAACTCCCATTATTTTTTCTTGCCATTCTTTGTTCTCCATCAATGTTTGTGAGGCATTATCTTTGCCTTGTCCAATCCTCTCTTCCCCAATCGAATACCATGCCCCTGACTTTTCTATAACACCATTTTCTACTCCAAGTTCCAACAATTCCTTGCCTTTATTAATTCCTTTGCCAAAATCAATATTCAAAACCGCAACTTGAAAAGGTATAAACGTCTTATTCTTAGTTACTTCTGCTGTACATTCAATACTTTGTTTTGCTAATGTCTCTTTTCTAGTAGAAGTCTTCGTAGTTTTTATACGAGTACTAGCCGAATAATCGAAAGCAGTACCCCCAGCAGTAGTTTCAGGATTGCCATAAGAAGTTATTTTGTAAGTAATTTTATTTGTGTACAAAGCAACAATTTTATTATTGCTCAAAGGAGCTACAACCCTTCTAGCATGTTGGTGGTTTAATCTAGCTGCTACACCCATATTTGCGTCTCCGGGATTCCCTTCCATCTCTGCTTTGGGTAAAAGGGAAGCTATGGAATCTAAAACTATCATAGAAATATCAGGGCATTTAGCAAATGCTTCAATGACATCAAAAGCTTGTTCGGAATATTCAGGCTGACAAATAATAAGGTCTTTTATATTAACCCCTAAAGCCTTGGCATACATAGGATCGAATGCACGTTCTGTGTCAACAAACAACACTATTCCTTCCTTTTGTGCTTCTGCCATAGCGTGCAAACATATTGTGGACTTACCAGAGGAATACAAACCATAAATTTCAGTGATTGTGCCCTTAACAAAACCACCACCCAATGCCCTGTCTAATAATAATGACCCGCTAGAAAGACGGTCCCTAACTAAGCTTTTTGTTGTGTCCATTTTATAGACCACCCCTGAATGTGCTTTTTCAACTGCGTTAAATACCTCATCTATTTTCATACCATTTTATCCTTTATGTTAAAGTTGGATATCAAATTATCACTATAAATTTCAATAATACTTTGAGCTACGTCTTTTAATTCTCCTACGTGGGTGATAAATAACACTTGATTAAATTCCTTACCTAATTGCTTAAACATATCCTTTGCAATAACGATACCCTCGTCGTCTAATACTCCCATACCCTCATCTATCACAAACATTTCAACCTTACTACCAGTCCTTAATGACAACAAGTGTGACATAGCTGCCCGTAAAGCTAAAGAGGCCAAGAATAATTCAGAACCAGAGCTTTCTAATATATCTCTGGTTCCTTTAGCATCTGTTATCTGTATCATAACATTGTCTTTAGCGGTACTGTTGTCCTTATGGTTAGTAACCTGAATTGATAGTGAACCGCTTGTTGTTTCAGACAATAGATTTTGGGCAAACTTTTCAATCGTTGGCAAAGCCTTATCCACTATCTGGAATACAATACCTTTTTTGCTCACAATTTCTGCATAATGGGCACAATGGGTATAATATAATTCTGCTTTCTTCAGCTTAGTGTCTATCTGACCTACTTCACTACGCAACCTCTTTGTATCTTCAATATCGTGTTTGGCTTTACTTATATGTGACTCACATTTAGAAATTTTCTTGTTACATTCAGACAAATTTAGCCTAGCTGTTTCCAATTCATATTTATAGCTATCAATAGTAGCTAGCTTTTCTGCTAAAACAGTTCTTCTCCTTACTAATTCGTCCCTCTTATCAATTAAACTGGAAACCTGTCTTCCATATGCTGTTATTAGTTCAAGCATATTAGACAAAACCTCTTCTTTGGAATTAATCTTAGCCTCAAGTTCATGCCACTTGTTATTGTTCTCCTCATTAAAAGCACTCACACAAGCTAAGTGTTCTTTGCTACTATAATTCGAATTGTCAATATCTGATTGCAAACTAATAATTTTTTCCTTAATTTGGTTTATTACTATTTCTTGTTCTGTTCTTGCCAAAACAATGGCGTTATCGGCCTCTTCCATTTTAACCCTAATCTTATCCTTTTCCTTTTGTACTTTAAGATTCAAAGGGCAATCAGGCTTAGGACAATCCAATTCCGTATAGCTATGAAGTTGCTGTATCAATGCATTTTTAGAAGTATTCAAAGCCGAAATGGTATTTCTATGGGCCCTAGATAATTCTTCAAGCTGTTTTTCAAATTGAGTTTTTTCATTCTTTGCCTTAGTTAAATCAGCAAAGTTTTTAACATGCTTTTCTAGTTCCTCTTTATAAATCTTTAAACGCTGTAGTCCTCGTTCAATAACTGTTTTGTCAGAGGCTATAGCCTTAAATCTTTCTACCTCTTCCTTTTTGTTACTTTGCTTTTTTTGTAGCTCAACTATTTCTTTACGAAGTTCTGATAAAGTTGTGTTTATTTTCTCATTCTCTGCTTGTAACTCAGTGTAGTCGGAAAGCTTAGAAGATAAAGATTCAATTTTTGATAAAAGCTGTTGTTGGTTTATCTTTTCATTACGAAGCAAGCTTTCAAATTCTGTAATGATTAGTTCTGGTTTATTCGATAATAATCTATCCAATTGGCTAGAGTAAGCAACCAACTGTCCTTTAAGGGTGTTTATGGTTGCGGTAACTTCACTCTTCAGTTTTAATATTTCTTTTTGTCTACGCTCCAACACGTCTATTTGCAAACAATCTAAAATAATCTGTTTGCGTTCACTTGGCTTTTTGTTTACTAAGCGGTCAATACCATTTTGGGGAGAATACACCGTCGAAACAAACATTTCCAAAGTGCCAACTAATTCACTAATAGTTTTTTGTGTGTCATTAACCCCGGCCCCACTCACATCAACCCAATTATCGTTTATCCATTTATACAATAGCAAAGAAGAATTAGTAGTAAGCCCACTACCCCTACGCTCTCTGTATATTTTGTATAGTGCAGCTTGGGAAAAAAATTCCAACTCAACTACACATGATGTTTGCCCATTTCTAATGACCGACCGTACATCATTATTCCTTACAGTAGTCCCAAATAAGGCCCAAATTATGGCCTCGACTAATGAACTTTTACCAGTTCTATTCTTACCAAATACCCCCACAACAGAAGAAAGTGTCCCAAAATCTACCTCTGGAGAATCTTCTCCAAAACATTTAAAGTTTTTTAATCTCAACTTACTTGGCTTAAAATGAATGCCAGTATCTTTTTCATCTTTGTACTGACTTTTTACACGTTCCTCAATTTTATCAGAGATAGTTTTTACTTCTGGATTATAATTCAATTCCTTAATATGGTTGTCAATTATCCCTTGTAGTGAACTGTCTTTAAACGTACTTAATTCCAAAGGTGAAATAGTAAATCTATCTGGTTTATGCACTGGCTGAATCTTTATTTCTTTAGCACCGGAATAAAACTTACCAATAATGGTATGATCCAATTCACCAGCTTGGGACTCCATTAAAGTGTACTTAACACGCAGTCTGGTGTTCTTTAGATTAGGTATTTTTTTTAATCGTAGTTCAGCTTCTTGATTAATACCAGCCTTGTACGTGGATAGATTACCAATATCCAAGGTAGTATAGGGATATTCTTTTTCCAATGTTATAAAAGTTGGGGTACAGTCTTCCCACAACACCCAGCCAGTATCTTCTGAATCAGCATATGTTAATGGGAAAGGACAACCCGGATATACAGCACTCCCTATTTGTTGGTGTCCGTGTAAGTGTCCGGCTAAAACAGCATCGAATTTTTTCCAAAATGATTCAGGAATAACCATTTCTTTACCAACACCAATGGCCTCTTCTGAGGCAATATAACCAGCCAATTTAAAGTTTTCTAAAACACCATGGTATAGAAGAACATTTTTCTTATCATCGGACAGTTGAAAAGAATCAAATAATCTGTTATCAGAATATATTTTAGCGATATCATCAATTTCTAATCTTATCAATTCTATTTTAGACGGATAAGGAAACGCATGATACCGATAATTACCAATATCAATAAAATCGCCCACATAATTATAAACCTTAATATTAGCATCATGTGAAAATATTGCAGTTAAAGAATCAACTTTTTGTTCAGACATACTGGCATCGTGGTTACCCGGAATAATTAAAACCTTTAAACCATCCAGTATTTTATGAAAGAATTTTCTAGTCAACTGCACTTGTTTAGGGCTGAGCTTATCCCTGTGGATAAACATATCTCCAGAAAACACTACCAAATCAGGAGAATGCGACTTAATATCTTCCCCTAATTTTTGTAGCATAAGTTCGAATTCTTCAATACGAGAGTCACTAATATGGATGTCTGCTATATGTGCTGTCCTCATAAGTCTCCTTAATCCTTTTCTAACAAGTCTACTAATGACTCAACCTTGTTAGAAGTAAATATTAACAAAATTACCCATAAACCAAATAACGTATGACCATTTTTAAACACCCTAGGAATAAAATCTTTGTGTATAGTCCAAGAATAACCATAATATGTGGTATCTATTACAATACGCCCTAATATCTTACGGACACGTATATGTTTAATAGATTTCATGAACTATTCCTAACTTAAAACATTCTTCAGGTGTCAAATACACATCACCCTTAGCTGCCATTCTTGAAAACTTAGTAATGTCAATTTTTGTATCCTTCAAAAGCTCAACCATTATTCGTTTAAAATACTCGCTCATTACAGCAACATCTAATTTATGCTGCTTTAACGACATTGTTTCAGTTTCCCAATTAGGGTAGTGCAACATCATTAGACCTAATTTAGAAATTTTACGATAAGTTCCAGCTAAAGCAATCATAGCTGCACCAGAATAAGCACAGCCGGTAATGTCAGTTATAACCTTATTTTTGCAAGACATTATATCAGAAATAATGGACTGAGAATCCACCATTAAACCACCCATACTATTTATCTTTATTTGTATAGGTGCCTCTCTAATTGAGTCTAACAAACTTAGACTATTCGCAACATTGGCAGAAATATTTTCGTCAATAAAGTCATACAAAACAATTGTTCTAGTAGACAAATTAATTATATTGGAGCTACCACCCGATGCTTCTTCGTCTTCTTCTTCGTACATAATGCCTCTTATTTTTGTAGTTTGTGTTTAGGTAATCCTTCAACAAATTTGCCCACTGCTGCATAGTTTGTCATATCTATAAATTGGTTTACTTCTCCATATCTATTCTTCGCAATAATAAGTTGTGTATGTTTTTTGCTATAACCAGCCTCATCTTTATACTTATCGGGGCAGTTTAACAAAAGTGTAACAGCTGAATCATGGCTGGTTGACTTGCAATCTCTTAAATCATTTACAGTTACCGGTAATCCTTTCGTTCGCTCGTCAGGATTAGTGTTAAGCTGCTGTAAAATCAAAACACCAATATCTAATTTTTTAGCCAATCGAACCAGTTTCTTAGATGACCCACCAATTTCCTGTTCTCTGTTGTTAGACTTATTCATACGATCAGTTGAAAGATTAATATGATCCACAATAACCAAACTTAAATTTGGATGTTTTAGTTTAGCAAATTGACTTATTATACAAATATCATTTATGTCACTCACATCTTCTTCAACAAAGAACTTGTGTTTTAATGTTTGTTCAGCACTGATAATGTCATTTAACTGCTTGGTACTTAAATCACCAATCATTATTTTTTGGATAGGAATACCTGTTTTCAAAGATAATATGCGACACATTAAGTTTTCACAACTATCCTCCAACATAAAATATAGCACTTGTTTTCCTGAACTGACCACAGAATTCATCATCTGAACAGCCCACTCCGATTTTCCGTCGCTGGTTGCTCCACCTAATACCCACGTAGACTTTCGTTTCATTCCCAATGTATGTAAATCTAATCCTACAAAACCAGTCGTTATATCTATAACTCCTTGCAGCCCTTGGAGTTGCTGATATTTTTCTTTTTTATCCTGCAAGTTCTTTATGAACTCAGAACCTAAACTGGCAGAGCTATTTAGCCTCACTCCTGTTTGTAAATTGATATTAAGGACAGAAGATTCTATATCATTTAGAATTTCTTTTACATCTTCCTTTCGATCCAACCCATATTCTATCCTTTGAATTAAAGATTCTAATTTCCTCTTCTGAGATTCTGCACAAAGCTCATCATAAAGTGGTTTGATGTTATTAACCACTTCCATTGTTTCCATCTCATTTATCAGGTCTATTAATAAACCATCTGTCTTAAACTTAAACTTAAGATCAGAATAAGATGGTGGTTGGTTGTTTACTACAAAATCTATAATACTAGTATAAATTTCATAATAAATGTTATCACTAAAATCATCAGCAGATACTTCTTTTTCTAACTGACTAACTTTTTTAGGGTCAACCATTAAACTAGCAAGGAATTTTAAATCTAAGTTCAATTAGAATACTCTCTTTTCATACGTACACTTTGTACAAGTCTCAACAATTTCAGCAATACCATCAACCTCTATTCTGTACTTATCTCGTAATTTGCCACCACATTTTGGACATTTACTAGTTAAGTAATTAAATAGTTTTTTCAATTTTGTTTTCAATTTTTTTAACACCTTTGATAGGTTCCCAAATCAATAAAGGTAGCATCTTCCATCAACCAAACAAGACTCTCACTTAAATCATCAATTTTTTCTTTAACAGCTTTAGTACTTTTGACAAACTGACGATATTTGTAAAGTTCTTTTTCCTGTTTTTTATTCTTTCGTTTAAGTACTTCAATCTCCTTTTCCAATTCTTTGATGTGCTTTTGAACGGCTACATCAATATCTTGTTTACTAATGTCTACTGTCGTTTTCATTATCCACCCTTTCCTTAATTAAACCTCTGTTATTGTACAACTTCCACCGGAGCAGGCTACCTCGCTCTGTAGTTTTGTATTGTCCTGTTCTTCTATAACACGGGAAAGATCAATTTGTTTCAATGTTTTTATCAATTCGTTGTATTTTTCTTCAGTGATTTCCTCAAAAGGAAGCTGAGGGTAATCCGGTTCTTCATAAGGGAACAACGTAATTGAAGCATAATTGTTCCGATTTTCCCACATCCACTCTTTAACTTTATCCCATTCGTGTTTTTTCACTGTAACTGTACAAGAAATAGAATGGGTATTTTGTCCGTGTCTATGCCCCGGTAAAACCCAATCTTTATACAACCGTTTGATGCGATTAAACAATTGCAAAGCTGTTTCTCTTCGTGTTATAGCACCATCAGGTGCTTTAATAGGAATTGATATAACTGCTTGAATACTTGGCTTCATTACATCATCTTCAATTAACTCAGGGTGATTATCTTTAAGATAATGGTATATTGATTCTGTTTTTAACACTCGCACACGACGAATATAATAGGGAGAATGATAAGCGTGTATACCAGACGAACAGCCAAGTACTGAGGACACAGTTCCATCCGGTTTTTCAAGATTTGTTCTGGCCGCTTTGTTAATGCCAATTAGTTTAGCCACACGTTCGTTTTCTTCTAGAACATTGGTAGCAGCTTCTTTTACATCTAAATTTAAAATACAACCAGATGCAACCCCCGCTAAACTTACACCAATGAGAGCGTCCTTTTCAGTCTCCTCTTTCCACACCTCTCTTAACAAGTGGAAATCTGTAAAACCAGCTTGTAATGTTCCAAAAAACGAAGCCACTCTCGCCCGTTGATTAAACTCATTTTGGTCATTAATATCTGTTGTGTTAATTGATGTTAAATTGCAAAACATCGTCCCTTCCGATAATGCTGCTTCTCCACAGTTAAAAATATTAAAACCATTGCACCAAAATGTATGAGACGTATTATCAACTGTGATATCAAATACTTCCTCTATAGAAACTAATTCCCTTTCTTTTACATCATATGAATTTTTAATGTTTGGTGTTGGAACCAATTTAATTTTATCCATCTTGTATTTTTGGATAAACCCAATGAGTTTAGTAAATACCTCTCGGTCGGACGTTATATTAACATCATAAGATTGTTTGCATCTATAAACACCGTTGACAAATTTTATTTCCTGTTCTTTATTTGTAGTATAGTATGAATGAATACCTAAAGAAGATAATAAAAATTGAACTTGATCCACTAATACTTTAGATGTTGCCTTTAAGGTAACTCTATTACCACAAACTGAACCATTAGCAGAAAATAAACCCCTTAAAAATCCTCTCTTCTTTAGACTATTTCCATTAACAAAACGAATAGGGATTGTTCTTTCATATGTTTTTGGTAACTCTTTAAAACTAACCGTTGTGTCAATTTCATAAGACACCTCAGATAACCCCGGCCTATATGTCTTAATCAATCCCTTTATTTCAGAATCAAAATAATCTTGATCTCTGGTCCCTATACCTAAATAAACTAAATTATTTGATGCCTTGTGTACTGACCCATCACCAATAACCAAACCATCCATAACATCTTTAGGATTCAGTTCTCCGGAAACCTCAACAGGACCAGTTAAAACATCTAAAACATCTGCATCGGCTGCCATTACTTTAACACCGTTTGATAAAACATTGTGTTCTTTAGTACAGTATAATGAACCATAAGTAGTTCCATACTTATACACCTCTTGAGTACCAGAAGATTGAATATTAATAACCTTGGACCAGCCTTCTTTTGTCCAAATAAAATCCCCAATTTTTAAATCTTTAATAGTAGACAAGCAACTATCATTATCTTTCTTGACTAACACATATGCCCAAGAAGGAATACACGGATTGGTAAGTGCGTTTTTTGAATTTGTTAAAAATATACCCGGCTCGCCAAACTTACTATTTTTAATCGTTTCAACATATTCCTTAAACTCTTCTTCACTAATCTGGTGTCGTAAAATTGAAGCAGAAATATTAACCATTGCTCTTTGCGGATTTTCTATTTGCCAATTACCAGTTTTACAATACTTTACATCCTCATCATCAAAAGAAAACAAAGCCAATAAGCTACTTCTACGAACACCACCAGACACAACACAAGAAGCAATATGACACATCATATCTAAAACTTCTAAGGAAGTTAATTTTTCCCCATCTTTTTTTGAATCCAAAATATTTTGTAGATGCACTAAACAAACTTTTAAATCATCAGGACCCGGAGCTACACCCCCGCTAGTTTTTAGTGGTGTACCTTTTGGTCTAATGTCACTAAAATCAAATATTGGTAAAGACTTTCGGTTACCAGTGTATGCATCAATAAGAACTCCAACGGCTTCGGCCCAACCTTCAATACTGTCTCCAATAAGATGTCTACGTTTTTTCTTAGGCTTGTAAATTTCTGGTAATTGGGCAATATGATGTTGTTGCACACTAAAACCTACCCCAGTACCAGAAAGGAGCAAAAACATAACTTCCGAAAAAACCTCTGGAGTATTTGCTAAAACAGCACTGCAATTAAATCCCCTTACTGGATTTTTTTCCATTGCTTTACCACCAAACTGTAAAGCCCTTGCCGAAGGAAGAACTTTTTTCTCATACAAATATTTACAATTTTCCTCAATCTCCTCTTTAAGTTTAGGATATTTCTTTATCATCATCTTTTTATATCTGTCAATGATCTCTTCCCATGTCTCACGTCTTTTCTTTTTTTTGTCATAACGGGCATATTTCATAAAAACTATAATGTCAGATAAAATTTGTCTACTTATATCCATTATTCCTCCTAAAGGGTTGTATTTTTACAGTTTGAAATCCTCTAAATTAAAACATCTATCCTTGTCCTTACGAATATAATCATCCTTGCTTGCTTCGCTTCTACATATAGCCCAAAGATATTTTATTTTGTTAGTGGGCGTAAAGTTTTCCCATATTTTTTCCGGCATTAAATCACAACAACGATTTACATGTTGCAACTTAAACACAGCTAGAAGTCTACCTACCATACCCCAATTAATCTTATCCTTGCCAAGCAACTGAATCTTGTCAGTTAGTTCACGCCTTGTTAGGTCCATATACTGTCCTTATTTTGGTGGACGTGGCCGGAACTGCCCCGGCGTCCAATACTCAACCCATGTCAAATACTGTCGAAACCTATTTCACGCCCTTTCTTATACGTAAATAATTAATGTATCTATTTTTCTAATTTTGGCTCTGCTTATTGTATCTCTGGTGCCTTTTGAAACACCATCCCAAAAAGCAATAACCAGATCAGGTTTTGTGTCTATCATTTCCTGATTTCTCATAAATCCAGCCCGTTTGCCATATTTATCCCAATTTGGCTTAAAAACTTCAATATGCATTTTGTAGTACTTACCCCACCTATCCGCTAAAGAATCAGCACCTCGTGCACCACCATGAATAATAGTATGAGCTAGACCAGTGTAAGGAGTCATTTGGGAACAAAAATGGGTATAATCCTCATATGATCTACTCCCGCAAATTAAAATCTTCATTCATAACCTTCCAATATCTCAATTTGTTGAACTTCTAATTTAAACTGCTTGCTCATAAGCCGTCTTTGATTTCTATTCAAACACCTATCAACAAATAAAATGCCATTCAAGTGATCAAATTCATGCAAAAATACAGTAGCCTCTAATCCATCGAAAACAGCCGTAGTAGGAACAGGGTTAGTGTAATTGTATTCAACAGTCACCTGTGCGGGTCGGTGAACATGAGCAAAAATAGTTGGCAAAGACAAACAGCCTTCATAAGAAACAGATAAGTTTTCTTTATCTAACCCAACTATTTTAGGATTAATTACATGAAAAATCTCCTCATCAGAACTCTTCATAACAATCACCCTACTCATTACCCCGACTTGGGGAGCGGACAAACCTAAACCATTACCTGATTTAGCCAATATTTCTTTCATTTCCTGAACTAGTTCATATGTTTCACCCTGCTCTTGCTGGAATAAACAAATCTCTTCAAATAAAACTGGTTCAGCTATTTCCCTTAAACAACTGGCATTAAACGTTTGAATTTTTCTCATTAAGCATAAACTCCCTGAACTTGATTACTAAAGGATGGTCCCCGTATTCCGTTTTGTGAGTAGGGAACCGACCGTACTTAAAGTAGCCAAGAGCTTTACGTATAGCATTTGAAACAGGTATTTCAACATTAGCAAAAACAGGCTTTCCATTTTCATCCTTTACAATTTTTTTATCAGGGCCAATCTTATATTCTAAATCTACAACACCCATACTTTTCTTTTCACCCGCTGTTACTGTAGCAACAACAACCGTTTTACTTCCAAGTTCCATAAATTCTACATTAATTTTACCTTCAGGATAATCAGAATTAAATAACTGCAACATTCCGTCTAATCCCAAATAAGGTAATCTAGTCTCATAAAAGGTTTTGCCATTCCATGCAGATACTCTATCCCAACCATATCTCTTTTTGAGTTCAGCCAAGAATTCTTTGTCGGCTTCTTCAAACCACACCTGTTGTTTTTGCGGAAGTTCTTGCAAATAACCATGCGTATTTTCATCTAGGCTAGCATATACAATTGCAAATTGACGGGCTTCTTCTTTTTTAATTGTTTCAATCGCTTCAATAATTTTGTTTTGTTTCCAGTCTTCCATAATTACTCCTTTATATTACATAAATAAACTAACAACCCAACCAACCAATAAAATAACCAAAGGAAATTCGATTGCATAAAAAGCATCATCCAACTTTATTTCCTCATTATCCCTATTTTTCCTAAACCAAACAATCATCTGCAAAGGCAACAGCATGCCTATTGCTGCTGGTATAGATATTTCTGGTAGATTAAAAGTGGGAACAAAGAACCACAACCACAAAACAGCGAACACCCAGCCTCTAATAAGAGTTGATATAACAGCAAATAAAATTATTAATAAACCATTCATCTTCTAAAACTCCAATTTAGTGTCTTCTTCTTTAACATTTACAATCTCAGCACCATATAGCCTATTAAAATACCCTATCCAAAATGGGCACATTTGTACTTCTTTGCCATCATCTAATAAAAATCTAATTGTAGATTCACTATCACCCTTTTTTATCCAATCAGGTTTTGAGGGAACCTCTTTATGATATGCATATTCCTGTGCATACCAATATTGATAATGCTCTTTAATTCGTTGTAATATTGCTTTACCAGTATCCAAATTTTTAAAAGTAAACTCAATAGTTCTGGTTTCATCGTATATGCCAAAACTGTCACCAGTTGAGTATTGGATTTCTATTGTGTATTCATCTTTTTTGTAAATCATATTAACCGTACTTCTTTTTAAGTTCCTCTAACTTTTTACGTTCTTTAGCTTCCTTAGCCTCTTTCTTCTTCTTAGCCTCTAATTTTTTTTGTTTTTCATATTCCTTTTTTCTTTTAGCCTCAAGCTTTTTTTCGTTTTCAACCATCTCTGTGTATTCAGCAATAGTTTTTGAAACAGGCTCTTCGTACTTCTCAATTAATACATACATCTCAAATTCACCTGTTCTGTAGTTATGCTTACTTTTTCTACGACAAAAATCCCACAACTTTCTATATGTGTCATCATCTACTTCGTCAAAGTCGGTAGCATTCACAAAATGGTTGATATTTTTGTCGTACCCATCCGCGTCAGTAACATACCCTTTACATTTTAAAATCGCTACTTTTCTCATTTCTTTCTCCTTTCCGTACCCCTACAACACAACCGAGACAAAAAGGTTCCCGAAAAAACCGGGAACTTTTAAAAACTTTTCTGTGTTTGATAATATAACAAAAGGAGAAAAAATGTACAAACAATTTGAGTCTTACCTCCGAAGCCTCGGAAAAAGCGAGCACACCATTCGAGCCTATTTGTCTGATCTAAAGTTGGCAGAAAAAGCTGGTGTAATCTCGGAAGATTTCTCTATCTGCTTGCCCAGCAACATCTTACAGCTTAACAAAAAGCCTAACTCTATGTATCGAATAAGGGCTAGTATAAGAAAGTACGCTCAGTTTTTAGTGTTACAAAATAAAATCCCAAAAGTTCCAGAAGATTTAAATAACTTGAGTCTGCCTGTTTTGCATCGTTCCATACCGAAAATGGCTTTATCGAATGAAACAAAAAAATTGTTGCCCAAAATTTCAAATGTAGAAATAAAGTTAATCGTACAAATTTTAGCTACTACAGGCTGTCGTATTTCATCGTTAGCCCATTTAAGAATAGAAGACTTCTCTGACAATACCATTACTTTTATGATGTCGAAGGGTGGGAAGCCTTATATTTCTATCCTCACTGACAGTGTAAAGGAAACATTTAAAAAATACATTGGTGAAAGAATTTCTGGCTATCTATTTTTGAACAATAAAAATCAGAGAGCCACTGAAGACTCTCTGAGAATGAAATTAAAACGACACTTGGGAAATGATTATGTAAACCCCCACGCGTATAGGCACGGTATTGCTACCGAACTTTTAACCAATGGGGCCATGTTAAGTGACGTTAAAGAATTTTTAAACCATAGTTCCATATCCGTTACTGAAAATTATATTCACTTAGCTCCTGAACACATACAGAAAAAAATTAAAGAAAGTCATCCATTATTATGAAAAAGTTAATTACTACTATAATTATTATTGTGCTATTACCGATTCATGTTAACTGCAAACCAAAAGGGGAATTAACTTTTGGTTACGCAAATATTAAATCCATAGTCATTGACAAACAAGACAGGTCTTTTAATTATTACGCCGAATTAGGTATAAGCAGTGCCTATAACAAATTAACCATATTCAGTACTGTTGAAACTTGGGCCTATCCTAAATCAGGTACGTTAAACGGTGCTCCTTATCGAATAGGATACACAATTGGGGCTGATTACAAAATTAACAATAATCTTTCTCTAATTGTTGAGCACCAATGTAACCACCCCGTTGAAAGTAGCTTTGATGCTTGGCAATCTAATCAGTGGATAGTGCAATACACAATGGTTGGGTTTAAGTTAACCTATTAAGAAGTTCTTGTAAATTGACTGTACCAGTAGATCGTTGCATTATGTTAGAATATAATGTAGCCCCAACACTATACTGGTAAGTAATATCATTATCTTCAGTCCATACTCCCTGTAGTTTTGGCACAGCACCAGCCCCAAATTTGTCTTTATCCCAAGCAAACAAAATTAAGTCTCTGTTCTGCCCAACGAGCACATTTAAATTACTATCTAAAATTTTATAATAATAAATATAATGCCCAACTATTGTGTATGTAAGAAAAAACTTATTACTTTTGATTGCTTGCATAGACACGCGTCCAACCCCGGCTCTTGCACCACCGTATAACGTTCGGTCTAAATTAGACAATCCATTATAGGTGCCAATCTGCACAGTTGGTATAACACTTATTCCATTTTTGTTATAGCCAGACAAAGATATCGTGGCACATCCTACCCCACCCCACGAATAAAATGCAGTTGCCAATAATAGTGTACCATTGGCATCTTTACACAAACTTGAATACAGTACTAAACTAGCCATCGCATAAGCTTTTCTATATACCACTGGATTTTTTCCTTGATGATCTAGTTTGATAAGGTGTAAAGTAGGAGTTACGTTATTAGTAGTGGCGGTGTTCATAAAGAAATTTCCGCCATTATAAACCAAATCCGTATTATAAAAGTTTCCATCAGCAATAATTTCAGTAACTCCGGACCAAGCTGCTGTATTCAATAGATGTCTGTTTTTAGAAAAAGTCCCATAAGCTGTGTAAATAGTACCACCAGCACTTCTAACTGCTATAAGCCCAGTTCCTGTAGTGCTATAAGGATATGTTACGGCAATTTTTGGGTATCCGGCATTTTTAGAATAGATTGCACTGGGCAAAATTAAACTTTGGGGGGAGTATAAATAATGCCCCCATATGGTAAGAGCTACTTTGTCAACACCAGAATCGGTACATTCATGTATTGTGTAATAGCCACTTAGCGTAGGATTAACTGCTGCACTCCAAGGCCGAACTGTGCCAAAAGAAGAATAATAGTTAAACACCGTAGCAGCGGCCAAGCTTCTTCCAGAAACATAATGGGACCGTAAAAAAATATCGGCATTGGCTAAACTTAACTCATTGGTGGTCAACGTATTAGCTTTTATATTAGAAGCGGCCACCGAATTAGCTGATAATTTTTCAGCAGTAATAACGCCTGCCTGCAAATGATTTGTATATATCGAATCTGCCTCAATATTGTGCCCACGAATTAATGCACCTTGAATATAGTCGGCAGTTACGGAAGTAGTGTCATAATAATAACTCGCTACACCATCATTATTATCCTCTAATTGAACAGCATCTACATAGATTGTACCAACACTACTACCAGCTAAATAAACACTTATTTGCTGCATACTGGCAACAGTTTGGTTAATAGTAGCAGTATATCTAACCCACGAATTAGTTAAATTGAATGAGGTGTTTTTATTCAGAACTGTTGTACCATCGGTGTTTTTTATTAGCCCACCCAAAACCAACAAGGCACTGGAGCTAGCTGGTTTTTTGGCGTAGGCACTAATAACATATAATCTGTCATCACCAGTATATGGCAAAAGAGTAACATTATTTTGAAAAACAACTCCTGAAACACCACCATTTAATAACAAACATTGGTTTCCATAATACTGTTCGGAAGTCACCACTTGGCTATCTTTGTTATACTGTGTTTTGGTGTTGTTGGCCCCTAATAAATAACTATCCCAATTATCAGGCCACAGGGTAGCATTAGAAAAGTGACTTCGTTCAAAGCTGGAGTTATTCAACATATTTCTATAGCTATCACGGACATTAGCTATAGACCGCATATATTTGTAATCAGAAATTGTTCCTAAATTACCAGCATAGTCTTCAGGAACAACAGCATACAAATATCTACCCCAAGAAATAACATCTGTATCAGTATAAAAATAATCCCCGGCTGCTACTTTATTAATGGTAGACAATACTGGATTCACAGTCATTAACATTTCGTCAATGTACATAAAGTCATTTTGGTTTGGTGGTGTAGCTAAACTGGTTGCAGTAACAGTAAGCTGAACAGTAGCGGAACCTCCCGAACTATAAGATACTTGTCCATATTGGAACGTTGGGGACAAAGATAAATTCTTGAAAGCCATAGAAGCCAAAACGCTTTTTGTATCAGCGTCCCTCACAGCCAACTTCACATTGGTTAGTCCTCCCATAGAAGCGACAGCAAACCTGAACATACCAAATACATTGTCTCCACTTTCTACTTTAATAGCAGACGAAACAAGAGTGGCACTGACATAACCAGACGCATGTTCAGCTATGAGTTTTATATGTTTTTTGTTATAAAAACCAACTGATTGGTTGTCCTCAATTAAGAACGTACCAAAAGACACACCACCTTCTCTGCTCCAAGCAACATTGTTGGTTAAGTTGCCAACAATAGAAGAATCAAAGCCCGGATCAGCGGTAGTTGTTCCAATAATTTGGTGTTTACGTATGTGGTATTGATAAACTTGAGATAAGTTGTCGGTTGGTACAGTGTCATTCCATTTCAAAGAATTGTAGCCGGGGAAAGACTTACAATTAGGACCGTCCCAAAATCTAGATTTCTGACTTCCCCAAGCTGGTTTAGTGTCATCAAACTTAACAACAAAAGACTCGGATGGGGCACTGTTGTTATTATAGATGTCCTTAACATAATACCGCAAACCATAAATACCCGAACCATAAATTTCGGTTGTCCCGTCAAATACTCCCCAAACCGACCAAGCTCCACCACTTCCAACATTGCGAACAGAACTAAACATGCTTGCTATAGCATTTGTACCTTCGTATAGTAAAGAAGCAACTATTGCTGAAGAATTGTACCAACCATTATTATTAGGGTATATAGGCTGGCCACTTCCATCTTTCATTGTAATTGTAAAAGATAAATCTGTTGGTTTTTCTGGCAATAATGTTCCAGTAACAGAGATAGTTGGAGAGAGATTACCATAAATATCATTGGCCCTTAAAACACGTTTTACAGATACAGATGCAGTAGTAGTTGTTTCAGTAAAATTACTCAAACTACCGGGGGAAGACCGAAGCTCAAATATTTTGTATTGGCAGTCTGAATCAGAATAACCACTAACATAAGCTAAGTCTTGTGCCGTAGGATTGGTCCATCTATGTTGCACGGCTCCCGGAACTGGCACAATTGTGTACCCAGTCGGAGCTTTGGGAGCAGTAATATCAGCAATTGTTAATGAAGCCACCGCAGAAAAAGGAGAACGATTAACAAAGGCACTATTATCATAGTTGTCTAAATAATACTTATACTTTTCATTCACAACCACGTCATAATCAGTCCATTTAATAACAGAAGCATCTGACTCCATTTTAGGTCGATCAGCTAAATGATCGTAAGCAACAAAATTTATTATGGAACCAACAGTAGTAGTCAAAGTTGAAGTAGTTTTAACCCAAACACTTTGAGTAGCAAACACAGAAAAATATGAATCTGGTCTTTCACCAACATACATACCAGCAAAATGTATCTCACGTCTTATTGGTAACGGCTCCGATGCTGATAAAGATTTTGTTTTATACTTTATTTGCAGGTACTCACAATCCTTAGGAATATAAGGAGAAATAGTTGCGGTTGCTCTTAATGTTCCCAGCACCGTGTCATACATGTAACGATTAATTGGTGCTACTGAAAAATTATATCGGGATAATCTACTCGCAGGCTGAGCTATGTTAATTGTAGCCAAAGGCGTGCCACACGCAGCGAAAAACCCATTTAAGAAAACCAATGTAAACAAATCTGTAATACTACCAGTAGTACTTTGGGCAGACAAAGAAATATTTCTAAAATGCAAAGTAGCAAAATTGGTGTAGCTAGTAGTACCCGGAACCGTAACCTTAATATATGCAGTACCTGAAGCTGATGGGGTAAATCTACGAACAAAAGATTTGTACCCATGACTAGCCCAAAGAGTTCCCGTATTGTATAATTCGGTATCATCTTTGTCATGTATAGATATTTTATAGTAATCTTCTTTAGCAAAAGAAGCAGCAGTTGTTAAAGTCAAAGATGCAAGGGTGCTAACATAAAATGCGTTGTTCTCAACTCTAAAATAACCGTCAGTATTTCCCCTCAACACTTCTGCATATTCAGTAATATCATCTAATGTAGCGGTTATGCTGGACACACCACTAGACACAGTCCAACGAGAAGCAGATACCCCATAACCCCCTAGACCAAATGGGTGTTTGGATAACAAGTTTTGGCTTATACCAAACTCAATAGTGTAGTTTAATGTAGGATTGACAGAAATATAGTAGCCGGAAGTTAACTGTATAGAACCATTAGATGCCAACATACCATCAAAATTCACATGAGCACTGCCAACTTTAGAAAACGATGTATTTTTTATGGTTGCATTTGTAGAAAGCACCCAATGAGTATTACCATTGCTAAATATTGGGTTAGGTATTTTATTTGGTTTACGCAGCACAACATCCGAAATACCTAATGTAGCGGTTGGGTCACCAAAATAAATGGTATCAAATGGGCTGATAGTTCCCAAACCACCAAAATAAGCAAACCAATTACTTCTAAAACTTCTTGGTTTACCCGTAGCTGAAAATAAAGTTCCGGGAATAAAAGCAGCAACTGTAACACCAGAAGATACAACAGCCTCTCTGTAAACGCCATAACCAGCTATGTCTTCATTTGTGCTTTTGTTCCATGATAATAATACCGAGTACTTACCAGTCTGTGGGTCAAGCTCCTGCTGCATAGGATTAGCTGCCCACGTAGGAGCAGTTAAAGAATTAGTATAAGAACGAATACTGGTTGGCCTTTGCATACCAACACCAGTCCACACACCAGTAAACCCTACAGCAGGGTCTGAATCATAAGGAACAAAAGTTATTGCTATACTTTGCCACGAATATTGGGGTATAGCTAACCTAATAGTTTGGTTAGTTGTGGTAACAGTTTGAACAATAGGCTGCTCATAAATAACAGACCAATCACTCCCATCGGATTGTTTGGAATAAACACCTAAATACCCACCAGAAGAAGCAACCGTTAATGACACCTGAACATCTTTGTTAGCAGTATAAATATCAGTACCAAAAAAATGTCTGGTGCCATCGGTCATCTCAGGTGGCTTTACCACAATAGACGAACCTGATAACTCTTCCACATATCTACGAAAACTAGATTTCAAAAGCTCATCAGGAGAAACAACATAGGAACCAGAAACCTGCTGCACAATATGTGTCCAATTAGGTGTAACACCAACTACAGAAACTTCCGGGGTATCCACATTTGTTCTGCTATCAATTGGAACAATAGGCACATTATCTAAATTTATATTAGCGTGTTCTCTAGTTTGTCCAGTTATCTGGTCTTTAATTGTTTGGATTATATTTTTACTCATTACTTTTTACCATACATAACACATGCAGCCATATTTTGTATAACGGCGTATAGTCCGGGGGCTGTAACAGTACTAATAATCCCCCCATTATTATTTATTGTATACTCGGTTTGTACTTTTATTGGTCCTTGAACAAAAGGCCCCGTAATATCTCTAGACGGATAGGGATTCTCATACCCACTTAAATCTATGTTTTTAGCACCTAAATCAAAATCTGAAAATCTTATTACGTCATAATAGTAACTTACAGCAGGGTCAGGACCACCAAACTGGCTTATTCCCCCACTTGCAAATGGCACTGGTATCCAACAAGTTGCAAATTGGCAATTTGACTTTCTTCCAGACATATCAGTTGTTAATACATCAAATATATGAATGTGTGATATTGCTGCTGCCTGCTTAGGATAAAAACTTAAAAATTGCCATGCCTTTTCAGTAACAAAAGGCAAACTTCTTGGGGGCTGAATAAAAACTGTTTTTACATCTCCAGAAAAAACTAAGGTGTCATTAAAAATTTCTTCTTTTCCGGAATAAACTAAACCTGTTGTACCCATTTCATCTGGAGTGTAATCGCCGTGTACAATTGCCGACCCAAATAAATAAATGTATCTATTAATTTGCACATCAACAATTCTTTTGTGCTCAGAAGAAGGGGAGGGACTTACATTCCATAAATAAAACCTAGCTCCCGATCCATTGTTTTCACTACCAGTGTAATAGGGACATGCCTTAGATGTTAAAACCCCCGAAGAACCATAGGCGTTGGATAAGTCATGAATATAAGTAGAAGGATGTTGAAAACTGCCCCTTATAATAACTGACCCGTCAATATCCGGGCTCAGACTTGAATCATTTTCATAGTACTTTGATATTGCAATCGGACCAGCAGTACTACTTTGCTGGTCTAAGATTAGTTCTCTCCTGTTGTCCCTAAATTGTAACAAAAAATTAAATTGGCTATCAGTTCTGACGTTTGAAGATTTCAAATCATTTTCGACATAATAGCCAGCACCAATTTTATATTCAATTCCTTTATTCCTGTATTTTTTAGTGTTTGCAACATTGTGATCTCCAACCCGATCAAACATACCCCAAGAATAATAATATCTTCCCGGCTTAACAAATACCCAACCAGAATTATCTTCAGGAACAACATTAGCTGTAAGTACGTCTAATAAATTGTTAGCTTTGTCATTCACACTAACCCTAATAAAACCGGGCATGATTAAATCAAACTGAACTCCCGGAACTTGACCAGTCTCTTCAGAAATAAAGGGACTTATAGATAAATTAGCTGGCTGCCCTTCCCAATGCGTAGTATTTGCTTGAGTAGCAGTTGAATAAATACCTCTACGTGCTACTTTAAATCCCAAAGTATATCTCCAACCATTGTTAACCAAAGTACTTTTCTCTACTGTTGGTTTGCCATCATACTTAACAATTTCTTGAATGGTTGCAGTAATTGGGATACCAATATTATTAGTAATAGGTGGTCTGATAAGCTGGATATAACCATCATTGGGGAATAAGTCCTTTACATCTTGGGCTGATAAACTAGGGTTATTATCTTTGTTATGATAATGAAAATACCAAGTTGGGGTAGCACCATCTATTGTATAGAAAGTTACAGGATCAGTATTTGATTTATATGGCAGTCCAGTGTTGTACGTTTTTACATTTTGAAACACTTGGCTATTAAATCTACCCAAACTAGGGAAAGGGTATCTGTAATAGCTTTGCCACGGTTTTTGTCCCTCTAATGTTAGTTGAGTAGAATATTTTCCATTTCCAAAAAACGATTCCCTAATGCCTGAAACCCAATAAGTTGTACTCAACACAGCTAATTTAATATCATAGGCCCTAATTAAATCGTTTAATTTAACAAGAGGATTACCCGGTACTGTAATCCTAGGTGTAGCATTGCGTAAGTTATTATTGTACCTTTTAACAGTTTCCGAAGCCAACCAATTAGCCCTATCTGCTTCAGCTATACTAGGCTCCACAATAATCATTTGAAGTGGTCTACCAACATAGTTTGAGGCAGAAATAGAACCAATAGAAGAACGATCTATTGCTCTAGAAACAATATGCTCAGCTACTGGATTGTTAGGGTTGATTGGTAACTGATCACGATTATCCTCGGCAACAGATAAACTGGACTGTATCCCTAAGAGTCTACCCACAACCAACACATCATTACGTACGCTGTCCTTCAAAAAACTAACATCATAATTGTTAACTATCACCCCTCTTTTAGACAAAGTAGCACCAGTATAAAAAGAATGAGCAGGGGTTAAGAAATCGGAATCATAAACAACCAATCCATTTACATTTATATTCCCATTTTTTTGTACAACCTTTACCTCATACGAACCATAACTCCAATTAGAACCAATTTGAATTTTTGAAGGATTGTAACCTAAAGAATCGTCCACACCATCATAATAAAAATGATCGGAATTTGCCTTTAACCAAAACGTACCAGTCGCAACTACACCAAGAGTAGGGTTAGAAACAGCAACATGTAACGTACCAAATGTACTACCAACACCAACAACCAATTCAGCCGAAGTGCCAATAAAAGTTGCCAATACACTGGCATTAGCCACACTGGTTTGTTTATAGACAGCAAACAAACCCCTAGTATTGGTAGTTTCTGTCCATGACCCATAAAAAGTCATCTCGTCAATTGATTTAATTTGAAATGGGTTCTCTACAGAATCTACATAAAAATTACCGTTGTCATTAAAACCATAATTAAACCCGTAATTATTCATTACTTTAGACAGGTTGTCATTTAACGACTCCCCAATACTAAACTGCCAAACATATCTGTCGTCAGCATCCTCATTATAAATTGTTAATGGGTTGCCATAGTTAATATTTCGATCCAAATAAATCTTAGTAGCTTGATTTCTATCAAAAAACAGATAACCACCAGTAACAGAAACCCCGTCTACTGTAGTATGTGTTTTCTTCTGTAATAAAGTTTTTGGATCTATATAGGCATTAACTAATAAACTATCAACTACATCTTCCATTAGCCAGCCATCGTAAGCCCTTGGTCTTTGCAAACTTACTCCATTGGTGTCTGTGGAAGTATAACCAAAAGCCAAATAATCACTTACATTGGGGTATCCTAAATTAATTGCGTCAGACAAAAATATTGTCCAATCATAACACTCAATAATTACTTTTTGCTCGTTAGTACTTCTATTTATAGTCCAGTCTCTAATCTGACCAACAAATCGTTTTGTTGTAGCAATGGCACCAATAGAATTTACATACCCGGTATGTAATTCCACCATACGATGTCGTTTGATTTGAACATTTGAGGAAACGTTATGTTGAAAGTAATCACCAGAAGAAACATACCTATAACCACGTTCAGATAGTGTCCCCAGTGGTATAGTGAATGATAATTTATTGGTTTGATTTTTGTCAATAAGAACCTCGGCATCACCAATATCCTCAAGCTTATATGAACTCACCCCTAAAGCTACGTCATTTGGTGAGAAATAATAACCAGCAGATAATGGCATGGCCTTTGGTAATGTGGAATCTATCCATGTAACCACAAAAGAATTTTTAGCAGTAGTGTCTTTTCCTAATGACCAGTAATGAATGGTCAATGTATAATAATCATCTGGTGTCAAACCAGATACATGGTAACTTGCTATTTCACTTTCAGTATCTCCTAATAATATCGTAGCTGACGCAGATTGGCCCTGAAGTTCTATTTTACTTTTTCCATAACCAGCTAAAAAGAAAGTGGCTGATGCAGATTGAGCTTGAAACTTTCCAGTATAAACAACACCAAATTGGTTACTGTTGTTAAAATTAGGGCTCAACTCTAATGGATAAGAAGCACCGGAATACCATTTAATAAACGGGACATTGGATACCCATCGTATATCAGAAGAATCAAAAACAGGATTTGCCGAAGTGGTTGCAAACGTATACCACTCAGCAACTGGACCATGAGACTTTACAGTATATGGTGTGTCAAAGAAATAAATAGCTTTATAAGGTTTAGTTGTTTGTTGATCCCAAAGAGTAGCTATAGACATATTATGGTTCCGGTATCAATGTTACAGTTAAATTGCCCTTTAGTTTCCCACCCGATTCAATGTCCATTTGAACATCGGCAACAGTTACTTTTTGCCATGTAGCAATAGTACCAATTCTATATTCGACAGTGCCATAATTAACATACTTTGTGCTGCCAATATATCCCTTTAGTGTTGAGGCCATTGTCTGATAACCAGTATAGTCTAAAGGTATTCTCGCCCAACCTAAAATAACTTCTCTGGCATCAAAATAAGATTGTTGAATAACTTGCCCACCATCTAAAGACCGCATAGATGAAGATTCAGAATTGGTTGGTATACTTAATTTACTTGGGTTTAGAACTAAGGTGTATGGGGATGAGCCATCTGAATTACTACTAAATCTAATTCGTTGTAGAGCCATAAGTTACCTCAAAGGACTATTTGATCTGTTTGTTCTAACATACACATCTTCAAGCTGTCGTTCCAACCCAGCTATATCATTGTTGGAAATCGAACCACCAGACGTTGTAATATTATTAGTTATGTTAATCCCACCAGCTGAGCCTGTACCAGAAGGCAAAACAAATCTTGCTGGGGCATTAATAATTTCGGGGGAAAGAAGGTCAACTAATTGTGCTGTGTTTCTTGATATAGTTTCTAATTGCTGTATTTGCTTTTCTTGGTTCTCACGCTCTTTATCTCTACCAAAAAAGCCACCTAAAATAGAACCAGCAATTCCACCAACTAAAGCACCAGTAAGACCAAAAGTCGAACCAGCAGTAGTACCTAAATTTGACCCAAATTGCACATCTTCAGGTCGCTTACCTAAAGACTTAGCAATATTAATCCCTACTGCTTGAGCAAACATAGTTCCCAGTCTACGAAAGGCAGCATCTCTAACAGTATTATCTTTTTTAGATAAGTCGCCGTCGGACTTAATTTGTTCTTGTTGTTTTCTAACTATAGCTTGTGCCTGTAATAGTGCAGCTGCTGAAATGGAAATAAGTTGATTCTGCTTTTTGTCCATCATAGAATAAAGACGAGCTTCCCACTTATCCTGACCAATAGCTTTTACACTACCAGCCTCATTCGGCTTTTCAACAACGGATATCAAATCGGGTTGTATTCGCCAATCAGTAAAGGATTTACTAAGCTTTTCAAAATCGCTTTGTGATATAGTTTTATTAGTTACTCCATTGGTGAATGCAAAATATTCAGCACCTTGTTTACATCCTTCTTTAATTGCATCTTGTAAAGTAGTGCCACCCTCTTTAAATGTTTGGTCTAGGTTATTGGGTAATTCTTGAATTTTATCAGCACCTTTTAAAGTAACCTCAAGCTCTTGATCGGTTGGGGCGAACTCTTTTTTCAAAGTATCTCTAATAGTTGCAATCACCTTTTGCATTGCCGAAGTAAAACCTTGTGTTACTTTGTCAACAAAATGATCAGAACCTAACCTCATAGCCTCTTGAAGATTGCTTGCGGCCTTAGAGCCACCACTTTTAAGATGGTCCTCTATAAGAGTTGCTAATTCAGGACCACGCTTTTGTAAAAGTTCTTCCAGTTGGCCACTAACATCTTCTGGTTTGGGGAAAGCCTTGCGAGTAACCTCAGCAATCTTTTTAGCAATAATCTCTGCGTCTACCTTAGCAATAGCATCGGATATGCCAGATACGCCTTTTTTGATTATCTCAAAACCACTGGCACTATTGGTCAGTATATCAAAAAATTGTTCAGAGTCCCCTAACAAATCAGCAAAAGAAGACCTTACTGAATCAACCGCACTGTTTACTCTGTCATAACCCTCTTCAAAATCCTGAGTTATAGCAGCAACTCTTTGAAGAATAATTTCATTCTCGGCTTGAGCCCTAGCTTTACCTTGTAAAGCTTTAACATCTTCTTGTGATTTATTTAATAATTTTCCTTCATTTTCAATAGCCTGTAATTGAACAGCTAAAATTCTACGATAAAGTTTTTCGTTTTCAACTAATGTTTTCTTAAGGTTACCACCAACTGATAAATTATTTAACGAAATTTGTTTACGAATAATCTGATCAAATAAATCGGCATAAGACGAATATGCAGTAGCTAATTTCTTACTCTCATTTACATATTGTTCGAAGGCATTTCTAAGCTTAAGCAGCTTTTTAACCATTTCCTCATAGTCCGCAATGGACTGCTGCTGAACATGCTCCAGAGCAATCATCTCTGTTTGGAGTCTTTTAACGGTCTCCTCGTTTTGAGTTCTGGCACTTCCCTCTCTAACAGCCTCATTCGTTAATTCTGACTGGGCAGTTATTAAGGCTTGAATTTGAACCTTAATATTAGCTAACTCTTCTTCGTTGGACCCTAATTGCCTGTTCAATTGGTTAAGAGCAGTATCAACAGTATTCAATCCTTGCTGGTTTATATCAAAAGCCGAACCTGTATCCTTTAACACCCTACGCACAACATCAATAGCCTTAAACTGTGCCTCAAAGTTAGACAAAACAACAGCAGTGCTAGCTTTAACAGCCTTCAAATAAGCATGCTGGTTGAAGTCAATAGAAAATATACCACCCTTTCCAGCTTCAATGGCTTTTAACATTGCAAGAACAGCCTTTTGTCCTTCCTTAATATTAATTGCAAAAGCAGCTGCGTTACCCGAACTCTTTAATTCCGATTCCGCGTATTCTTTGAAACCACCAGCTAATTTAGAAATAATGACAGCAAACTGTTTTGCTCTACCAGAATAGGCATCTATCTGAACGATAGCACCACTTTGTGACTTAACTAGGCCATCCAAAGCTTTTTTGTAAATATCTTGAATACCAACAAGATCGCCAAAAATATCAACACCACCCTTTAATACATCATCATAATCTTGTTGTGTTTTTTTATAGTCAGCAGAAACAACGCCGGTTCTTTTTATTTGGTCATTATAAACTGTTAATTTGGTATTTAATTCGTCTAATCTTCCAATGACATCTTGTAGTTTACCGGAAGAAGCAGCAACCTCTTCAAAAGATTTAGCTGACAACCCTAACGTACGACGTAAACCAGATACAATAAACCATAACGCTGTAACAGATTCCTGACTTCCTTTAACACCATCAATAAAAGCAGCTAAGTTTCTTCCAGTACCCGACAAATCAGACGGTAGATAAACACTAGTTCTTCCTGTATCAAGTTGTTGTTGTCTTCTCTTAGCTTCCAGTTTTTCTAATTCGGCTAATTGATCAGCATAATTTTTAATTCCTTTGGGCTCAAAATATTCGGCTAAAGCAGCTCTAAATTTTTTGTATTCATCTGTACCAGTATTTATATTGCTAATCATAACCTCTGTACCACGATTTACAACATCGTAGAACGGAAGTAAAATATTAGGATCAAGTTCTCTTTCAACATCCTTTAATGTCTCAAGTAAATCTTTTAATTGCTGTTCACTTAACAAACTAACATCCACGCCAAATGTTTTGCCAAGCGATTTTACAAATTCCTCGGTAGAAGCCTGTCCAATACTAAGAGCCCTTGTATATGCTGCCAAAGATTTAGTTAATGAATTAAATTTTTCCTCAACGTCCGTAGTAATAATATTGTTAACAGCAATCCCACGAAGAGAATCCTTAAACTTCTTAATAGATTCCGTACTTTGTTCAATCAGTTTGTTATAACGAATTTCTTCTTTGTTGGCTTTACGACGACCAACTTCAATTGCTAAAAAGAGAGCAGACACAGCAATGCCAATACCAGTTAACAAACGCAAAGTATTAGCAGTAAACTGCACTGCCAACCCAAATATTTGTACATTTCTAGTAGCCAAATTTGCCGCTACAGCAGTAGCCTTCATTTCAGCTGCTGTTAATGCTAATGAATATTTTAATTGCAATACCCACTTAGACAAGAAAATAACACCAGCAGCAGTACCAGCCAAACTAAGAAACTTGGTAAGAGGACCGGCGACAGACGTTAGAGCCGTTGCTAAATCCCCTATAACTTGATGAAATGCAACCCAGTTTTCTACTATTTCACCCTTTAAAATAGCTGTCTCGCCAAACTCTTTAACTTGGTTTTGTGCAATACTTAATTGTTTTGCATAGCTATCCAACTGAACCTGATTAGCAATAGTTGCATCACCATAAGCGTTTTGTGATTTGGCTAATGCTTCCTGCTGTCTATCCATGTTGTTTAACAAAGCAATTAATTTAGGATACTGACGAACCTGAGCAAGTACAACTGCTAATTGCTGTTGCTCAACCTGTGAAGCTTCTTTATATTTAGTTGAAACGTCTTCTAGAATGTCTCTTAAAGGTCTGAAGTTTTTAGCTGTGTCAAAAACCGTAACACCTAATTTTTCTAGAGCAGTAATACCTTCCTTAGATACTAAACGAGCAAGTACACGTTTTAAGGAGTTGGCTGCTTCTTTACCTGATACACGAGCCGCTTCAGCTAAAGCTGCAATGTTGGAAAGAAGATCGTCAATATCACCACCTAACGAAGTAATAGCAGGACCAATAGCCTGAATGGAAGCAATTAAATCTTTAGAATCAACAGCGAGATCCGCCTGTAATCTCATGATTTTGTCAATCACGCGACCAGAATCTTCAAAAGCAATACCAAAAATTCTGTTGGCACCAATGATAGCATTGAACACTTGTTCAGTATCAGCACCAGTAGTATTTAAAGCAAGCAAAGCCGTTCTGGTAGCCTCAACAGCTTCTTGAGCAGACAAACCAGCTTGGCCAAAACGCTTTAAAACCTGAAGAACATCTAAAGGATCAGTACCAAAATCAATGGATAATTTAAATGCTTCACCTTTTAATGCACCAAAGTCAGTATCACTAGGTAAAACCTTTCTTAGTTCTGCAAGAGAAGTATTAACTTGAATTGTTAAATCATAAAACTCTTTAAGATTTTGTAATGCCCCAAAAATTAAAGCTGACATCGACCCCCAAACAAACACACGTCTAGACACATCTGCCAAAGCATTAGAGGTCTTTTTAGTGTTTGTGGCAAGCCTACCAGTATTAGTTGCTGCCTTCTCAAGAGCAGCCTTGGTTTTGTTTAATTCAAGAGTTAATTGTTTAACTTTTGACTTAGCAACATCTAATTCTTTAGTGTTTATAAGACTATTAAACGAACCCTTAGGATTAAACTTAACTAACAAAGCCTCAATCTCTGCAAGCCCAGCTTTAATACCTTTAGTATCTATTTGGGTAGTTATAATAAAAGGAGCATCAGCCATAATATTTATCCAACAGTAAAATTATGTTTGTTTTTGTTAGCTTCTTTTTCCTGCTTTTCAAGATTTTCTTTCCATTGTTCAACGTAGTCATCCAATTCGGAATCATGATTTAAAATATCATCATCCGGAATTTTAGGGCCTTTGCCGGAAAGTAGCCAATCATAAAATCTTAACCAGTGTAAAAGAAACGATTGATGGATTGTTATTTCGTGGGGAGAACGAGGAGAATTGTCGGGGAAATAAAAAAGAGGGTTGCCAGAATCAATTGAATAACGATACTTTAAGAGGGTATCGCCTCTTCTGGCACATCTCCGAAAAAACTTACATCCAACCCCCTGAGAAACAGATTGAAGTAAGCTATAATTTGAATAGCTCCAAATGTGTCGTTCTCGAACTCTTCAATAGTCTTCCAACACGGAACAATATTGCCATCCTTGTCTTTTTTCTTAATACAAGAAGGGGCAAACAATTTTACTTTTTCTAAAAAGGCTTGTTCTTCTAAAGAATCGGCAAACAAACGAACACGTAAAGACGTTAAACTCATTTGTCGAGAACGAAGGGCAAGAATATTGTCGTATTCTTTTCTGGCCTGCTCTTTAGCTTTTTCCATTTTAGCTTCGGCATCTTTAAATACCTTAGAGGATTTAGTTTTGCCAGAAGCAGTCAAGGCAGTAACTTGTTCTTTAGCCGCATGGTAATCAGCACGATAGGCGTCAAACATTTCTAAACTAGCTGAAATTTTTTTTGGAAGCTCTTCAAGTTCAGCGTCATTCTTTTCAGGCCATTCTCCATTACCAACCTTTACTTCTTTACCATCCACCATGATAGTAATAGGCTGGTTATAAATAGCCCTTAATTGAGCATCCGTTAATAATTCATTATGTCTTAGATTATATGCTTTGAATTTAGCAGCAACCTGATCACCTTTGATTGATAAACCGGGGGACGGCATATCAAAAATGACAGTGCCATAAGATTTGATATAAAGTTCCTGCCGACCAATATATACTTCTTCTAGTTTTTCACTATCCTCAACAACTTGCTGTTCTTCTTCAACTTCTTTAGTTGTTTCCAATTTGTCTTCAAATTCATCCATACCTAACCTCTTATGAAAATAAGGGGCACATTAGTGCCCCCTATTTAGTTAAACATACACAGGAGCTAACCCGCTACCAACAATATCAACAGACTGAGTAGAGAACGTAAGTTCTACACTGGAAGCACCACTGATAGGAGTAGTAGAATTATCCCCAATAAAGTTGCAATTAGTAAATGTCATAGTCTTGAGTAACGTTGTTGCATCGTGTGTAGTTTGGGAAGCATAAAAGTAAACTGTAATAACACCAGTCTTAACATCCTTCAAACTGGTCATTAAAATTTCCTTTAATGTACCAGCATCAAAAGCTGCTTCACTACCTAACAATTTAGCATATTCACGTAAATCATTTCTGTTAAACGTAACTGTTACTTCATTTCGAAGGTTACCCTCAAGAGGCTTCGAAATAGATCGAGATTCACCTAACTCATCAATTGATTCACGGGTAAGAGGGATACTAACATTGATACCAGTACAACGAAGTAATTTCTCGCTCCCTGTTCCGCCAGATGATAAGCCAAGATAAACATCAACAAAACCTTTGGTTAATTTACCAATAGAACTATCAATATTAGTTAGTCCTTTAAAACCAACACGATGTGCTGTTGGAATTGCAGCATAATAAATTAGTTGAGCCGCACTGGTAATGCTAAGACCACCGCCAATATAAGCATGGACAGTAACAGCACCAGACGAATGGTTTATTGTCCCACCCGGAGCACCAGTCCACGTAACTAAGTTAGAATCTGCATAAACAGCATAAGGAGTGGCCAAACATGCTCTGCTATTCAATGGTACACGGAAAGTCAAAGAACCTGTTGTGTTGTTGTAACTCATAAAAGAACCAGTAGTTGAAACTGTTTCTTTCCAATTACCCAACACTAAACGTTCTTCTTCACCCACCATAGTATAGTTTTGTTCCGAAGCTCCACCCGTATCAAAATTATAAGTTAAGTTATCAACAAAACAACGAGGTAAAATAACACTATGCATAATAGTAGTCGCCGTATTCGAATAACGATGCGGCAAAATTAAATGCACAGGGTTTGAATCAACTGTATCTTGGTCGATAGTATATTTGTTGACCAAACATACCATATCCGAGGTAGCACAAGCTGCTGTCAATCTGTTTCCAGATGCCAACGTAATAGCTTGAGCACCATTACCATCAGGGGCATCTACCGCAGAAATAACTACATATTCGGTATCATTTGTAGTAGCCGTGGAATTAACACGAATTACTTGTAAATAATCACCAGCAGTTGCAGTTGCACCCCAGCCACCACCAGCACCAGTAGTAGCAATATAAATAGTGGCTATGGTATTAGCCCAACTGTTTCCTGCATTGTCGCCAACACAGTTTCGCTGTTCATAAATACCAAATATCATTGCCTCAAGATCAGTTGTACCCCATTCGTTGGAGTTAACAGTAACACTGGATTCAACAAGAGTAACAGAACTCTCCACAACACCAGCATTACCTAACTCAAATACGTCGTCAGTTGTAAAGTTAGAAGCCCAATCAAAAGATTGCACCCTACGAGTAGGAACACCATTGATGTAAGCAGCAACCTGTTTAGCTTGTGTTCTAACTGGTTTGACTGCCATATTATGTCTCCTTTATATAAAACTTTCAGAATTTAATTCTAATGTAACATTTAAAAGCGAACTATTTTGATCTTGTATTCTGTCGGAATTAGGATCAGATATGTCCACTAATTCAGCACGGTAAGTCTCCCCTAAACCTATAGAACTCTTAAGAGAGTTTTTATAGTTCAGGACATTAAATGTAAACCTTTCTAGTTTACGCCTTAACAAATTACCCAAAGTTAACAATTGAATAGAATCTACTGCCATAATGTGTAACGACAAAGAAACCACATCACGACCATACTCATCTCCTAATTGTTCAATTTGGTTTCGTGTAAACCCACTTCTCAAAATTATCAACGGAAGAACTACTTTGTTACGACCCGGACTTAACGAAATTTCTTTTCCTTTCAACGCTGGGTCTCCAGAAACATACATGGAATACTTATTCTTCCATCCTTGAGAATCTAAATACGCTTCAATAACTTCTTTCAAAGAAACTATTGCAAAAGTTATGTTATCTATTTGGTCCATTACCTGTTAGAATACCTACTTACAATAAGTTGCATTTGTGCGTGCATATTAGTTCTAAAAATACCCTCAGAAACATACATTGATGTTTCCCAATATTGACGACCTCTCTGACCGGGATGCTCAGAAATAGGTAAATTATGTGGAGCTTTTCCCGGAACACCAACAAATAACTTGTTTTCCCGTTTCCACCAAAAAACCATAGGCTTTTGTGGATTTCTGGCCTGAAGTGTATATATCTCTTCAACACCCCATTCTAAAATACGCCAAAGCCTAACATTATCACTGGACGGGGTTCTATCTTGCAACGTAAGCAAAGGATCATTTTGATCCATATACTTTATATTACCAGTCCCACCAATTAAACCATGGGGACGTTTAGTTACAGACGACCTAATTATATCGGCAACTTTTGATTCATTAACTCCCGTTGGAGTAGTCCTCGAAGGGTCTCTAGTTGATTGGGTAGTTAGATGATTTCTAACTATCTCCTCAATTTGGTGGTGTGTTTGTAATAATCGAGTAGGTAATTCATCAGATAATGTAAAAGCACGGTCAAAAGCTCTTAAATTAGCCAACGCTAACTGGGGGCGAACACCCCATCGAATATTACTATACTTCGCCATTTTCTAGAGTAGACCTTTCACAATCACCAATTGTATCCAATATGTTTTTTCTTAATCTTTTATACATGCCATTTGCATCATCAGTAACACTAGGATGATTATCTTTTAGCACATTTAATTCTGTTTCAACTAGACTCAATATCTTCCTATTAAGCCCATGAATTTGCTGTTGAATGTTACTCATCACTTTCCTTCACCAAGAAAGCATGTATAATTGGCTTGATACCAAAAGACTCTTTATATGTTGCCTTAAGTTTATACCTAATGCCTTCTATACTAATATAGTCCACGTAGTCATAATAGGTTTCGTCTAATCTAATGGCTACGTCGGTTTCTAAGCAAGAAACCCACCTGTCAAATGGTTCATATTTACCGGCAACAGTATTTTCAATGCTGCTATTTTGATATCGCAAGTAATTTCGCTCCATTGGAAAAACCTTAATCCGAACAAATCTTGGTAAATCCAAAGGAAAATTAACCTGCACCGGTGCCGTATGTCTTCCGTCTAAAGAATCACCTATACCGGAAGACTCATGTGTGATATCACTACCACGTATATGAATTGTTGCGTTAACTACGAAAGAACTAACCAATAACTCATTAGACAACTCGTCATACATTGACTGAATATAATCAAAATCCATTAGCCGGTCACTACAGATTCATCATAGAGATCAACTGAACCACCCGATCCCGAAGCCGAACTTATTTTGTCATTTTCAATTTTATCTACAATGCTCTGTTCCAATTTTTTAGTTTCATCTTGATAAGCCTTAAGTTGGCTTTTGCTATCAATAGCAGCCATTGGACCTCTAAAGGCTACACCTAATCCATGCCTCATTTGTTCACTAACAAATGTTCGCCTGACAAGTATTGCTAAACTTCGTGCAACCAAGTCATTATCACTATCCGATGTAAATGTTTGTTCAAAAGTACTTCCTGTACCCGTATAAGAATAACTAGTTGAATGATTATTATTCAAATATGCAATAGCAGCTGGAGCAAAACCAACTAGTTCATCATCTGAATACACATATGGAATACTCTTTGTATATTCATAGTCGGCCAGAACAGCTTTAAATTGGGCAGGCCTAATTGAAGGATCAGACCCTCCCGGAAAAGTGCATTTTTGTAATGTTGCATTATACAAAAATACCTTATCGGTAGCCGCCGCTGTCAATAAAGTAGAAGCTGCCGAATATTTATAAGGATCAACATATAAAAATACCGAACCAACAGCTGGTCTTTTCAAATAAAATGATTCGCGTTGAGAAGTTGGCAAAGCAGTGCGTCCGATTTCTTCATTCCTAACAGAGAATAGTTGAGTTTTTCTGTCAGGAATATACTGTCTTGCCCAATTAACTAATTCTTGAGCCGTAGCTGTTATTGACATATTCTATTACTCACGGGTTAGCATTTCAATTTCAGCATTGGTTAAAGCCTCAATCATCTCTTCAACCTGCATATCTTCCCAGTTACGAATCCCATACTGCTCACAACAAGCTCTCATGTCATGAGGGTGCATCAAACTAAACCTAAACTCGGACTGTAAATAATCCCTTCGCTCTTTAAGATAAGAAACCCTAGTTAAATCAATTTTTATTTTTTCATCAATCAAAGCTTCGGCTTCACGAATTAAATGAATAGCACCCCAATGGGATGTGAGGTCACGAACAACCCCTTTAAATTTAGGCAGGGTATAGTTGGTTAAGATTTCCCTAGCTTGTGCGGGTGTGAAACTATTTGGGCTGATGTCTTTTTCCGGGTCAGGGGGTGCTACGGCTCCAACTACTCCTAATTCTTCAATAACGGAGTCATCCCGTACTAATAAACCAAATCCAGCATGTTCACCTTTACGAAGCCTAACCCAAGTTGAGTTATCCATTACTCCTTTGTCCCCATAGCCATTCAACAAAAGCTTATTAACACCAGAAATTGGGTAAGTTAATGGGGCACCAAAGCCACCATCTCCAAACCACCTAATGCCAACTAAGGGACTTTTTGATCTATACGCTTCATTTTCAGTTCTTGCTTCTTCTAGCTTTTTAAGCAAAGCAAGATATACATCTTTAGATACCGTTTCTTGTTTGTTTTCCTCTGGCATAACAGCCTCCTCTACTCTTTTCTAGATTATTATAAGGGGGGATTTCTCCCCCCTTAATTATTAACTACAATTAAGTTATTGCAGCAACACGTACTATTCTATTGGGATGGAAAATACCAATTCCATCGTCCCAACGGAAATAAATGTTCATGGTCTCGTTTTGCAAGATCATCTCATCAGCAGTACGAAGCTGGTCAGCAACAACTGCACGACCTGCCGGAAGCTGGGAGACTACCCAAAGCTCGTTAGCAGGCATCGGGTAAACAGTACCATAATCCGGGTCAGTAAAGGAATTAACCTTAATAACCGGAACACCAGCATATTTACCGACTTGACCAAGATTCTGGAATTCATCTTTAGCAGATTCACCCCAACCAGACATATTAGACAAATAATGGATAGCAGTACGCCGTCCTATAATCATCTTAATATCGCCTTCGTCGGTCAATTTGTTAAAGGCTGTATTCATAGTACCAAAAGCAACATTAGTACCTGCTTGGTAATATGAACCACCAGTCTGATATACAGTCATGCCAGCAAGAGTCGTTACAAACAGTAAGTGGTTTCTCCATGCTGTGATCAGACTAGAAGTATAGTCTGCAAGCTCAGAAGGAGAATACTTACCAGTACGAATCTGCGTAAGCTCTAACTTCAACCCAACCTCTTTAAGGTTCGTGGTTGCACTGTACTCAGTAAATTGCGGACGTGACATTCTAACCGAAGCACCATAAGTGCCGTAGTAAATGCTCACACCGTGCAGTTCACGAAGTTTAAACGTGTCACCGGGTTGAATGGACTCAGTAGGAAGAAGCGAAGAAAGCAAGTCAGGAGTACCAAGAACCGTCTGAGACGTTTCCTTGATAACGTAACGAGCAAAGTCTTCATATTTCTTCTTTACTGCGGGATCGTTGTAATTGAAGTTGTTTCCTAAAGCGGCAAAGTCTTCCTTAACGGCTTTCTTCTCATTAGCATACAAAGTATAACGATCATTACTATTTATGCTATTGGAACCTACGGAAATACCAGAAGGGGAAATATAACCAACACTCTTAGTTTTGTTTAACATTGTTTACTCCTTAGATAACTCTAACACGGACCCAAGCCGCATTGAAGGTTCCAAGGCAGATACCAACTACATAACCAGTAGAGTTCTTTGCCCCTGTATAGGTCAATTTACCGGTACTACCAAGACAGACGTTTCCGCCTACAGCAGTAAATGTGGAAGCATATCCAGATTCAGTAACAGATTTATGAACCTGAAATTCGTTCCCCGGAGTCATACGAAAACCAACTACGTAATCGTTTTTAGCGATGGTAGCAGCAACAGTTTCAGGATCAGGGTTCTCACGGAAAATCGGGAAAATCTGATCTTTGAAAATGGCCACAGTACCCGAACCAACAGCAAGGGGAACCGTAGCAATCGAGCCCTTCGTACCATTGTACAAAGTAGCTGTCATTATATGTTGCGAAGTTCCAGAAGTGGCCTTAACGAACTGACCCTCTAAACAGGAACTTGTACCAACGTATTTAAACGCACGTAAGTCAGAATCGTTATAAACGATTGGCTGAAACTTAAGCATCTATATCCTCCTATATGCGAAAGATGCGTTTATTTATTATGTTCTTCTTTAACTTTTTTGAGCTTACTCTCTAACGTAGATGCATCATTTCCGCCGGGGTTGCCAGCAGAAGCACCTGCGTTATCGGAAGCATTAGTCAACACTGACTGTTTGAATGAGGCAATAAGCTCAGAACGAAGGGTTGAAAGTCCCTCTTGATTGCCAATATTGGCCTCAACCATACTACGAATACCCGTCTCAAAAGAACCAGCGGATAAAACTACTCCTGCTGTCTTGAGTTCTTCCATAAATGTATCAACCTGCTTATCGGTTTCTTTCTTAGCTTCAGCAGTCTTTAATTCATCCAATTCTTTCTGGATAGTAGCTAACTGGGCTTCAACTTCACCCTTACTTGCCTCTAAAGCTTCATATTTGGAAGTAGCTTCGGACAATGCTGTCTTTGCAATATCCTGCTCTTCTTGGCGAGCAGCATCAATAGCATTGAGCTTCTGCTCGTCAGTTAAGGTATAAATATTTTCTACTTTGAACTTATCTGCGGTGATTGTAGCTTTAACCACTTCGCCTAACTCAGAAATAAAAGCTTCTGCCTGTTCAGCGTCTAATGCTTTATCTCCCTGTAAGTCACGAAGCACTCGTTGTGCCACCACAAAAACGTCAGAAAGTTTCATATCAGCAGATATTTTTTCTGCAAGATTAAACATCTGTTTTCCTCCTACTATATCATCAATTTGTTTATTTTCTTTTTTATCTACTTTATTATCGGTAGTTTTGTTAATTTTTGTACTAATTTCTGAAGCAAATGTCATTTTTTCGTCATTTTTTATAAAAATGTCAGTTGGAGAAGCCTCAATTACCCGTTTTGAGAACATAATATTCTCTGCCAGCTTCCCATACTGTTCTTCTATATCAGCACTAACAATATCCTTGATAGTACCATCATCAGAAGTACGTAAAGAAACAACAAAAGCTTGTCGATCTGCCGGGAATTCTATAATACCCCAGCCAGTAAAATCAACCCCAACTAATTCTCTACCCACTCGTTGACCAGATTCCAAGATATTACTATGATTCATCATAACATGAAATTCAAAATCAAAAGCATCATCTGTATGATAACCACATTCTGCACATCTCATGCTATCAAATAAGCACTCCATACTAACTGCTAATTTATCTTCAAAAAACCGTTGGCGAATCAGTTCATCACGACTGGTAACCGTATCACCAACACGTTCTTCTATTTGCATATATGGAGAAAGCCTGTTTAAAATACCAGAAAAAGCTACAGCCATTGGCTCATCACCATTAGAAATAAGCTCTGATTCTAAAGAAAAACCAATAACCTGATCTCTAACATGTTCCCAGTCAATAAGTTGGTAACCTGCGGACTTGTAAGTTTTTACAAGCTCATCACGGGTAAAAACATCACCATTCAGATTTTTCCCCTCATGTACTCCTTCCACATAGAAAAAGTATTTGTCGTTTAGAGCTGCTTCTGATTGGTTTTTGTCAAACACTTCTTTCGTTAATGGTACAATTTTTGTGCCCACTGATAAATTGGGTTTCTGTGCACAAAGAGCTACTTTAGCTGTGACAAATGTACGCTTTTTACCAAATTGTTCAGCTACTGTTGATTTTTGTTCATGCTTCATAGACCTGACCCACGCACGGGCATCTTCTATGGTCCACAAATTTTTATCAAAAATATAAGACTGAACCTCGTTAGTATTTGACTTTTGTTTTTTACCCATAACCTCTTGAATACCAGCATCTTTATCTACCCAAATGGTTTTAAAAGACTCTGCTATAAAAGAATCGGGGTCGGTGATCCTGATGATAATATATTTATCTGTAATCTCAGGAACCATTTTTGTCTCCTAATCGTTGTTTTAACTCTTGGTGTTTACCAGCAGAATTAAAAAATATCTGTGAAACACCACCAAAGGCATCCTCTATGGATTTCCATTTACTCTCTATTCTACCGTGCTCTTCACTTTTTTCGTTTAAATAATACGCTTGGTAATAATTAAACTTTGCATTTTCAATATTTGAACGCTCTAATTCTAAATCACCAAAATACTCATATAGCATATGAGCTTTATCAGAATTTTCAACAATATATTTATTAACTAATTCAGAATCTATTTTATTAGTTAATCTACGCACACAATCAAGATATCTGATAAATACATCTGCAAACTTTGGCTCAGCCTTATAGCTTCTTTCAAAGTAATCTTTAGCCTTGTCTATATTTCCTCTGGCTATTTCAATAGAGCCCAAATGATATAAAGCCATAAAAGTTGAATTAAGATGATTTAAGATTAGGTTAGTATTATCCCTTAATTCATCATACTGACTACGCACAAACAAATATCTCTTTAACCAAAATTCTGCTTTATCTAAATCTCTTAGTTCCAAATAAGCATTAGCTAAATTCATCTGTGCGTCTAAGTAATCCGGCTTTTTCTCCAGAGCTTCCTCAGAAACTTTGATAACTTCCTGAAATCTCTTTAAAACCAAATAAGCAGTAGCCAATTGTTCTTTGGCCATTAAATAGGCATGAAGCATTCTTGGGTCACCAGAATTAACCTTTGGACTTACCAAATCAACAACTTTTTGAGCGTGTTTAGCTGTTCCTTTAGCATCCCCCTTAGCCCGCAATAATTGAGCCAAGTTTAAATGACCGAAGTAGTCATCGGGATTTTTGCTAAGTTGTTGTCGTATAAGCTCTTCCGAACGCTTATGCTTAGCCGCCATAGCTTTGGCGTCCAATGCGTAGCCATAATGAAAAATTCCAATTTTGCTACGTATCGCCTCCTGTTTGACGCCAGATGGGTACACTAATTGATTGTGTACTTCACTTTCAAAATGAGGGTGAAGTAACTCACCCTTACGATTACGCCACGGAAACAACCTAGGGTAATAAAGACTAGCAAGCATTGACTCCTTGCTCACTTTATTATAAATAGTTGTCATTATTTGGATATCTAACTCAGTATTATGTAAAACTTCTTCCAAAGCGGAGTAAGACTCTGGAGTAAATACTTCGTCTAAATCCAAAAACATTACCATGTCTGTATCATCTGGAACTAAGTCCAGAGTATGGTTTCTAGCTTCGCTAAAGTCTTTTTTCCAAGGATATTTAACCAGCTTTAATTTATCTTCTGGTATATGTTTTCTAAATAGTTCCTCTGAATTGTCGTCATACTGGGTCAGATTAATAATAACTAAATCTGGATTTGCCTTCATTACAGATTCAGCCCACTGTTTAACCCATTTTTCCTCATTACCCGAAATAGCCGTCATTACAAATTTACGCCGTTTACCTTTTAATTTCATTCTGTGTCCTCATTAACTAACTCTATATGCCCCGCATCTAAAAAAGTTTGGTCATTAAAATCACCATCTCTATCCCAATCCAACCCAAATCTCAAAGTAATATTCATACTATCGGCGATAGCTTGAATTAACCCGGCCAAATAATAATAGCTATTTAAGTCCTGCCAATCCAACTTACCATTTCTATAAACCGCTATGTCAACGGCTAATGATGGGTCAGAATTATGCTTACTATTTGGCCATCGTAATTTACTGTGCCCACTTCGAAATAAAGAATCTTGCATCTCCTTATCCCTATATCCAGACACAATAGAAAAATCCACTCTTGTACTTATTATCGCCCTTTTCAAAACTTTTTGTAGTAAAAAGTGAACTTTTTCTAATTTTTTTTCAGAATTTTTGCCAAATTTAAACATTACATACTCGAAATATAAGGTACATGGCGAACATAATTAAAAAATGTATGTGAGTTTTGTTTGCTTCCACCAGTTCCATAGGTCCACATAAAAAGAGCAATATGTAATTCCTCTTCGGCATTGGCATTTGAAGAATTAAGGAACACAGTATCTTCAGGTTGAACCACCCAACTTATTGTGCCAGAAGAAGTTATAGTTACATCATTGGCATTCTTTACGTTTTGGTTATATCTACTGTTTATTGTAGCCAAGTGATTTCTGTCACTAGTCAACAAATTAGGATTATAATAAAATTCAGTACACTGCACCGAAGAGATGGAAGCCAATGCAATTTTAGCACCAGTTTCTGAATTTGTTAAAGAAAAAACAAATTTGTAACTATTATCTTCATCCAAATATTGAACAGATGAGGACATATTAACTCCTTAATACACAGAAACAGAACCTATTTCTGATCTATATATAGTTAAATTAGTAACGTAAGAACAAGCCGCCCTTGAGTTTATAACTACCCCAACCATAGTTAAAGTGCCTATAGTCAAACTAGAAGAAGTTGTTTCTCCTCCTTGAAACCTAGGATCAAACGTCCCCGGCTTAGCATCAAACCTGTCATCCCAAGTAAAAGCCATTATGGAACCCTATGATAAACAATAGTTGAGTCTAATACTGTATTTGTATTACTGTGCTTATAAATTATAGACATCAAAACTGTACCAGAACTGTCTGTAATTTGAACACTGTCCTTTGGGGTAGTACCATCAAGTGGGTACATCAGCATAAGTGAACTATCCAACGTACCCCAAAAAACTGATAAGCCCCATAATTGACTACCTTGTGCTTCTATCGCTGTCTTTACAGAATCACCTGTCATTGCGTATACTTGTGGAGAAATACTACTTGTATCTAATCGTAAATTAATAGTTTCTTGAGTAATTAACAAATTAGTCCCAAAATATATATGGTAACTTAATATTGCATAATTGTCAGTAACATCAGTTGTATCTATAGTTGTATCCCATACTGCCGAATCAGGAAGGGATACATAACTGACAGTATCTCCAGACGGCTGATAAGACACATACACATGCAAAGAATCTGGCGTAGTCAGATTGCCATTGTAATAAAAAACACCACCATAACTATATGTGGCATCAGCATTTAGCATAACTGGTAAAAGTGACAAACACAAAAAGATAAATAATGTTTTCATTAGTGTTCTTTCTTTCATTTTTTCTTTCCTTTAATTACCACTTTACCTGAAATATTAACTGGAACAATATTTGGCTCCCCTTCAATATCCAATACTACTGTTGTATCCCCATTATTACATGCCACAATACGGGAAACATCAGTGGAGTCGGTGCCGTAGATCGCCCTAAGTGTAAAGGGGTTGTAATTACTATCAACCGAAGTACCAACGGAATCATATAAATAAGTAGCAGCCTCAGCCACGTAGCCGTTTACGTCGGTTATATTACTCCAAACCACAGAACCGCCGTCATCTATAAGCCGAACAGTAGCTCCAACAATAGGGTCAGCATCGGAATCTTTAACATAGACACCAACGGTCTTTTGCATAGCTATATCGGTGGGGCCGGGGGCAACCCTAAATAAAATATCAGTGTCAGATGCTCCATTGAGATATGTTGCGTCCCGTGATACGTTGTCGACAGCAATTGGGGTCGCGTCACCGTTACCAACGGCAACACTCCACGTAGTGTATCCAGTGTCATACGTAAGGGAGTCATTGCCCGTTGTATCAAGAAAACCTAAAATATTGTTATGCATAAAAAATTCAGTACAGCCAATCCCGTTGCCAGAGTTACCATCTTCCCCCCCATCAGCAAGTCGGACAACAACATCTGAACCATAAAACTCATTGTAAGAACAAGACATCCCCGTTGTATCGGGATTAACATATGAGTATAGAGCGGCTGCCTTGTTATACACATTGGTCCCTAAAGTTCTCATATAAACCTTATTGCTATCAACCCTAATATGGTGTGCCCCACCTAATCCTTGAGACGCCATGTTACAGTCAATGCCAATCACCTCTCGGCCTATATGTGTTGTGCTCTCATTAAAATCTGATGTCCCATATACAGTATTTTTACGAATATCTATATAACTCGACCATCTTTGAGAACCGGAATGAAGCGTCCGCAATCTAATTATTCTACACGAACCATAAACACCCATCCCCCCTTCGCTGTCAGGACCGTTGTGTATGTCAAAATAATTGTTACGTACTACTATTCTTTCATCTGCTGTACCGTTTGAATTTTCTATAAGAACTCCCCGACTCCCTCCCCTATCACTGCCGCTGACAAGTGTACAATTAGTGACGGATGTTGGGTTGGTACAACCAGTTAATAGAATAAGATATTGGTTCCCGTCGGAGCCGGTTGGTCCAGTATTTATATGATCGGTGCTAATATCACAGCTATCAATAATGGTGCGGCCACTTATGGTTATTATTCCCTGTGCTGGTCCATCGACAATAGAAACACCATGAATCCAATATGCGTAATCACCTCCGCTACCGGGTGTTCCCAACCATGCAACAGCCCCGGTATAATTATGTCTATCGGAAAAACTTCTAGAATCACTTCGCCATGTTCCACCATCAAAATTTATTGAATAGTGAGGACCATAACCAAGAACGCAGTGTCCGTTGTATCCGTCGGTGATAAGGTCTACGTCGTTGAAGGTTAGCCCATAACAAGTTCCGTGCATATAAATAGTGTGATTACTCTCACCGTCTGTCGAAGCCGGTCCAACGGCACGCATAATCGTACCACCATTAACAGTACAGTTATAGGCGTTTTGAAAACGCAACCCATATTCGTTATTGCCACCATTAGCCCCGTACTCAAGTGTGTCTGTGCCAAAATCAAAATAAACATTATTCACACTCTCCACGTTTATGGCTGTGCCATTGGATGTGATGTGATTGCCATCAATCTGAATACTATCGTTAGAACTGGCACTGTATGGTAAATCGCCAGAAGTAAGTGTCACTAAATTCCTTGCCACAACTGGACTCACACACAACAACAAAACAAAAACTAAAACAAAAACTAACCTATTCATTTATTCTACTCCATTAAAATTGTACGCCATATTAAAATTCTATGTCCCCTGACACATCAACATTTTTGAATTTTGGGGCAGACCCATCATATACAATTAAATAATAAGGTTGCTTAGAGGGTTCTTGCGATTTAGAGCTATAAAACTGCCTCTTCCAATGTTCCCCTTGGTTACCTGTGCTCTGTGCTGTAAGTACCCACCCATTACAAAAATCTGGATTATCTCTATAATATGTCATTGTATGAGGGGACAATGTAAGTTCAAATTCTGCGTCAGAAGAAGAATCCACCACTACTGAGCCTTCTGGTAATATATACGAAGACGTTGGGTAAAAAGCAGCGGTGTCAGACCAAGGAGTTCCACCCAATACGGGAAAAGTGTCTGTGATATCAGTCGTGTCTCTATAATGCCAACTAGGAGAAAAATTATATCCTGAAGCAAGTGTGCCAATCGTGTCATAATAATCCCAATTCTCTTTTACTCGATGGGCCTCCACAGTTACACTATCAAGCCTTGGGTACAAAGTTGTTAACTGATTTGTAGAACTATACAAAAATAATTTGACTTGACGAATAACACCACTAGGTATTGAATCTGGATTAATATTTATTAAAGATGTCATTCTATTAGCACCTATACCATCTTCATAAACGTTTAATACAGACCCCAAACCGAATGTATAATTAGCATCGGCTCTGGCCATTAAAGACACGTCGTTACTAACCGAAACTATTGCAGAATCATAACCAAGTGAAAATTCTGTAAAAATTATCAAAAAAAACAATAAACACACAAAAAAGCTTTTGTTCATTTTATTGTGTTTCTCCCATAAAAATATACCAACCCGGAAACCAATACCTTGTATGACATCGTACTCTACCAGCCTGTTGTGCTGTAATTGCCAATCCAAGCGTAGAGTGTGGTACAGATCGCATAATCAAAGAATCAGACTTTGTACTATCATATGCATCACTCCCACACACAAATCCCGGTGTTACTTTTGGGCTAGGATCAGTATCTGAGCATTTATCCCCAATCTCATTTCTAACAGAATCACTTTGTCCATACTCAACAGGGTACTCCCAACATGGGCCACATAAAAAATCATCATCTATAGGTGGGCCAAGCACTTCACTAAAAGTACCAATGTTTGTATGCATAAGCCCAAACGTATGCAAAAGCTCATGTGAAATTCTTTGTGGGGTTGCACCGTTCCACGCTCCATAAGTGCCATCGTAAGGATTAGAAGCCGCGTCCCACGGGTACGTACCAAACGTGTAAACCCCAACATTTATATCCACAGAATAGTGAGCTGCCGCAGAATCTAAATGTACACTATACAGCCCCTTAAACGCTTCAGCATCAATAGAATTTATTACGTGGTTTGTAAAATAAGAAGAATAAATATGTAAAATATCATACTTTATATAAATTTTTGCTCTTCCTAAGAGTCGACTACCATTTAGAGAGTCCACTGCTGCTGCAATAATTGAATCTGACACTTTTGGCACACTATCGGGAGTGCATGCAACATAAAAAATAACCCGCATTGTATCAGAAACAGTTTCACCATCTGGTATATAGGTGTCTCTTATTGAGGTTGTGTCACACATACATATGTATGTTTTACAACTATCAGTGCTTGGTATTACCCTAACGATAACTAAATATGGGGCTTTTGCAGAATCACCATCAAAGGAATAAAAAGTAGTATAAGCATCCTCATATAAAGGCCTATCAAAAATTCGAACTGTTATTGCCTGACTAGAATCAAAATCTGCTCTATCCACAATAGTCTGAAACAAAGGAGCTAAAGACGTTACAGCAGTATAATTGTTGTAACGAGGGTCAAATTCCCAACCATAAAGCCCCTCCGGCCTTGTAACAGTCCAATTTACACTATCAGTTGTCCAATGCCTACTAACATAATCAGCCGAATCACTAAAAGTTGTTGAATTGCCTGTGTCTTCTAACTTAATTATTAAACTTGGCTCTCCAATGGTTGTGTCTGACGCCAAATCAAACAAGTATAAATCAACACTAACAAGATACTCACCTTGTTTCATAGGTAAATTGTCAAAACGTAACAAAGCGTTAAAAAAATACCCGCTAGAAGCTTGACCGGCTCGTAAGTAATTGCTATCCGTTACCAAACTAGTAAAAAATTGGGCGTCATCTGTGGAAGTATAAATTGTATCATAAACCGTGTCAACTTCTGCAAATAGCAACGAAGGAAACAACAGCATAAAAAACAAAATAAAAAAAAGTTTCATATTAGCCCGCATTAATTCGAATTATTGTAGAACGTCCAGTTACTGGGTTAGTTAAGTACAAAACTAACGATGGTGCCGTTGACGCACTACCATCATAAGTTTTGTAAACAACATATTCGCCGTTGGTAGTAGTAGTCCCATTAGCAGCAAACAAAAAAGCAAGAGCATTGCTCATAACCCAATCAGGCCTATCAAATACTTCTTGTACAACAGTTTTAATATCAGGACTTTTATTTGACCCAGTCGGTGACCAATTGAAGTCGGTAGTCCAATTAACATATGCAGACGTTTTATGATTAGTAAGCAAACTATCATAAAATACCGCTGTAGTAAATGGATCAGCATCGCCTACATTAACAGCATAAATTCTGGCATATATACTCCCAAATCCCGACCCTAAACCACCACCGGTAACATATATAAAAGCCGAATCAACCGTGGCATTTGTGTCAACATTAATACTTGTAAACCTTATACAGGACTTATACCAATCACCCATCCCAGTTTCTCCAAGCCTGCCAGTCGTACCAGTCGTACTCCACACTGTTGTAAAACCAGCATCATTATAGCTATAAGAAACTGTATCTGTTGTTGCACTTACTATTGCCTCTGTATGCCCGTAAACAACCAAAGAAAACCCCGGATTACCATCCTCACTTGTTGCAAAAACCACCTGAATATTACCATCACCTTCGCAAAGTGGGCGAATAATCCAGCCGTTATTGCTGTTCAGTAAGCTTTGTGGGTCCACCCATAAATGCACAGTGTCAAGAGATGAATAGTCTTCAAACACAATAGGGCCTGTCGTATCTAAGGCCGTCTGATACGCATCCGAAATATCTTTAGCACCAGCAGTTGTCCATTCCTCCCCGCTGTTACAAGTGTCCCACGAAACCTCTGCCTCAACCGGGATTTTTCTGACAGGGGACACAAGTAACCAGAGAGAATCGTCATCCCCGGTAGTGTCAATCAGTGGCTCGCCTGCACCAATAGCAGCAATCAAAAGGATAGAATCAACAACTCCCGGATATGTGGCAAGACTATCATCTAAATTTACGAAATGAACCCAACCGCAACGTTCCCCACTATTGGTCCCTACCCACATCGTTGTAGAAGTATCACCACGAAGTAACGTAGATGACGTGCTCCATAAATCAGCATCGTCAACGTCGGCGGTATCATCCCCTGAAATAGTAAAAGACCAATCCGCACCGTCAATAGTTGGTACAAGCAAACACAATAACAATAAATATAATATATACCGCATTAATCACCCTCTTTGACAAAGAATACTAAAGAAAGGTATATTTCGTCAACTTCGGTAGATGGCACTATTGCTCTAATTTGGTTACCCGTAGCAAAGTCACCATCATTAAACGAAATAGAACTCGTATAAGAAGAATCAGATGTTGTTGTTAGTGTATCTATATATCCCGCTCTTGCTCTGTGTTGCTTTCCTGTCCATTCTTCAAGCTGAATTGAATAAGCGGTTCCAGTATCATTAACAATTAATTCTGCCTGCAACAAACCAATACCATACGGATATAATAAAGAATTAACCTGAAAAATAGTAATGGTATCCTCTAGTAAATCAGGAGAAGCAATTGCAGCTTGAATAGGGTTGTACAACGGTATTAAAACAGAAACTGTTTGTGTACTGTCATAAACCTCAAGAGCAGAAGCATTTTGGTCAACTGCAAGTTCGCCGGATGCATCAGTAGTAGGGTTGTCACTATTAGGAATTTCTAATGAACCACTATATAAAATACTCCCAGTAAAGATTCCAGATAGCCCCATATTTAATTCGGTTGTATCAACAGCATCCTGTTTTATATATAAAGAATTGCTCAAAACCTCTAAGTCCCCAGCAGAAAAACTTTGTATATCGTCAGAACCATCAAGTATCTTACCACCAGTCATATCAAACACAGCCGCAGCAACTGTATCCGAACTTAAATATGGTATATTTGTCCAAATTCCGTCTCCCTCAAAACTAAACTTAGCCCCAGTAGGAGCACTAAATCTAGTAACAGAGTCACCATCATTTATTATTCGCAAAAATGCAGAATCAGTAGTACCCGTAGCTTGCAAAGTATTAGCATTAGTAACAGTGTCCCAAAACACAGCAATTGCATTTATCTGATTTTGTATTGATGAAGTAACACCATCAACATACCCAAGTTCGGTAACTGTCAAGGTTCCGGGAATGCCACTAAGCACATTAAGTTCCGTAGTTGTAACAGTGGCACCATCCAAAATCTCCAACTCTGTTTCACTTATACCAGCCGAACCTATCGTAATTGCGGTAGTAAACGTCGGGTTATCTATAGGAGCATAAGTGGTTGTTATCGTGTTACCACTCGCATCAGCAATTGCTTTATGGGAATATTCAATAGTGTCCAAAGTTGTAGTGTCAATATAACCATTTACTAATAAATTCACATAGGCATCAGTTTGAGTTTGGTTAAACAAAGTGGAATCAATTGAACTAATCGAAATATTTAACTGATTAGCAGTGGCCGTATCTAAAGAAATGCCAGTACCCGCTGTAATGGTTTTGAATTCAAGATCATAAGTTGTTTTTTGTTCATATAATTTATAACCAGCTCCTTGGTTAGAGGCTGTGTTAATTTCACCCGCTCCTCCTGCGACGGCTGTAAAACTTTCACTGGCATAGTCGTAAGAAACAAGATAATCATCTTCTCCCGAACCCGGTGTGGAAGTCCACTTAATATCATTAGCATCAATTGTGTGATCGGCAATCTCGCCACCTGAACCACCATCTACAGCACCATCAGCAATCTGAGTATCGGCAATCTCTCCACTAACAAATGAAAAATCTATTGTTGCCCACACCAAACTATCAGTACCGGCCCCGGAATCCGACATCAAAAATTGGTTTTGAGTACCATCTACCGTAGGAAGATACACATCAACAAGACTACCAGCAACATCGAGAACTCCCAAGGTAAAGCCACCCGAAGTAATTCCTTCAAGTGTAATACTACCAGACACATCACCCGTAGATAAATAGACATCAGCAAAAACAGTGTCCGCAGTAATATGCTGAGCACCATCAACAGAGTTTCCCTGCATAGTTATTGAACTGGCAAAACCTATAACAGTATTCGGGGCAGTGGCTGTAAATGTTGAAGTATCGTTATCATCACCTTCGGTAAAATATGTAAGACCAGAACCAGAAGGGGTTTCGAAGGTGGGAGCAGATGTAGTACCATTGGAAGTTAAAACCTGCCCATTAGTACCAAGTGCTAATTCTATAATTGCTCCTGAACCATTGGAGTAATAAACCTTCCAGTTTCCAGAACCTAACTCCGTGATTTCATCCTGACCATCAAGTTGAGTCTGAATAGCCGACGTAACGCCAGATAAATAGCTAACTTCAGTCGGAGTAATTGCCGTTGCTCCCACAATCATGTGGCTAGTAAACTGAATAGAATCAGTTTCAACCTTATTTAAACCTGTTATATTAAAATCACCAGCAGCCCAGCTACCTGTTAATGCTTGAGTTCCACCAGCATCAATAAAAGTACCATCTAAATTATCAATATCACCATCATCATCTGTGTCCATTTGATGTAAATAATCATAAATAGCATTTTGAGAAGCACCATTTGTAATATCATCGTTCCAGCCAGAACCATATACATCGTTTTCAATTGAGGCCGCACCAGCACCATCATCGGTCCCCCAACCAACAGTCGTGTCGCCAGTTTGCATCTCCAAAACCTGACCAGCCGAACCAGCATTTACTAAATTCCAAGCTCCACCATAGAAACACAGAATGTCACCAGCTGTCTGACCAGTTATAGCCAACCCGTCAACACTGGCAACACTATCCAAAGCAGCCAATTCAGCTTCAGTTATGGTTGTCGAACCAATTCCAATTGAAGTAGTAAACGTAGGAGTAGCAACTGGGGCATAAGTAGTTGTTATTGTATTGCCACTAGCATCTTGAACAGCCTTCAAAGAAATACCAGCAGAGTCAGCCAATAAAACCGTAATTGAATCACCAACAATATCCGAAGTAGTATCAAAGTAATCTCGATGGAAATAAGCAAATAGCGTAGCAAGATCGGCAATTCCACCACCAGCAGCATCCCACTCTGGAGCAGTTTCTCCACTATTGACAGTTAACACTTGGCCAACAGTACCAATGGCTAAACGTACCCAATTAGAACCATTAAAATGTAAAATATCACCAGCGGTTTCGCCAGAAATTGTTAAATCTTCAACACTAGCCACGCCAGAGGAAATCGAGACATCTCCCCAATCCTCATCAGCTAACTCTGATGCAGAAATGCTGGAGCCAAGAGCAGCACCAGATAAGTCTACCCAAATTAAAGTATCTTTGGTGGCATTTAGGGCTAACCCCCAATTTTCAGAAACTCCTCGACCTGCCGAGTCCTGAATTGGTATGGCTCGTAAATATGTAGCATCTGCTTGACTAATTGTCAACGAAACATTTACTGTAGCCAAAGATGGTACAGCTAAAAACAACGACAATAAAGCCAAAAACATTGCTGACAAAACAATTAGTTTGTGCATTTAAAATTTACCTATCATATATTGAATCAAAGAACTAAAAACTACAGTAAGAATGGTTGCCAAAATAGTGGCATAAATTGCTACTTTAGTAGTCAACACCACAATTCTAGTGTCCAGCTTACCAATTTTTTCTATAAAAGAACTATCTTGCTGCACTTGTGCTTTAGATAATTCTGCATATCCACTACTTATTTTTTTTATATCATCATTAATTGTTTTTAAAGCCTGTAATACTTTTCCCTTAAACTGCAACAGTTCAGCAGGCGGAATTAATGCAACTTGAATTTCTATAGCCTGTACCTTTGATCTCAATTCATTGATGTCTTCTTGAAACTTAAGTAAAACTTGAGAATCAACCATTAGTCACTCCCTTTTGGTAATGATTTAATGGGTGGATGAGCTATAATTACTAATGCTGAACCAGCACTTAAGACAACACCGTGCTCTTCCCCCGCTTCGATAATTTTTATTTCCCCCTGATTCAAAACTGAACCATCTGAAAAATTAGATTGCCCTTTTAATTGATAAAATACTTCACGCGATTCTGAATGAGTATGAACAGGCATTCCATTCGGTTTATTACTATACTCATTGTAAACTGATTCAAATATTTGGCAATAAGAGGATGTTAAAAGATTTGGTAAAAGCCTAGTTATAATATGTCCAGTGGACATCTGGTATTGGCCAGACTCTCGAACAAAACTGATATTTTCTAACTCCTGTATTGCTTGCTCTCTTTTAGTATGATCTAATTCCATTACATAAACTCCAATGTGCACTTGCAATTAGGATGACTTGGAAACATGCCAACCAAAATATCCAAATCAAAAGATTTTCCATTGTTTTCAACACATGTTATATTTTGCGGGTTATCACAAGACCAAATAGCTTTGGTTTTGCCTTCTAGTTTAGCCAATGCCATCAAACCAACCCACTTGGCCTTTCTAAAACTTTCCTGTGCATACATCAAAATACGCTCATCGCTTTTTTTAGCCAACAAATTGAAATCTTCTTGACTTGTTTCTAAAGCCGTTGCTGCCTGTTGATAAAAACGAGTAATATAATTTTCATTCCACTGCAATAACTTTTCCAAATACCCCGTTACATTACCACCAGAATATTTCAAAAATGTATTGTTTAATTGTGAATCAACCAAAAGTTTAAATTGGTTAAAGCCTGCTATAAGAGTCATAGTGGCCATGTTTTTTTGGTTAATGGCCAAGTGATAGTTAACGTTTTTTATAACAGAATCAAATGTTCGTTTGTACATCCCATAAAAAACAGTAACATTATCCAACGGGTTAGAAGCAGCAGACTTATCTTTATCTTCCCTTGGTTCGTCATCAGTACTCCCCGGCGGACGACCATCGCCGCCATCTGGTGTTTTTCCAGTAAACCCCGGAACATTAGGATTAACAAACAAATCAGAAACACCACTTGACTGCTCTCGTTCTTTGAGTGTTTTCTCGGTGTTAAAATCATACCCCATGGTGCGAACAAATGTTTCCACAGATAAACCACCAAGCTCAAAAACTTTTAATGCAAAGTCTCTTACGGCTTTTTCATCCTTCAACATTTGGGTATCAAATTTGTAATAAAGCTGCTCATAATCCATTTTATTGGCCAATGCTATTTCTTTACCGATTTGTGTAAAGGTCTGCTCTAATTCATTGCGAATAGCATCAAGTCCAACTTCAGTACTCACAAAAGCAGCCCAGTCTCTGGCAGATTGTCCAGTAGAACCTCCATCAATCAAAAGAGGAGATACGTGCAGGGCTCTTAAGATATCAATATCAGCTTGTTTATACTTTTGGTCAAACTCCAAAATTTTACCGTCTGGACCAATATCCATAATATCCAAATCTGGACCCGGCCAAACGATAGCATTAGTTCTTTTTGAACTAGTTAAAATTTCAATTAGTGCTTGAGTACGAGCATTAGAAGGAATGTGATAAGCCGGATTTTTATCTTTATCTTCAAGACCTAACTTAAAAACAGTAAAACGATTAATAAGACCATCAATAGTTGCATCGTCTACGGCTTGTAATCTTCGTTTAGCTGCAACAGCACTAAATGCCTTTAAGAATAAAGGCTCTCCCCATGCCTTCCAATCTTTCCCATTACGCTTTAAATGATAAGTTACGTTTGCATCCAAAATAATTGACTCACCACTATTGATAAATTTTAACCACTCTTTAGGCAAACTATCCCTTAAAAACTTATCGGCATCCGTAGTAGGTTCTTTAATACGCTTTAAAGTGTCGTTGCTGAATTTTAACTCAATTCGCTCAACACCAAGACTAGCTAAATCAGGATCAATTGTCAAAGAAGCGGTGTCTAATGTTTTTATGGACACAGGTATGAAATAAGACTCTGTGTCATTAGGGTCCATCTTCACACCATTTTTCCAAAACAAAGTAAAGACAGCATCACCATCCGTAATATAATCATCAAAAATTTTACGTGACAATGATCTTATTCCGGGAACAGGAAAAACCACTCCTTTTTGTTTGGACAAAGCAATTGGACCATTTACAAAATTAGCCCACTTGTTTAACATAAGTTTTAATTCTTCGCTGTCAGAATAATAGGCACCTTTGGTCACACCAAAATCTGCCAACAGGTCTGCTACTGAAGCACATATGCCCTCAATAGAACGCAACTGTCTGGACAAATTAACAACTGTTGTTCTGTTGTTTAGGTCAGGATTTTGATAATCATTAACTGTTGTCAAAACAGACGTAGCAGTACGCGAATTAACAACTGTATGAATAGCTACAGCATTAGCTATATTTTTATCTACATCAGCAACAACGTTTTTTACTGGCTTGGATGAACGAATAATAGTTTTATGTTTTTTTCCAGTCTTATATCTGGTTCGATTCCCGTATAAAGCCACAATAAATCCTTACATGTTAAAAGCAGCTGGTAATGGTAGGTCATCAACGGAAAAGTCACTTTGACTTAATTGAACCTCTACCAAATCTCTCATCTTACCACAAGCGTACAACAACGCACTATATAAATCTTTTTTACCCGGCACACGTCGTCCGGTATTTGGGTCTATACTCTCTATGTCAAATTTAATCCCTTTGCCAGACGGTATTGCTTTAATTCTGGCAACTTGATTAGTAAGTGTTTCCACATGGCCAGCAATCTCTAAAATTCTTGGATTGTCTGGCCGGTCTCGCAAAGGCTTAGGGAAAAGAAGAACCTGATTTGTTATAATGCCCTTCAGATAGCCATTAAACAACATGTTCTGTTCTTGAGTGGTGCTATACAAAGTAAGGATTGGCATGCCTTTTCCTTCTGGTCTTCGTTCCGGATCGAAGATCGGTTTAGCATCAAAATGAATAGACTGTTTAATAAACTCCGGGTCCGCTAACAAATCGGATAGTTCAAGCCCACCGCCACGGGCATCCATAGCGATTGATATGATGTTGTATCGACTCATCAATTCATAAATAAGCTTGATTCTATCCTGCTGGCTCATCTTGTTCTCTTCGTAGGCAAATATAACTTGGGCATGGGAGGTTAATGTACAGCCTCTCCCCACTCCTAAGATCGGACAAGGTTTACCCATATTTGCTGTCTTACATTTTTCTACGTCTTTGTCCACATAGTTGTAAGGGCCAGCTTTTATCACAACAAATGCTGTGTTGTCACCACTTGGAGCGGTATCAATTCCAAGTATACATTGCCCCGAACAAGAATCTAAAGCCTCTGGATATTGTTCAGTAGCTGTTTTTAAAACTACATTCTGTCCTGCTTCAATTGATTCAAATGGAAAATAACCACCTTGTAAGTTAAGGGGTATATTTTTATTTTCAGCATTCCATAAATTAATATCAGTCGTTGGAGAATTTCTTTTCTTCAACATTCGGTCATAATCTAAACCCCACGTAGGAACTCTTTCTCCATTTCTCGTATAGTATGCGTCATCAATGTTGAACTCAAAAACTGATATGTCTTCTTTAGTTAGCTTTTTCAAACCAACTTCAACTTGTTCTTCGGTCTCAAGTACTGATTTGTAATATTCGTACTGTAAATAAAAATCTCTGAACGAATAATCAGCAGTTGAAACGGCCAACGTCATATTTTTAATCTGTTGTTTATCAGCAGGTTTAGTGGGATCATACAAAACATTGGACATAGGATCAAGAACAGATTGATAAAGTTTGGTTGGAATCAAAAATGCCTCATCCTGACCAATTATGTGTGCACGTAAACCACGAATATTAGAACCATCAGTACTAGCCCCCAAAGGAATACCATAAATTATTGAACCATTAGAAAATTGAATTGACCAATAAGCCGGGTCTTTAAAAATTATTCTGGTACGATCCCTTAACGATTTTTTTATATACTTTACTCTTTTTTGCCCAGATAAATAGCCTTCAATAATTCTTTCACATTCCATCAAAATAAATTTACTGCCACGATAACCCTGACCAGCTACAGCAATCATTTTCAAATTTGGGTATAGCACAGCCATCAAAAGATAAAATATAGCCATTAAAACCGATTTACCCATACCACGACTTGAAAATAATAGGTTAACAGGTTTGCCCCTTCCCCAATCACGCAAAATAAGGGAATGGTGTGGGCTTAATTCTAGTCCCAATAAATCACGACAAGCAACATCTAAATGCTTTCGATACCAATAAATTGGGAACAGTCGATCAGTTAGTTCCCGTGCTGTAAACTGTGGTTTTGCCAAAATTAACTAGCCTCATACTTTGCTTCACGCTTCTTAATAAACTCCCTAGCAGCATCTACTGTGACACCGGCGTAAGCACTGTTTTCAAAAAGTTCCCTGCTAATCTCTTGCCTATCATACTTTTCCAATAAAATCCTTAGTTCCTTATACCGCATTCTGTCCATTATTTCTGGAAATTCATCAATGGTTCTCTGGAACTTGGAGGACAAAGAGGCAACACTTTGCTGATCGTCGATTGATTTTTGCTTTGCCTTTTCTCCCTCGTCAATTCCCAAAAAACTACCTAATTTAATTTGTGTATCAGTTAAGTTCTTGATTGCCATAGTGTTATCTGCCGCAGCCTCAGACATTAACTCATTTATTTTGACAATCAACTTGCAATAATTATCAATATTTTCTTCTAAATCTATCCTATCCAGAGTAGGATATTCCGTCAAAAGGTTATGTTTGATTCTGTCTATTTTCTTTTCGGTTTCTTTACTTTCTTCAGGAGAAAGTATTTGTGTCGATGTTTTTGTTGTTTTCTTCGGCCTGCCAAAAGTTGAACGACTGGCCTTTTTGTAACGGTATCTGGCTGTTTGTGATGGGGTATAGTAATTCTCGGTAACAACGGATAAAATTTCGTCAAAATACACCAAATTTGGATTGGTAATCTTTTTGCCATCTAAGTCATTCCCCGATATAAGGTTAGCAAATCCGGCTGCTGCTAAAGACTTAGCCTCCACTTCTGGTTTATTTTTGTAAAACCGGTAAAAGTCTTCTAAGACCCTCAAAAAACCATTAGCATCGTTGTCCTTGATACGAAATAAAACCTTCTTTTCCATTTACATCTCCCTTCGTCCTAAGTATATATCGGCCCTTTGGAGGAATTTTGTACTAAAAAAATCAACTTTTTTAAATTTTTTTTAAAAAAAGCAAAAAAATTATTTTTTTCGGGAACTTTTTAATTTTTAAATTGTTGTTATGTCAAAAAACAAAAAATTATTACTTAATACCCCTTATCTTAATACTAATAATATTATAATACTGTTAGTATTAAATACTAGATAATATAATTATATATATATATATATATATTAATATATTATTATATATATAATATTATTATAATTACTGTATTCTAGATTTAAATATATTATATTACTAACTGTATTCAAGAATTAATAATTATCGCGAAATTTAAAATTTTTTCAAAAAAAGTCGATCTTTCGGGAACAATACCCTACCTTTTGGAGTTAAAGAAAATATGATTAAGTTACCACTAGCAGTTGATGAGAATATATTCTCAATTCAAAAAATGCTCAAAGACCAGCAAGATGAGATCGAAGTAAACTTCAAAGAGTTTCTAGCCGCCGCCGAGCCCTTGTTAAAAACTGTGGCCGAGAAGATTAAGATACCAATTGACAACGACTTAGGGCTCTTGCCTGAGCTTATGTCTGAGTATTCAACTATTTCCTATACGGTGGGACAGTATTTATCTGACGCTAAAACCCACCTGCAAATATTTCAAGCTTTGCATCACACAAAAAAGAGTCAAGGCTTGTCTGAGGCTGATCGAAAACTATACACTCAAACTATGACGATTCGCCAAACTCAAATTGTATCCTATTTGGCAAATGCTGCTGAAAAGTTAGACAAAAGAGTAACAATAATCCAGAGTATTATGAAGGCTGAAACTGCTAAACTTATGCGAGGTGGATCAAGTGATTCGGATATTAGCTATACATAACACAGATCTTTCAAGTCGGGAAGTTTTGGCAAAAATGCGAAAACGATATATTACCTTGTCAAAATATCCAGACCTTTTTAAGATTCGGGTAGTTAAATATGGGACAAAAATTGAGGATATTCCAGTCCCAACTAAAAAATATGATCAGCTTTACTACCACAAGGCAACGGTTGATCCAAAAACCTTGATTGATTACTTAATGCGTTCTGGTGCAACTGAATTAATTGACTTTAGCTTAGAGGAAAAAAATGGCAAAGAAGAGAGCGACAAGCAAACAAAGAAAAACAAGATACACATCGTATCGAGCCGAGGGAAGAAGACTAAAGCACAAAGCAAATAAACTGGCTCATAGGATTAAACACTACGCAGTTCAGCCCCCTAGGATTTTGAAGGGAATTGTGAAAACAAATAAAGAATTAGCTAATGCTATCTCTTTGAAACTAAACAAGTTAAACCAAAGTTGAGGTAAACATGACATTTGATGAGTATGAAAAGAAAGCACAAGAAACAGTTGAATATCCGATTATCTTAGTTGATGCTGGCGACAAAGACACCGAAGCCAATTATTTATACCCAGTTCTTGGGTTGGTTGGTGAAGCTGGAGAAGTTGCTGAAAAAATAAAAAAAATAATCAGGAACAAAAAGGGCAACTATACGTTACAGGACATAGAAGAGATTAAAAAGGAACTTGGTGATGTTCTTTGGTATATCCAAGCTGTTGCAAAAGAATTTAAAATATCATTAGACAACATCGCTGTTAGTAACATTGCCAAATTGCAAGATCGACAAAAACGTGGAGTTATTAAAAGTGAAGGAGATAATAGGTAATGAGATTAATTGGACTCCATGGTAAAGCACGATCCGGTAAAGATGAATTCTTTAAAGTTTTAAAAGAAACTTATGGGTTCAAACATTTATCATTCGCAGATAAAGTAAAGCATTTTGGAATGAAGTATTTTGAATTAGGCCATGAGGAATGCTATGAAACGAAAACAAAAACATCGAGAATGATTCTTCAAGGTATTGGTAGTAGCGTTCGTAATTGTATAACAACTGTTGCAAACCTGACAGATGATGAGAGAAAATTAATTGGAGATTCCGGGTTTCCTGTTTGGGTTGAAAAGATAGCAGTGTCTGAGTTTGGTATTGAGGAAGTTAATCTAAAACGAAAACTAAAATATAACAAACAAGTTTTTAATGGTATCTTCAATATGTTCTCTGAAAAGACTCAAGAATTTGTTGAAGTATCAGGTGGAATAGATCAAAACATTTGGATTAATTATGCTGCTAAACAAATTACGGATGACTCTATTTATATTATAACAGACGTAAGATTCAAAAATGAAAAAGAGTTTATTGAAAGCAACAATGGCAAAGCTGTAAAAATTGTTCGTATTGACAAGCCAACCATTGAGGCAGGAGAAGGCCATGTTTCCGAAGTTGATTTAGATGTAACGGACGATTGGTTTTTTACAGTGGTGAATGAACATAAGTCAGATTGGAAAGAATTGTTATTGCTTTCCGGCTCAAATTTAATTAGGAAACTAAAGAGTGTTAACTTTTTTACAGATGATGACTTAAAATCTTTTAATATCAAAGTATGAGCGTTTACACAGAGGTAAGAAAATTAGATAAACATCAGTGTAGAGTGTTTGGTTGTGGTTCCAGATTGAACGTTGAAGTACACCACATTGTGCCAAAAGGACAGGGAGGGCCGGATGAACCATGGAACCTAATTTGTTTGTGCCAACGACACCATCATTTGGTTTCAATGAATAAGATTTCTAATATAGACATACTAAGTCCGTTATTAAAAAAGACAGACTTTAGATGGAATGAAGCATTAGAGTGGCATTTGAATCGCGAACTTTTAAAAAATCTAGGTAAATAATGGGAAAACAAATAAAATTATCTTTTGCAGTAAAAGAACAAGTTGACAAGCTGACCGGAGATTTGTTAAAACAATATCTGTCGATTTCTCCTGAGAAAAGACATGAATTAGAATCTCAAGGTATTAATTTGGCTAACATGCTTAGTCAGAATTTATATTCTTTGTACCAAAATACTAAAGTTAGTTCGCTGTTAATAATTATGGAAGAAGGCATTGGTAACATGGTTATGCTTACTCCTGCCATCCGTAGTTTGAAACATGAACATCCGTTGCTTAAGATCACAGTTTGGTGTAAAGAACCGGCGGCGAGCGTAATCCGTGGTTGGGAATGCGTTGACAATGTAATAACTGATTTTGATTACAAACATTATGATTTAGTCTATGCCACTATTTGGAGTGCTAACACTTTAAACCAATATGGTCAATTGTTAACTCAATATTCAAAAGCTATTATTACAGCTGAGTTTAAAATGTTTCATGAGTCTTTACAGCATATGGGTATTAATGATTTTCTTGATTGCAGTGGAGATTTACCACCTACTCATTGTGAAACAGCTAAGGATGAAGAATTAGATAAGCTCCAGCTTCTAATGGAGAAACTTGACTTGTACAAAAGACCAATTCAAGAGATGGGCAATGTTGATAAAGCTAAATATGCTCCTTACATTGTGTTTGGTGATACTGCTTTGCGTCTTGGTAATGGAACGTGGGATGTTAAGCGTTGGCCACACTACGTTGAGTTGGCAGAGTTGATTAACAAGAAATTCTCCCATTACAAAATAGTGATGATTGGAGATGAAGAAGATTATAAAGAAGCTAAAGAAAAGGAATGGCCACCTAATGTTGAGCTTGGTTTAATGGGTAAACTTTCTATTCCTCAATTAGCTACTGTTTTACAAAATTGCAAAATGTATATTGGCAATGATACTGGCCCCACGCATATCGCGTCTTCAGTAGGAGCTAAAACTTATGCTATTTTTGCTCCGACGATGGTTGCAAAGAATTTACCATTAGGTAAAGATGTCACCATTTTAAACAAAAGAATGCCATGTTCTCCTTGCCAATATACAGAAAAATTTAATAACTGCGAATGTATGGCCTATCATACAGCACAGGAAGTTTACAACGAAATTTTCTTTGCTGACAAAAACCCTAAAAAGAAAAGAATTCTTTTAGTGGGTTCTTTTGATAGTAGTGGCCCATTAGGAGCATTTAGAAATGAACACTTTATAAAAAGAACATTAGAAAAGGATTTTGGATACAAAGTCTTAACTCATGACTATCGTGTTACTTTGAAGAAGTGCAACAACAACCCAATTGAAGCTACTTATAAATTGGTTAATGACACCCTACACAATGAACCGGAGATGGTTTTGATATGTGGTGGACAAAATATTCATCCTCAAGTTTTAAATAGTATTAACCAACTTATGCCTAAGATTAAATTGGCTTGTTGGTATGTTGATAACCGAAGACAAGTAGAACAGTGGTTTGCTGAATTAAGCAGGGTTTGTCATAAATCATTTTGGCATACCGGGGCACCAGAGCTTTTATCTAGAGTTTTTGCACAAACCCAACGACCTTGTGAATTTGGTATTATTGCTCCTGATCCAAACACATATAAACCAATTCCTGAAATTGAAAAGGATATTGACGTAGTTTTTGTTGGCACACCACACAGTGAACCAAGACTAAAATTACTTGAGTATTTGGTTGATAATGGGGTAAAAATAAAAATATTTGGTAATGGTGCTTGGCCTGACAAACTTAAACCATATGCAAAAGATGGTGTATTTAATGCTGACCATGTTAAAGTTTTAAATAGGGCAAAAATTATTTTGAATACCAACATTGTTAATGATGTTCCATTGTACTTTTCTGATCGTTATTTGCAAGCCATGGCTGTTGGCGGAGTAGGGCTAAACCAATATGTTCCCAATTTAGAAGATATGTTTACTGATGGAAAACATATGGTGTTTTTTGCTACTGAACAACAATGTTTAGAACAGATTAATGAATTGTTGAAAAATGATAAAAAGAGAAAATATATATCAGAACAAGGTTTAAAACTGTATTTAGAAAAATATACGTTGTCTCATGCATTAAAAAGGATTTTAGATGATTAATTTATTTTGTTTTGTTATCTTTGTTTGTTTTTTAGGTCTGCTATTATATCGTGCAATTAAAGGACAAATATGGATAAGTAAAAGAAGTATTCCCGGTAACATTGTTACTAAGGAAGATTATTTATTGTATTTACGCTTTCAAAAAATGTATGAATTTGTTGCTGATTACATATCAGCTAAACTGCCAACTAACTCACATACTCCTAGTATTCTTGAAATAGGATGTGGTATTGGGTATGGAACACAAATTTTAGTTGACAAGTTACGAAAACCAATCAGAGCTACTGATGCAGAGATAGGGGTTCGTAGAGAAGCAGCAACAATTATTGATTTGGCCAGACTTAAATATACTTCTCCTTTAATTACTTTTGAGCATGGGCTAATTGAAGACGAGCCTAGCAACACTTATGACTTTGTTTTGTGTTTTCAAACGGTGGAACATATGCCTGACGATAAATCTTTTGTCACTCACTTGAATCGCATTTTAAAAGTTGGTGGTGTTGCATTTGTTGCAACTATAAATAGAACCTACAGATTAAAAGACAACCAAAAACCATGGAATAAAGATCATATACGCGAATATAATTACAAGAGTTTAAATAAATTATTATCTTTGCAGTTTAAAACAATTAAAATGTATGGGCTAACTGGAACCACTAAAGTGACAAAGATAGAGTATAATAGGGTAAGGGGGCCTAAGTTACGAAAGGACCTCAGAAGAATTTTCTGGACATTAGTTGGGTTCAATGAAAAAAAATATGGAACTTATATGTTTAATGTTGGGTTAATAAATAATGACAATTGTTTGGATTTGTTAGCTGTTGTTACAAAGGAGTAACTAAATGGATTTTTATATAGCACAAGAAAGAGGTTTAGCTCCGGGTATTGTTAAAGAATGGCCAGATGTTATTCCACATCCTACCGACAAAAATGGACGATTGAAAAAAATAAGTGAGGAAGAACTAACCATTTTGTTGACCTCAACAAAATGCTCAAACAATTTAAAAAGAAAAAAGAAATGACTGACGCGAAGTTTGATCATATATGGTTCTGGCGTAGCAAATTACCTGAGCGTAAAGGTCAGCCGTGTCGTGTTATTGTTCGTGGTCGTATGAATTCAATACTTGTAGAGTTTGTGGATGGGTTTACTGTTGTAACTAGCAGATATGCAGTAAGGAGAATAAATAATGGATAGTAAAGAGGTAAAAAATGAGTGAACAAAAATATTTAGAGTGTGCGGAAATTACACCAAAATTAACAGATGAACAAGCCGATGTTTTAGGCATTCTTTCCTTCTCATTCGCTATGAATCAACGATTAACTGAATGCAGACAAAAAGGTAAAGGTGGTTGGCATCGACCCGGCTCAATTGATCCCTTAAAGCAATCTGAAAATGAAGTAAAACAATTTAAAGCTGATATGCAAATTGCAATGGATGAAGGACGAATGGTTGATGTTGCAAATTATGCAATGATGATTTACCATAGGGAAAAGGAAAAAAATTGACTTATCGTTTTATGACATCTAAACGATTTCGTAAGATACTTCGTAAAGCTGGAGTTGATTCAGATAAAGCCACAGGTATTATTACAGCTTCTATTAAAGCTGAATATATGTTGCGAAAAAGGAGATATAAAGATAAAAATGAATTGGTTTGTATCAATAAGGTTGTATGATAATACAGTTTTAACAGAAAAATACGCTACACAAGAAGAACGTGACGAAGATTATGCTTGTGTTACTAATTGTGTTGATGAATCTGATTTATTCCAATTTGCTGGCCGGGATGTTAACCCACGCTATGTTGTAGAAGTAAAGAAAGGGTTGTTTTGAAATTAAATTTAGGTGGTAATGAACAATTTGAAGGTGGAGAAGGTTCATCTCCATTAGTTGGGTTTACACATGCTGATATCCGAAAGATTGAAGGTGTTGAACTAGTGTGTGATGTCTCCACACATGTTCCCGTTGAAGATGAATCAGTTGAAGAAATAAGGGCTTCTCATATCATTGAGCACATTCATCCTGACAAAGTTGATGCTGCAATAGGAGAGTGGCGTCGTATTTTAATTCCATCTGGATTATTGCGTGTTTATTGTCCTGATGCTGAAAAGATTGCAAAGGCATACACAATGGGACAAATAACCATTGAGAGGTTTAGTGCTTTAATCTTTGGTGCTCAATCTTATGAAAATCAGCCGGGTATAGAAAAATCTGATGATGATTTGGCTGAGTTGGTTAATTTACATCGTGCTGCGTATGACAAAGAACGGTTAACTATTTTGTTAGAGATGAATGGATTTAAAATTGTTGGTAATGAGCCAAGAGAGAATGCTTACTATTTTGATTTAGGTGTACAAGGAGTTAAGGTATGAACATTTACATAGTTTCAAGTGGATAGCGGAAAATAATATTAAATAGGAGAATTTATGAAAGACAAATATTGTGTTACTTTATTTATAGCAATTCTTATTATTTTGGTCGTTGGGGCTAATTTGCTTTTTCCAAATGCCATACCAATAAAAATTAGTAAAGAAATAATTATGGACACGGTAATTGTAAATTGGCAAGAACCTGTGGTGGATACTGTGGATACTTGGATTTTTTATTCAACATTTCATCAGTGCGATACACTAATTGGTGAAAATATTGAGTTAGCATGGATAGTTTCTCCAAAAGATAGCACATTGTATAGAAGCATAAAGTCTTTTGACAAAAATAAAAATTTAAAATGGATGGCTTATTTTCCTAAAGATAACACATCTATAGAAATAAGGGAACACTAATGAATATACTGTATGCAAGAATGCAAGGTTATGATTGGGTAAGTACCCCAAGTGATGCCGTAGCTAGAGAATTAGAAATGTTAGGTCACAATGTTACAATTATTGAAACGCTAGACGATGTTCCAGCCAAAAAATTTGATTTTGTTTGGGCACCATACGAGACAGCTTTATTTGTAGGTGAAGCTGCTGCACAAAAATTGTGCATTCCTTTAGTTTCACATTTAGAAACTATTCCCCCTTGGCGTATAAAACGTAATATAGATTTTTTTAATTATGGCCTAACTGAAAATGATCCTGAGATTTCTCAACAACAGTTAAATTATACCATTCCTTATTACGAAAGGGTTGGTAAAGCTTGGAAAAATGCTGCAATAAAAACATTGAGCAACCATTCTAGAATTGATTACCATAAAAAACTTCTAAATATAACTGAAGATATTCCTTTACGTTACCCCTCTATTGATGTAACCTCAATTAATAAAGCAAAAAATATGTATAGTCCTAAACATATTGAGAATAGAATTTTAACTGTATCCAGAGCTACCTCAATTAAACGATATGATTTGCTGATTCAAGTAATGAATCAAGTGCAAACAAAAGTAACATGGGCAATTATTGGTGATGGCCCAATGCTTGAGGTAATTAAACAAAAAGTTACAAATCCTAACGTGACCTTGGAAATTATGGGTTCCAAATGGGGTTGGTCCAGATATTATGAAATGATGAGATCAAAATTATTTGTTTTTGCAATGGGGGCCATGCCGCCTATTGAGGCTGCTTTGTTAGGATCATTTCCAATTGTGATTGAAAATCAGCCCACAGATGATTTACCAGATTTTGATAAATTTATGAGGTATAATTTTGCATTTAACAAAGATGATTATAAAACTACATTTTTTCCAATTTTTCAACATAACCAAATAGAAGAAATGGCGGAAACGATAGATGCTGAAATTATAAAACCAGTTGGCCAATCATTAGCGGAAAATAAAACCATTGAAGCTTTTATGCGTGGGGACACGAATGTGACACCATCTTCTGTTAACGCCAAACAAATAATTGATAGAGTAAAAGAAATAGGAATATAGAATGACCAAAAAAGTATTAGTTCTTGGTGGCGGTGTAGCTGGTTGTTCTTTGGCTTATTTTTTACAAAAAAAGGGGTATAAAGTAACCCTGATTGAAAAACAGGGCTTGGGTGGTTTGGCTAGAACTTGTTATTATTCTGGCCATCCTTATGAGTTTGGCCCACATATTTGGTTTTGGCCTGACCCATCGCCAATTAATGATATAATTAGAGAATTAACTAATAACAATCTCTATCATATTGATAGAAGACTTTATAGTTATATTGAATCCGATAATGCGTATTACCGATATCCAATACACTTTGACGACATAAAAGATATGCCGGATAAAGAACTATGTCTCCAATTTTTGAAAAAGAATCGTGATGCTGCACTTAAATTAAAAGAAAAAGAATTACCAATTATTGGTAAGTGCACATTTGAAGAGTACTTTAATGCCGTGGTTGGAAAGCCATTGTTTAATAAATTTATGAAGGACTATTCATGGAAGATGTGGAATATACACCCGTCGGAATTGCAAACATCTATGGTTTGGGCAGATAGAATTAAGAGTAATTATGATAGAGGAGAAAATGAAAAAGGCAAAATAGGATACGACCCAGTTAAATTTGAAGACCATACGCTGGGGCAAGATTTATCTTTTCAGATATATCCGAAAAATGGATGGAATGTTGTTTGGAGCAAAATGACAGAGGCAGCTACAGTCATAAAAGGTACTGTACGGGGTTTATCACAAACTTATAATAAAATCTTTTATATGGACACTAAAGGGTATCAGCACACAATAAGTATAAAAGACTATTATTATGTTATTTCTACTTTAGATATTGATGACTTTATTGATCCTGTAGGTGATAGTCTTCCTTATACTGGTCGTATAATGATTCCAATGCTAATGCCTGACCATACCAATTCTTTATTTCCAAATAATGCTGAATCTTTTCATTTTTCTGGTAAAGAGTTTCAAACTAGAGTTACAGACATGTCTCAAATTACTAAATATAACAACGGTGGTAGACTAATGCTGATTGAGGTTCCTATTACTTCCTTAATAAATGATGAGACTTTTCCAGAGAACGTCACCAGTTATGCCAAAACAAATAACTTATATGCTAAAAAAGCATACGCCCAGCAATCAGAAAAGGGGTTACAAAGATACCAGCAGATACTTGAAAAGAGCAAAAAGTACTGGCCGACGATAATTCATTGTGGTCGTCACGCTGAATTTAGATATATTGGAATGCCCGAAACCGTTCAATCTGCCTATGAATTAGTTGAGGAAAGGTTTTAAATGAAAAGAATAGTTATTGAACCATGTTTCAATGAAGTACATATGGAAAAACTGCATATAAGAAATTTATGTGATTATTTTAAACCTGATGTATATATTATTGCAGAGGGCATATTTCCAGCAGGCCCTGAGAACAAAATGGACAAAAAAGCATACAATGCTTTTGTTAATAAATACACTCTTGATGGTGTTCGTTCCTTTGATTTTGAAGAATTGAAACAAGAGATAGAGAAATGTAAAGTTGAATATCCTAACACAGAATTTCATTTAATAGAGATGTCTTATCCAACTGGACAAACCACCGATAAAACTTATTATGAATTATTTACCTTTTTTATTAACGGGTTGGTAGAAGTTGGCCCGGACGATATAATTATCCCATCTGAAGCAGATATGTTTTTTACTAAAGAACAAGCCATTAAATGTAATAATCTAATTGACCTCTTACCTCCAAATAGAGGATTTGGTAGTTCTTATTTAAATTTCTTTGAGTCCCCTAAAGTCCAAAAGATTATTAGGTTTGGTAGAAAAGTTGCGTTTAGATATGGTGATGGTAGTTTCTACAAACAAGTTATGGAAAAGTTTTTATGGGAACCAGAGTATTGTAAGATTTTACCAATCCACGATTTTAGAACTTTTCATTATGAGTGGGTGCGACCTGATAAGTATTTTACTATGAGAGTTGAGCAGGTTCCAAGAGAATGGTCTGATGAGTTTATAAAAGCTAGAGATTTAATCAGAACAAAACCGAAAAACTTAGCCTATAGATTAAGTTCTGAAATTCAACAACGTTGGACATTTGAATTATCAGTTGTGAATTTAAAAAAGGAACAGCACCCAGTTCATATGCATGCACATGAGAGCTTTAAATATTATTATGAGTAGTATAACACCATTTTTTGTAACTAAGGCATTTACTTTCGATGAAATGCTTGATTATTCCAAACGCACCAACAGAACGCCTGAACTACATCTTAAATACTTTGTTGAAGACAAAATGGATGTATCAAAAGTGTTTGACGAGTTAGTACCCCTTAATATTAGTATTGCTGATGGTGGATGGTGTGATTTTGCAAAAAATCAAATTATGGAAATATCCAAACAGTTAAATATTATAACAAAACTAAAGATAAGTAATATTAGGTTATTCTTTACTCCTTTATGTTATAATGAATTATCGGATAAACAAATATTCAATATTGTTTATAATATACAGTTGTTTGCTGATGCTTATCCAAGTACCAATTTTTTATTTGAAACACATAAAGGAATTGGTACACACCCTGTTGGTGTACGGGATTTGATGGTGTCAATTAACAGAACTAATGTAGGTATTGTTTTTGATCCTGTCAACATTATCTTAGATGGAAATGACCCACACAAAATGTTAAAAGAAACAGGGGAATACATTAAACATGTGCATTTAAAGGGGTATTCAGGGATTGAACTATGTTCTTTTGGAAAAGGAAAATTATTTGATAGTTTAGTTACTGATCTATTTTGCTATACTAAATCATTTAGTATCGAATATGAGGGCTTGTTTAATGTAGTTGAAGAACTAGAGGCTGGCTATGATCATTTTAGAAAGGTTTGTAAATGAATATTTTGGTAACTGGTGGTGCCGGGTATGTTGGAACTAGGTTAGTTCAAAAATTGACTAAGCATAAACATAACGTAGTAGTTTTGGATACACTTACTTATGGGTGTGCTATTAAAGATTTTAAATCAGATTCTTCGATTACAATTATTCAAGGGGATATTAGGTCTAAAAAAGATGTGAACAAGGCACTACAAAATATTGATGTTGTGTATCACTTAGCCGCCATATCCAACGATCCTACCGGAGATTTAAATCCACAAACTACCATAGACGTAAATAGTGGTGGAACAGAAGTTTTATTGAAAGAGTGTAACAAATCTGGGATTAAAAGATTTGTATACGCTTCATCAAGTAGTGTATTTGGAATTCAACCAAGTGAAAACGTAACAGAAGAAACTATACCGAAACCCATTACCGTTTATTCAAAAACAAAATTAGAAGCAGAACAGATGGTTTTAGGGCAACAAGGTTTTGTTACTGTAGCAATACGCCCAGCCACAATTTGTGGGGTCAGCCCAAGACAACGATTTGATTTAGCTGTTAATGCGTTATGTGGTAGTGCATATTTTGATGATGTAATAACAGTTTATGGTGGAGACCAAAGACGCCCCAACTTAACAATGGAAAATATGTTAAGTATTTATTTGTTGCTTTTAACTATTTCTAGTGATAGAATTAACCAACAGGTGTTTAATGCTGGGTGGGAAAATTCTACAATTTTGGAGTTGGCACATAAAGTAAACAAACATTTTTATGTTCCAATTATTGTAAAACCTACAAAAGATGTTAGAGATTACCATATTTGTTCCAAAAAAATTGAAAAAGAATTAGGTTTTGGCCCCCTCTACAGCAAATACCCATTTTTTACTGTGGACGATGCAATTGAGGAATTAAAGAATGTAATGAACTATGGTTTTTTTCAGCATTATAAAACTCCAAAATACAATAATATATTGGTACTAAAGGGTAATTAATGAAAACAGTTATGTGTTTAGGCAAGTTTGACGTTTTGCACACTGGCCATTTGTATCATTTAAAAGAGGCTAAAAAATATGGTGATTATTTAGTTGTTGTTATCACGGCAGACCCATACTTACCAGAACCCCCAGTATTTACCCAAGATATTAGAAAACAAACGTTAGAGTTATTACCTTGGGTAGATGAAGTGTATATTTGTAATGACAAGACTGGTTTACCAGCAATAGATAAATTCAAGCCTAATTTTCTTATTAAGGGTTCTGATTATCTAAATGGGGACAAAGTTTTAGATATTGAAAAAGAAAAAGTTGAATCGTTTGGTGGTGCTTTGGTTATCATAGATCCTGATGTGGTTTATTCGTCAACCAAATTAAGAAATCAAAACGGACCATTTTTAAATCTAAAAATAGAATTAAATCAATCTGTTATACGTAGGTTTATTGAGGATTGTTCTAATCTTTACGTTGGTATAATCGGAGAACCAATTATTGATATTTTTCAAAAGGTTATATTAGATGGTCAATCGGCAAAATCATATTGTCCCAGCTTTACAACACAAGAAGATGAGATAACACAACTTGGTGGAGCACACTATGTATTAAGACATGTACAAAATTTTTGCAAAAAATATAACATGTTTCCTAATTATAAAATGCATGCAGTTATTAAAAAAAGGTTTTTAGATTATCATAACGGACAAAAACATTTGGAAATTAAATATAAACATAAAATAAATATAGACGAAGCACTATTTAAACAAATGCTGCACGAGATATCATCTAACACCGAGTTGCTTTTAATAGCCGACTTTGGCCACGGTTTGTTTGATAACAAAGAATTGGTGGACAATATTTATTTGATGGTTCAAACAAATTCATCTAACTTTGGGTATAATAAAGCTAATAAATGGAACAAGTATAAATCAAAATTAGTTTGTTTAGACAGAACAGAAGCATCATTATTACTTGGCTGGCAAATAGAGAAATTTGACAAAGAATTAATGAATACTATATATCAAAAATTAAATACTGAAGCCGTTATTTTAACAATGCATAAATATGGAAGTGTTTATTTTGACAAAAATGATTGTTACGTGGAATTTCCGGCTCTAGCAGTAAATAATATTGTTGATTCTATTGGTGCCGGAGATGCATTTTTTACTATTGCATCTTTAGCTTATTATTTGCAATACAAACCGGAAGAGGTTTTATTTTTGGCATCGTTAGCAGCGGCAGCTAACACACAGCACTTGTGCACCCAAGATGCGTTAACCCCTTTTGTAATGAAAAAGATGGGAAAAGCAATTTTATGAAAACGTTTTATGATGACTTAATTGAAAAATTATCAATGTACCCAGAAGAAGAAACAAAAAGTCTTATTGCTAATTTAAAGACCATAACTAGACCCGCTTTTATTGTTGGTAATGGCGGGAGTGCGGCGATAGCCAGTCATGTTGCTGAAGACTTTACCAAAGTAGCCGGAGTTTGCATGAAAACATACAACGATGTTTCACTAATGTCTTGTTTAGCCAATGACTATGGTTGGGATAAATGGGTAGAACAGGCAATACAATTATATTCTGAAAAAAATACTGTTGGTATTTTTATTAGTAGCAGTGGTACTTCACCAAACATTATTAATGGGTGTAAAAAAGCTAATGAGCATGGAATATATACTGTTACCTTAACGGGTTTCAATAGTAACAACCCTTTGCGACAACTAGGTAGTCTTAATTTTTGGGTCCCATCTAAAGAATACAATATTATTGAGCTTGTTCATGAGGCGTGGCTTTTGAGTGTTTGTGACCAAATTGCAATAGAAAGAAGGGTTTAAATGCCATTATATACATTTCAATGCTCAGAATGTAAGAAAATATTTGAAGAATTTGCTAAATTTTGGGAACTTCGCATAACCTCTCCTTGTTGTAATAGTATAGCATTTAGAAGAAAGTTTTTTGGTGCACCAGCCATTAAAGTGAAAGGAAAGAACAACAAATTTCAAAGCCCCTATGATAAAAGGGTGAAAGAAATACAAAAGTTAAAACCAGAGGATAGACCGTTAGATGGTGGAATTCCTTTTGGAGAAGTTCCCGGAGACAAAGACTATAAAAGAAAAATTGGACCTAAAATAGGAGATAAAGATTATCTTGGACCATTGCCCTAATTTTGACCCGCGTAAGGAATACAGTGAAGAATATAAGTGCAGAATTCCTTCAGGATGCTCAAAAAGTTTAGAATTGTTAACGTTTAGAAATGCTATTGAAACTATTTGGAATGAAAAATTAAGAAATGTAATACCTGTAGACTTTCGAGCCAGTGTTAAAGAAACATACACAATAAATAATGAGGTAATGACAGTGCTCGTTGTTTACAAACCACTAATTTAGGAGCTATTATGGAACGATTGAACGAAGTTAGAATTATTGGTAACGTTGGCAAAATTACAACCAATGAAAAAAGTACATATATTGCTGTGGCTTGTAATGAGTCATATACTAAAAAAGAAGCACCTGACGAATGGATCGAAAATACTGTTTGGGTAGATGTTATCTTTTTTGGCCCCGTGTGTGCCAGAATTGAAAAAGCCGGAATTAAAACTGGTGATACTGTTCTAGTTGTTGGGAAACTTAACCAGCGTGAATACGAAGGCAAAAAGTACCTTAATGTGATCGGCCAAAAGGCCCAATTGATTCAGCGTCCACAAAGACAGAAAACTGAACTGCCAGTAGAAGATAATGGTGACTCATCTGAGCCCACAGTTCCTTCAGATGATTTGCCATTTTAACAACCTATTCCATAGCGGTTTGTTTGAACGGGGTGGGGTGATAAACCCTACCCCTACTAAAAAAGAAAAATTATGTTTATTTGGAAAGAACCTACATATAAATTGGTTGACACAAAAGAACGATTAGATTTGCTATGCCAACTAATACAAGAAAATATTAGTAACGATAAGCCAATAGCCATTGATGTAGAGACTACTGGTGTTACGGATAAGTCTGGTCTTGATCCGTATCATGGTTGGCTGTTAGGTATTGGTATTGCCTTGGGTATTGATGAGGGTTATTATATTCCTATAAAACACACCAAAAAGGGGATATTACGAAAAGAGCAACTTCCTTTAAACTTAATTGTGGACAAGTTAAACTCAGTGGTGTCTACCGGCGGAGTTTGGCTGATGCATAATTCTAAGTTTGACTACAAGTTCTTGTGGCAAGCTGGAATATATTTATACCCAAATTTTTGGGATACCATGATTGCTATAAAAATGTTGAATGGGGACACTAAACAAACAGCTAAACTTAAAGATGTTATTAAACAATATGTTGATATCCCATATACTAAATTAATTAAAACCTTTAAAGACGCTTCACAAGAAAACGCTGCCGAACAAGACCCTGTACAATTTGGTAGTTATTGTATTGATGACGTTATCTACACTTATTATCTGTACAAAGGTATGAAACCACAAATAGATAAGCAATATAGAGACTTATTTTATAATGCTGAAGCTTTATTAACCCCTATTTTAGCTCAAATGGAGATGAGGGGTATTATGATAGATGTTGATTTTTACGAAAAGGCAAAGATACCTCTTGTTAAGTGTCGTGACAAAATGACTGAGATATTTGAAACTAAATACAAAACTAATGTGGCTTCCCCAAAGCAAGTAGGCGAGCTATTAAAAAAATATGCTGCTAATAATGAGCTAATGTATACTAGAACAAATCTAGTGCAAACTGACGTAGAGGCCCTGCAAACTATTCAGCGTAGAACCAAAAACAAAAAATTACACAAATTAGCCGGACATATTCTGTTCCATCGTGGTATAAACAAAGCGTTAACCACTTATATTGATAAATACCCTAAAGTTGCTCATCAACACTTTTTAGATGATGAAAAGATCGAATACATCTTACACACCAACTTTGATCAAATTAAAAATAGTGGTCGTTTGTCTAGTTCCCCTAATATACAGAATATAACTAGAGACAACAACATCATCAGCATCCGTAAGGGGTTTGTTGCTAGAGAAGGCTATAATTTCATTGAGGCTGATTGGTCTGGTTGTGAATTAAGAATGGTTGCTATTGCGTCTAAAGATAAAAAAATGTTAGATGCTTTTATTAATGACCCAAGGCATGCTGATCTACATACTACAACTGCTGATGCTATGAACGTTATCAGACATATAGGTAAAACCATTAATTTCTCAATTATATATGGGGCTACTGAATACAGCATTTCAAAAACATTGAATTGTTCTAAAGAAAGAGCCAAAGAATACCTCAACATGTTCTTTAGGGTTTATCCCGGAGTACTCAAATGGAAACAAAGAGTAGAAAAGGACATTATTAAAAATGGGTATACTAAAACGTTTTATGGCAGGCGTAGGTATCTTCCCTACAACATATATCCTGAAATGAGGGAGAAGTGGAAATGGGAAGGAGCCGTTAGAGAATTAACTAATCATATTATACAAGGGACATCTGCTGACTTACTTAAGTATTCCATGGTTAAAATAACGCGTAAATTTGCTGAACTAAACTTAGATGCACATTTAATAACCACAACTCATGACTCGGTTGTTGTGGAAGCTAAAGAAGGTTTAGAAGAACAGGTCAAAGATATTTTGTTGTCTTGTATGAATGTAACAATAGACAATGTACTATTGCCCGTAGATATTGAAGTAAAAAAGAATTTCGCAAAGGTAAAGAAGTAATGGACACCAAAACACTAAAGGCTAAATTAGTTGCATACTCAGACATGTATAAAGGTACTGATACTAATACACTGATGTTGTTTAGAGAGATTAAAGATTATCTTGATGAACTTGAAATTCGAGAAGACTTAACATGTATTAGCTTGGATTTAATGAAAAAAGACTACACACACAAAGTTTTACGAAATGCTTTGGTTTCAGGTTGGAAATGTCAATATGGCATAATTTGGGATTTAGAGGAGGGTGTTTACGGTTATAGTTTTATAAGTCCAACAGGTAAGGTCTATGAGACTACTGATCTTGACGAGCTTCCATTAGGAATGGATTTAGCTGTTGAACAAAGTTTTAAAAGGCTGGAAGCAAAACGTAAGGGAGTAAAATGAGAAAACTAGTTTATATTTCAGGTAAAATTGCCAATGGTGGGAAGTCTCCTCAAAAAGAAGAAAATAAGAATATTGAACATGCTAGACAAGTAGCCTTAAAGGTTTGGGGAATACCCGGAATATATGTATTTCTCCCTCATTTAAACAGCCCATGGAGAAACCAGAAAGAACTTCTAAGTGTATTTAAAACAGAGCCTTATGACACAATTCTTCAGGCTGATTTGGATTTTATGCAAAAAGTAGATATAATGCTGATGCTTACTAATTGGCAAGAATCAAAAGGAGCTATAAAAGAGCATGATTGTGCTAAAAAGCACGGGATACCAATTTGTTATAGTGTTGCTGAATTACAAGAATTTATGAAAAAATACCATCCTACCTGCTCTTTTTGTGGCAGACTAAGAAAAGGACTAAAAAATGAGCATAGCTTGAAAATATGTAAAGATTGCTATCCTCAAGTGTCCCAATTAGTTAGAACAATTCAGAATAAGGACAACCATAATTTTATAAAAATACCTAGAAATCCGTAGACAAAATTGACCCAAAAAGCCGATAATAAATAAAGGAGGACTTGTCTATGGCTTTAAAATTGAAACGATCTTTTCAAATTAGCAAAGAGGATAAAACCTATGCCGACCTGTGTGGCCTACAATCAGACCTTATTGTAAATCATGTTATTATGGCACAAAGCAAAAAAGCTATAGCAAAAATAATGTCTAAAAGGAGCACACTTTTAAATGATTTTTTATTAGATAATAATTATATTTTAGATTCTGAAGATAGGGTAGCCTTCTTTGAACAGACTGGAGAGATCAGAATAATGCAAAATGAGTCCGATGATGTATATGGCGAACCAGTGTCAGAAGAATAACCTTATCCAAGAAGGTATTGTAATAGTTAATAAATTATTTAATTCGTTTGTGCATACCCACAGATTAAAGGCTTTTTTGTCTAAAGAAGATCTTGAAGATATGAAGCAGGACTGCTATGTAGAAATGATTGAGGTAGTTAATAATAAGTTTAAACCGTGCAAAGGATATAAATTATCTACTTATTTAACTCCTCGCATTACTGGTTTTATGAAAGACCACATTGGTAATATATTAAAAAGACAAGAGCCGGATAATGAGTTTGCAATAGAAATTTTTGCTTCTAAAATACGCTCAATGGTGGACTTGCCACAACAGCAGATAAGTTTGGAAGTTGAAAAATTGGGGTTAACTAACTGTCAAATAGAAGATTTAATGCTTGATCTATCCCGTTATGAAAATGGGTATGAAATAGTTGAATCCTTAGCTAAATTACCAGAAGCTTGCTTAACTGTTATTTTGGGGTATTATATCCTAAGACAGTCTATTCAAGAACTATCTGTTCAATATGGATTTAGTAGTGAGGCAGGGTGGTTATATAAAATAAAAAGGGAGGGTATTGAAATGTTAAAAAGAACGCTGAAAGAAAAAGGAGTGTTATAATAACATGCCAGAAGAAGTTAAAACAAATGGTGCTGTTACAGCGGTAAAAGCTGGTGTAAAGACTACCGAGTTGTGGGTTGGTGTAATATCCACAATTTTATTGGTAGTGTGGCCAGATTTTCCAAAAGATGCATTCTTTGCGATTGCAACTTGGGTTGTAGCCAGAAGCGGACAAAAGATGTTTGGTTTTGTTGACCCGGTTTCGGGAAAACCTGCTTGGCAAACATCTGAATTTTGGCTGACTATTGTTTATTCTTTATTGGTTACCGTTTTTCCAGACATGCCAGCTGACTCCTTGTATGCTGTACAAGGATGGATAGTTGCTAGAACTGGTGTAAAGGTAGTTCAAGATAGAAGGGCAATAAAGGCTAATGGAACTAGTTAAAGACGTGACAAGGGCTGAGAATCTTGCTAGAAGGTTCCAGCCCTTCATTTATCAAGAATGGAAATCTATTAAAGATTTTCCTACTAGTTTGATATTTGATGAAGAAAAGACCATGGAAGCTAATTTAGTATGGGCTATTAACACCCCATCTCTTTACTTCAGAATGAGTGAAGACAATGATTACTTTTATGCTTTCTATATGGTTTTTCATCCGTTTGATTGGAGCAGTTCCAAGCTTGGTTTTATTAGAAAACTAGATTCCCATACTTATGACACCGAATCTTTCTGTATAAGGTGGTCTAAACTTCATGGTGGTTATGACTTAGCTACAATTTATCATTATTCCATTAAAACCAAATTTGGTTTAGGAACAATACCATGTGTTAGAATTGAAGCTGAAAGTCATGCTATTATGCCGTTTAATCCAGAAAGGGAGTCAATTAACACAGTTAAATATGCTGTTTACCACCCTAACGATTTTAAGTTGGTAAATATTGATACAATTGGTTTGGTGCAATGGAAACAAATTAAAAACATATTACACAGAGCAGGTGTAGACACTCCCGATACGCAAACAGAACATGGGGATATGTTTCTACATCCTGACAAACTTTTTAAAAGGAGAAGTTAAATGACTTCTAAATTAATTGCAATTTGTTTATTGCTGATTTTTGTATTTACAGGATCGGCTTCTGCTATCTCGGATGTGGGATTTGGTGGTGGCAGTATGTTTATCATGGAGAAGGGCAAACATCCTTCCTTTGGTTACTTGATTAAAGGACGATTTCCTTGGGGAGTTAATTCAAAATCAATTTCCTCTACAACCAATGCGTCCGGTGTAGTTGTTAGTGATACCACTGTTACTTTTGAAGTGTTGACTGAGGCAATAACAGTTTACAGCAATTTCAAATTTGATAAGTATCAAGAGCTTGAGGGTGAATTAATTGTTACCAAAGTTCGTAAGTCATTAGGTGTTCTTAGCTCTTATTTTGAGGCTGGAGTTACCTTGTGGCATCTTCGAGCAACAAGTGAAGAGAGCACTATAAAAGACGGTGTAGCTGATGGTTATTATGTTGGTTACAATATACAGCCCATTAGTGGTTTGCAGTTAAATACTGGTGGCCATATTATCCCACGTAATGGAGAGGCTAGTACATTTGCTGTTCAATTTGATTTTTCACTAATATTTTAGTGTAATTCTGGACGGGAAAGGGGGCCTTCGGGCCCCTAATTTAAAAGAGGTAATTATGCAAAAAGGAAGTAATGGAGCGGTAAACATCGTTCGTGCGTATGATTTGGCTCATGATGTTGCTCATGCAGCGGATATCTCAGTAAAACAAGCTCATGAAATTATACAAATAGTCTTTGCATCTATTAAGGTACATCTGTATAGAAAAGAAGAAGTTAGAATTCCAAAATTTGGTGCATTTACTTTATTCAGAAGAAAAAGCAGGGTTATGCCCGTGTATATGAAACACACACAAGAAAAGCACTCTAGATATATTCCTCCCTGTCTTATCCCTAAATTTAGATACAATACAAAAATTCAAGCAGATATAAGAGACCTAACAAAGGAAGATGAATGCACACAGGAATCGACCCCGGATTAAAAGTAACAGCAGTGGTGACATTAGATGATAATGGTAAAGTCTTGTACAAAGAACATTTTGGTAGTGAATACAACGACCCTTTTAAACTTGCTCCAAAACATTTACCGGTTGAAAGATACCGCCTGTACCATGATCGTCTTATCAGGCATTTTAAAGAAAACAACATTACTGGGACTATTGTGTTGGAAGATTGTATTGGGCACACAATTGGTAATGGTAGAAAATTAGTTGAGCTTAAAGGTGTTTACTTAATCGCCCTAAGTTATGTAGCCGAACCCCACAAAGTGTTTCTAATATCACCAACAGCCATTAAAAAAAGCTTCACCGGAGATGGTGGAGCCTCTAAAAAAGATATGATTGCTGAATGTAAAAAGAGGGGGATATTACCTAGACATGACCATGAAGCCGATGCCATAGGCATGGCTTTTATGAGCTATGAAGGTAATTTATAAACATCTCCATTTTCATTCTTTTTCTTTTCCTCATATGGAACAACTACTCTGCGGTAGAACTCTGCTTTAACTGATTCTAATACGCCCATAATTTCATTTAAATCGACGTAGTTGTAACCAAACATTCCATCTACTAGATATAATGTAATTAGTTGAGTCATTACATAATTTAATACCCCCGGACCACCCTTATGAATGTCTTCTGACAATGCTTTAATCTTGGCTTCCAAAAAATTTTTTTCTTCCTCAGTAATATATGGCATTAAAAACTCCTTACCTTGTTATTTGTTTTCCCACTAAAATCTACCACGCTGCCATTTCTAGTTCTGTACAAAACATCTCCTTTGAACAATTGATTTAGTTTATCCGTCAACTTTTCTGGTGTCAAATCTCTAAGCTTGTGCATGTTTGTAATTTGCTTTTTAGTCGTGTCTAGTGATCGTCTTTTTAAATGCATTGATGCTCCTTGGTATTTCGACCCAAAATGGGTGTGTGTTAGTACTTAGTAACAATTTTTTACCACATTTTTTACATGTGTATTCTTCCCCTCCACCTAATCTATTACTGTCACATGTATAATCGTGTTTGCACATCTTTTAGTCCTTTTATAATCGGGCAGGAGAGACTCGAACTCTCTATCTATGTCTTATAAGGACATGGCTTATCCACTTAAGCTTCTGCCCAAGTTTTATCAGGATGGAAGGACTCGAACCTTCAACCTCTCGGCCCCAAACCGAGAACTCCACCAATTGAGCTACACCCTGCTATTCAAAATCTTTTTTAACTGTTTCAACGAACTAAACATATCTAAATACTTGAACCCGAAAAAGCCTGACTTAGTTCCCCTAATCCTAGCCCCTTTTGCTCTAACTAAACTAAAATCCTGATATTTCTTCAACACTTTAATAGAAGCTAGCCCACAAATAATAACTTCATTCTCAGACATCTTTACACAAATGATTTGGGGCATAGCTGGATTAATAGGAACTAATGGATGAAGACCATATTCAACAGTCTTAACTCCAATCCCTAATTCTTGTATATCGGCTACGTTATATTTACGCGAGTTTCCAATTGTCCAATCAATGATCTTTATACCTAGTAACTCTTCTACCGCCGCTTCTCCAGTCAAGCCTGTTACTAAACGCTTAACCAAACTATTACCGTCTACTTTGTAATGTGCTTCCTCCATTTTCTTTTTTGCTAACTTCACAGCAAATTTATTTATCTTATCTATTTTCTCTTTCGGAACAGTAACCAAAAATCTTTTATACTTAGGATTGTATGTAACATACGGGGGATAGCCTTTTGGTTTATTCAATAGTTTCCTCGATTTCTTCTAGTTCCTCTGCTAACTTTAATTCAGCAGCTATTTCTTGTTGTGTTAGCCTATTCCCACCCCTTTTGCTTTTTCTTGGATTGCCACAACAATCTGGATTAGAACAGAACGTTCTAGTTTTACTATAGATTCCTAAAAGTCTCTTATCTTGGTCAACGCTATCAAACTGGTACACTCTATACGCTTTTTTAGCTTTTTTCAGCCCAATTCTTTTTCTCTCTTGCTTATTTCTCGGTCTCACCTTTTTTACGCTCCTTCCACATTGATTGGCAGATTGCATATCTTTGATCTGGTTTCTTATCTTGAAGATCAGGATAAGCCATACATCGCTTTATGAATTCTTTTTTAGTTTCATTCTTTTTGGGAGTTGGCATTGGTCGTTGTACTCCTTAAAGCATTTTAAACAGTATATCTTTGTTAAAGATAAGCATGAAGTTAAACCATCAAATTCATTTTTTGTTATTGGTCCACCACATTTGCATGTACCAATAATTGTTTGTTTTTTGTTAAAATGTTTTGTCATAATTTAGAAGAGCCTGTAAAGATTGGTTTATAATAATCTATCTATTGTTTTACCTTCGTCGCTCATAACATATATACTATTACCGCTGGGTTCACTTTTAGCCCCACCTTTAGTAATTATTTTACCAGTTGGAACTTTAAAATATTGTGATCCGTTATCCACACTTATAAACAAGTGTTCTTCCCGTTCTCCTTTTTCACATTTATCGGTTTTGGAGTAACAATAATCAGAATCAATCTCTTTACATTCTTTTATTGTTATTTGTTCATTTCGGGCTGGCCAGTCATCTGGCGTGTTAGAAACCGTTGGAGTTCCTATTCCATAAATAATCTTTAAAAACATTGTCTTTCTCTCTTTCTATCTACTACAGGCTCTTCTATCTTTTAGCCCTAATTGGGATTCAAACCCAAACCGTTTGGTTGGAAGCCAAAGATGCTATCATTACACCATTAGGGCAAATTATATAATGGGGCTAAGGACTCTCACCTTAGCACGACACGATTCCGACCTTCCGCTGTTGAAGTTGTAGGGATAATTTACTCACCAGCCTCAAGAGTGCTTGATATTTTACCGGGGTCTTGGAAACCCACAACCGCCACGGAGGTACGTGTCCATCTCTGAATGTGTGTCTATTTTCCACCACCCATTATGTTTTCTAATTCCTTTTCAATTATTTTTTTACCTTGTCTACGATGCCATTTGTGTAAAAATCTTATTGTAAATTTGTCTTTTCTATCGTGTCTACAAAGCATACAATTACAATAGGCTGCACAGCCCGGCCCACCCGGTTTGCTGTCAATAGTTCCTTTGTTCACTATTCAATCTCCACAGTTTTACCTTCAGCCTCTTTATCACTAAGCTCCATAGTAATAGTAAGTATGCCATCTTTTAATGAGGATTTGACTGTATCCAAATTAATTTCGTTAGGTATACTAAACGAACGATTGAAGTCAATATGTTCAAATTCTTCAAAAACGGCACTTTCAGAACCTCTGCCTTGGTTTTTAGTGCCGCGTATGGTAAGAACATTATCCTTGATATTGACACCTAATTCCTCTTTTGAAAAACCCGGAACTTTAGCTTCAATAGTAATTACGCCATTTTTTCTAAACATATTAATCTCAGGTGTAACAGCACCTATTGATGTGTACCTTGGGGTACTAAACCATTCAGTCATTTTTTGTCTCCTTATTGTTTTATGCGTAAACCATACGTTTGGTTTTCAATAGAAATAGTATCCCTGTTTCCCGCTTCTTCTTCTGGTGTTAACAAATTAATCATACTAATATTTCCACATTTAGAGCACTCAAATGTTTTATAACGACTAATGTAACCTGACGCATTTTGGTCGTCTACTTCGTGTAAAAGTTTATATTCGTGGTTACACTTTTGTCTTTTAGTAGTTATTTCTTCGAATTCCTTTCTTTTCGCCTCCTCCTCCTCTTTTCTCTTTGCAAGATAATCTTTTCTTATCTTAACAAGATCAGCTTCTGTATAAGTTTTATCTTTCACTGTTTTTGTTTCCTTTATTTTAGCCCCCGCTAGGACTCGAACCTAGAACAAGCTGATTACAGGTCAGCTACTCTACCAATTGAGTTACAGGGGCAAACAACCTAAATTTATTACAAATTTAGTAGGGCCAGCCGGGATCGAACCGACATCGAGGGAATGAAAGTCCCACATCCTAACCAATTAAACGATGGCCCCATTAGTTAAAATATTAACTGCATTACAATTTTCATTGCATAAGCCAATTCCAAAGCCCTAGCTACTTGGGAAGCTTTGTCCACCGTGTCACACGTACAAAAAACATCCCCAGTACTAACTTCGTAAATATCAAACTTATTGTCTGAATTTAACTTAACATCATAGTGCTTTTCCATATTAACTCCTTTTAATACAACTTAATAATGTCCACAACACCCGGCTTTATTACATCAACAACAACATGACTGACAATGTTCCCTAAATCAGAATAATTGTCTACATCATCAAAAGCCTTCATGGTGAAGTAATATTTAATTCCACTAACTAATCCACTAACCGTGTATTGCAGCGTGTCTCCTACATTGCCGGGTACATTGTCTTGTTCCACAATAGTTGTTAATGAATCTGCTACAGCAAAACCGTCTACTACACTCGAATTTATAATAGCTGTACTGTCTGGACCATAGCAAAGAACATAACCAGTAGCTGGACCACCAGTATTCCCATCTTCATGAACAGCAGTCCATTCAACAGTTACATCTTCGGCAAAAGCTGTCCCCATTAAGGCTACTACAAAAAACAGGGTGATTAAGGTTTTCTTCATTTTTTCTCCTTTTTAAAAATATTTGATACTTTTTTAATTAGTGACTGCACAACTTTGAAAGAAGAGAGCATATCAATAGTTGTTCCTTTTTTAACAGATTTGTATATCTTTCCTTTGTCTCTTAACTTTTCTTCCACGGTTTACTCCTATTAGTTTTTGGACCGGCAGGGGATCGAACCCTGAACCTCTGGCTTGCAAGGCCAACGCTCTCCCAATTGAGCTACCGGCCCGTTATTTATTTAATAGTTTGCCCACAAGTAGGGCACACTTTTTTTCCTTCTTTTTGTGCTACCAAAGTTCGTAACCTATATCCAATTACAGATTCAATACCTTTGCTTACTTCCATATTGAACTTGTCTAAATCGAGGGTTTTTATGTATTTTACTTCACAAAAATCATTACCTTTATCATAACAAAAACCGTCATTTAAAAAATACACCGTTATAATATTTAAAACCTGTCGTCTTATTTTTTGTTTAAGCGTTTTAGAAATTGTGTTATTTTTAATAGACTCCGGAGTAATAATATCAGTAGCTGCGTTTTCTATTTCATCTTTAATATCTAAGGAACTATTATATAAGAGTTGTTTCCCTTCCAATGCCAACTGAAATATTTCTTTTTCTTTCTCTGTCAACTGTGGTACTTTCATAACCATTCCTTTCAAATTTACAGCCCCATCTGGACTTGCACCAAAACTAACAGGTTCAAAGCCTGCTATGCTACTATTACATCATGGGGCTTATCTTTTATTATGCTTATTACGCTCTTCTTTCTGTTCTCTATTTACTGTATATATTGCCCACATTGGCATACCTAAAAACGCTATTACCAAACAGATTATAAATGGTACTGTATTATTTATTAAGCAACTAAATAAAAACCCCAATACAACAACACCAATCAATGGGTAAAAATATAACGCAAACCATTTTGCTTCACTTGTCATTTTTTAAAACCTTCCTTCCTCTTTCCAAAAATTCATGTATAAACTCTTTATGAAATTGATCATCAGAGCCTACTACCTCTAAACCCAAATAATTCAATGATTGTTCCAACAATTTTTCCAAAAGTTTAATTCGTTTTTCTAATTCTTTCACTCTACAGCTTTCTTGGCTAGATATTTAGTTATTTCCGGAAAACTACCATAGCCTAATGCTATTAACATTAGTACAAATAATGAATTATTTAAATTTGGCAAAACTAAAGGAACATCACCAAAATACACATCCAATAGTTTTCCTCTTTTGGTTATCTTTTTGGCATACTTAGCACAAAGAGTAGTTCTTATAAAGTTCTGTATGACATAACTATTGTAATCGCCTAAATTATTTCGTACCAATTGTATCTACCTCGTATTGAATTAATGCACCCTGATCGCCATCAATTGGCTCTCCTACTTTTAATGCGGCTTTATTAATTTCATTTAAAGCCACCGCAAAGTTATTGTAGACCTCTGGTTTACTTTCTTTGAGTTGGCTGACTAAGTTATGCAAAATACCCTGATACTGGTTAGACTTGAATTTGTAATAGGATAAGTTCTCTTCACTTGGCCTATTTTTTAATTCGTCTGTAATACATATTGTTGTACTAACCAAAACGGCTACACAAAACAATACTATGACTGTTGTGATGACCGAAAACTCAAAGTTTGACTTTCCTAACATAATTCCAAATTTCATAAAACACCTTTCTTTTTAAAACTTTCTTCTACCAACATGACAAATAACTCTCTCTTGCTTGTGTTGCTGTATTTCAGGACAACATTGTCTACTAAACAAGCCAATAATAGTAGATAAGAAGACTCCAAATAAGCTGCATATTTTTTGGATATGCTATAAACCCACATATTTAGAAGTTCTATTCTATAACCCTTATCTATTATCTTCATTTTTTTCCTTTTTTGTATTAAAAATTTCGTCTAGTGTTTCTCGTTTACTGTCTCTAAAATAGCCCAGTAATATTAAATACAACTATCATACTGCCATTTATAGTAGCAGTTGTTGTCAGTTTATTACTGGACGAATATTTAGCTGTATATGTATTAAACATTATCTTCCCCTATTTCAAAATTAGGGGCAAATATAACAGGGTCTGCCTTATACAACCAAATAGTATCATCTGACTGGTCATTTATCCCAACTTCCACTAAACAATGTAATTCTATCAAATGTTTGCATATATTAGTATCTAATTTGCACACATAAAATCCATTTTTGATTAGTGAAAAATCTTCAGCCTGCCTAGAAACAAAAGTTTCCGTATTTTCCATGGCTGATAATAAAGTACGCTCTTCTTTAGTTAGGTCTAACATTTAAGTTCCTTTAGAAAATTTGTTTAAACAAAAAATATAGGTGTTATAAATCTTTTGAAATTTTTTAAAATTGTCATCACCACTCTTTATATATTTTAATACACAAAATTGTTTACTCGCATTTTTTACCTTCAGCACGTTTTCTCCTTATACTGAAAAGCATCCGCAATGCTTCTCCTCGAAGCCACATAATCTACAACATGCATAGCCTTACAAAGTTCCCGTGTTTTGTCATTTATTTTGTCTATTTTTGCTATTTCCCTCGATACATCAATTGTCCACCGCCCCTCATGAAACAAGCAACAATGGGCCAAATCATACAACTGTTGTTTAACCTCATCTTCAGGCCACCCTTCAGCTATAGTCGCAATACGTTTAAATATATAAGTAGGATGATAAGGAGTAGTATGCCTGATTTTAGGCAACTTAATACCGTTTTTATTAATTTTGTCAGTTTCCGGCCCTTGTTTGAAAATATCATGTAAAACACAAGAAGCTAACAAAATATCCCTTTCTCTGTCACCCCAATCATACATTCTGACTATTTCATCGGCTATAACAGCACACCTATTTATATGAAGAATCATACCATTTTCGTTAATTTCATCTTTGGGGTGGTATTTACCAGAACTAGACGAAGGGGTAATTAGAATATATTCTGGTGATTCATTCATTAGTAAAATGACTGCTTTTTTGAAATCTTCATTTTTGATTTGATCTGTAATGTTTTTGAACGTCTGCGATATTCTCATGAAAACACATCCTTTTTGTTATATTCTTCCAACATATTTAAGTTCCCTTATAGTGGGTACTTGACATTTGTGGTTTCTTTGTAAGCACAAGAAAAAAAGTATAAACATAGAATTAGTTATTCTCTTTACCTGTGCTTGGCTAATTTCCCCAATTAGTGCACATAGTTCGTCTGTACCGTTTGGCAATAGTACCAAAAAACTACCCATTAATTTTACACGCATTTAAAATATCCCAAATTTCATTGGTGTAACTAGTGGTCCTCGAAGACCTACTCTAGTTTGCAATAAAAGAAAAAACAAAATTAGGTACGAGTTTTTTAATTTTTTTATAGCTTTATAACTTAATTCCGCTTTTACGTTACTCGAATAAAAATTATACTGCCCCTTTGTCAAAAAAACCCACCAGCTATTTCTTTTAATTTTCATACCATCTATCATAAAGAATCTCCATAAAGTACCGAATCCAATATCTTATTCATCTTTGCAACACTTTTCCATTCGTCAAAGTTCCAAGTAGTATCACAATATTTGTTCAAAAAGGTGGTTAGTTTTGATTTTTTACCAGTTTTTACAAAATCAACAATATTACACGCTCCTTCTTTAATACCTGCCACATATGCCTTATTGATTAAATTGACAACCTGTGCCGGGGTAGCTGGTTTTTCCTGATGATAAAAACCAAAAATAACAATAGCAATCAATACGACAATTACAAACCCAACCATAAAATAAATAGTTTTTCCGTTCATTTTTTCTCCTTTGTGTAATTATCATAAAAATATATATATTCTATAGGATGGTCAATCATCTTTACCTTTAGTATACTCAAGAAAAAACAAAATAAAGTACTATATTGGTTAAGCAACCTAACAGGTATCCACGAATGAAAGTGGTTTTTCTTGTTTATTTCTATTAGCACTATATCTTTATTGTAGTTTACAGTCTTAACAATAATCATTTTTTCTTCTTTTGTTTTATTTTTATTTTATACATTTATTTTTAATCTTCGTAATCATCATGTAACCTACTGTCTAATTCATACAAAAATTCAGTCATATTTTCGTAATATTCATCATTATTATTTTTAATTTGTTTGTACAAAAACGCTTCTAAAAAACAAACAAATAAACAGAATGTAGAAGATGTCTCTTTTGTTAAAGGGCAAGAACCACCACGAAGAGAAAAAGCACTTATATACTCCAATTGGTAAGGTTCGCCGTTGTACGGTTTATTTAGGTGCAATATATGTTTATTTACTCTTGTATTTAATTGCATTAATTATCCTTTCTGATCACACATTTTGTCCATGAGATAAGCAAAGAAGTCATTATTACACTTTTTATGTTTTTTTATGCTGTATTCAAGTAAAACCAAAAATACAACAAATAATGAAGGTGTTTCATCTGTAAAAGCAGCAATTGAGCCGGTATTATAACACTTTATATACTCTAGGGTAGAAAGTTTACCGTCGCGTATTTCTGCGGTTAATATATGTTTATTTATTCTTGTTTGTAGTTTGGCTTCATAAAATTCCATTGCTACCCCCATATTTAATCAGAAACTTTGTCATATAACCATCAAAAGCTGTTGGATATTTAGAATGTTCACACAAATTACAAATAGAGTATTAAATTTTGTATTTTTTATTTGTAATGGTACTGAATTAAATTTCATGTTCTACCTCATTAAAAAATTTGCCAGATGAATAATAATTTTGTTTTTCTATAATATTTTGTGCCTTCCCTATAGGTACTAGCTTTTGTGTAAACCTTATTTTTAATAACAGTAGGAATAAACTAAATAAAGGTTTTTTTAATGGAACTATTCGTTCGATGTGGAAACCAGACTTTCTCTTAATCATTGCCGTTAAATTTAGACCACCCCAATAATCAGTTATATAAATAGGGTAATCATTTATTTTTTTAACTAATATTTTAGTCACTTTAAAAATCCTCTCGTTTCTTTAGCTCCAGCAACAGCCAAAATAACGTAAATAAGGTATTGTTGTACTCAAATAAATCAACAACAGCAGCCCTCATAAGCTGCCTAAAATTTTGACTATAATAATACCCGCGTGCTATTAAACACTGTTTAAGATCAAAACCCCCTGCTTTCTTTATTTGGACAAATTTATTGGTTTTACAATCAATATGTAGTTCTATATTTTGTATCATTTATTTACTTTCCTTAATAAAATTAATAGCTAAAACATAATAAATACGGTGTTGGTGCAATATATTGAAGATAGAGGTATTATAGCATAATTACCTTCAGATATAAAGGTTAATGGTTTATTATTTGTTATAGTAGATTCATACATTTCTAGCATATTTTCTGTATGGTCCTTAAGGTCATCTTCATGTGTACAGTGGCGTAGATATACATAAAGTATCTCTTTTTTGGTATTATTTACGTGTATTACTATGTTTTTACGTACGTTTTTTGACTTTTCCACACCTTTTTCCTTTCATTCATCACCAGAACCCCAAAAAAGTGACAAAGGTTCCCGCTTCCGGGCAAAAAGTGAGAAAAGTTTTTTTATTTTGGGGGATTTTTTGAATAAAAAAATTGCAGGGGGTTTACAAGCCCTAACGCTTATACCCTTTGGTAAACCTAACTTGTTTTGTCTTAATAACATACGCCCCATACCGGACAATACCGGTCTTATTGGTTTTGTTTGCTATTGTGGGTTTGATAATACATATTATCATACATCTGTGTCCAAATTGACACACCTGTGTCAAATTTGACACACCTAGGTTTGATTTAACCTGGTACGGTATAAATTGAATAATAGGTCTTTAATTACATTATATAGGGGCCGGATTGAGATAAAAAAATATCCGGTCACTAGGACCGGATATTCACTTAATAGCTTGCTAGGATTAGCTTTTGGTTTTGGTTTTTGTCTTTACTATTGAAAGCCGTTTAGTCTGAGTTTAGAAGCTCAGACCAAAGTTGGAAGTTGACTGTTTCTTATCGTCGGCGGGCAAGCTTTCGAAATACGCCTGGTAGGCCTCGGCCAGCTCCCCTTTGATTTTGAGACTGTCCAGAGATTTGAAACCGGAAACGTCTGCCAGACTAGTCTTGACAGATGCTTTCAACGGAAGCTCTCCGGCTCTATCGCCGTTTTTGATCGGCTTAGCGTTTCCGTCTGAATCGAAACAGGCATCATACATAATATATATATGCCCATTGCCGATCTTCAGATTAGTACGGTTTCCGTATCGGTTAGAACGTTCGCCGATCAGCCAATGCTTTCCCGATACTTTGCCCGTCGGCACCTTGTCGGACTTATTGTAAGCTTTCTGACAAGCTTTCAGAAAGTTATCAGCGGCATCTTCGGACGATGCCTTGCCGACGTTCATAAAGTTAGATTCGCTATACTCGAATTCGCCGGATTTGTAGTTAGTCCCGACGTTAAGCATGGCAACAGACAAGAGACTGTTTGCAATGCGGACGATAATAGCTTGTACCTTTTGAACCGTACTAGCTTTATCATTATTCGGAAAAACGGTTTCCACCGTAGCAGGAAGCAAATAGGTAGTATCTGACATATATTATGTCCTTTTCTACCTAGCAAACTATTAAGTTGACAAAGAACAGACTAATTACAGTACTTATATATCAATATATCGGTTTGTTGTCAAGCAAAATTTATTATTTTTTTCAATTATTTTTACTTTTATAACCTATTGCTATACATAGACTTAAACGTCGATAACTTGATCCTGGTTGTCCATTATTAGCTAACCTGTTACCTAACAACAACATACAAAAATAGACTAAATGGATCGTCTATATAGTAGGTCTATGTTTCCTTTTTTCATTATAGACTAATTTACTCCATTATTACCTTTTATACAGACCGATAAAAATAGATAATAGGATCAATATTGTTTTATTTAAAGGTTTAGATCAAGTCTAAAATGGATAATCCTGGTCTTGTTTAGAAAGTAAAATAGATAATAAGACCTTTTTTATCCTAGTTTAAATAAGACTAAAAAGGTCTTTTTTAATTTATTTTCTATCATGGACGTTATAGGTCTATAACAAGTATGTTAAATGTGGATTTCATCGGTCCATTATAAACAGGATAACATTGGTATTGTTGGTCCATGATTCAACTTTTTTACACTCTAGAACTAAGCACCTAGAACTCTATGAGGAATATGGGATTTAGATAAGGGGTAGGAAAATCTGGGAAAAGGGTTCAGGGAATAACAAAATAGGGATTGCTATAATAGGGTAGTGATAATAGCATAATAGGGATATGGAATTGCTAAACCTTTGTCACCCAATGCTTTAGCCTGGGTATGGCAGAAGTTTAACCTTATTGAATAGAGCTTTATACTTATGGCCTGAAAAAATAGAATTATCAATCAATCATAAGAGCAAGGTATATAAATTGTTATTGGTTGTTTGTTAGTTCGTTCTGCCGGTCCCTGTTATATTTGGATTGGCACAGCATAGAGGGGCAGATGTTTATGAATAGGAACTTTTAAAAAGTGCTAGGAATTTATATGTATAGATTAAAGGTATTAGTTTCTGTTCTGGTGTGCATCGTGGACCGAACCGACCCATGATGTGTTTTTTGTAACTCGTTGAACGACAACGGATTGGCCGATTATGGACCTAAACGACCTGCGTTTGGTACAAACGTGGACTGCTTTGTATCCGTTTCATAACCCCTTGCCGGACAGCGAGTTAGCTGAGTCAATTTGTGAAAATGCCGATTTTTGGCAATTGTGGACAGCCTGGTCCATCTTCGTAACTCGTTGCGGGACAGTCGGTTGTGAAAAAAGTTTTTTGAGGGCCTTGCCAAGTGGTCCGTTTGCCGATACTTTGAGCATGGACGGCGGCCACAGCAACCTTAAACACATAGCAGGAGAGCAGAAGATGTTAAGTGTAGAAGCTGAATATGAGGAGTATATGGAACTCATAGCTGAGTGCTGTATACGTGGAGATTCTCTAACTGAAGCTGAAGATACTGCTAATGAAGTGTTTGAGTGGGGCAGAGCTGAATAACGAGGTCTAATATGTGTGTAGTGGAATTTCTTGAGAATGGCATGAGTTGGGAAGATAGAACACAAACTATATCTGTTGTCTCCCAACGTGGTACTTATGATGATAACAACAACTTTACTGGAAGGGTAGGTTATAGCAGGAAACAGAAAAAGTATTATCCTATAACTGAAACAGAAGGTAAACGAGAGATTCCTATATCTGGTAAGCCGATAATGACCAAGCTTTATACCTTCACAACTTTTGCTGTACATCGCAAAAACTTGAAAAGTGGTAAGATAAAAGAGGATCAGGTAGAGTTTGAGATAACCCTATATGAGACTCCTGAAGGTGAGATTTTAGGACAGGGGCATAAACTGATTGACACAGAACGGTACAAAAAGAAAGGCTGGAATCATAAAGTTAAGCCTTTGTCCTTTAATTTCACAACTAAACCTGAATATTACAGAAAGCCAAGATATTTTGAGACGGACCAAACTAATACTGTAATTAAAAGTGGTTCTGTAATTTGTTCAGGGAAGGACAGACAAGGGGGAGTAAAGATAATATGGCAGTACACAGACTGGGGACAGGGGCTTAATAGGGAGAGATTGCAAAACTGGGCTGAAAAGACAGGTGCAGAGCTTACTGGGGATCAATTAGAGGAACTTATTACTGTATCTGAGGAATGGATACTTCATTTGGATAAATTGACTGGTGAAGTTAAGTCTAATAACCCCATAGAGTTAGTGTGGTAGTATGAAAAATAAATGCACTCAAATTGCTAAGTGGGCATTTGAAAACAAGAAGTTTAGCCCACCTAAGACCTTTTGGAAAGTTAAGAGTTATTATTTCCAGAAAGGGTACAGTCTACAGGAAAGTAGAACAATAGCTCAGTCTTATGTTTCTTTGCAAAATGGTGAATCTGCTAACTGAAGAAGATGACAAAAAAGTAGTAAACCCATTTATGGATATGTAATTATGCCAACAGATTTAACCTATGAAGATTATATAGCTCTTTTAGATGAAAGCCCATCTATTCAATCAGAACATGAGCTTTATATGGATTTGATTTCTGAACTTTGTTCCCCTGATTATGGTTATTCATACGCAGAAATTATTCAAATAGCAAATAATGCTGTGAATAAACAACCTAACTTTTGGGAGAGGCAGCAAAAACAAATAAGTGAATCTGCGAACTAAAAAATGGCCAGAGATTTTTAGGAGGAAAACATGAAAACAGTAATTGCCAAAGAAAAAGGCTCAACCCCTTTTAGAACTTCTGATGAAAAGGCCAAGGAGTTGGTGAAAAGTGGGCTGTATAAATACTGCCCGAAACATATCTGGAAGGAAAAGGTAAGAGATTTTAAGTAGTAGTTAGGTAGGAGGAGAAAATGAACGACGAAGTTAGAAATAGACTTAAGAAAAAAAATAAGCTACTTGCTAAAAAAAGGGAACTTGAAACCACGCTTAGAGAGTTCTCCACTGAAAGGTGTATTGTTGAGGGCCTTTATAAAGCAGCTCAAATTAAGGGGGTAGACTTTCTGGAGAAAAAGTATTCAGAATTCCTTGATATTATTGAACAAACTATACTCAACTGTACTGCTCAAAAGGTGCAGATTGAGTACCAACTTAATAATTCGTAATCTCGTTACCCTACACTTTCCTCCATGTTCTGCCCTATAGGGGATCAACTTAATTGTTGGTCCCCTTTTCTTTGTACAGGAGAGTGGTAAAAAAGTACACTTAATCTTATACACAAGGCAGGCATTTATTATAAATATAATGCCAGAAAAGTGTCTAAAAATTATCAATGAGCAATTGGGGTAGGAAAATGACAAAGTGTGAAAAAATAATTACTGGCCTATCATTGCTAGTCATACTCGTTCTGTTTGTATGCAGAATTGATGTATTTATGAGGTAAATTATGACTAAGCTATATGCAAGAGGTTTACCATCCGGGAATCAAGAAAATTTGCCAGAGATAATAGCGGAATTAAAAAGATTGAAAATACCTTATGTTTTAATTTGGTACAAACATGGTGGATTCAAATTCTATTTTAAAGAAAATGATGAACAAAAATTTCCAGAAGATGAAGGATGTAGGCACATATGTGGGTATTCTTTGTGGACCGAGAATTTTGATAGTGTAATTTCAACTTTATTTGATCCATTTTTTGGTGAGATTGATAAAGTAGAGGTAAATTATGACTAAAAAAGAACAAACTGAACAAAGGGCCCTCAAAATTTTGGGTGAGTGGGTTAAAGAACTGGAAAACGAATTATTCAAAGAAAAGGAAACAAACATGAAAATCGTAAAAATTAAAATCCTAGCAATTCCAGAGGATAAAGACCGTTGGGGGCAGAACTGGTACAGTTTTCAGTTTAACGTTGGGGAGGAAAAATTTGCTATTGATGCAGGTGATTATTATTTAGTCCAAAGTAAAACCGGGTATGACTTTACTTGGGTATTCCCTAAAGGGGAAGTTAAGCCTGCACAGACTACAAAATATTGTGAGGAAATCTAAGGACGAAGTATTAGGAAAAAATTTGGATAATTATAAAGTGTTAAAAGGAGAGTGTATCATGTAACACTAAAATTAAAAAAAATTAATATTGCCAAAAAGCCAGTTAGGAGTAATCAAATAAATGTTTTATATGGTTTTAGTTTATTTGACTATGTTTTAACTGGCTTTTTTTATGATACATAGTTGCTTTCTTAGTTAGTGTTCAGAGCCAGCTAGAATTAGTTGAGTAGATTTTTTTTGTGGGAATTTAGAATTTACTTGATTATATTTTAGCTGGCTTTTTTTATAAACAATAAGGAGGTAAATAAATGTATACGCACATCAATTTCAAAACCAAAAAAGAACTAAAGGCAGCAGTAAATGAAGGCAGAAAAATAACCTATTACCAACCCGGACCTTTTGGTGGGAATGAACCTAAAGATGGTACTTTCTGTGTAGAAGGTCCTCATTACCCAAAGCCCCATACATGGTATGCTACTTGTACTGCTAAAGATGGGATAATTGTAAAGGTGAAATAGTGGTAAAGTTGACACAAAACACGAATATGACCATAATTCAGAAAAGATAATTGAGATATGATACTAGAAAAAGGTGACATGTGGTCTATTTTTGAAAAGACCGACTTCTTCTTTTTTACTGCTAATTCCTTTCTCAATATCAGAAATGAATTGGTAATGGGTAGGGGTATGGCTTTGGAAGTGAAAAAGAAGTTTCCAAAAGTGCCAAGTGGTTTTCGTGGGCAAATAGAACATCTTGGATATTATGGGTTGGCTATTGCTCTAATAGGTTTACCTAGTACATCCATTGGTGCTTTCCAAGTAAAATATCATTTTAAAAATAAAGCAGAATTAGCTCTTATACACCAATCCACCGGAAAATTAGAACGTTATGCAAGTATTGAATTTCCTGAATGTAGATTTGATCTAAACTTTCCGGGGATTGGTTATGGTGGGTTGAAATACAAGGACGTATTACCCATCATACAAAAATTGCCAGATAATGTTCATGTGTGGACAAGATGAAAAAAGAGCTTTTATTTCGTGTAACTAAAAAAGATTTTGATATCCAAACTTTTAGGTCTGGTGGTAAGGGTGGACAAAACCAGAATAAAAGGGATACTGGTGTGAGAATTATACACAGAGAATCGAAGGCAGTAGGTGAAGCAAGAGATAGCAGACATCAGCACCAGAATAAAAAAGCAGCATTTAGACGGCTGATAAAGTCCACGAAGTTTCAAACATGGTTAAAAATAAAAATAGGGGAAATGACCCTTACTAAAGAGCAAGAAGAAAAAATACAACGAAAAGTGGATGAAGAAATGAAACCAGAAAACCTAAAAATTGAGTATTTGTAACAAGGGGAATAAAAATGACAATGCAAGAAGTGTTTGACGAACACTTTTCAGATGGGCACTCGTGGTGCCAAACTAATATGGGTGGGCCAGATGAATACATTTTTATTATACCAGCAACATATGCTAATGCCTATACTGGCACAGAAGATTCTGAAGGCAGATATAATGGCTTGCTACATGATTGTGATGTAGCTGACAGTGATTTATACGGAGAATTTTTGGCAGAAGATGGAACAGTAGAAGCCATATTTGAATCATGGGACCAAGAATATACAAATGGAAAAAAGTGGAAACATGTATATTTGAAAACCACAGGAAAAATAATGTATTCTGAAAAACATGAGTGCACAATATATGTAATCTCAAAGATAAAAGAAGTTACACAGAAAGAAGTACAGGACCATTTATTGAAGTGTGGTTGGACCAAAGAACACATAAATAATCTTTTCTAAAATTATGAGACATGAATTTAGCAAAAAGATAACTGAGAAAATTGAGGAAGCCCTGAAACTTTTTGGGGAGTATAACTATTACGATAAAGGGCCTCATGAAGTAATGGATGTAAATCCTCTAGTGGCAGAAATAGAAAAGCTTTCTGACGAGGAATTAGCAGATGTTTGCATTGATTTAATGAATCATCCTCATGGAACATTTTTCATGGATAGTTTTATAGAGGATTTAGAATTTGACTATGATAAAGTGCAGAAAATAATTAAAGATGCAGGCATTGATACTACATTAGGAAATGGTTATTGGGATTACACACCTAAAAAAGCAACAAGTGTTCCTATAACTCAATTAAGCAAATTTCTAAACCGCCCATGAGAATAAAAACCATATGTTCTTGTGGGGTTGTCTGGTATTGGCCAGATTATATCTGTTGCCCATATTGTGGAACTAAAAGGGAAGACTAATAATGACAGAAAAAGCTACTGTAATAATTGCTACCATATGGTTTGTGGCAAACATACTTTTAACTCTTTTAGGTTTTTGGCTCTGCTTTTTGTTTATAACAGGGCCCAGACCTAACGAAATAGGTTGGTCATCCTTTACATTTAGTTTTGTACGACTCGAATTTATTCTTGGAATAACTTTTGGTTCATATATATTTTTAAATAAATGGCTAGAGAAAAAAGAGAAGGAGTTTTATAATATGCCTACACATAAAGAAATCGCACACCACGTAGAAAATAAAGTAAAACATATGGTGCTAAATTTTAAACCTACTTTTTGGTGTTTTCATAAATGGACAAGTTGGTTAGATATGGTAGTGGAAGAAGAAAACCATAAATTTAAGTACTGTAAAAAATGTGGGAAAACTAAAGTAGAGTAAAATATGTACATTACTGCTAATTTTCTAAAAAAAAATCATGCCTGCCCAAATGCGATCAGTAGATTTCGTAAAGTATTTGGTGAAAAGGTTAAAATTACCCCCAAAAATATTGAAAAGGCCATAAGTTTTGATTTTGGTTTATTTTGGCTAGTTTCTAAGCTTAAATGGAAACTATATTGCCGTAGCCACGAAGATAATAGTGTAGTTAGGGAAATAAATAAACTATACAATTGGGGAAGGCGTATATATACTTTTAGAGAAATAGATGGAACTGTTTTAATGTTATTGGCCGATTATATGGACAAAGAGAAAATAAAAATTTAATGTTACCTCCATTGCTGCCCTATAGGGAGATGGGGATAATTTTCCTGTCTCCCTTTCCTAAAAATATGAAGTCGGACATATACCGCAATACGCACGGTAGGGGGTAGAAATACCCCCTATTTATTAAGGAGAAAAAGATGGAAATTACTGTAGACAAAATTATAAATCATCCTAATATTATTGAATTGATTGAAGATATTAAAAAGGATGGAATAGTTGTTGATGAATTGTTAGACCAACTTATTGAGCACATCAGTAATAATGGTGTTACAAAAGAACAGGGAAATAATATAGTGGCATTTTTGCAATTATACCCCGTGCAGCTTCAATTGGAATTTCTTCAAAAGGGTGTTCTTTTTGAAGAAAATTTTCATAATATTATGTTGGGGTTTATGGCACCAAAGTATGAAGAATTAGTGCTTGAAATAATTGAAGCTATGGGGTTTAATAAGGAAGAAGTAAAAAAATCAATTGCAGAACTAGAAAATAATCAGAGTAATAACAATGTTTGAAAACATATTCTTAATAGCTGTTTTTGCTACTGTTGTTTTGATTGGTTTGTGTATAGCTAGTTTGTTGTACAGAATTCCGGCAGTTAGAAAGGGCCTAGATTATTTACTGAGAGAAGATAATACAGAACATGTATGTGCTTGGTGTAAAAGCACTTATGATAGTCATGGTAATGTACTGAGAAAACTGAGTGAAGTAGAATATAATAAATTTGAGTCACATGGAATGTGTAAAGAATGTAGAGAGACACAGAGGGGTAATTTATGATTACTACTATTTTTATTCTTGTGTGCATTTTCTGTTTTGTTATGGGCTATATATTTGGCAGAACCAATGGAAAACATTCTGTACTTTGCAATAATGCAAATGTAAAAAGTGTGGAAAAACAGAAATCATAAATATGTAGTAGAGGCGTAAAATGTTTGCTGATATTTTCTTTTCAGTATGGTATTTTCTATTCGCTATTTGGATGATGTTAAATATGGTACATCGCGGAGATGGGGCGTCTTGGTGGTATTTTGTATTTAATCTTGTATTTATTATTGTCTTAATTTGTTTATGTACTACAAGTATTAAAATAGTGCTAGAAGAACTTAAGTACAAAAAATGTTGTTGTGCTGATAAAAAGAAAGCAAAGTTCACAAAGTCTAATAGGGGATTTAAACAAGGCCAGAAAAAAACGGATTTAAATGGCACTACTTTTCATTTGTGCGAATCTAGTTTAGCCGATCAACCAGCAATTAGATTGTATATAGATGAAACCCCAGATAAGTTCAGGAGTTTGCATTTGTCGAAAGAACAAGCTGGTGAACTAGTAGACGAAATTTATTATTTGTTTGAAAAGCATTACCAAAATAATGGAGGAAAATGATGGCTAGCAAATTATGGAAACTAGAAGTTGGTGACAAAATAGAAACCAACGAAGAATATGCTATTATGACCATAATGCATAATATTGAACAAGAAGCGTTGGCTAAAAAGTTATTAATTACTAATCCTTTTCCTGCTAAGCCTGTGTATATGAAAGGGGTAGTAATGTTAGTTGAGCCAAGAAATGACAGAACTTCTCTAATCAGATTCCAAAATGAAAAAACCAGACAATTAGTTTCCATAGATGAGGCATGGGTACAACCGGAAAAAGAAAAGATACCAAATCAATATCGTGGTAAAACCTATGAGGAATCAAGACCAACTGTTTCTAATTCTGCTTTTAACAACAAGCCAAAAATGAGTAATACAACGATAGATGATATTTTGAAGAAGCATAAAAAATAACTTCATATTTTTTGAGTGTTGCTAAAATGGATAGAAAAAAGAAAATTTTGAAATTAGCGGCTAAATTTAGGACTAAGTTAGCTAAAGGTACTTATTATATTGATACCGAAATTATAAAAACAAAAGATAAAGATGTTTTAGTTGGTGTTATTACTGTAAAGGATGGAGCCAGAGATAATATAATAGTTGGCTATATTAATGTTGCAGAATTTGGGGAATTTTGTGTAATACCAGACTAAAAGGCTAAAAAATGAGTGATCTTTTGTTTTTAAGTTTATATATTATGGCAATACTAATTTTTGCTATTACTTTTATCATAAAGATTAAAAATAAAAAGTAAACCAAATGGGTTTCAAAGAAACACTTGAAAGCCGGGGATATTCTGTTGACATAAAAAATTACTCGGACAAAAGAGTAACAGTTGTAAAACTTAATGGCAAGTGGCAGTGTACAATAAAAGAAACTTTAGACGGAAGATTTGCAGAAGCTACATGTAACCCGGAATTTTTTAGAATAAAGCCATGAAAGAACTACTTCTGTTACTTTTACTCTTTTGTTGTTCTTGTTCTCCTAAATATACTTGTTATGATTGCATAAATAAGGGTGGAGAAATAATTATAGATGAATATAAACAAGAATATTTTTGTCAAGTTGGGAATACGTTAATAAAAATTGACTGTACTATAAGATAAGGAGAAAGTTATGGACTCAACGACAGTTGTATGGTTATTGGACAAGGTTGATTTAATATCTACCAAGGTACAAGAAGTGGCACCAGAAATATGGGAAATGGCTTATCGACAGGCTTATACAGAACCCTATGTTGAAACCATATTGTTTGGTTCTTTACTTGGGGTTTGTTTAATTGGTGTATTAATTGGCGTTATCATTGGGGAAAGGAATGATTGGTACGAAGATTATTATTTTATTTTGCCTGTTGCTAGTGGTATAACAAGCTTTATGCTTTCAATAATATTTACGGTAAAGCTGTATAATTTGATAATGTTCAATTTAAACCCCAATTATTATGCACTACAAAAAGTGTTTGAAATAATAGGGCTAAAATAATGTCTGAAATTACAATACATCGTTGTCCTAGTTGCCATGATATGTTTACTATGTACCCCGATATTTGTCAAGATTGCAAAATAAAAAATCTTGCAAATAAAATAGCAGAAGAAACAAGGACAGAATATATAAAAAAGGGATTTGATCCTAAATTACATAATTTTGCAGTTTCTATAAAACCGGGTAGCAAATATATCAAAATAGATGTTGGAACTTCTGGTAAATATATGGTAGAAAAATCTACAGGCAATATTTATGGCATTAAAGCATATGGGGTAATTCATAGAGGGCATCAGTACGGAACCCTAGATACTATTGATGAATGGTATTGGGGTGAATATGTAGCAGTTAGGAATAAATAATGACTACAAAAGAACGATTTGCACAATTTGAGAATGATTACCTAAAATTCAATGATATGAAAAAAATAAATGTTCAACTTAAAAATATGCAAAAATATCCTCTATGGGTTTTAGGTGTTCCTTTTAGTCGTCAAGAAATTAATAATAGCGTATTTGTTTTGTTTTTTGCCATTTGTTATAAAGGTATTGGATATATACCAAGCTATGAAAGCAAGCCCCATTAACTCAGTTGGTAGAGTAGCGGACCTTTAATCCGTCTGTCCTAGGTTCGAGTCCTAGATGGGGTATTAAAATTATGTGGGATTTAATTTACACATTACTTTATGTTTTGTTGTTTTTATATGTTATTCGTTTTATGAGCGGCAAAGTGAAGAAAAGTATAAAGTTTGGTTTGAAAAAAGGGGATGAAATAGAAACCACAGAACATTTTGGGGATTGCACAAAAAAGTATAACAAAAACAACAAGGAAACACTATACTATTATTACAGTGGCAAAATTAGTAAAATAACTAATTATGAGTTTGGCTCTATACTTTATTTTATAGACAAACGAACACAAACTGAATGTAAAATTACTGAGCATCTTATAGTTCCACTAGATGCAAAAATATCAAATAAATATAGACCAGACAATGAAAAAAGCGATGTATTTGTAGAAGATATTCTAAAGAAAGGCAGAATATAAATGGCCACAATTCCAATAATAGTGATTTCTTTGTGTGTTTTAACAGTACTTTATTGTCTGATAATGATATGCAGAAACAATAATGTGTATACTTTTAGGTCAAAGCTGCTAAAAATTATTGATCAGAAGTCAAGAGAAGATATACGTAATAATAGGGACTGGAAATGGCGTTTTATAATGTTTGACAGCGTAGATTACGATGAATTTATTTACAAATTTTGGGTGCCGCTAAAGGTGGAAAACTTTTTTAAAGATACTTCTTTTCTAAAATGAAACTAAAACCACCGTTAAGATTTAAACGTAGTGCTAGTAAATGGGGAAGTAACTACGCTATAGTTGTTACAGATAATAATAGTAATAACACGGAGTGTCTTTATTTAGTAGACGAGTTTTTTAAAAATTCATTATTTACATACTTTTGTTTTTTGTTAGATAGTGAACTTTTAGTAAAGATAAACAGGAGAAAAAATGCCAACAATTAATACAAACTGTTATATTTCTTGCAGTCATTGTGGAAACAAAAGAGTAACATCTACAAAGCCGGTAGTGCACCACACCTTTACTTGTAGTTTTGCACGTTGGGAAACCGATCCAACCTTAAAATGCCCAAATTGTGGTATGCCAAAATCGGTTATTGTTGTCAAAAAAATTAAGGTTCCTAAAAATTCTGCTTTGGTTGATAATTATGAGAGGGATAATTCTAAAGGACTAAAATTAGTAGCAATGGATTAAAATGAAAATTACACTAAAACAACTTAAACCGTTTTTTCACCCAAAACCGGAATTTGAAAAATTTGCTAAAAAATTCCCAAGTGGTGTTGAAATAACCCCTGCAAATTTAGAAAAAATACTGAAATATGGTGATGACGCCCTATTAGCACTACATGCGTGTGTACATCGTCTTATAAATAACTACACCTTTCGTTATAATGTTTATGAGGAACTACTTGGGTTAAGAAAGCCCATGTTTGACGATGAGGTAGGATTGCAGCGAGTATTTATGTTTAACCAATCCATAGGAGTTGAAATAATAATCTTAGCTGACTATTTAGACGAAGTATATTGTCCGTACTGCAAAAATTACAATGTGGTGTTTAAGTGAAAATTAAAATAGAATATATGGAGCAAAAACAGAATTACTTTATCTTCTGGATTACCCACGATCTAAATACCTTCGCCAGTCCGTTTTATATTAAAAAATCTCTATGTAAAAGCAGTAATTTCATTATGTTTTTACTCTGCCTTAATTTAAAAATTCCCGTAACAATTTTGTTAACACTAAATAGTCTAAGAAGATTTAAATGATTATTAAAGCTGCTATAGTTTATCTCCTAAGTTTAACCTCTTTTATTGGTACTTGTTATTTGTTGTACCAGATAAAACCAATACGAAAGTTGGTAAACACATGTTTTCGATTAGATTGACAAAAGCTGAAAGGGACAGATTAAAAAGGGCTGGAGAAAAAACTGATAAAATTTTGTGGAAAATATTAAAACTCTTAAAGGAGAAATAAATGTATAAATTACTTATGTTGGTATTATGCCTATTTTTTATAGGCTGTAATAATAACAAATGTGATATTGACGTATCAAAAGCAGAGATAATTCTTAACGATGATACATTATTTTACCAAGAATGTAAAATACGCCTAATAAACCAAGGAACTAGCAATACTTATGCAGTAGACGATTATGTAATTACGCAGGAACAAAACGGAATAAGTTCTTGGGTAACAATTGAACCAAAAAATGTTAAGGAAATACATATAACCTTTTAAGGAGAAATAAAATGCGTACTTATCTTATCCAATCCACAAATCCTGAAGGCTTTAACACTGTTCACAAACTCAAAGCCTTGTCTTTGGAAGGTGCTAAAGAAAAAGCCAAAGAAACATTAGGAGAAAATGTTCAGGTTACAGAACTTAGAGCTATACCTAAACTAAAGTAACAAGCGAAAGCATAGTAGGTGTATCCCACAATGGACCAAACTTGCGTAATTGTGCTACGAAATGTTTCCCCTCCTAAACATAGGGGTTAGGATGGTTCTTACTAACCCCGTGCTTTCTTTTTTATGTTGTGAAAGATTATGAAGAAATATAATATACAAAAGTGCCAATATTGTGGCAAGGAACTAACCAAGAAAAATAAATCTTGGTCGGAAGATAAGTTGTGCAAGGTTTGCCAAAAAGAAGAAAAGGACATTTATAAACCGCATGAAAATTGAAGGTATAGAAAAAATTTACGCAAAATTTAACTCTATCTACGGTCCTGCTTATTCTGTTAAAACAGATAAGTTTAATGCCACACTTGTGTTAGAAATAGTTAAAAATCCAGTATTTTCTTTATTTTTCTTAGTGTGGTGGGATTTTATTGGTCGTAATAAAAGAAAAGACATATTACTTTTTGTAAACGAACAGCTGAGTAAAAATGATTATAATAAATAGTTTGAAACATGACATAAATATAAGCGTATAATGAAAATTACAGAAATAAGACGCATAAAAGACATGACATTTAGAAATGTCTATTATACTTGCACAATGCAAGGTAACAAAAGGGTAAACTATACTTTTGTGCCAAAGACATTTAAAAACCCTGTATTTATTCTTTTTATGATAATTTGGTTTAGATATATTGGGCGTGATCCAAGAAAAGATATTTTGTTTCACGTAAATAATAGGTTTAACAATGCTAAAGTTCACATAAATAATAGGTTTAAAAATGCTAAAGTTCACAATTGAAGAATTAAGAGAAGCAAGATGGCCTGAGTATTGGCTAGAGCTTGTTGAACGGGCAGTTGGTAAAGAATTTGAATTGACTCTAGATAATTATGCCAAACTCAAAAAATTAAACATTATGACATTTTATTGGGTGCTGTGTAACCCAAACATTTGGAGCCAAACAGCAATAATTGGATTTATAAAAGCAGCCAAAGAAATAGTGGATGAGGAAGAAACCGCAATAACTCTAGAATTGGCAGAATTGTGCATTGTTGCGGAATTGACTAGATGAAGAACTTTAAAATACGCAGGGGGCATTACGATCTTTGGGTGGGGAGAACTGGAATGATCGGTAAGGGCTTTGTTAAAAGATTTTATCCTAACTCCGTATTTACTTTATTTTTACTAGTACTTAGTTATCATACTTTTACGAAGAAAAACATACTAACGGCATCATACAACGACTATATAGAGGAGGCCACTAAGAATGACGGTACGAGAATTTGACAAAAGATTTATGCAGTGTTACCCAATGTTGGCCTCATATGCAAATAGGTATGTGCAAAACGATATTAAAGAAGCCAAGGATATTGTGCATAATTTATATATAAGAGCTAAGCAAAAACTTCACTTGTATAAACAAATGCCAAGTGGGGATTACTTCACCGGATGGCTTTTAACTATCTTGAGAAATATGTCTCTAAACGACTATAAAAAAGAAACAAAAAACCCAATAGTTTATTACACAGAACTATTTGAAAATATCCCTATTCAAGAGAAAGAATATGATAGGGCGAGGAAAGTTAAAAAGGCTGTGCAAAAGCTGGATAACTTGAGGAAAAGAATATTAAACATGTACTATCTTGGTTATGAATATCAAGAAATTGCTGAAAAATTAGATATACCAATTAATACTGTTAAAACAAAAATACACAGAGCTAGATTAAAAGTTATTAAGAAGATTGAAATTGAAGAACAGATAGAACAAACCATAGAGGAGTTTATAAAATGTACATGCTAGCTCCAGTAGAAAAGCATAGAGAAATGGAAAATGCTATTCTTTCCATAGGAGAATCTAAGCAAGCTGAAGTTGTAGCACTAAAAGTTGACACCACTATTAATGCAACTAAAAGAACGTATCGTAAATTCAAATGTTTCATATTTGAATCCGGGCAAAATAGAATTGTTTTAGCCATGGATGGCCGAAATAATTCTAAAATGTTTTGTTATATAGTTGACAAAGAACTACTGGAATTAACCGAGCCTAAATTTGGTTGCAGAAATACTAATTTTTTGAATAGTTGGGCTGAAAATGCTAATGGTGTTTTTAGAATTATACTGGAATTCCCACATAAAATAAGGCAGGCAAAATATAGACAGCTGGTTGACAATGGGGAAAATGAATTGGAGGCGTTATCTAAAGTAACTAAACAAATTTCCTACAGCTTTAGACATGAAGATTTGCTAGAAATATGATAAATATAAAATGGGGTCTTATGGGGGATGACCAATGAATAAACCAAAAATAAAGTTTGAAAAACAAATCCCAAGAAAGGGGCACGTAAGTATCTGTGATGTTTATATAAATGGTTTTAAGTGGTATTATTTGGATGAATTGATGATAAAAAAGTGTAGCGGAATTTTCCTATTTTTTTGTTTTGCTATAAAGTACAGACTTTACCCGACAATATATCAAAAACTACATAAATAGGCCCTATGGTGGAATTGGTAGACACACGAGACTTAAAATCTTGTGATCGTAAATGATCGTGTAGGTTCAAGTCCTACTAGGGCCATTAAATATGATTAACAGCATACATACAGTAGATAACGGACGAGATATGGGGGTAACGTTTCATAGATCGTCAAACACGTATACTACATTTATGCCAAGTAAATTTTTAAACAATGCTATATTAGTTTATTTTATTATTTGTTTAAAAGAAAGAAACCCAAAAATAAATTTTTCTATTATATTTGATGTAAGATGAAGATAGAATTTGAAAGAATAGATGACAAATGGTATCAGATTAAACCATATGGGATATGTGTTCCTACTAAGCTTATTCTTGAGAGTAACCCACTGGTGTTAGTATTTTTAATGGCACTAAAAAACTACAATAGAAAATTAACTATATGGGTTTTGTTTAAAGGACATATACGTGACTAAAATTATAAAAAGATCTAACCTTGCAATGCTGCGTTTTAGTAAGGCTAGAAACTTGCTCCTTGCTGCTGACCTTATACTTTGGAATGACAGTGCTGGTACTATTGTAGCTACATTGTTTAAACGTTTGCCAAGTGTTTTTATAGTGTTTTTACTGGTGCTCAGTGGGTTTGTTAGTGGAAAAAAAGTAAATCTTAGCCCTATAGGCTGGTTAAATAGAAAAGAAACGGAAAGGAAATAGGAGATGACAAGTTGGCATAATTATCCTAAAGTATATAACTTAGGCCATGCAAACATCAAAGAAATATTTGATAGTGGCGTAATTTTTGTGCAAGAAAAGATAGACGGAAGCCAATTTTCTTTCGGACTAATTGACGGAGAACTTAAAATTAAATCTCATTATGTAGAAATGAATATAGATTACCCACAACAGATGTTTACAAAAGCAGTTGAAACCGTACGTGTTTTAAAAGACGAATTGCACCCCGGCTGGACTTATCGTAGTGAATATTTAAGCAAACCTCATCACAGCACACTAACTTATGATAGAACACCAAAAAAGAATATAATTTTGTTTGATATAAATAGAGGGGAAGAGGACTATTTAGCACCGGGTAATGTGAAAGAAGAAGCTGAAAGACTGGGTTTGGAATGTGTGAAAACTTTCACAATGATATCTAAGGCCCCGACTTTAGAAGAGCTTGAAGAATTTTTGTTAAAAACAAGTGCTTTGGGTGGGACAACTATTGAGGGTGTGGTGTTTAAGAATTATGAGAAGTTTGGTCGAGATGGAAAAGTTATGATGGGTAAATTTGTTTCGGAAAAATTCAAAGAGCAGAACAAAAAAGCATTTGCACCCAAAACCGGCAAAAATATAATTCAGCTTTTGGTTGACCAGTATAAAACTGAAGCACGGTGGGTAAAAGCAATTCAGCATTTGGAAGAAAAAGGAAAACTTTTAAAAGAGCCAAAAGATATAGGCAACTTAATTAAAGAAGTGGAACAAGACTTAATGGAAGAATGTGTAGACGAAATTAAAAATAAATTGTTTGTTTACTTTAGAAAAGATATTATAAATGGGATAATCAGAGGCTTACCTGAATGGTACAAAAAAAGACTGACCGGATTAGGATAACAGCAGGATACAAAAATAGAATATTAGCAAGAACTGATTTAGGACCAATTAGGATTATTACAACAGAGTTGTGTGAAAAAAGTAAAAATACCCTATTTGTGCTTTTTTGTTTTATACTTGCAAACACTAAACATTCTTTAATACTTTTTCACTTGTACAACATATTAAATGTTCGGGAATCTTTATATCGTGAGTAAAATAAAAGTATCAAAATTTGGTGGTTTAACGGTTCATGTAGCAAATAGTGGTAGCCATGGCGGTTTAAAAAGAATTGACATAAAAAACAACCTATTTTTGTTGTTTCTGGTAATATTGTATAGTAATTGTGGTATAACCAATTATTGTTTTCTTTGTAATTTAATGTATAGCGTAAAAAGATAATATGAATAATATAAAAGTGTATTTAAATGACGGCAAAAAAGATCTAACTATAGATATAATTAAAAATGGAAACAAGGTATGGCATTCAAATTTGGAATGTATGAACATAAAAAATAATGTGTTTTTACTATTTTTAGTTATGTTTTATAATAGTGGAATTGATGTAAGAGCATGTTTACTTTGCAAACCTGAGTGGGTTAAATGAATTTAAAAACTTTGTTTTTTGGTCATATCATACTAAACAAATCCTACATTGAGATTTTATTATTCTATTGTGGGTTTTTTGAAAAGGGCTACAAACCAGAAGAAATTTCAAAAATTCGTAAAGAATTTTTTGGTGTGGAAAATATAAAGGAGGCCAAAGAAGGGCAAGTTGAAAAATATTTTATGTATTTATGCAACGTTGATTATTACACTTTAACAATGTTTAAGGAAAAACTATTATTATACCAAGCTACAGTTTTTCCAGAAATATTAAACAAGTTAACACATAAAGGAACACAATGATAATAATAATATATGGGGTACTAATTTTTCTATTGTTTTTGGTATTTTATTACCACCATAAATGTAACAAGGCACTTTCTTTATGTTCTAAACTAATAAATATAATAGACACAACTAACAAAATAAATAAAGAGCAGTGTAATAATTTAAAGTCAATTGTTCAGTACATTAATATCTTTGCCAAAGAAACAACCGAAAAGGGGGCACTAATATTGCCAGAATATTATTGGAAGGCATTTAAAGAACGAAAATTAACACCATATATAGAGTCTTTACAAAAGATTTCTAAAAAAACGGATGAAAAATTGAAACTACTAAATAGGAGAAAAGAAAGATGAAAAACTGGGAACAAATTTGTAAAAAAGAAAATGTACGAATCAAGCATTTTTATTGTGGCTCAGTGTTAGTTGGAACAATGGCCTATGGTATGGGGGAAGATGAAGACCAGCTTGTGCCAGTTGGGATGTCAATTGTAAGTCCTAAAGATAATGGGAATAAAGAAAGAGGCAGGGAAATTGCTATTGGTAGATGTTTAAAGGCAAAGTATAAAAACCCTAATGATCGGTATTTTGATGGAAATAGACTGGATGATTTAATGGTACTGTTTACAAATAAAGAGTTTACTATTGATTTGCCAATGCGAGGATTTATTACTGTTAAGGCTATTAAGAGCATTATAACTGGATGGTATGATGTCAAGTGTGCAATCAAATAAAACCGTAAAAATTGTGGGTCATGCAATAAGAGTTGCAGACAAAATGGGACAGTGTTCAATAATTGGGGAGATTGGTTCCAGATATTTACCAATTGAAGCAAAAATACTTGGTGCAAAAAATTCTTTTGTTACTCTTTTACTGGTGTCATTATTTCATAAGTTTAATTATGCCCCCCTTGAAAACTGGGGCAGATTTATAGAATGTGTTAGGTATTTACCAAGCACTAAACTGTCTCTTAAACTTGAAAAGATTTTAACATGAGTAATATACAATTAAATAAATACGTAACATTAGAAATTATACCTTATGGAATAAGAATAATAGAGCGGATAAATTATCGTTCAGAGATTTCAATACACCCGTTGTGTGCACACCAATTATATTTTCCACCTAAAGTCAAAATATTGGGTGCAAAAAATTCTTTTGTTACTCTTTTACTAGCGTTGTTATTTCATAAGTTTAATTACGCCAAAAATACCAGAAACTGGGGTAAATTTATAAACTGCGTTATGGGGTTACCAAAATATGAGATATGATGCTGATTATAAGTGCATACGAGAAGGATTAAGAAGAACTGGTTTTAATAGATGGAGATGGTTGTATAGCATAAAAAATAAATATTTTGTGCTTTTAATAATGACACTGTATCATAAGTTTAATTATACCCCTAACGACGCTGCTTGGCGTAAATTTAAAATATTTATAAAGTTTATAAAGGAACTAAACAAGTGCACTTTGATAAAATACAAAAAGCCAAAGAATTAGTCCCATACGATGAGTATGACGAACATTATCCTATCTTTTATTTTATAGCATTAAGATATGTAGGAATTAGCCTTAAAGAAACTATAAGATTAGTACGAGAAGAATTGCGTAAAAATGGAAACAGTCTGGATTATGCTAAGGTTTTTATAACCCAAGTTTCTCCTAGAAATGAAGAATCAATGAAGTTTTTACAAAAAATATCGACAGAACTAATAAATTTAGGGCTGCAACAAAACAACACCAATTATGTAAAAGCTACCGGTAAAATACCAAAAGGTAACTTGGGTAGTATGATTTGGGTGGAAGCTATATATAGAAATCCACCTAATGAAATTGCTTTTAAAAATACCCTAGAAGAAGTTAGCAGGGAAATTGTAAACCCGGATAAACATTAAGGAGATTGTAAATGAGATATATTGTTAGTATTGAAAAAGAAGGGGAAGAGATTTACAAAGGAATATTGTCTGCTGTCATGTTGATATATAGAAACAATGACAGTGAGACAACCGAAATCTTAGCTAAATTTCCAAACCCCACAGATACTTTAAACATTGGGGCTATGTTTGATTCCTTAATGGGGCAAAGTATAGAAAAAATTAATGAATTTATCAACAAAGAAGTAGACAACACATTTCATCCAGCAGATTTAGAGTTGTCTGTATCCGTAGAAAACCAGTATTTGATAAGTGGTGAGAAAGTTTCCAACATACTTTTATTAGGATTTGAAGTTGTTAAACCAACTACTATCATTCCTTTAATCAAGTTGTTTAATATAGACAACTATAATAGTTGGTCTTTCGTTTATGCTGAAGCTCGCAAACATTTAGCTGTTTATGATGACAAATTAGAAGAAGGTGTTTTTCCTATAGATCAAAGCAAAGAACAAAGGGCCTCAACAGCAGATGAGGTTACAATATGACAAAACATGATATTCTTATAGCCAATATAGAAGCATTGAAATTTTTGACCATGATTTTACTCTATATCAAACCGGAAGAGGAGAAAAGATGAAATTAACAGTAAACGACGTTTCTTTGCAGTTGCCAGCAGAAGAATATCCCAAACATACCAAAACATTTATGAGTATCATGTTAACTTTGGTTGATAAGGCTAAGGATAATCCTGCTATGCAATTGCATACACTATCTTTAATTGCTACCGGAAAACCGTTTTTGGAATTACTTTCCAAAGATAAAGATAACATGTCCACTAAACACCTAATAACAGCAATCGCTTCTTTAGCTGAGACTACAATCGAAATGTCCTCTGGTGGGGATATAAATTTATCTGATTTTAACATTGATGACATATTGGGGAAGTAAAAATGCATGATGTGCACAAAGTAATTTTTATGACATATTTATTTGGAAGGATACAAGGACAACTAAGGGGCAAAAGACAAAAAGCAATAAATACCATGCACACACTAATCAATGCTTTTGGTAAAATCGACCCTCTTGTTGTTCATAAGACATTATTTAGCCAAAAATTTTATTATAACAACACACAGTACAACACCACACCAGAATATAGTTTTTGGAATGTGCTGAGCAAATACCACTATTATATGGTTCCTAATTTTAAATCGGACGCAATTAAAGAAACAGAAATGGAAATTAATCTAAATAATTTAAAATTGCTTTGTAATGTTAATATCAATGTGTGTGATCTTGTGGGTAATTTAAAACCATCACACATAACGCTTAGTTTATTAGAATTACTTAATTCAGACATAAAATTTGAAAAAGTAAGGAGTGTTATAAATAAAATACCAAATAAAAAAGAAAAAACTAAAGATATAATTGCAACTCTAGAAAAAATGAATAACCGTGATATTGTATATTACGACGTGCCTTGGATAATGGGCAGAATTCTTAGTAACCTTAATGATCAAGCGTGCAACAACATAACAGAATGGCTAAAAGTATTTACTACATTAAAAAAGGTAAAAGGATACTTAGTTAATACCAGAGCAAATTTGATAAAAAAATTAGTTTTACCAACCAATGCTAAAGAATTAACTGAATTCTTCAAAGTTTTCCATAAAAAGGAAAAAACATTAACTTGTTGGGAAAGAATTGCATATAGAATACTTACACAGTTTTCTGCAAAAGTTGAATGGGGTAACGAGAAATATATTGTGAGAGCTACAAACATGAAGGAATTTGAGAAAGTGGTTAAAGTGCTTTACCCGATACTAACAACTATAAAAGGGGCAATGCACAAACGATTAGAGTACGAAATAATTTATAAAGGAATAATTAACGCACAACATTCAAACAAACCAGTAGAGTTTAAGGAGAATTAAAATGCACTTGGTTCAGATGCCCGAATTCGTATTTTCATGTTATCAGTCCAAACTGGTTCCCTTCTTTTGGGGGTCAAAAGGTGTTGGTAAATCTGATGGAGTTGTTCAGTCTGCTAGATACATTGCTGAAAAGATCGGTGATAAGAATTTTGGCTTGATTGACTTACGGTTGGGAACCCAAGAAGTTGGTGACTTGATTGGTATTCCGAGAGTGAAAGAAGTTACTCTTCCAAATGGTGAAAAGGAATTTCGTACCGTATATGGGAAACCGGAATGGTGGCCCTTGGAAGGAACTAATGGAATTCTCTTCTTGGATGAATTTAACAGAGCAGGAACCAATGACGTAATTCAAGCCATGTTCCAATTGGTCCTTGGTTACAAAGATAAAAATGGGATTAGACGCAGAAAATTGCATACCCATGAATTACCTGAAGGATGGTCAATTGTGTGTGCTGGTAATCCTGATACGGCAGATTATGTAGTTCAGTCTATTGACACTGCCATGTTGGATCGCTTTATTCAAGTTAAGATTGACGTAAAGAAAGAAGTAAGCGTGCAGTGGCTACAAAAGAATTTAAAAAATGAAGAAATTTGGAAGTTTGTAAAGGCTACAGGAAATGCCCTTAGCAAGAAAGAGAAGTTTCAAATTATTGTTGAGCCTACTCCCCGTTCTTATGAATTTCTTGATGACCTTCTTAAGTTTATTGATGAGGATCAATTTAACCAGTTTGGTCTAGAAGCCATAAGTGGTATTTTGGGTGAAGAAGTTGGTATGCTTTGTTACCAGCACCTGAAAGAAACTTTAGTTCGGCCTTTGACTGCCAAAGAAGTTATGAATAACCGCAACTTTGACAAGTTTGTAGAGGAAAAGGTCAAAAAATATTTGTCCAAAGATAAAAATAGATTTGAATTAATCGAAGTTACACTTACTGATATTCTTGGGGAAATAGAAAAGAAAGAACCTACTGAATTCCAAGCTGAAAACATTAGCAACTTCCTACAGTTGTTACCGGCAGACTTGAGAATTAAGTTTATTGAAAAGGGCGTTTTGCTTGAAAAGAACTTCGTTCCTGTTATTCTAACCTATATGCCTGAAAGTAAAAATGAACAGACACTTGAAATGATTGAGGCTATGGGGTTTTCTAAAGAAGAATCTTTAGAAGCAGTTAAAGAACTTGAAAATCTTAAAGCCCAGTTAGAAGATGGTGTAAAAACAAAGGTTAAATAATGAAAAAATATGATTTTCTAAACGACTATTCAGATAACTTTTTTGAGGCTAGAAAAAAGCTATTACATAATGACCCATTTTACGCACATATGGTAGGACAAATGTGTGTGGAAATGGATAAAAGTGTAAAAACTATTTCTGTAAAAGAAAAGGATGGGATTATATCCCTCCTTTATTGCCAAGAATGGGTTGATTCTTTAGAAACTGACCAAGTAGTTGAGGCAATAAAACATGTTGTAAACCATTTAATTTTTGGCCATCTAAACAATCCTGTTTTTGATGATAAAAATCAAAAAATGGAAACGGCTAAAGACCTTGCTATTAATACTGGTTTGAACCAAAAGAACTTGCCGCCACAGTTTAAAAAGCCAAAAGATTACCAGTTTAAAGAAGATTTGGCTACATTTCAATACTACAACATGTTGCCCGATGAAGAAGAAAAAGATAATGAAAATGGACAAGATGGTCAAGATGGCAGAGATGGCTGTGATAACCACGACCTTATGACTTCTAGTGTTGGGGATGGTCAACTGCAACAGCAAGTTAAACAGATGGTTCAACATGCTTATGATGAATCTAATAAGAACTTTTCTCCGACCGGAAGTGGGTTTAGCAAGCTATTAAGATTCTTATTGTCCCCTTCTGAAATACCGTGGAATGTTATTTTTAGACAGTTTGTTTCATTCTCTAGCAAAGTTAAGAGAGAGCAGACTTGGAAAAGACCAAACCGTAGATTTGGAGAAGATTACCAAGGCAGAAAAAAGGTACAGACCTTAAGAATTATGGTAGCAGTTGATGAATCAGGTTCCGTTAGTGATAAAGAATGGAAAAAAATGATTTCAGAAGTTGATAGTATGTACAAAACTAAAATTGCTGAAATTGTGTTTATTAAATTCACCTGCACTATTGAAGATATGTTTGAGTACAAAGGGTTGAATAACCTAGTATTCAAACGGCATAACGGTGGTACTAGTTTTCAACCGGTGATGGATAAGGCTATGGAAGAAAAGCCGGATGCCTTAATTATACTGACAGACGGTTATAATTCTGAAGGTGATAATTTAACATATGACAGATGGGGTTCTGTTCTTTGGGTATTAACACCTAATCACCGAGAAATAAAAAGGGGCAAGTCTGTTGTGATGAAAGACATAACCGAATCAGAAACTATGTATTGGTAAAATGATAATAACAACACAAACAAAAGATAATGGCCATACATGTATTTATCTTAGTTCTGGTAAATACCTAAAAAGACAAGGAATATGGGTAAAGTATGCGTTTGCTGCAAATAATCCCCTGTTTGTAGTATTTACTATTCTTTTAAGGCTCAAACATGATGATAAACGTAAAACATATAAACTATTGAACCACCTTTATGAAAAGTTATATGCAGAAGCAAATAAAAATAACCCTAAAAAATAACAATTTGGCTAACCGCGACACCTTCTATGATTATATAGCGATGCACTCCGACAATTTTGTAATTGGTATTTATGTAAGGCATATAAAAAATGTTAATAGCACATTTGTTCTTTTTTTGCTGTGCGGCTTGTGTTTTAATACAAATTTATGGAACGGAATAGTATTCAACCAGCTAACAAACAAAATGAAAAATGCAGTAAAAAAATGAAAATAAGATTATGTCGTCGCCATCTTCAAAACAAACCATACATTGAGGCAACTCATCCCACAAAGCCTAGAACTGCCGCCTTCTATGTAAAAGACATAAAAAATGTGAATAGCACATTTGTATTTTTTGTATTATGTGGTTTACTAACTTGCCAAAAAAACTGGTATAATATGGCATATGGTAACCTAATAAATTACTGGAGTAAAAAATGAAATATTTGTATCTAGATGGCAAAGAAATGCAGGATGGGGATTTGTTTACCGCAGGAAATAAACCCAATTATGCAAAAGTGTTTGTTTTATACCGAGAAGAGGAAACACTGCGATATAAAAACCTAACACACAAAAAACTGTTTACCTTTTACCCTGAATCATTTGTCCCACTACGAAATGAAACATGTGTAAAACATCCTAATGCAGAATTACTAATGAGAAGGGAAGAGTGGCTAAAACTATTTGACAGGCTTGTTGGCAAAATAAACTCTACAGAATTTAATTTGTTAGAGTGCAACTATTCAATACCACAAGAATTTATAGACCTTTGGACCAAAAAGACTACGTTATAATATGGAACTAATTATAATCCCTCTTATCTTATTTTTAATTTTTATGCTAATAGTGCTTCTTAAACCAGAAGCAAAAGAAGCACCGGCGGTTATTAGTGAAGTTGAAGTAGTTAATAATGAGCCGGATTATATGAAGCCTAAGTTAACTGAAACATATTTAACGTTAAAAAACTACATAGGGCAAGAAAAAAGTGTTGAATATTTGAAAGGGCACATTAAAAAGTCCAAAGAAAATAATGTGCCGCTTCCACATGTTGTTTTATGGGGGAATGGTGGACTTGGAAAATCAACCCTAATTAAAGCTACAGCACATGAAATGGGTGGAAGATTTTTTGAACTAATTCCTGCTAACCTTAAGAACACCAAGGACTTATTTGGTGTGCTCTTTAAAAAGGAATGCCCTGTATGTGAATATCATAACCCTTTTAGCAGTACAAAATGCTTGTCCTGCAAAGAACCAATTTCAATATTCTTTGAACCGATTTGTCAATTACAAGACGACGATGTTGTTTTTTTAGAAGAGTGCCACGGTCTAAAAGATGAAATTGAAGAAGCCATGTACTCTTTAATGCAAGATAGTTACATTATGGTAAGATATAATGGGGTAGATCAAAAAGTAGATTTACCGAAAGTAACTATTGCCGGAGCTACTACACAATTAGGGGACTTAAGAAAACCGTTCAGAGATAGGTTTAGATTAAATATTAAATTGGAACCATATAATAATGACCAAATAAAGCAGATTATAAAAATGTATGTGGCTAACCAGAAATTGTCTATTACTGAAAATGGACTAGATTTAATTGCCAAAATTTCACATGGAACTCCTAGAATAGCTAAAAAGTATGTAATAGATGGAGCAACAATTAACTCAGAAATTTCTAAAGAGTCTATAGAAACGATTATGAAATTATTGGGAGTAGATGAGTTTGGACTAGATTACACACATATAAAAGGAATGAAACATATACTAGAACGAATGAAGGCTATGAAAAATGGAGGGGCTGGAAGTACAACTATTGCATCCTCTTTAGGAATACCTAAAGCTGTTTGGGAAACTTTATATGAACCTGCATTGTTGTACCAAGATATGATATTTATGGGCAGCAGAGGAAGAAGATTAACTGATAAAGCAGTAGATCATTATTTTGCCACAGAAAAAGGAAATATTAGAGTATAATGAAATATCATATATTTCGTTCCTTTGTTCGTAAAAACCACGTTGGTGTAAAAATATATGGTAAAGAAGTATCAGTAATGATATGGGGATTAAGACAATTACACAAGATTAGTAACCCTTTACTAGTTGTTTTTATTTCAACAATGTTACATCAGATAAGTCCGGGGAATACCAATAGGAGATTACAGAGGATGATATGAAAATAACTGAACTTGACATTATATGCACAGATGACACTGCCTACAAAGCAGTAATTTTCCGGCTCAATGATATAGGCACTAAGGTTTATTTTCCTCTGTTAAATATGCCAAGTTTGTTACTTTTGTTTGTAATACTATTAT
>Ga0272443_10000189_pt1 | contig 118491 bp, 91 predicted proteins | sample SSMAcet12_FD_193581 | JGI IMG/M metagenome (GOLD analysis project Ga0272443, IMG submission 193581) | Marine sediment archaeal communities from Little Sippewissett salt marsh, Falmouth, MA, United States - SSM-Acet-12 | ecosystem: Environmental > Aquatic > Marine > Wetlands > Sediment ... | reverse complement strand
GCACCAGGTTGCCGGTAAGATCCGCACTGGTAAAGGTGGTGATCTGCGTACCGGGCGAAGAGCTCAACTGAAAGTAGCCGCCGGAAATGCTGCTGACCGTATAAATGAAGCTGCCGTCATCCGGATCGGTGATGCCGAAGTTGGCCCCGGCGAGGGTGACGGTCTGGCCTTCGCTGACGGTCAGGGTGGCGCTGGTAACCACCGGCGCATCGTTGACCGCGGTGATGGTGCCGCTGGCGGTGGCCGTGTCCGTTCCGCCATTGCCGTCGCTGATCGTGTAGGTGAAACTCACCGCGCCGTTGTAGTTGGCATCGGCAGAGAACGTGATGTTGTCTGAGGCATCCACGTTCACCGTGCCGTTGGTGACCGCGATGCTCTGTACTCCACCGACAAGCGCGGTGCCGTTAATGGCGGTGATGCTGATGGCGTTCCCTTCCAGGTCGCTGTCATTGCCAAGCAGCAGCGCGTTCAGGGTGGCGGTGGTGGAACCTTCGGCACCGTCGAGCACGCCCGCATCGTTGCCCGCGTCCGGGGCATCGTTGGTGCCTTCGATGGTGATGGCGACCGTGCTGGCGGTGCCGTCGACGCTCTGTACGTTGAAGGTCTCAGAATAGGAGTCGCCCACATTGAGTTCATCAAAGGCGCTGTTGGCGGTGAAGTCCCAGTTGCCGGCCGCGTCGATGTTGAAGGTGCCGTAGGTGCCGGCGAAGCCGGACTGGGCGATGAAGCTGTCGTCCGGGTTGTCCGGGTCGGCGGCGGTCAGGGTGCCGGAAGCGGTCAGGGCGGCGTCGGTCTCGGTCAGGGTCACGGCGTCCGAGGAGACAGTGGCCGCATCGTTTTCACCGACCACGGTAATCGTGCCATTTAATATATTGGAATCCTCGCCCGGTGCCGGCGAATTGCCGCCGTCGTTTAGTATAATACTGTAGGCACGGTCTGCGTCGCCGCCGGCTGTCGGGTTGTCGCCGGTGTTCTCAAAGCGCAGCGCTTCGAGGATGGCCCCCAGGTTGGCCGGTGTGGCGTTGGCATCGAGGTTGATCACAAGAGCGGCTTCACTTCCACCGCTCAACGAACCGACCCCGGTCGGGCTTCCGGAAACGCTGAGCAGATCTCCCGCCACGTAAGCATCGAGGCTCACCGTCAGCGTACCGCCGGCAAAGTTAGCAGCATCAACATCTGTTGCTCCGCCGGTACCTGCCTTGATAAGGGATACCTGGTTGGTCCCTGTTCCGCTCTCGGTTGCCGTCGGGTTGGTCGCCGTTCCCGCTAAAACCGGCGCATCGTTGACCGCCGTGTAGGTCACGACCGCGGCCCGGGTGTTGGAGTCCACATCCCCGTCATTGACCGTGACGCTAAAGGCCGGCGCCGCCTCATCGCCGTCGTCGACGAACTGCACTTCGCCGCCGCTCAATTGCGCACTTGTAAAGCTCGTGATCGGGGTGCTCGGCGCGCCGATCATCTGAAAGTATCCGCCGGAAATGCCGCTGACCGTATAGGTGAAGCTGCTGTCATCCGGATCGGTGATGCCGAAGTTGACCCCCTCGAGGGTCACGGTCTGGCCTTCGTCGACGATCAGGGTAGCGCTGGTGACAACCGGGGCATCGTTAGCCGGGGCGATGTTGATGGTGACACTGTTGACGCCCTCTTCGGTGGTTGAGGTCCCTGAACTGCCCGGATCGGTGCCGGTGTTGCCCTGGTCGTTGACGGTCACTGTCAGCGTGGTCGAGGCGCTGGGGGCATCGGAAGTGTTCAGATAGGTGATGGTGCCGGTGCCCGCGCCCGCGGCGGTGAGCAAATTGTTGATCTGGGCGATAGTGCCGGTTACGGTGACCGCGCCGGTGCTGTTGCCGCCGAAGATCGTAACCCCCGAGTCACCCGCGACCACCGTGATGGTGCCTTCTCCTGCGCTTAGGATCGCCTGCGCCGCGCCACCTGACGCATCCACATCACTGACAGTAAAGCCGGTGCCGTGTATCGCCAGCCCGGTCTGCTCGGTGGCATTGAGCGCCGCTACCGGCGCGCCCACCACCGGGGCGTCGTTGACACCCGTGACATTGATTGTTTCGGTGATCACATTGCTCGCCCCCCCGTCGCCGTCGGTCAGTGCAAAACGCACGGTGCGCGCAACGGTGGCGGGGGCTTCGGAAACGTTTTCGAAGGTAATGTTTTGCATCACGGCCTGTACGGCCGTATCGTCGGCGCTGGCGGAATTGAAGGTGACTACCAGCGGCATCGTGCCGACTCCGCCGCTAATGGTACCGATGTCCGTTCCCTCGAAGCTGACGGTGCTGCCCGAAACCCCTACCTGGCCGGCCCCGGTTCCTTGGTTTCGGACCGCCAGGCGGTCGTCGGCCGAGCCGCCTGCTGCAAAATCAACGCGAAGTTGTCCCTTATCGAAATCGGACGAGTCGGCATCGGTAAGGGTGGCTCCTGCATCGATAATCGTCGGCGAGCCGTTTTCAGAGTAGCTGACAGGGCCACCGGGCAGGCCGATCGTGGGATCGACGCTTTGAATGCCGAATTCGGCGTCGAACGAAAGCGCATTTACCTGCTCTTCCGGCGTGTCCATGTATACATCGGCACCCTCGAAAAACAGCGTGGCGGTCCCCTCCGTTACCCCGGAGCCTAATGACGTTTTAGTCAGGGTTAAATAGAATACATCGTTGGCCGTTACCGTGATGTTGTTGTCGCCAACATCGGTATCGTCCTTTTTCAGCGTGACCAGGATCTGGCCGGAGGTCAGCGTTGTGCCGCCGGGGCTGATGTTATCTTCGATCAGGTCGATGCCGCCGATATAGTTCGATGAGTCGCCAACGCCGATATCCCCCCCATCCATAAACAGGTCCGGCGTGCCGGTAGGCACGCTTGCTCCGGCACCGGTCGGCGCGAGGTATTCAATCGTGTTCGTGGTGGCCGAACTCAGCAGGAAGGCGCCGGCCGACAGTGTCGTCCCGTCAGCGAAGGTGGTGTTCGCCTCTACCAGGCTCAGCCCCTCTACGGCGGAGACTACATCGTCCAATACGATTTCAAAGGTTCCATCGCTCGGACGGAAACGGATAACGTCCTTCTGAGAGGTCGAGAAGGAGACCGAGTCGTCGCCGGTGAAGGTCACTGAACTTTCTCCAATGGCAAACAAGACATCTTCTTTCAGAAGATCGACGGTGCCGTCGACCCCGCCCACCGTGATGTTGGAACTGACAACATGCATGCCCTCGATGCTGACCGACTTGTCGGCGTAGCTGTACAGATTGAATAAAGACGATAACGTGCCGTCGGTCGTACCGGGCTCGAAAGAAATGTTCGGGTCGCCAAATGCGAGTGCCTCGCTGGACGACCAGGCATCCAATCCGGGCACCCCGCTGCCCGACACATCTCCCGCTGAGGCGATATGCAGCACGATTTCAACGGGAGTGACCGTGATTGAAGCCGTTTCCGACGCTGCGCTGAAAGGTGTCGCACTGCCGACTGACGAGGCGTCCACGCCGGCAGTTCCGCTGGGGTTGCCGTCGGTCCGGTCCCACGCTCGATAGGAGATCAGCGCCGTTCCGTTGTAATTGGGATCGGGAACAAAGCGAATCCGGTCATTGGCCGAATCGCCGAGCACGACGGCGGAGCTGCTCGATACGGCGCCGAACGCCGTCCAGGAACCCCCGCCGTCCGTCGAGTACTGCCAGGTGCCGTTGGCGTCGTCAACGCTGACGACAACGATGCCTTCCACCGCGGCAGCGTCCGCGTCGGTGATCGGCGCGATAATATCAGCAACTTCGTCTCCGGGATTGGCGGAAATGCTGGTTTCGTTTTCGTTGATCGTCGTCAGTGTCGGCGAACCGGAATCGTCCAAAACCGGGGCATCGTTTACGGCGGTGACATCGACCTGGGCCTGCACAGCGACGGTAGATTCTGCCCCGTCGTTGTCGAGTGCCACCGCGGTAAAGGCGTTCAGGGTGCCGTTGGCGTCGGCTGCCGGCGTACAGTAGGCTCTATTGGTTGCATCGATGGTGTCGTTGGTTCCGGCCGCCCAGGGCATGGCCGCGCCCGCATTGGCCCCAATTAAAAGGGTGCCGCTGCTCACCGCCTTTACCACGAACCCGTCGACGGTGCCGTCCACGTCGGCCTCATCGCCCTGGGCCTTTAGCTCGGCCAGCGTGATCTCGACCTGGGTGTCTTCGGCCGTCGTGTCGATCGGCGCCGCAAATGTCGTCAGCGTCGGGGCCTGATTGGTTGCGGTAGAAGACGGAACCAGTGTCAGGGCGAAGATATGCGCCCCGCCCGCCGTATCAAGCCCTGCTGTGCTGCCGTCCAGCAGCAGCGTGGCGGTTGCCGCCGACGTTCCGGGCTCGATTGCCGTTACGGTGAGATATGAGATGTCGGCACTGCCATCCTGGGAAACGATGATATTACCCGCGGAAAGCGAAGTCCCGCCGATGGTCGTTGCTTCCTCGATCAACTCCAGGCCGTCGAATCCATCCAAGCCGGCGTCACCCCCTTGGAACAGCACCGTAAGGGTCCCATCGGTGGTCGCACCCACTTTGTCCGGTATATACCATTGGATCTCTGTACGCGATAAAGCGGCGCCCTCGACAAGGATAAAAGATCCCGCCGGCAGCGTTGTACCGGCTACTATTGTATCCTTTTCGACCAGAGAGATCCCACCAAGATTGAGCCAGTGCGTTGAATCAGCAGATTCATCGAGGAGCATGGTGAAGGTGCCCGCGCTGTAATCCCCGGGGGTGTCGGGCCGGAAGACGACTATATCGCTATCCTCTACCCTGCCGCTGGAAGTCGTACTTATAAAACCTCCGATTTCTAGGTCAAGAGTTGAAAACAGGATATCGCCAGCCTGCAAATCCATCGTCGTGGTGCTGCCGACGGTAATGTCACGTGTTACATAATGAATGGCGTCGATTTTGGCGGCACCATCGGCCGCAAATTGACCAAGGTTAATCGCCAACGAAAGCGTCCCATCGGTCCCCCCCGGCTCAAGGGCGAGGTCCGGGTCGCCGAATTGGAGCACATCACCGGCTACCCAGGAATCCAACCCCTTTACACCGCTCGGAAAGGCGACATCTCCCTCCGTAGAGACCCAAATCCCCCCCACGGGGGATCCGTTTACCTCGTATGCTCCGATGTCCGGTGAGGCGTCGCGGGTGTAGCCGCGCTGATCTACGGAAGGGGCTCCGACAGTCGTACCAGCATCAATCGCAACGCTTCCTGCAAGCAGCGCGTGGGTATCGGTCGGACCTCCGTTGTCTTTCAGCACCGAATCGATGTTAATCTCGCCTATAGTCTTGGCGGTACCCCCGGTACCGTCGCTGCTGATATTGTTGCTGACCAGGGTGATGGTGCCGCTCGCATTCCCGCCGGTGTTGCTGACAAGAAGTGTGTTCAACAGTTCAGCAAAACCGGGGTTTGAAGCTGAGATTCCACCGGTGGTGGGCGCACTGTTATTTATTATAGTGGCGTTTGTCAGATAGACTTCGCCTAAGGTGTCGACAGCTCCACCTGTATTTGTGGCAGAATTTCCACTGAAAGTGACGTTGGTCAGTGTACTGATGCCACTGTTTCCGGCTTGAATACCCCCACCCTGCTTTGCCTGGTTATTGTAAAATAAGACGCGCTCTGAAGTGAGGGTACCTGTGTTGTAAATTCCACCGCCGTTATTGGTCGCCGCATTTCCAGATAGCACCGAATCCAGCAGGGTAAGACTATTGCTGCCTGCGATGTAAATGCCTCCACCATTGCTCTCCGACCCGTTTTGAATGGTCACCCCGCTTATGTTGGCGGTGGATCCACCTTGGATGTGAAACACCCGGTCGATAGCAACTGCATCGATGATGGTATTTCGGGCGCCGGCCCCGCTGATGGTCAACTCGTCCGTGATATCCAAGTCCCCGGTGGCCGACGCATCCTCACCGCTGCCGGCAATGGAGAGCGTGTAAGTACCAGCGGGTAGGAAGATGTCGTCAGCGCCTGCCGTGTTGTTGGTGGCGATGATGGCTTCGCGAAGGGAAATGAAGGTGTCTGCGCCCGGATCGGCAATCAGGGCGGCAATCGAGGTCGTGGTCCCGTCAACGACGTCGTCTGTGGTGCTCACGGTGATCACGGCCATCAGGTTGTTCCAGTCGCTCTGAACCTTGCTGCTAAAGACGACTTCGGTGTCAATGTCGCCCCACTCGTATTCCAGGTCCCAGTTGCCGTTGTAGTCGGCGTGACCGGTGTCGTCCACGCTGGCGGCCACGTCCGCGCCGGTGAGATTGCCGAACGCATTGAGCAGAGCGCGGCCGTCTGCGCCGCCGGCCAGGTTGCAGCCGTAGAAGAGCAGATCGGCGCCGTCGGCCAGGGAAGGCTTCCACCCGGCGATGTCTTCTGCATAGGTGTCGAAGCTGTCGCCGTAAACCCAGACGGTGCCAAGCTTTACCGCGCTTTTGGTGCCGTGGGAGACGATGTGAACGGCGTCTAGATCCTGGCGCTCGGCCAGCAGTTCGCTGATCTGGGAGATGCCGTCGCGTTCCGAATCCAAAAAGGCGATTTCGAATTCGAAGCCGCCGTCCCGGCTGTCGATCAAATCGTCCACCAGCCGCTGATAATCGGCGACCCCCTCGTCAACAATCACCAGTTCGGAGCGGTCGACGAGGAATTCTTCCTGGGCTTCGGCTGACTCCGACAAGAGATCGTTTTCTTCTTCGGACAGGACATCGCCCGAGAGGTTTTCTTTCTGGTTTTCGGGTATGCTGGCGGAGGCCGCGGCATTCAGTGAGCTGATATCTTCGTTTAACGGGGTATCCGGGGAAGATTCCTGGGGTCGCGTTGAAGGGGTTTTCTGGCCGGGATCAACGGATTTTTCGTAGATTTCTGCTGCGGACAGCAGATCGGTAGCAAAGCTTTGATCCTGTTCGGCAAACTTGAAATTTTCCGCCTCGACCGCCTGCTGCGCTACCTGCTGCGCATCCTGGATCGCGGCACCGGCAGCGCCGCCTTCGGCTCCGGCCGAAAGAAGCAGGCGGGGCTCCAGCAGCTCGAAATGGAATCCGCCGGAAAAAAGGCCCACGGCCGTCTTTGCGCACGGCAGACGTTTTGGCGCATGCCTTGGAAGTTTTTGATCACCCTCCCGCACACGGCAAAGCAGCTTTCCGGCCACTTTTTTGAGCCAGTTTGTCATGGTGTTCGACTCGAAATTGCTAAAAACATGACCTTAATTTAAAGCAAATAAAGTGCCAATGTAAAGGCAAAAATAAAATATGATGTAATCGTAGAAGGTTATCGCGTCACCGCCGCCGAATCGAATTCCTCATTTCTGGTGAGAACCATCGCACGGATCGCATGAATCCACAATTTTTAGAGCCCGAAATCAAGCCCCACATTTTTTTGTAGATGATTGTGTTCCGTACGGTTCCTTGAAATCATTTATAAAAAGAGCACAAGCCGATTTTTCAAGAGCCTGTCCTCCTGAAAAAATGGGTTTGTCTATTGGGCATATCGATTTTTACACTAGTAAAAAATCATGAGCCGCGCTTCGACTTGATGATTCCCTGTTGCTTGCAACGGGGATACCACAGTTCCATTTTTCGTCGCCGGCTGAAACGAAAAAATCTTTTGATCTGCTATACTCTGGAATGATTGCTATTATTCTTTCAAAGTTGTAAAGGTTTCTGTGTATTTTTCTCCATAGAGCGCTTGTCAAAATAGCGTTCCGATAGCAAGGGTGGATGCTTGATCGAGCGCATCGATTCAGTACTATAAGTCGCGCCCCAAGCGCTCTAAGTGGTTCCTTTTTTCCATATAGGGATTGTCAAACAGCCGAGCTATGACCTTGAGACCGCGGGGCGCCAGTGCATATCAAGCTCTTTCAAACAAAACGGAAATATGACAATCCTTATAAATACTCGTCTTTAACCATGAGCATTTTTCAAAGGGCGTTCGATGATACTATTGCGCTTCCAAAGGGGCCGGCCATGAATCAAGCCGAAGGATTGGTGACCGAAGCATCCTCTTCGAAATCAAAGGACGCAAAGCAAGAGGCGGCGTCAAGTCCGCTCATCCTGATCGTGGATGATGATTCCATTCTTCGCAGTGTTGCCGCCGAGTCCTTGAAGCAGGCGGGTTTTTCGGTGTCGGAGGCTGAAAATGGGATTCAGGCGCTGGCCGCCATCAAAGGAAGCCGACCCGATATCGTGCTCCTGGATGTGATGATGCCGGAAATGGACGGTTTTGACACTTGCCGGGCCATTCGAGCGTTGCCGAACGGGGACATGGTACCGGTGGTGATGATTACCGCCCTGGAAGACATCGATTCGATCAATCGGGCCTATGAAGTCGGTGCAACGGACTTTATCACCAAGCCGATCAACTGGATCATCCTGGTGCAGCGGGTTCGCTACATGCTCCGGGCGGTTCAGATGAACAAGGAGCGAAATCGTCTCCAGCAGGAATTGCAGCATGCCCAAAGACTGAAGGCCATCGGCACCCTGGCCAGCGGTATCGCCCATGACTTCAAGAATCTGCTGCAGATCATTCAGGGCTCCGTAGAGCTGCTTCTCCTGAATAAAACCGCCGGCGACCCGGATTACGCAGACTTGCAGGAGATTTTCAGCACCAGCCGGATCGGTCACGAGCTGGTTCAGCAGATGCTTGCTTACAGCCGCAGTTTAAAGAGCGAGAAAAAGCCGACTGATTTGAATGCGCAGATCAGCCGAACCGGGCAGCGCCTGCAAAAATCCCTGCCCGAGTCGATCATCATTCAGCTTCGCCTGGATGAGGACCTACCAGTGGTTGCCGTAGATGCGGTTCAGATGGAACAGGTCTTGTTGAATCTGGCCACCAATGCCCGGGATGCCATGCCCGAGGGAGGAACGCTTGGGATACAGACTTCGACGGTCGAATTGACGCAGGCCTTCTGTCGAAGGCATCCGAAGGCAAAGCCGGGGCGATATGCATGCATCAGGGTTTCGGACACCGGCACAGGTATGGACCCGGCCACGAGAAACCGGATTTTCGAACCGTTTTTCAGCACCAAGGAGGTGGGAAAGGGAACCGGACTGGGTCTTTCCATGGTGTATGGAATTGTTCAAAATCACGACGGCTTCATTACCTGTAACAGCATGATCGGGCAAGGCACCACCTTCAGCGTGTTGCTGCCCCTAAAATCCCGGCCTATTCTGGAAGCGCCTCCGCTTCAAAAATCCGGTAAGGGCGCAAAGCCGAAGGAATCGATCGCCGAGGCGAAGGTCGTTGCAAAAAATAAACGACCGGAAAAGACAGCAGAGAAGGAAACCGCTGCCAAGGAGACGATTTTGCTGGTGGACGACGAACATCCGATTCGTCAATTCGGGAAAAGGCGCCTTGAGTTTGAAGGGTACAAGGTGATTACGGCCTCCGACGCAGAAGAAGCTTTGGAACTTTTCCGGGAGATGAAAGACCGGATCGACTTGATTCTTCTGGATCTGATGATGCCTGGAATCGGCGGCAAAACGTGTCTGGCGGAAATCCTGCAAATCAACCCCAAGGCAAGAGTCGTCATTGCCAGCGCCTACTCACCCGGAGACGGAAGTCTTCAGGAAGTCGTCAAAATGGCAAGCGGCCACCTTCGAAAGCCGTATTTGAGCGAGCAACTGCTGGAAGTGGTCCGCACCACCCTTGACGGCTCCTGAAAGCGCGCTTTCAGATTCAGTGACGTAGGCGGGAATATAGGAAAGATTTTTCTGGATTCCCGCCAACGAGACGGGGTTTTGACACCGCCTCTAGTAGATCATGCCTCCCACGTACACCCCCGCTCCCACAAACAGCTCATGGTTCGGCACCTTGTAGATGTAGCTGAGCTTTTTCGACGGGCTGGTCTTCCCCGGCTTCGGCCACATGTATTCCACCCAGCCTTCCCCCATTTTCCGGGCCAGGTTCACGAAGTGAACGAAAAGGGCCTTGCCGGTGGGATCGGTGTGCAGCAAGACGTGGTCTTTTTGGGTCAGCTCAGGCTGAAAGGGATGGGCCAGCATCTTGCCGTCCATGTTCATCAAGAACACGTAAGAGTCTTTCCAGACAAACGGGCCGTTGGCATCCCCGATGGCTTCGATGGCGGCTTCCAGCCCCTTTGAATTGATATACGCCGCCGCCTCGTGGCATTTGATGACGCACTCTTCCTTGGTTGCCTGTTCCTCTGCAACGGCAGCTCCGCTAACCATCAATCCCGCGACCACCAATGCCGTGATCATCAGCTTGATTTTTTTCATCGGTTTCTTTCCTTCCGTGTGCGAGTCCGGTTCGCTGTCGAACCCAGACCCGGTTTGGTTCATCGAATCCAGGGTTTTCCAACCGGCAGCACGTCTCTGCCGAATACCTGGGCGTAGATGACGTGCGCCATCATATACAATGCTGAAAGCGCGCAAAGCATCAGCTCGTATCCGGCGACCTTGGTCATCTCCGGATACCCGAAATGAGCCAAATCCAGCAGAATGAAACCGATCAGCAGCAGGGTGAATGTGACCGCCATGGCCGAGTGAATTTTCATGGCGGCAAACCACATGATGAAGGTGTAAACCGTCCATCCTACCAAAAACCATCCGACGTCGGTGGTGCTGGAGTGATAGATGTTGAAGTGGTTGAGCAAAAAGATGATGCCCAGCGCGATCCAAAATGCTCCGTAAGAGCAAAATGCACTGTAGCCGAAATTGTTGCCGCACTTGAATTCCTGGTATCCGGCAATCAGTTGGGCCAGCCCGCCAAACACGAACGCCATGGAAACAATGGGGCCGACACCGCACCAGCCCACGTTGTGAAACTGGAGCAGCAGGGTCGTGATGCCGAAGCCTGCCAGGCCGACGACACCCGGGTTGCCTTGTTCCGATGTTGCCATGCTTGAATCCTCCCTCATTGGTGAGTGGTAAAAGAAGACGGTCCAATTTGTGAATTCCAGCCCCCGGACCAAAGGATTTACCGATAAAATCGCCGGCGCGATTTTATAACCATTCCGCCTTCCGCCATCACGGCCGGAGCTCTTCCTTGAGCAGGCAGCAGGCTATTTTATAAAGAGGCCGACCCTCTTCGTCGTATTCGAGGTTGTCCGGCTGGACCAGTTTGTTCATGACGCATCCTTCCGGTATCTGGAGGCTGAAAAGGTCTTCTTCGTTGATCTTCGATCTTCGCTCCAGATGCCCTTCGTGAATCTGCATGGCGTGAATGGGGAAATCCTCGCACAACGGGCAGCGGTAAACGCGTCCATTGGGAAAGATGAAATAGTTTTCTGCTATGTTTCCGGCGCATTGAAAAACTTCTCCGGGTTCCAGAAACACCTTTGGGTAGCTGACGACCCGTCCGGACTCGGCCGCCTTTTTTGCAACGGCCGGCACGACCCGGATCCACTCTTCCCGGCTGAGCTGAGATCCGACAAGCTCGCCTGAGGCGGATTTTCCGCGAATTCCGATCACCTGGATAAAAAATCGCTCGACGCCGAGTTTGTCGAGCAGGGCGGGCATCTCTTTGAGGGCGTGGAGGTTTTCCCGGCTGACGGTGTATATCAAACTTACTGAAAATCCCCGGGCGACCGCCTGCCGAATTCCGGAAACGCAGCGGTCAAAGCATCCTTTGCCCCGAATGGCGTCGTTGATCTGTGCTGTCGGGCCGTCGAGGCTGAAACTGACGGCGTCGATTTCCTCCGGCGACACCCGGGCCAGAAAATCATTGAACAGGTATCCGTTGGTATCTACGGTGATGCTGCGATACCCGAGCCGTCGGGCCGCGCGAACGGCTCGGCTCAGCTCCGGGTGCAAGGTCGGCTCGCCGCCGAGAAAAATGATGTTGGCTTCTTTTGCCCGCGCTGCGAACAGGCCGAGCCACTTCTCGATGATATCGATCGGCAGGGTTTGGGTGCCGTGCTGTTCTGGATTGATGTAGCAGTGCCTGCAATGAAGGTTACAAGCGGTGAGGATGTGGAAAAAGACGTTGACGGCGTTTTTGGAGAATGCGACAGTCCGCTTCATTATGCGTTCAGAATTTCAGCTCTAAGATTGACAAGCTCGTAAAAAGTCCCCGAAGCCTCTGCTTGCCAAGGGCAGGGCACCGTATCTGCCCATGAGACCGAAGGAGACATAATTCAGCCCGATTCGGCCTTTCTTTTGAACGGCCGGTGCGGTGCCCGGCCCTACGAAAAACCCCGACTTCGAGTAAAGTTTCATACGAGCGTCGCCGCTGGCCGGCCGCGCCGACCAGTTTGACCAAGGGTGAAACTATGCCATTTTGACATAGTCTCACAGGAGGTTCTAAATTCAGAACTCGACAACTCCCTTTAGAAAATTGTTTCAACCTGGAACTTTGAGCCGCTCCCGCCATTCTTCGGCGGGAGCGGCTCAAAGTTCTCCCAGCCGTTTTTTTGCCGCGATCAGCTCATCGTTGGTCAGCCGGAGGCGGGTAGAAACGTATTCGGCGAACATCCTGTACAGGAGAACCAAAAACTCCGCCCGCTCGTCTTCGAGGCCGGAACGGCCGGCGCCCCCGGTTGTGTCCACGGCCAGCACCACCGTCGGCCCGACGGCAAAAACCGAGGCCGAGCGGCTCAGGTTGTCGATCAGCCGCATCTCCCCGAACATTTCGCCGGTCTTGTCGGTGGCAGCGATTTCCATGCCGCCCTTCTCGATGCGAATCTTGCCGGCGAGAAGAAAATAAAGCCACTGGTCCCGGTCGCCCTCTTTGATGATCGCCTCGCCGTCGTCGTAGCGACGGATCTTGCTCAGCCGCAGGAGTTTTCCCAGGTTCTTGGTCTCGAAGTTGCGAAGCGCCGGAATCGTCATCAATTTTTGAATGTTTTGAATATCGTCTTTGAGATACTTGGATTCGAGCATTTCTAACTCCTTTCCAGGCAGTTTTTGGAGAGAAAATGGTCGAACTCCACCGGATAGCAGCCGTCGAAGCATGCCTTGCAGAAGGTCTGCTCCGGGGCCCTAATTTCTGTGGCTTCCAGCAGGCCCTCCAAGCTCAGGTAGGACAAAGAATCGAGTCCCAGCAGGTCGCCGAGTTCCTTTTCGGATTTTTCATATGCGATCAGCTCTCCGCGGGTGGAAAAGTCGATGCCATAGTGGCAGGGAAACCGGTGCGGCGGCCCGGCCACTCGCATGTGGACCCGTTTGACCCCGAGCTCCCGTAGGGCTCGAACCCGCGTCTTAGCGGTGGTTCCCCGGATGATCGAGTCTTCGATGATGATGATGTCCTTTCCCTTGAGCAGCTCCCGGATCGGGTTGAGCTTCACCCGGACGCTGAAGTCGCGCATGCTCTGGGACGGCTGGATGAAGGTGCGGCCTACGTAATGGTTTCGGATCATGCCCATTTCAAAGGGGATCTTGGATTGCTCGCTGTATCCCAGGGCCGCGTAAGTTCCTGAATCCGGAAACGGCATCACCAAGTCGGCCTCCACCGGCGCCTCTATGGCCAGTCGCCGGCCGTGGGCCTTGCGCACGGCGTAGACGTTTTTCCCGTATATGTTGCTGTCCGGCCGGGCGAAATAAATAAACTCGAAAATGCAAAAGGCGCTGCAGGTCGGCACCGGCGTCCTGATGCTCCGAATCCCGTCTTCGTCGATGATCACGATCTCCCCGGGGTCGATTTCCCGGACGAACTCGGCCTGGATCAGGTCCAACGCACAGGTTTCCGATGCGAGCACATAGTTGCCGTTGAGCTTGCCAAGGCAGAGGGGTCGAAATCCATAAGGGTCCTTGATTCCGACAATCTCCCCCCGGCTGGTCATCATCACGAAGCTGTATGCCCCGATGACGTTTTTCACCGTTTCGACCAGGGCCTCTTCAAAGCCGAGCTTCAGGCTCTTTACAAAATAGTGGAGAAACACCTCGCTGTCCATGGTTGTTTGAAAAATGGAGCCGGATTCTTCCAGTTCGCGTTTCAGGGTATGGGCGTTGACCAAATTGCCATTGTGGGCGAGGGCGTAAGACTTGTTGCGGTGATGGACCACGAAAGGCTGTGCGTTGGTCAGGATGGAGCTTCCCGTGGTGGAGTAGCGCACATGGCCGATGGCGTTGACGCCGGCAAGCTCCTTCATGTGTTCGACGTCGAACACCTCCGGCACCAGGCCCATCCCCTTGTGGTCCACGATGGTGTGATCCCGGTTGACCGCGATGCCGGCACTTTCCTGGCCCCGGTGCTGCAGTGCGTATAGACCGAAGTACGTGATTCGTGCAGCGTCCGGGTGGCCGTGAATGGCAAACAAACCGCAGGCTTCCCGGGGTTTGTCTTCGTGAAAAAATTTTGGGATTGGGGGCTTTGGTTCCATGGCTTCCTATCCGTGGTATTCTTGAAGGCTTTTCACTGTCAGCACCCCCTGTTTCAGGGCTGCGATGCCCCGTGCCATGGCCATGGCACCGGCCACGGTCGTCACGTAAGGGATGTTGAACTTCAACGCCGAGCGGCGGATCATATAACCGTCCTGGCGGGGCTCTTCCCCGGTTCCGGTATTGACCACCAGGTCGATTTCTCCGTTTTTGATGGCGTCGACCACGTGGGGTCGTCCCAGGCTCACCTTGTTGATGCGCTGGTTGGCGATGCCGTGCTGGTTCAAGAAGTCGGAAGTGCCCTGGGTGGCCAAGATGGAAAACCCGATATTGGAAAAGTTCTTGGCCACTGGCAGGATCGCTGTCTTGTCGTGGTCCTGGACGCTGATGAAAACGGTGCCGGAGACGGTGAGCCGCTGGCCTGCCCCGAGCTGGGCCTTGGCATAGGCGGCTCCGAACTTTTCATCGATGCCCATGACCTCTCCGGTGGATTTCATCTCCGGCCCGAGCAGCGTGTCGACGTCCGGAAACCGGTTGAACGGAAGCACCGCTTCTTTGACCGATACGTGCCGGGGGGTCATCTCGCCGGTAAGGCCAAGATCCTTCAGACGCTTTCCGAGCATGACCTTGGTGGCGATTTTGGCCAGGGGGACACCGGTTGCCTTGCTCACGAAGGGAACCGTCCGGGAGGCTCGGGGATTGACTTCCAGCACGAAAAGCTGCCGGTCCTTGATGGCGTACTGGACGTTCATCAACCCCACGACCTTGAGTTCGACGGCCATGGCCCGGGTGGCGGCGGCAATCTGCTTGATCATGGAAGGATCGATGCTCTGGGGCGGCAGCACACAGGCCGAATCGCCCGAGTGCACCCCGGCGGCCTCGATGTGTTCCATGATCCCGCCGATCACCGTGGTTTCACCGTCGCTGACAGCGTCCACATCGACTTCCACCGCTTCTTCCAGAAACTTGTCGATCAGAACCGGATGCCTGTCCGAAGCGGCAATCGCCAACCGGGCGAAGTTGGCAAGCTCTTTTTCATGGTAGACGATTTTCATGGCCCGGCCGCCGAGTACGAAAGAGGGCCGGACGATCAGCGGATAGCCGATCTTTTCGGCGACGGACCGGGCTTCGTCCACGTTCATGGCGATGCCGTTGGCCGGCTGGATGAGCCCGACCGTATTGAGCATGGCCTGAAACAGCTTCCGGTCCTCAGCACGGTCGATGCTGTCCGGATGGGTGCCCAGAATCGGTACCCCGGCCCGGGCCAGGGGAGTGGACAGGTTCAGGGGGGTCTGCCCGCCGAACTGGACGATCACCCCGTCGGGCCGCTCCTTTTCGACGATGTGAAGCACGTCTTCCTTGGTCAGCGGCTCGAAGTAGAGTTTGTCGGAGGTGTCGTAGTCGGTGCTGACCGTTTCCGGGTTGCTGTTGACCATGATGCTTTCCACCCCCTCTTCTTTGAGGGCAAAGGAGGCGTGGACGCAGCAGTAGTCGAATTCGATCCCCTGACCAATCCGGTTCGGTCCGCCCCCCAGGATCATGACCTTTTTTCGATCCGATACCCGTGCCTCGCATTCGGTCTCGTAGGTGCTGTAATAATAAGGGGTGGCCGCCTTGAACTCGGCGGCGCAGGTGTCGACCAGTTTGTATACCGGCCGGATGCCGGAAGATTTCCGCTTCCGGGCCACTGCATCCTCGTTTGAACCGGTCAACTGGGCGATCTGTACGTCGGAAAATCCCTTGGACTTGGCCGATTGCAGCAGGGAGGGATCAAGGGTGCCGGCTGCGGCAATTTGCTCCTCCATCTCCACGATCTGGCGGATTTGGAAAAGAAACCAGGGATCGATGCCGGTCAATTGATGGACCTGCTCTACGGTCATCCCCGCCGCAAGGGCATGGCGCAGGTAAAAAATCCGCTGGGAGTTGGGAATGGCAAGCTTTTTTTCGATTTCCGCAGGCGTCGGCAACCGGCCGTCTGCGTCGGCAAAGTCCCTGCCGTCGGCCCCCAGCCCGTAACGGCCGATCTCCAGAGAGCGAAGCCCCTTTTGCAGGGCCTCCTTGAAGGTGCGGCCGATGGCCATGGTCTCGCCCACCGACTTCATGGACGTGGTCAGCAGGTCCTCGGTCTCCGGAAATTTTTCAAATGTCCATCGGGGGATCTTGACCACGCAGTAATCGAGGGTGGGCTCGAAAGAGGCCCGCGTCTCGCCGGTGATGTCGTTGGCGATCTCGTCCAGGGTGAATCCCACTGCCAGCTTGGCGGCGATCTTGGCGATGGGAAAGCCGGTGGCCTTGCTGGCCAGGGCTGAGCTTCTCGACACCCTCGGGTTCATTTCGATAACCACCATCTCGCCGGTTTTCGGATCGACGGCGAACTGGACGTTGGACCCTCCGGTGTCGACGCCGATCTCGCGCATGATGGCGATCGACGCGTTTCGCATCTGCTGGTATTCGCGGTCGGTCAACGTCTGGGCCGGGGCCACCGTGATGCTGTCTCCGGTGTGAACCCCCATGGGATCGAGGTTTTCGATGGAGCAGATGATGACCACGTTGTCGGCGTGGTCCCGCATCACCTCCAGTTCGTATTCCTTCCAGCCCAGCACCGACTCTTCGATCATCACCTGATGAATGAGGCTGGCGTCGAGGCCGGCCTTGCCGTAAAGCTCCAGGTCTTCGGCATTGTATACGACGCCTCCGCCGGTTCCCCCTAGCGTGTAGCTGGGGCGGACGATGACCGGAAACCCGATTTCATCGGCGATCTGCCGGCACTGGTCCATGGTCGTGGCGATGCCGCTTTTGGGGACCCGCAGCCCGATATGCTCCATGGCGCGGCGGAAGCGGTCCCGGTCCTCGGCCTTTTCGATGGCGTCGATGGAGGCGCCGATCATCTCGACGCCGTATCTTCCCAGCACGCCGCGGCGGGCCACCTCGATGGCCGTGTTCAGGCCGGTCTGCCCGCCCAGGGTCGGAAGAAGCGCATCCGGGCGCTCCTTTTCGATGATCATCTCCACGGCATCGGCGGTCACCGGCTCCACGTAGGTGTGGTGGGCCATCTCCGGATCGGTCATGATGGTGGCCGGGTTGCTGTTGACCAGTACCACCGTAAAGCCCTCTTCTTTGAGGGCCTTGCAGGCCTGGGTGCCCGAATAGTCGAATTCGCAGGCCTGGCTGATGATGATCGGCCCGGCCCCGATGATCAGAATTTTTTCGATGTCGGTCCGTTTAGGCATGGGTTCATTACTACTGTGCTTGGGTTCGAATACAATTGTCGATTCGTACATCCGCGGGCAGGGATAAACCCCGCCCCTACATCACGTTTCATCCATTTGTAGGGGCGGGGTTTATCCCCGCCCGTCAGCAGCTATTTTTGCGAGAAAAAAAGAAAGCACGAAATTCGGATTTCGAATTTATAGGAAAACCACCACTAAGGCTCAACCGCGGCGTTCTTCCATCGTTTTGACAAAGTCTGCAAACAAGTACTCGGCATCGTGAGGCCCTGGCGAGGCCTCCGGGTGATACTGGACGGCTTGGATCGGCAGCTTCCGGTGCCGGAAGCCTTCCAGGGTGTCGTCGTTCAGGTTCATGTGGGTGATTTCGAGCTCGACGTTGTTCAGGCTTGCCGTGTCCACGGCAAAGCCGTGGTTCTGGGAGGTGATTTCCACCCGGCCGGTGCGAAGATTTTTCACCGGTTGGTTGGCCCCGCGGTGCCCGAATTTGAGCTTATAGGTCCTGCCCCCCAGGGCCAGCCCCAGCAGTTGGTGACCCAGACAGATGCCGAATATGGGCCGATAGCCGAAAAGATTCCGGATGGTTTCGATGGCGTCTGTCAGCGGCTCAGGATCCCCCGGCCCGTTGGAGAGAAAAACGCCGTCGGGCGACATCTTTTTGACCTGATCGGCGGACGTTGCTGCCGGCAGCACTACGACTTCACAGCCGACGCGCTCCAGGTTCCGCAGGATGTTGTACTTGATCCCGTAGTCGAAGGCGGCGACGGCATAGCGGCCTTCGGCCCTGTGTTGCCACACATGGCTGCTCAGGTTTGTTTTCAAAGCCTGGGGCCGGCCGTTTGCCCATCGATACGGCTTCGGCGTGCTGACCCCCGTCGCCAGATCTCTTCCCACCATGCTGGGGGCATTTTTTGCCCGCCGCACCAGGGAGGCAGGCTCGAGGTCTTCAGTGGAGATCACTGCCCGCATGGCCCCGGCATTTCGGATGTGACGGGTCAGGGCCCGGGTGTCGAGCTCGTCGATGCCGATGACGCCCCCGCTTCGCAGGTAGTCGGCCAGAGTCCCGGTGGCCCGGTAGTTGCTGGGCATATCCTCGTATTCCCGCACGATAAAGCCGGCCACCTGGATCCGGGCCGATTCGACGTCTTCGGGGTTGACCCCGTAGTTTCCGATCAGGGGATAGGTCATCGTAACGATCTGCCCCCGATAGGAAGGGTCGGTGAGCACCTCCTGATATCCGGTCATGCTCGTGTTGAAGACCACCTCTCCTTCGGTTTCACCCGGTCCGGTAAACGACCGGCAGGCAAAGGTACGTCCGTCTTCCAGTGCCAATAACGCTTTCAAGGGCTTCTTCCTTTACAACAGTAGGTCAGAGCCTACCGCATATCTCATATTTGAGCCGGTTCATCAAGTTAAGCCAGTTTCGCCAGTTGCCAGTTGAGCCAGTTTGGCCAGTTAAGGACAAAAAAGCGTCGTCACCTGAGGAGGTTAGACGCATTTCGTTGTTCAAACATATATATGGTGTTCCTGCCGTCAACTGGCATAACTGGCTAAACCGGCAAACTGACCGACTCGATGGGATGTCACCGCAATGCGATGTCATCCGATCGGCGTATTCTCCACCAGGTCCCAGATGCCGCAGGGGCAGGCGCCGGCACAGAAGCCGCAGCCGATGCAGCGGTCCGGGTCGACCACGTACTCCCAGTCCCCGGCCGCGGCCTCGTGCCGGGAGATCGCAGTCTGGGGGCAGATCGCCGCGCAGATGCCGCAGTCCCGGCAGGCCCCGCAGGAAGAACACTGGGAGCCGCACTGATTCAGATCCTCGTAGACCACCACCCGGGGGTCGAAATATTCGAGCTTGACCCGTTTTTTGTCGATCATTTCCTTGGGGCTGTGTTCGGGCCGCTTGCCGGCCAGGATGTCGGCGATGGCCGCCGCTGCCGTGCGTCCGGCGCCGACCGCATCGGTGAGCAGGCCGGGCCGGACTGCATCGCCGACGGCGAAAATTTTCGGGTCCGAGCTCTGGTAAAGCTCGTTGACCGCGACAAAGCCGTTTGCCGTGGCCACCTCTTCGGGAAGAAACGACAGATCCGGTGCGTCCCCGATGGAAAGAAACACCGTGTCGGCTTCCAGCAGCTCACCGTCTGCGAGCACCACGCCGTCTTTGGTGATTTCCCTTGTGAAAACGGGCCATTTGAATTCGGCGCCTGCAGCTTCGGCGGCCTTTCGCTCCTTGCCGAAAGAGGCGGGTTCCTGGATGTCGATCAGGGTGATCTGTTCTGCTCCGAGGCGGTGGGCCTCGGAGGCCACGTCGCATCCGACATTGCCGGCGCCGATGATGACCACTTTGCGGCCGACTTTTGCCTTGCCGGCTTTGGCCGCCTCCAGAAACGACAGGGCCGCCTCGGCCCGCTCTTTGCCGGCAACGGGCAGGGTCCGGGGCTTCCGGGCGCCGGTGGCGATGACGACAAAATCGTAGTCTTCCTTGAGCTGCTCGATATCGCCGCGGGTCACCTGCTGCTGAAGATGAACGTGGGGGATCACCTCGCGCATCCGGGAAAGCTCAGCTTCGACCACCTCTTTCGGAATCCGAGATTCGGGTATCGCCGAGGCGATTTTGCCGCCAAGGGTCTCGGACATGTCATAGACGACCGCCTCGAGTCCCTTCTGCCGGAGCTGCCATGCCACGGAAATGCCGGCGGGCCCGCCGCCCACCACTGCAATTTTCTTTCCGCCCAGCGGGGCAAGCTCCGGGAGCCTGGCGGCGATGCTTGCCTTTCCCAGCTCGGTGATGTCCACCGGCGTCATGAAGGCGGACTGGCGGGAGCAGGCCTGCATGCAGGGGTTCGGACACAGGTAACCGCAGATGGTGGCCGGAAACGGGGTGTAGGAAAGCGCCATGTCCACGGCTTCGTCGACCCTTCCCTCCCGGATGAGGCGCCAGCGCTCGTGGACCGGAACGCCGGTGGGGCAGGATGCCTCGCAGGGCGCCAGGTACTTCTTGTTCTCCCATACCGGGACGAACCGGCGCATCTCGCCGGTGGTGACCACGGCGATGGGGCTTCTTTCCAGGTCGGTCAAATCCCCGATCAGGCCGCCGGCGCCGAGCTCGGCATCCCACACCTCCCGGTGAAAGGAGGCCATGGAACGCTTGGGCCGTCCGGCTCGCTCCTGGGGGGTCCGGGCCGTCAAGAGCTTCCACTGGGTCGGGTCGGTCAGCTCTTGGGTCAGTTCTGTGCGGCCGATCCGCGAAAGAAACACCCGAAGATTTTTTTCCAGCCACTGCCAGTCCGCATCGCCGATGGGGATCAGTCTTGCGTCGATATCGGAAAATCCGCCATGGGGGCCGCGGAAAAAGGCTTTGCCGCCCACCATGCCGACAAAAGGCCGGTAGCCAAGCACGCTGGCCGGATTCTGCGGATGATAGCCGCAGACGACCGCGATGCCGCCGGCCATGAACTCTCCGAAATAATCCCCGGCCGAGCCGAGCACCCAGAGCTGGGGAGGGGAAAAGCGGGGGTTTTCCTTGGTCATGGTCATCCCGCGGGCGCCGATGTTGCCGCCCACCATCACTTTTCCCTGGGCCATGGCGTTTGCCGTGCCGTTTCCCGCATGCCCGTGCACGACGATTTCGGCGCCGGCGTTGAGCCACCCGGTATCGTCGGAGGCCGGTCCCATGACCTCGATTTCGGTGTTGGGACAGCCCATGGCGCCCACCCGCTGGCCGGGATGGCCTTCGATCCGCACATAGACAGGGTCGGTTCCCGCTCCCCAAAGGCGGCCGCCGATGCCGTGCTGGCCGTAGGCGTTGATCTTGATTTGCTTGTAGCCGCGTTCTACGGCGCCCTGAACCTGCTCTTCTAATACCCGCGAATCGAGGCGGACCCCGTCCACGCGTCCGTTGATGACATAATAGTGTCTGCCGTCCATTTTGGCTCCAGGTCTACTGAAATTTTCTATTTTTCTATGTTCCTTTTCGCCGGTTGATTGGTTGACTGGTCAATTGGTTGATTGGATCATTGGTCGATGGATCAGACCCGTGGCGTGTTTCCGGCTCATTTCCCATTTGACCATTTAACCAATCGACCATTTAACCAATGTTCGGATCAACCATTTAACCAGTCAACTGCTTTTGCCGGCTTGCCGGCAAAAGCTACACCACGTACTTGATCTGCAGCCGCTCGGCGGCGTCCTTGTCTGCGATGCCCAGCGCGTCGGCCATACCCACCGGCAGGGATGTGGAGCGGCCCAGGGGGGCGACGATCTTCTTGAGCTCGGTGTCGAAGCTCAAAAACACGTCCACCACCCGCTCGGCCACCTGTTCTGCGTCGAGGCGCCGATAGAGCCGCGGGTCCTGGGAGGTGATCCCCTTGGGGCACAGCCCGATATTGCAGATGTTGCACCGGTCTGACTCGGAGCCGAGGCAACCGGCCGCCGCCTGCATGATGTATTTGCCGATTTGAACGCCGCTGGCCCCGAGCATGATCAGGGCGGCCGCGTTGGCGGCCAGGTTGCCGTTTTTCCCGACGCCGCCGCCGGCAAACAGCGGAATTTCGTTTTGCATCCCGATGGCCACCAGATTCAGGTAGGCGTCCCGGATGTTGCTGGCGATCGGATGGCCCATGTGGTTCATGGAAACGTTGTAGGCCGCACCGGTGCCGCCGTCCTCGCCGTCGATGGCCAGCCCGGCGGCATATGGGTTTCGGGTCAGGTTGTTGAGCACGGCAAGGGCTGTGGAGGTGCCTGAGATTTTCGGGTAGACTGGAACCCGGAAGCCCCAGGCCATGTACATCGACTGGATCATCTTGGCCACCGACTCTTCGATGGAATACTTGGTTTGGTGGGTCGGCGGGCTGGGCAGGCTCACCCCCGGCGGAACGCCGCGGATGGCCGCGATCAGCTTGTTGACTTTGTACCACATGAGCAGACCCCCGTCGCCGGGCTTGGCGCCCTGGCCGTACTTGATCTCCACGGCGCACGGGTCGACCTTCATTTCCGGTATGGCGTGGATGATCTCGTCCCAGCCGAAGTAGCCGCTGGCGATCTGCAAAATCACGTATTTCAAAAAACGGCTGCGCAAGAGCCGGGGAGGGCATCCCCCCTCACCGGTAGAAATGCGGACCGGCATGCCGAGTTCTTCGTTCAGGTAGGAAACCCCCATCTGAAGGCCTTCCCACATGGTCGGTGAAAGGGCCCCGAAGGACATGCCCCCGATGATCAACGGGTAGATTTCGCGCACCGGAGGAATCCAACCGTTTTCGGAGAAAAACTTGAGGTTTTCTTCGGGGGGCAGGATACGGCCCAGCAGGCTGCGAAGTTCGAATTCGTGGCGGCCGGCATCCAGGGCCGGGTCGGTGAGCATCGAAATCCGGATGAACTTGATCTGGTCCAGGATGCCGCCGGGTGCGTTGCGGCGTCCTCCCCGGCGGCGGGGCTGGCCGCCCCGGTCGATGTGGAGCCGAAGCTTGTCGGCCTCGTCGCTTCGCGCCGGCATGATGCAGTCGTTGGGGCAGACCAGGCTGCACATGGCGCAGCCGATGCAGGCGTAGGCCGGGTCTGTTTTTTGTCGAATGCCGTGATAGACCTTGTAGACGTTGCCCGGCGGGGCGGCCGGATCGATGTCGGCCTGGACGATCCGCTTGCGAAACACGCCCAGTTCGATGGCGTGAACCGGACAGACCGCGGTGCATCGGCCGCAGAGGGTGCACTTGTCTTTTTCCCACAGGATCTGCCAGGGCAGATCCTTGACGCTCAATGTGGAAGGGGTAATGGGTCGGTTTGGCTGCATATGCGAACCTCCTGGCGCTGGGGGCCGACGATGGCCGTGTCCAGGTGCATGGGTTGAAAATCGAGAGTTTTGTCCCGGGCCGGGATGGCGGCATCCAGGCCGCAGATCTCCGAGGCGAAGGCGAACTGGCCGCGGCGGCCGCCCACCACGCCGGGGCGGAGCTTTTTCCGGTCCTGGACCATGAACAGGGAGTGGTCCGGAAGGCACCCGATCACGCAGTTGGGGCCGTCGATGATCAGCCGGTGACAACAGTGCTTGAGCTGCGTCAAGAATTCGGCGTTCGGGTGGGTTCGGATGGCATCGTCCTGCAGCGGCGTTACCACGTGCTTGTAGGTCTCGATCCCCAGCCCCAGCCGGGTCAGCGTGTAGTGCAGGATATGGGTGAACACCTCCGAGTCGGACTGGTAGCCGCTGTATCCGGGAAAACCCCGGGAGGTCAGATATTCCCGAATCGGCACGAATGCCGTATTCTCGCCGTTGGTCATGGTCGAATAGCCCTGGATGAAGAAAGGGTGGCAGGCGTACAGGTTAATGGCGTAGTTGGTGTTCTGCCGCCCCTGGGCCATGATCACGCGGGCCATGAGCTCCTTTCGGTCGAGCTTCAGGTATTCCGCGACGGTGATCGGATCGCCGATTTCCTTGATCATGATGACGTCGGGCCAGAAGGAAAATACGATCATGTCGTTTTTTTCCTCGCCCATCTGGCGGAGCTGCATCCGGATGGTGAGCAGGCGGGCGTAAAGCGCTTCGGTGGCCAGCCCGTCCCACTCCTCGGGATACTCGTAGGCCCGGATCAGGTATATGTCCCGGGGCGGAACCCCCGGCGGCGGCGCCTTGGGGACCTTGATGGAAATTTTGTACTTGGTCATGAAGCCGATATCCATCATGAACCGGTCCAGGCGCTTGAGTCCCTCGTCGGTGAAGATTCCCGAGAGGATCGGCGCGTCTTTCATCTCCTCGAACGGGCCGGCCAGATCCCGGAGAAAGAGGCCGACGCCCGAGCCGTCGTGGCCTTCGCGCATCACGTTCAATGCATTGACGGCCACCATCGGCGACAGGGGCTCTTCGCTGCTGATGGCGAACAAGCGGCACATGAAATTTTCTCCCTGAGTTTCATTTTTGTTATAAATTGGCCCAAAATTTTACAAAAATGTTTTTTTTAGGCCGCCCTGCGATCGGTTGTCAAAACACTGCAATTTTCACGCCACTGGACTTTCCGGCAACCCGGCGTCTGCGGGGATGAGTATCCGGCGGATACACATAGCGGGGAACGGACTGGCAAGCCGCTGAAGGAAGATGGTACAGAACGGGCAGCCGGGGCATTCAGGGAGCAACCGGTATAGAAGGTGCATAGATGGCTTGTCAAGTTTTCCCTGGCAGGCGTAGTCTGAGCCGCTTTTTTGTTTCAGAAGCCGCTGACAAACGCCCGGAACACGAAATTCGAATATCGAAATTCGAAATTGTTTCGATATTCGTGCTTTGGATTTCGGATTTCCGGTGATCCAAAAAGACCCAGGGTGGGCATCGACGGCCAATGGACATCGACTCTACTGGCGGCCTTGATGGCTCAGACAGTTGCCCGGCATCCGAGCCGACACTCATTGGCCGCCGGCTGGATGCAACTGGAGTTTTATAGAGAACCGCTTTCGTATTTATTCTATCCTAAATTGAGCGATTATTTCTTCGGATCTCTTTCCGGTCGGGCATAAAGCCCGCCCCTACGAGGCCATCGCCACCCCGCAGGTAGGGGCGGGGTTCATCCCCGCCCGCATTCCTGGAGGGTTTTTTCCGAAGACAATCGCAAAATGGCTCAGATCAAGTCTATATACGTCGAGTGCGAGGACTTCCGGACATATGAGGGACATGGCAAATCCTATTGAAGGGACCGATTCATGAGCACGCTGCCGGAAATTCTTCAAGCCGAATTTGACGACCAGTGGGGCGACCTGTGCCGGGCTGGCGAAGAGGCGGGCTTGACGCCGGCCGACATGGCCCGCATCCGCGCCGACGCGGTGCGGGTGCTGCCCTGCAGCCGGTTCGTTTTCCGCAGCCTTGTCAATGAGCCCCCGCTGATGGCTGACCTTCTTTCTTCCGGAGACCTTGAACAGCCGTGTGATGCCAATCACTTGCGCCGCCGGCTCGACGATCGCTTATCCGGTGTGGATCGCGAAGAGGAGTTGGCTAAAGTCTTGCGCCGCTTCCGACGCCGGGAAATGGTTCGAATCGCCTGGCGGGATCTGAGCGGCCGGGCCGATCTTACAGAAACCATGGGCGACCTGTCTGCCCTGGCCGATGCCGTCCTGGATGCCGCCCTGACCTTCCTTTACCGGCGCCAGTGTGCAAAAATGGGCGCGCCGGTGGGCCCAAGCGGCGTGCCCCAGGAACTGGTCGTCGTCGCCATGGGAAAGCTCGGGGCAAGGGAACTCAACTTTTCCTCGGACATCGACCTGATCTTTGCGTATCCCGAATCCGGCGAGGCGTCCGGAGCGGCCGGAACGCCGGGAAACGACGAATGGTTTACCCGCCTGTGCCGGAGCCTGGTTCGGATCATCGGAGAAAGCACCGCAGACGGTTTCGTATTTCGGGTTGACGTCAGGCTCCGGCCGGACGGAGAAAACGGCCCCCTGGTCATGAACTTTGACAATATGGAACGCTACTACCAGGAGCAGGGCCGGGAATGGGAGCGGTATGCCTGGATCAAGGCCCGGCCGGCGGCCGGCGATATCTCCTCCGGCCGCCGGCTGCTCGAAAGACTGACCCCCTTTGTCTACCGGAGGTATCTTGATTTTTCCACCTTCGGCGCCCTGCGGCGGATGAAACAAAACATTCACCGGGAAGTCCTACGGCGTGGACTTGAAAACGACATCAAGCTGGGCGCCGGCGGGATTCGGGAAATCGAGTTTTTCGGCCAGATCTTCCAGCTCGTCCGGGGCGGGATTCTGCCCAAGCTTCGGGCCCGCCGCATCGAAACGGTGTTGAACGTCCTGGCCGACGAGGGATTGGTTCCAAAGGAGACGGCACAGGCGATGCACGGCGCCTACCGGTTCTTTCGCCGAGTGGAGCACCGGCTCCAGGAGTTTGGCGACCAGCAGAACCACCGTCTGCCGGTCGATCCCGACGGCCGTGCGAGACTGGCGTATTCGGCCGGTTTTGACTCCTGGAAGGCCTTTTCAGAGGTCCTGGACAGTCATCGCCAAACCGTTCACAGATGCTTCGGCGATCTTCTGAGCCCCGAAGGGGAGAAAAAGGGCAAGGACGGGGGCCGTCGGGCAGCAGACGAGCTTGCGGCGCTGTGGCGGGGGGATGCCGAACCCGACGAATGCCGGCGAACCCTGGTCGAATCCGGCTACGGGCGTCCGGAAGAAGTGATGCGGCTGATCGAAGGCTTCAAAGTCCTGTCCGACACCCGGAGGCTGAGCCGGGAAGGCCGGGAGCGCCTCGATTCCCTGATGCCGGAAGTGCTGATGGCATCTGCACAGGCCGCGTCGCCGGAGCAGGTGCTTTCCCGCCTGTTCGACCTGGTTCAGGCGGTTCAGCGCCGAACGACCTATCTTGCCCTGCTGCTGGAGCATCCGTCGGTCCTATCCCACCTGGCGCGCCTGGCCGAGGCCAGCCCGTGGATTTCTGCATATCTCGCCAGGCATCCTGCCCTTCTCGACGAACTGCTCGACCCCCGGACCCTTTATGCCCCGCCGGCCCGGGCCGAGCTGGAAGACGCGCTTGCTGCGCGTATGGACCGGGTGGATGACCGGGACCTGGAATACGCCATGGAGGAGCTGTGCCTGTTCAAGCAGGTCAACACTCTTCGGGTGGCCGCCGCCGACATCACCGGGGTACTGCCCCTGATGCAGGTCAGCGACCGTCTCAGCGACATCGCGGAAATCGTGCTCAACCAGGTGCTCGATCTTTGCTGGAGGCACCTGACAGAAAAGCACGGCAGGCCGGTCTGCCGGCTGAATGGAGCGGGCTGCGAACGTGGATTTGCCGTGGTCGCCTATGGAAAGCTCGGCGGATTGGAGCTGGGCTACGGCTCGGACCTGGACCTGGTGTTTCTCCATGCCGGCACCGGAGAGCCCACCCGCGGGGGGAAAAAGCCCGTGGACGACGCCACATTTTTTGCGCGGCTCGGCCAGCGGGTCCTTCACGTGCTGACCGCCCACACCCCGGCGGGATTTCTCTACCCGGTGGACATGCGGCTCCGGCCCAGCGGCACTTCGGGCCTTCTGGTCAGCCCGGTGGCGGCTTTTGCCCGCTACCAGCAGGAGGATGCCTGGACCTGGGAGCACCAGGCGTTGGTGCGGGCGAGGGTGATCGGCGGAGATCCGAAGATCGCCGATGCCTTCGAGCATTGCCGGAAAAGCGTGCTCGCCGCCCGGCGGGATCCGGAGCATCTTAAAGAAGAGGTGACGGCCATGCGCGAGCGTATCCGGAAGGAAAAAACTTCCGCCAGATCGCCGGATTTCGATCTGAAACAGGGCCCGGGCGGTCTGGTGGACATCGAATTCCTGGTTCAGTTTCTGGTGCTTTGCCATGCCCACCGCCATCTGCGGCTTCTTCAGTGGACCGACAATGTCAGATTGATCCGGACCCTGGCCCGGGTCGGCGTGCTGAAAGACGATGAGGCCGCCTTTGTCAGAAAAGCCTACCTCACCTACCGCTCCAAGATGCACCGGCTCGATCTTCAGCAGCAGCCGGGCCGGGTGCCGGCCGATCAGTACCTGCCGCTGCGCCGTGGGGTAGCCGACCTGTGGAGCAAGTTCCTGGCGAGGTCATGACCGCCGGATCCGCCGGCGGTCATGACATGTAACGCGCTTGTCAGAATGGCGTTCCGATGGCAAGGAGCTTTTCGATTTCCCCCTAATTGAGCGATTATTTTTTCGGATCTCTTTCCGGTCGGGCATAAGGCCCGCCCCTGCGAGAGCATCGGCACCCCGCAGGTAGGGGCGGGGTTTACCTGTCGCGGCGACCTGTCCGGCGTAGTCACGCAGCGACGAAGACGGAAGCGAAGCGGAGAGTCGGGATCCAGAAAAACCTCATATGAAACTTCGGTCGAAGCCGGGGGTTTTGTAGGGCACGACCTCCGCGTCGTGCCGCACGGAAGGGCACCCGTCTTCGTTGCTTCACAACTTCGTCTCGGCAGGCGGAAACCGTTCCCCGCATCGGCAGAGGCTTCGACAAAAGTTTCACGGTTGGTCAAACCGATCACCCCGTTGTCAGCGGCGGGCCTGGATTCCGGGTCAAGCCCGGAATGACGGATCTGCGGCGTGAAATTTTATACAAGCACCGTCTGCCCGCGGCGGGGTCGTCCTCGGTTTTCGTTTCGCGGAACGCGGGCCTAGTCGAATATCGTGGAGCGATTTTCAACAAAGATGTGATAAAAAAGCCCAATAGATTACATTTTTGTAAAACAAGTCCAGATTTTATTTCTCCCGGGCATTCTTTTATCTATCCGGAATTCCTATGTTTATTTCTTTCTGCCCTCTCGTGGCACACGTCTTGCTGTAGTTTTTCCCGATCCTCATTGCGAGGGAACCTTTTGGCTGCAGGAGGCCATCGTTGCCCATCTCGAAACCCGAACCGACCGGCGGTGAATTGGCTCACCGGGAACTGCTGCGCGAACGCAGCGAACTGATCGATGCGTTTCTCAAGGGCAGGGCGCCGGATTTCATGGAACGGCACTCCCGATTGCTGGACGATTTTTTCCGGGAGAGCTTTGAAAACAGCATGGCCGGCCCGACGATGGACATGATCCGAAACCCTTACGCCATCATTGCCCTGGGAGGATACGGACGGCAGGAGCAGTGCATCCACTCCGACATCGATCTTCTCTTCTTGTTCAAAAAGCAGGTCCCGCCGGCGGCCGAGGAGTTGATTCGGGAGGTGGTCTATCCCCTCTGGGACATCGGATTCGATGTGGGATATGCCACCCGTTCGCTGAAAGAATGCCTCCAGATGGCAGGCAAGGACTACGAGGTGCTCACCTCCCTGCTCGACGCCCGGTTCATCTGCGGTGCGTCGCTGTTGTATTCGGATTTGCTGGAAAGCCTTCGCAAGCGGCTGTTGTTCCGCCAGGCGAACAAGATCGTCCACTGGCTGGTGGACAACAACGACGCCCGGCACCGGCGGTTCGGCGATTCGTCCTATCTGCTGGAGCCGAATTTGAAGGAAGGCCAGGGAGGGCTTCGAGACTACCACACCATGTTGTGGATCGGCATCATCAAATACGATTTTTCCCAGCCCCGAGACCTGGAGTACCAGGGCATGCTCTCGCATTCCGAGTATCGCCGGTTTCGCCGGGCCCTGGGGTTCATATGGGATGTGCGAAGCCGCCTCCACGAGATGGCCGGGCGAAAATGCGACCAGCTTCATCTCGAATTCCAGCTCAAGCTTGCCCGGGTAATGCAGTTTGCTGCCGATGAAGGGCAAAAACCGGTGGAGCGGTTTCTCGGTCGGCTCCACCAGGCCATGGACACCATCAAGGAGCAGTACCTGATGTTCCTGCGGGAGACCGGCGCTCCGAAGCGCTCCAGGGCCGGACGCCGACCGAAGAAGGAGACCGAGGTTGCCGGCCTCGAGGTCCACCGCGACGCTCTTTATTTTACCGGTCCTGAAAAAATCCTGAAGAATCCGGTCCTGCTGATCAAGGTTTTCGAAGAAAGCGCCCGGCTCAAGATTCCGGTGAGCCAGGAGGGGCGGCGGCTGATCCAGGAGTTTTCCCATCTGATCGACGATCGACTCAGAACGGCTCCGGAGGTGGTCCGGTCCTTCGAGCGGATCCTGATGGCGCCCGCGCCGGTATTCAACGTGCTTAACGCCATGCTGACCACCGGTTTGCTTCCCCGGTTGATTCCAGGCTTTGCCGACATCATCCACCGAATCCAGTACAACGAGTATCATATCTATCCGGTGGACAAGCATTGCCTTCGAACGGTCCAGACCTTGAAGCGCTTCGGTACCGATGAGGATCAAAGCGGCGAGCCCCTTTGCGGGGAGCTGTTCAAAAAGATGAAACACCGTCGGCTCCTGATGTGGGCGGCGCTGCTCCATGACATCGGCAAGGGAAGGCCCGGAGGTGAGCATGCCAAGTCCGGTGCGCGGATCGCCTGCAACCTCCTGGCCGAATTCGGCGCCAAGCCCGAAGAGGCGGACCTGGTGTCGGACCTGGTGCGGGACCACCTGCTGCTGATCAAGGTCGCCACCCGCCGGGATCTCAACGACGAAGAAACCGCCATCTCCTGCGCACGCCGGATCGGCGACATCGACCGGCTCAAGATGCTCTACCTGCTGACCGTGGCCGATTCGGTGGCAACCGGGCCCAAGGCCTGGAATGACTGGACCGCTGTGCTGCTGCGCGAACTGTTTCTGAAAGTGCTCAGCATCCTCGAACGCGGAGAACTTGCCAGCCAGGAGGCCGTGGCCGTCGTGGAAAGAAAAAGGCATGAAATCCTGAAAACCGCGACGGACGAGACCGACCGCGCGGAGCGCGAGGCGTTGTTTGCCGCCATGTCTCCGCGCTACCTGCTCTACATGCCCACGGAGTTCATCGACGAGCACCTTGACCTGTTTCGGCGTCTTGGCTCCCGGCAGTTCGTCTGGACCATCAAAAAGGCCAACGGCGCCGACACCCGTACCGTGATCATCTGCGGACGGGACCGCCCAGGCTTGTTTTCCAAGATCGCCGGGGTCTTCACCCTAAATGGGGTAGACATTCTCGATGCCCAGATTTTCACCTGGAAAAACGGCATTGCCCTGGACGTATTCGAGGTCAAACCGCCCCCGGATCAGCTGTTCGAAGATGAGCGATGGCTCCGGGCAGAAGAACAGCTCGGCGCCGCCCTTGGAGGAGAACTTGACGTATCGGCCACCTTGGCTGAACGGATGCAAGACTACCGGCCCCGCCGGCCGCGAATTGCAGACCATCCCCACCGGGTGGAGGTGGACAACGAAACCAGCAGTTTTTTTTCCATCGTCGAGGTGATCACCTACGATTTTTTAGGGCTGCTCTTTTCCATTACCGATACCTTGTTTCGATGCGGCCTGGACATCTGGGTTGCCAAGATCGCCACCCGGATCGACCAGGTGGTCGACGTCTTTTACGTCAGGGATGTCTACGGCCAGAAGGTGGTCGAGCCCGAAAAGGTGGCGATGATTCAAAAGGCCATCCTCGAAGTTCTGCCCGACACCGCGTCGGAGGAGGTCTAGCCCGGACGCCGGGTGGGTTCGGGGGCAATGATAGTGTCGTTTGTTTACCGCCGAGGCGCAGAGATTGGAAATGCCTAAAATGCCTAAAATGAGCTTAAATGACTAAAATTATAAAATAATGGCTGTTTAATATGAAAGCCGGAGCGAAGCGACACCCCTATTTTAGGCATTTTAGGCATTATAGATCATTTTAGGCATTGATTACGATCCCCGCGTATTCCCCATCAACATACGAGGCGCGGAGCGCGCAACAAATGTGCGGAGACAATTTCAAGATGGAAATGAAACCGAACGCAACCGACAACCTGAACGATACCCAAGGAGGATTCTTTCCATGGTCCGCAAATTGCTGCCGCTGACCGCGGCATTGTGTCTGCTTTCTGTTTCCACGGCCTTTGCCGGTGAAGGGCTCGATTCGGGCGACACCGCCTGGATCATCGTCTCCGCGGCCTTGGTGATGATGATGACGCCGGCCGGTCTGGCGCTGTTTTACGGCGGGATGTCCCGCTACAAAAACCTGTTAAACACCTTTGCCATGACCCTGGTGGCTTACTGCCTGGCCAGCGTGATCTGGATGGTTTGGGGCTATACCCTCGCTTTCGGACCGGACAAGGCCGGGATCGTCGGCGGCCTCGATCACCTGTTCATGGCCGGCATCGGGGTCGACACCCTGACCGGCTCCATTCCGACGATGGTGTTTGCCATGTTCCAGATGACCTTTGCCTGCATCACGGTGGCCCTGGTGCTCGGTGCGATCGTGGACCGGATGAAGTTTTCCTCCTGGGTCGTTTTTACGGTCTTGTGGGTGACCTTCATCTACTGCCCGGTGGCCCACTGGGCCTGGGGCGGCGGGTGGATGGGCGCCATGGGCGCGCTTGACTTTGCCGGCGGCACCGTGGTGCACATCAACGCCGGCGTGGCCGGCCTTGTGCTGGCGCTGGTGGTAGGAAAACGGATCGGCTACGGAAAAGAGGCCATGTTCCCGTCCAGCATCACCCTGACCGCTTTAGGCGCAGCGCTTCTGTGGTTCGGATGGTTCGGATTCAACGCGGGAAGCGCGCTGGCTGCTGACGGTGTGGCCGCCTCTGCCTTCCTGGTGACCAATACCTCTGCGGCTACCGCAGCCCTGGCCTGGATGTTCGCCGAGTGGAAGGTGAACAACAAGCCGACGGTGCTGGGGTTGGCATCGGGCGTGGTCGCCGGGCTCGTGGCCATTACGCCGGCTGCGGGCTTTGTCAACATGCCCGCATCCCTGGCCATCGGACTGGTAGCCGGCCTGCTGGGCTTTTACAGCGTCGCCGTACTCAAGCAGAAGCTTGGCTACGACGACTCTCTGGATGCCTTCGGCGTTCACGGCATGTGCGGCATCTGGGGCGCCCTTGCCACGGGAATCTTTGCCAACCCCGCGATTACCGAAGGGGCCAGCGGACTGCTCTACGGAAATCCGAAGCAGCTATGGATCCAGATTGTTTCCATCGCGGCAACGGCGGCGTTTACGGCTGTCGGGTCGGTCGTGATCATCTATGTGACCAAAGCGATCACCGGCGGTCTGCGGGTTCCCGAAGAAGAGGAGGTGCAGGGGCTGGACGGCGCCGTGCACGGGGAAAGAGGCTTCGAAATCATTTAGGCGCCACGCGCCTTGAAAAAGACAGATTCAAGGTTCCAGATTCAAAATTCAAAATTGAACCGAAATGAACTTTACGTGGGTTTTCGATGTGGACAAGGGCCGGCGCGACAAACAAGAAACCTCGCCGCGGACCGAAGAACCCTGAACCCAGAACCTGGAACCAAAATTAGAACAACATAAAAGTGATCCATAAAGCGACAGGAGAGAAAAAGGAGGCGAAATGAAGAAAATCGAGGCGGTCATCAAGCCGTTCAAGCTCGATGACGTGAAGGAGGCGTTAAACGAGATCGGCATCCAGGGGATGACGATCATCGAAGTCAAGGGCTATGGGCGCCAGAAGGGCCACAAGGAGATCTACCGGGGCGCCGAATATGTGGTCGATTTCATCCCCAAGGTCAAGATCGAAATCGTCGTCGATGCCGAACGCGCCGATCAGGTGGTCGAAGCGATCCTCGAGTCGGCCAAGACCGGAAAGATCGGAGACGGAAAGATCTTCGTGCTGCCGGTGGAAGAAGCGATCCGGGTTCGGACCGGAGAAAAAGGGAAGGATGCCATATAAAATCACAATAAAATCGCTGCGCGCTTTTATGAGAAGCGGCTGCGCCGCGTGCTCAAAGGCAAAAAAAGCCCGAAGAAAACGATTTATATCCGTAAAACTGGCAGCTGGCCAAACTGGCAGAACTGGCAAACCGATTTATCCAGGATCGGAAAGAAAAGATCACAAAAAAAACCCAAAACCATCATTATCACCAAGGAGGAACAGATGACCCCAAGACAGGTATTGGACATGGCAAACGAGAAGGGCGTGAAGATGGTCGACCTTCGCTTCATGGATTTCCCCGGACTCTGGCAGCACTTTTCAGTTCCGGTCAGCGAGCTGGAAGAGTCGAGCTTCGAAGACGGCTTCGGCTTCGACGGATCGAGCATCCGGGGCTGGCAGCCGATCAACGCCAGCGACATGCTCGTGGTGCCGGAGGCGGACACGGCCAAGATCGATCCGTTTTTCGAGGTGCCCACCCTCGTGTTGATCTGCAACATCCTCGATCCGGTCACCCGGGAGTCCTACAGCCGGGACCCCCGGTACATCGCCAAGAAGGTAGAAGCATATCTGAAGAGCACCGGTATCGGCGACACGGCCTTCATTGGTCCGGAGGCGGAGTTTTTCATCTTCGACGACATCAAGTTCGATTCCGGAAAGAACTTTGCTTTCTACGAAATCGATTCGGTGGAGGGCACCTGGAACACCGGACGGGAGGAAGGACCGAACCTGGGCTACAAGCCCCGACACAAGGAAGGGTATTTCCCGGTTCCGCCCATGGACAAGTTCCAGGATCTTCGCACCGAGATGGTGCTGACCCTGGAGAGCCTCGGCATCGAGATCGAGGCCCAGCACCACGAGGTGGCCACCGCCGGCCAGGCCGAGATCGACATGCGGTTCAAGCCGCTTCTGCAGATGGCCGACCAGCTCATGTGGTTCAAATACGTGCTCAAGAACGTGGCCGTCCGCCACGGCCACACCGTGACCTTCATGCCCAAGCCGATTTTCGAAGACAACGGCACCGGTATGCACACCCATGTCAGCATCTGGAAGAAGGACAAGCCCCTGTTTGCAGGCGACAAATACGCGGGCATCTCCCAGGAGGCGCTTTACGCCATCGGAGGCATCCTGAAGCACTGCAAGGCGCTTTGTGCGTTCACCAACCCGACCACCAACTCCTACAAACGCCTGGTGCCGGGCTTCGAGGCGCCGGTCAACCTGGCCTACTCGAGCCGGAACAGGAGCGCTGCGGTGCGGATTCCGATGTACTCGGCCTCGCCAAAGGCCAAGCGGATCGAGTTTCGGACCCCGGATCCGTCCTGCAACGGGTACATGGCCTTTTCAGCCATCCTTATGGCAGTCATCGACGGCATCGAAAACAAAATCGATCCGGGAGATCCCCTGGACAAGAACATCTACGATCTGCCCCCGGAGGAGCTGGCCGAGATCGCATCCGCGCCGGGCTCCCTGGATGAGGCGATCCAATCCCTCAAAGAGGACTCGGAGTTTTTGCTCAAGGGCGACGTTTTCACCCAGGACGCCATCGACATGTGGATCGAGTACAAGGTGAAAAGCGAAATCAATCCGGTCAAACTGCGGCCGCACCCCCACGAGTTCTATCTGTACTACGACATATAAATCGCTGGCGCAATTTATTTGGTTTCGCGTTCCGCGAAAACGGGGGAAAAAATAACACAGAGAGAACCCCCCCGCGCTACGGGAGTAGATGACGCCAAAAGAAGGGCCGCCCAATCGGGCGGCCCTGTTTCATATAGTGACGTCGACAAATTTTGTCATGATAAATTCATTTCCTGATACGTTGATTTCGTATCCTCCTCGGTTTTTCTTGCAGCAAGGCGACTTTCCTCCATTATTCTCTTATGAAACTTCGCTCGAAGTCGGCACCCCTCGCAGGACTGGCCTTTGCCTGCCCGTGTATAGTCCCGCCATGGCACGACGCGTCCTCTGCCGGTAAACAACAAAAATGTCAATAACGGAAATTATTGGTACAATTTTGTATATAATAAATTTTATAAGTACATATATGTTATTTTAGTGTGTATTCTGATCGGAGGTCCAAGGAAAAAATAAGCATATTATACAGCATCTTACGGTCTGCCCGGCAGAAATTCATCATGATGGCATCGAGATTGCTTTACAGGTTGGTCACTTGCTCACTGGAAAGCCTATTCACACGAGGAGATCGTTCATGAAGAAGATCGAGGCCATTATCAAGCCGTTCAAGCTCGACGATGTCAAAGACGCCTTGAGCCGGGTCGGGGTCAAGGGAATGACCGTGTATGAAGTCAAGGGATTCGGCCGCCAGCTCGGCCACAAGGAAATCTACCGGGGCGCCGAATATCAGGTCGATTTTGTCCCCAAACTGAAAATCGATCTTGCCGTGGATGCCGAACAGGTGGACCAGGTGGTTCAGGCCATTGCCGAAAGCGGCAACACCGGCAAGATCGGCGACGGAAAAATTTTCGTCTCGTCCATAGAGGAGACGGTCCGCATCCGCACTGGAGAGTCGGGCAAGGCAGCCCTTTAGAAATCCGAAACAAATTCAAATTGTCATTCGAATTTCGGGTTTGTTTCGGATTTCGAAATTCGAGCTTCGGAGTTTGTAGCAGTCTTTAACCGAAAAAAACAGAACCGACGCGCGCTTCCCGCTTCTGGAGAAGGGCGCAGATCCCAACTGAGGAGGACAGGATAAATGAAAAAACTGTTGCTGACATTGGCCGCTGTTGCAGGTGCTGCTTCTGTTTCCTGGGCCGCAGACCCGGTCCCCACGATAGAATCCAACAAGGCCGCCATCGATCTGGTCCAGACCAACGCAGACTACCTCTGGACGCTGATCGCAGCCGCACTGGTCTTTTTCATGCAGGCCGGGTTTGCCATGGTCGAGAGCGGATTTACCCGGGCCAAGAATGCCATCAACATCATGATGAAAAATCTCATGGACTTTTCCATGGGGTCGATCGCCTTCTGGGCTATCGGCTTCGGTTTGATGTTCGGGGCCACGAGCACCGGCTGGTTCGGCACCTCCGGATTTTTTCTCAGCGATTTTTCGCCCGACGGCGATCCCTGGGTGCTGGCGTTTTGGATGTTCCAGGCGGTCTTTGCGGCGACGGCGGCGACGATCGTCTCCGGGGCCATGGCCGAAAGGACCAAGTTTGTCGGATATTTGATTTACAGTGCGGTGCTGTCCGCCGTAATTTATCCGATTTTCGGCAGCTGGGCCTGGGGCAGCTTGTATCACGGCGGCGGCTGGCTGGAAGGCCTGGGATTCATCGATTTTGCCGGCTCCACTGTGGTCCACTCGGTGGGCGGCTGGGCGGCGCTGGCCGGGGCCATCGTGTTGGGTCCCCGGCTGGGCAAGTACGGAAAGGATGGAACGGTTCGTCCGATCCTGGGACACAACATGCCCTTGGCCGCCCTGGGGGTGTTTATCCTCTGGTTGGGATGGTTCGGCTTCAACCCGGGGTCGACCACCGCCGCCAGCACCGACATTGCCATGATCTTCGTCAACACGAACCTGGCCGCGGCCGCCGGAGCCATCATGTCCATGGGCACCTCGTGGATCAAGTTCGGAAAGCCGGAGGTGGGCATGACCCTCAACGGCGGCCTGGCGGGCCTGGTGGCCATCACCAGCCCGTGTGCCACCGTCTCCCCGTCAAGCGCCATTCTCATCGGGGCTGCCGCCGGAGTGATTGTGGTGCTCTCGGTTCTCTTCTTCGACAAGATCCGGGTCGACGATCCGGTGGGCGCCATCTCGGTGCACGGCGTCTGCGGCGCCTGGGGCACCCTGGCTGCGGGCATCTTCAACATGGGCGGCACCTCAATAAAGATCATCGGCGTTCAGCTTTTGGGCATCGGCGCCTGTTTTCTCTGGGTGTTTCCGGCCGCCTTTGTCATGTTCAAACTCATCGACATGACCGTGGGGCTGCGGGTCTCTCCTGAGGAAGAAATGGAAGGCCTCGACTTTTCCGAGCACGGCGGCACCGCCTATCCGGACTTTTCCGTGCTGGCCTACGAAAGCACGGGAGGCGGATTCGCCGGCCCAAAGGCCGGCAGAGCGAAGCTGGCCGCCGGAGAACCGGTGGAACAGTCCTAAAATCGTTGCGCGATTTTAGGATTAGTTTTGCGTTCCGCGAAAAATAAAAAGCGGTTCTCGATAAAACTCCGGTAAGTCTGAGCCGAAGGCCGATGGGTATCAGCTCTCCAGCCGGCCAAAACTCGCCATCAAGGCCGCGTAAAGACGGCCGCTGATCAGGATACAGAAAAATGCCAGCGGCAAATGAGGATCGCCAAAGAAATGCAAATGTTTGCACTGCGGCCGTCTTAACGCGGCCTAACTGGCTCAAACAGTTGCCCTGCTTCCGAGCTGACACCCATCGGCCCTCGGCGGTCCCGGGCTGGAGGATTCCGGACGAGCGGAGCGAAGATAAGCTTGCCCCGGACCCAATCCGGGGGAATCCAGGAAATTCAAAAAATAAATGGATTCCGGGTCAAGCCCGGAATGACGGATTGGGAAGTTTCATTCTTGATCAATCTGCGCGCTCCCGCCGGCCGGCGGCGGGAGATGTTGCCTCCCCGCTTCCCAGCGGAGTGAAAAAATCACTATGGACGCATTAAGAATTCACTGGCTCCAGCACGTCCCCTTCGAAGGCTTGGGCAGCATCGAATCCTGGGTTCGCAAGAAGGGGCATCAATTGACCGGCACCCGGATGTGGAATGCAGAATCGCTGCCGCCGGTGGCCGACCTTGACTGGCTCATCGTCATGGGCGGGCCCATGAGCGTGGCGGACGAAGCGCTTTTTCCCTGGCTTCTGCCGGAAAAGCGTTTCATCCAAGATTGCCTGGCCGCGGGAAAAAGGGTGCTTGGGATCTGCCTGGGCGCCCAGCTCGTGGCAGAGGTCCTGGGGGCGAAGGTGGCACCGAACCGCGGGCCGGAGATCGGATGGTTTCCGGTTCGGTTCGATGCGGCCGGTTGCGCCGCCGAAGGCTGGCACATGCTTCCCGAAACCCTGACCGTCTTTCACTGGCACGGCGACCGGTTCGAAATTCCTCAAGGAGCGACGCTGTTGGGGCAAAGCGCGGCCTGCGACCACCAGGCCTTTTGCCGGGGCAGGCGGGTGCTGGGACTCCAGTTTCATCTGGAAACGACCGAAGAAGGGACAAAGGCCCTGATCGAACACTGCAAAGACGACCTGGCAACAGGGCCGTTTATCCAGACGCCGGAGCAGATGCTGGCCCGTCCTGAACGGTTTGCACAGATTCACCAGGTGATGGAACAGGTGCTGGAAGGCATGGCGCAGAGGGCATAGAGCAGAGAGCATAGGGCATGGCGCGGTAAAAGGCTGGGAAGCTGGGAGGCTGGAATGCTGGGAAGCAAAAGCATGAGGGCGAAAGGGCAATCCTGCCACAGGCTACAAGACATAAGGCTTGGCCAAGGGGGCTCAGGCGGCGTGGATTTTTGTCATTGCCGTTAGGTCAGTACTCCAGGTATATTTTTAGGCGCTGTTGGGCATCCAAGCCTCCCAGCTTTCCAGCTTTCCAGCGCACCGCCTGCGCCCCGCGCGGGCGGCGCTACCGCACCACCATCACCGGGCACGGGGCGTCGTGGGTCACCTTGGTGCTGACGCTGCCGAACACCACGCCGGTGACAGCCCCCATTCCCCGGGTGCCCATGACGATCAGGTCTGCACGGTGCGCCTCGGCGGCAGACACAATGGCATCTGCGGCCGGGCCCTCGAGAAGATCTTCTTCCACCTCAAAGGCAGGTTCTCCAAGTCGGCTGCGAGCCGTTTTCAGGATTTGTTCCCCGGCGCGCTTTCGTTTGGCCACCTTCTCATTGAAGCTCTCCCCGCCCCGCAGATCAGATGTTTCCCGGTAGGCATGCAGCAAAAGAAGCTTGCCCCCGTGCTTTTCGGCCAGTTCGCGGGCGTAGTCGAGCGCTTTTAGACTGTGATCCGAGCCGTCAAGGGCTGCGATAATCAAATCGAACATCGGTTTCTCCTTTCTTTTTAAAAATTGCGACCGCAATTTTTAAAAAGTGGCTGCGCTTCGCGCAAAAGGCGATATTATAATTTGGCAAAACCCCTGAGCACTTTTCCTACAGACGCTTGTCCTCCCTGTTTTCCCAGCTTCAAGGCCTGCATACGGTTACCGGGAGTCTTTCAAGTTATCGCCACTACCGCTGAAGCGGAGTTTTCGCTTCAGCGGTAGTGGCGATAATCGATGCCGTACTTTTTCACCTTGTAGCCGAACTTGCGCACCGTGGTCTTGAGGATATCGGTCGCGGCCGAGATGTTGCCCCGGGTGTTTTTCAATGCGTCGATGAGCATTTCTTTTTCCAAGTTTTCCACCGCCTCCTCCAGGGACATGGCCGGCAGGGTCCCGGATTCTTTCCCGGTCTGCAGCGTCGGGGGAAGGTGGTAGCTGTGAATCACCCCCTCCTCGCAGAGGAGCACCGCCCGCTCGATGCAGTTTTCAAGCTCCCGCACGTTGCCAGGCCAGTGGTAGTCCATCATCATGTCGATGGCCGGCGTGGAAAAGCGCCGGATGTCCTTGTGGTTTTCCTTGGCGTATTTCTCCAGAAAGTGGTCGGCCAACAAAAGAATGTCAGTCTTTCGCTCCCGCAGCGGCGGCAGGTAGATGGGAAAGACATTGAGCCGATAGTACAGGTCACCCCGGAATGTCTGCTCTTCGACGGCCTGCTCTAAGTTTTTGTTGGTGGCGGCGATCACCCGCACGTCGGTGGAGAGGGTCTTTTGCCCGCCCACCCGCTCGAATTCCTTTTCCTGGAGAACCCGCAGCAGGTTGGCCTGAATGTCGAGTCCGATGGACCCGATTTCGTCTAGAAAAATGGTGCCCTTGTCGGCCATCTCGAATTTTCCCAGCTTCTGTTTGATGGCCCCGGTAAAGGCCCCTTTTTCGTGGCCGAACAGCTCGCTTTCGATGAGGGTGGGCGGCAGGGCCGCGCAGTTGACCTTGACCATGGGTCCCTTGGACCGGTGGCTGTTGTAATGGATGGAGTTGGCCACCAGCTCCTTGCCGGTGCCGCTTTCACCCCGGATCAGCACCGTGGCGTTGCTGCGGGAGACCTGGGAGACCATCTGGAACACCTCCCGCATCTTGTTGCTGTTTCCCACGATGCTGGTAAACCGGTACTTGTTTTCCAGCTCGCCGCGAAGCCGGCGGTTTTCCTCCCGGAGCTGGTCTTTTTCGATCCGGATCTTTTCCAGGTTGATCACGTGCTGGGCGATCATGGTAGCCACCACCGAAAGCAGCTTTTCCGCCTCCTTGAGTGGGTAGACATTGTCGGTGGGCCGGTCGGCGCTCAAGGCGCCGATGACCTGCTTGCCCTTCTTGATCGGCACGCAGATAAAGGAAAGGTCCCGGTCCTTGGCCGATTTGCGCGAGGCCGTTCTGTCCAGAAACGTCGGGTCTTCGCTGATTTTGGGGATGGTGACCGCCTTGCCGGTCTCGATCACCTTTCCGGTGACGCCCTCGCCGATCTTGTACCTGCCCCGCTGCATGGCTGTCCGGGACATGCCGTGGGCCACCTCGATGGCGATTTCATCTCTGAGCGGATCGCGGATGGCCACCGTTCCGCGCACCATGTCCATGGAATTGGACAGGATTTCCAAAACCTTATATATTGATTTGTGAAGGTCGAGATTCTCGTTGAGGCTTTTGCTGATCTCGTACAGAAGGGTGACTTCCTCGATTTTTTTCATCGGGTCGATCCTTTTTTTGCACTGATCCAGAAACATCCAGAATGGGTTGCCCGGAGCTGTATAAATGGCCGGTTTTCTTTTTTGTCCCTCTTTTGATTGATAATAACAATTTTGTTATAAATTTGCTACTGCGAATTTATTTGAAAACTTTTCTTTGGGAGTACAAAGAAAAGCCATGATCCTTCACATTGACATGGACGCGTTCTACGCATCGGTGGAACAGCGCGATAATCCCTGGCTTCGGGGAAAGTGTGTCATCGTGGGCGGAACCGGCAACCGGGGGGTGGTCTGTGCCGCCAGCTACGAGGCCAGGAAATCCGGAGTGCATTCGGCCATGCCCGGCTTCGAGGCCCGAAGGCGGTGTCCGGAAGGGATCTTCATCCGTCCCCGGATGAAGCGATACAAGGAGATATCGGCCAGGGTCATGGACCGATTGAGAAATTTTTCTCCTCTCGTGGAGCCGGTCTCCATCGACGAGGCTTACCTGGACGCTTCCGGCTGCGAGGCACTTTATGGCGATGCCGAAGCCATCGGAGGCCGGATCAAGGAGGCGATTTTCCAGGAAGTCGGTCTGACCTGTTCGGTGGGGGCGGCCCCGGTGAAGTTTCTGGCCAAGATCGCTTCGGACATGGACAAGCCCGACGGGTTGACAATCATCGAAAAAGAAGATGTCCCGGCATTTCTCGAAACCCTGCCCGTGGCTCGGGTGCCGGGGGTGGGAAAGCAGACCTTTGCGGTGCTGGAAGCAATGGGAATCGCCACCCTGGGGGACGTGAAACGCTTTCCCGAAGAAATCCTATACCGGCAGCTCGGCAAATACGGCCGCCGGATCATGGCCTTGGCCCACGGTGTGGACCGCTCGAAGGTGGAGCCGGTCCGGGAGCACAAGTCCGCCAGCAGCGAATGCACCCTAAAAGAAGACACCGATGACGCGGACCTGCTCAAAAAAAGGCTCCTTTCCCAGGCCGAAGAAGTCGCCGCTGAACTGCGCACCCTCGACGTCAAGGCCCGCACGGTGGTTCTGAAGCTGAAGCACACCGACTTTCGGCAGATCACCCGAAGCGAGACCCTTCCGGTCCCCACCTGCTCTTCTGCGGTGCTCTACCGAGAGGCGGCAAGGCTCCTGGACCAGTACCGGCTGAGACAGAAGGTGCGGCTGGTCGGCCTGGGCGCATCCGGGCTTGTATCCTCGGCGGCGCCGGTCCAGCAGGGACTGTTTGCCGGCGGCGGTGACGGGGCGGAAAACTGGGAGCGGGTGGACCGGGCCCTGGCATCGATTCAGGAAAAATACGGCAAAGGCGCGGTTTGCCGGGCCGTGTTTCGTGAGGGCGGAGAGAAAGAAAAAGAGTAGGCTCCACGGCCCCTTTTCGCCGCCACGTGAGATGATTTCAATTACTCCAGCAAAAAAACATCATGAATAAAGATGATTGCAATCCGTTGACCGTTTCAAGCTCGTCGGATGCTCTCACGGAGAGGATCAAAGAGCTGAATTGCCTGTACGGCATTTCAAATCTTTTTGAGAATCAAGATGTAACCCTGGCGTGGATTATACAACGGGCCGTCGAATTGATCCCGGCCGCCTGGCAGTATCCCGATCACGCATGCGCCCGCATACGCCTGGATGGCCAAGAGTATACTTCCCAAAATTTTCTGGAAACACGCTGGCACCAGAACACAAAGATTATCCTCAATGGTGAACACGTTGGCGACGTGGATGTGTACTACACCCACCCGCCCCCGGATGAAGGATCTGGACCGTTTCTGGAAGAAGAAGAGCGCCTTTTGCGGGCCATCGGAGAACGGTTGAGCAAAGTCTTATGGCTGAAGCGCAGCGAAGAAGCATTAAAAGAAAGCGAAGAGCGCTATCGGGTATTGACCGAACAGGTGGCAGAAGGGGTTTCCCTCGTTCAAGACTCGCGCTTTTATTATGTCAATCCAGCATTTTGCAGGATGTTCAATGTGGCTTCGGCAGAAGAGGTCAAAGGGGGGCTTGTTCACCGCCCGCCGGCAGGTGAGGCCAAAGAAATCCTAAAGCTGTTCGGAGAGGAAACAGAATCCATTCCCGAATCCAGCATCGAGAAAGTTCATCGTATCCCACGATCGGAAAAAACCTATTGGATACAGGTATGCCACAGTCCCATTTCCTTTAAAGGCAGGCCCGCCCTGTTGTCCACTTTCAAAGACATCTCCGAGATCAAGGAGCAGCAGGTCGCCGCACAACGCCTGGCGGACGTTCTGGACAGCGAAAACCGGGTGCTGCGCTCATCATTGAAAGAACGCTATCGGTTGGGAGATATCCTGGGCCGGTCGCCGGCAATGCAAAAAGTCTACGAATTGATTCTAAAGGCGGCCTCTACGGATGCCAGCGTGGCGGTTTTCGGCGAATCCGGCTCCGGAAAAGAATTGGTCGCCCGAGCGATACACGACCAAAGTTCCCGCAAACACAAGCGTTTTGTTGCCGTAAATTGTGGAGCGATTCAAGAAACCCTGTTTGAACGTGAATTTTTCGGCCATCGGAAGGGCGCGTTTTCCAGTGCGCATGCCGATTCGCCCGGCTATCTGGATATGGCAGATGGAGGAACCCTGTTTCTGGATGAGGTCAGCGATTTAACCACCAACATGCAGGCCAAGTTGTTGCGGGCCATCGAAGGCGGCGGTTATCGGCCTGTCGGCGGCATGGAATCCGTCTCCACCGATTTTCGCATCATCGCGGCATCGAATACGCTGTTGAGCGACAAAGTGAACCAGGGACAGATGCGAAATGATTTTTTTTATCGGATCCAGGTGATCCAAATTCGATTGCCCCCCCTGAGGGATCGCAAACAGGACATCCCCCTATTGCTGGAACATTTTCTCAAAAAAATGAAATGTCCTGCCGAGCATTCGAGGATTCCAGGGCAGATCATGGACATCCTCATGGAATATGATTGGCCGGGCAATGTTCGTGAATTGCGAAACGTTCTGCAGCGATATATCACGCTTGGCCACCTTGAATTTTTCCCGTCACCCCCCGGGTCTCGGCATTTTGTCTCTCCTGTGGACTTGGATCTCCGGAAAGCCGTTCGGACAATGGAAAAGGACCTCATCTCAAAGGCATTGGGACAGGCGGACGGCAATCGCTCCCGGGCGTCCGAGCTGCTTGGCATATCCCGAAGAGCCCTTTTCCGGAAACTGTCGGAGTCGTGAGTGCCATATCCGCCCACTTAGGGCGATTTCGCCCATCCAAAAAAAATTTATAATATCAGGTAATTAGTAGTATATCGGGGTGGCTTGTTGGGCGTTATCGCCCGCTTTCCTGTTTTATTTCATCTTGCCGCATGTTTAGTCTATCAATGATATCATAAACTTATAAGCCATTTCCCATCCTGGCACTCCCCTTGCTTGATGCCTTGTATTCATGCGGCATCGGTGCCCGCGTTTCAAGAAGCAGGCAAGCAGGAGTCCTTTATCGTGGAATTGGTCAAAAACAAAGCTTCTGGAAGGAAAAAAAATGGAAAAGGATCCTTTTGGGAATCTAAGGGATTGGGGCCCGGTCCTCGATTTGCTCGACGAATTATCAGAAAGGGGAACAATTTCCGAATGCCAGTCAGGCCTCATTCGGATACTCCGGTATAAAGGCAATTGGCGACTCCGTGAAGAAGTGCTCAAGAAAGTAGATCGTATCCATAATCCATGTCGTGAATTGGTGCAGCAAATCACCAGCCTTCTTGCAGATGACAACCTCTACTACGACGCAAGAATACTGGCCGGTGATGCGCTGGTACAGTTATCACAAAATGCTCAAAACGGGTTTCCCTTTGAATTGAACAAAGAAATTCAGAAGGTGATTGAAAAACTTCAAAATACGCCCCATCCACCCTTTTTCGAATTCGCCGTGGAAAGGGTTCACTCCAATGTCGTCAAACAGGAAGTCTTTGAAAACTAAAAAAAAGTTCTATTCCATGGAAAAGGAGCAGAAAATGAAAAAGAGTCCTCCTAAAGTGCCGCTCAAAGAGAACGGGATATGCGTGAACTGCTACCAGAAAAAAGCCTGCTATTTTGCAAGCTTTGGCGAAGAAGTCGTCTTCTGTGAGGAATATTCTTTCCTGGAACCCGACGGCGGTGAAAATGGACGCTCGGGTGGGGTTCAAATGCAGTTTTCAGGGTTTGACATGTGCGGCCTCATTCCGGGATGGGTCTAATGGCCGATCAACGCAGCGCGCGGCTCGTGCTCAAATCATCCGATGTTGGTGAAGCTCAAGGAGGATCGAGCCGATGCCCACCGACATCCGGCAGACCGCAGCTGGAGGATTCAGGATAAGCGCATAAGACAATTTTACGAAAGGGTTTCCCATGAGAATTGGAATACCGAAAGAGATTTTGGCTGAAGAGAAAAGAGTGGCAGCTACACCGGATACCGTAAGAAAATATGTGGCCATGGGCTTTGATGTATCGGTCGAATCATCGGCCGGCGAAGGTATTTTCTTGTCGGATGATGATTATCGAAGTGCAGGGGCGAGTATTCTATCCGATTCGGAGCGCCTGTTTGCCGAATCGGATATCGTTTTGAAGGTAAAGCAGCCGGTATTCAACGAAGAGGTCGGAAAACATGAAGTCAATATGCTGCGCGATGGCAGCATCCTGGTCACTTTTTTGCACCCGGCGGCTCCGGAAAATCACGAAATGATCAAACGGCTCAAGGATAAAAATATCACATCGTTTACCATGGATGGTATCCCGCGAATCTCCCGCGCCCAGAGGATGGACGCACTGTCATCCATGAGCGCGGTCACCGGATATAAGGCGGTGATCATGGCGGCCAATCAATTGCCAAAATTTATTCCCATGATCGGGACCGCCATCGGTACGGTCAAACCTGCGCAGTTTCTTGTCATCGGTTCAGGCGTAGTCGGCCTGCAGGCGATCGCTACGGCCAAACGGCTGGGCGGCGTTGTCAAGTCGCTGGATATCAGACAAAACGCCTGCACCGAAGCAGAGAGTCTGGGAGCCAAGGTGGTTGAATTCGATATCCCGCAGGAAGTGGCCGTCGGAAGCGGGGGATACGCCAAATCTTTAGAAAATGAATGGTTGGTAATCGAGCGCAAGGTGATTTCGCCTCATATCGAAGAAGCGGACGTGGTCATCCTCAGCGCCTTGGTGCCCGGTGAGGTCGCCCCGATTCTGGTTACCGGCCAGATGGTTTCAACCATGAAGCCCGGTGCGGTGATTATGGATGTTTCGGTGGATCAAGGCGGCAACTGTGACATCACCGAACCGGGAAGTTTCAGCCAAAAATTGGGGGTTCACATTTGCGGCATACAGAATATTCCCGGCCGAATGGCGGTGCACGCAAGCTGGCTGTATGCGAACAACATGTACCACTATGTGCTGAACCTCTTCGACAACGGCTCGGGGGAACTCAATCTGGAAGACGAGATCGTCAAAAGCTCCCTGGTCACCCATCAGTCCGTGATCCACCACGAAGGCACGATCAAAGCCATGGGGGCGAACCTGCAAGGCATAGAGGCGGTGTCAAGATGACCAGTTTACTTCTGATGGCGGGCGTCTTTGTGGCGTCCTTCGGGGTGGGATACGTGCTGATCTCCAAAGTCCCGCCCCTTTTGCACACCCCCTTGATGTCGATGACCAATGCCATTTCGGCGGTGACGATCTTGGGGGCCCTGCTCCTGTTTGCGGCGCCGATGAATACCGCGCAGACACTGCTGGGGGCCACCGCGATCGCTGCCGCTTCATTTAACGTCTACGGCGGCTTTTTCATCACGGACAAAATGCTGGGGCTTTTCAAAGAAAAAGGATCCAATCGGAAAGAGAAAAGAGCCCGCTCATGACCCTTCTCATCGACGTTTCCGTGATAGCTATTCTCATTGTCGGCATCGCCCTTTTTCGGGAACCGCACAAGGCAAGGTTGGGCAACTGGACGGCGGCCTTGGCCCTGTTGGGCGCATTGGGCCTGGTGCTCTACCGAAACGGGGTCATCGACGTCGGTACGGTGCTCATCGCATTATTGGTGGGCGTGATTTTGGGGCATGCCGTGGCCCGGGCGGCCAACATGATCCAAATCCCGTCCATTGTGGCGTTTCAGCACGGCGCCGGCGGGGTGGCGGCCTTTCTGGTTTCCTTTGTCGAACTGACCCGAGGCGACCACGCGCTGTCGCTGGTCAGCGAAATTTCCGGGGTCCTGGGCGTGACCGTTGGGGCCTTGACCTTCAGCGGCAGCATGATCGCCAGCGCCAAACTGGCCAACAAGATGCCCCAGGCGCCGCAAATTTTTCCAGCCCACACCCTGTTGCTGTTTTCCAATGCGGCCTTGCTTGCGATGGTGGGAACTACGTCGTTTTTCGTATCTTCCCAGACAGCCATGCTCCTGTTCGTCGGTCAGATTTTGCTGGCAGCCTCCTTTGGCATCCTGTTTTCGATCCGCATCGGCGGGGCGGACATGCCGGTTCTGATATCCTTTCTGAACGCCACAGCGGGTTTTGCGGCGGCATTGTGCGGCATGGTGATCGAAAATCAGCTTCTGATCGCCTTCGGAGCGACGGTGGCGGCATCCGGGTCCATACTGACCCACGTCATGTGCAAGGCCATGAACCGAACCATCGCGCACATTTTTTTGCCGGACCTCAAAAAGCAGGCATCGTCCGTGCCGAAGACGACAAATCCATCCGAACCGGCATTCAAATTGGAGGCAACGTCCTCAGGCTACGAAAACGATTTGAAGAGGGCGGCCGCCATCTTGAAAGAGGCCCAAAAGGTGGTCTTTGTGCCGGGCTACGGTATGGCCTTGGCCAAGGCCCAGCAGGCGGTCGCGGCCCTTGCAACGCTTTTGACCGGAAGGGGAAAGGAGGTCAAATACGCCATTCACCCGGTTGCCGGGAGGATGCCGGGACACATGAATGTGCTGCTGGCCGAGGCCGGCATCGACTATGAGATGCTCGTCGAGTTGGACGAAATCAATCCCCACTTTCATTCCATGGATGCCGCGGTCATTGTCGGCGCCTGCGATGTGGTCAATCCGGCGGCCAATGAACTCGAAGGGACCCCGATATCGGGGATGCCGATTTTGTTGGCCCAAAACGCGAAGCACATCATCTGCTGCAATTTCGACAAGAAGCCCGGGTATTCCGGAGTCGAAAATTCGCTATACGACAAAGAGAATACCATTGCGCTGCTCGGAGACGCGGCCAAAACGATTCGCGATCTTTTGGTGTCTTTGAACAACGGCAAGCCGCAAGACACCGGTGCAACGAAAAGTTCGGCCGATACCGCGTTTGAAGCGGCAACAGCGCTGGCCGGCGCCAAAAAGGTGATCATCATCCCTGGATACGGGATGGCGTTGGCCAAGGCCCAGTTTACAGTGGCAGAACTGGCTTCCCTGCTGACCGAAAAAGGAGTGGAAGTAAAGTACGCAATTCATCCCGTGGCCGGCAGAATGCCGGGACACATGAACGTCATATTGGCCGAGGCGGAAGTCGAGTATGACGATCTTCTCGAGCTGGAAGAAGTGAATCCGTTGTTTGCGGAAACGGACGTCGCGTTGGTCGTCGGGGCCTGCGACGTCGTGAATCCGGCCGCCATGCAAATGGAAGGGACCCCGATATCCGGGATGCCGATTTTACTGGCCCATGAAGCGAAAACAATTATTGTGTGCAATCTTGACGAAAAACCGGGCTATTCGGGCGTTGCCAATCCTCTTTATGCGAACCCGAACACCATGATGATGCTGGGCGACGCAAAAGCGTCGGCAAATGCGTTGATCTCCTCTTTATCACGATCCGCCGCGATTACTCACCCGACCACCCACGGACAGGAAAGGATGGCGCTATGAAGGTTTTTGCACGGATGGAAGAACGCAACCACGAGCAGGTCATTTTCATCAACCATCCCGAATCCGGACTAAAGGGAATTATCGCGATTCACAGCACGATTCTCGGCCCGGCACTGGGCGGGACGCGGATGTGGCAGTACGAGAACGAGGAGGCGGCATTACAGGACGTTCTTCGTCTTTCCCGTGGAATGACGTATAAGGCCTCGGCCGCCGGGCTGAATCTCGGGGGTGGAAAGGCGGTGATCATCGGAAATCCCAAGACCGACAAGACGGAAAAGCTGTTTCGGGCCTTCGGTCGGTTCATTCATGGGTTGAGCGGAAGGTACATCACAGCGGAGGATGTGGGAACCTCGGTCAAGGACATGGAATGGGTTCGGATGGAAACGGATTTTGTCACGGGCATCGATGAGGCGCTGGGGGGAAGCGGGGATCCCTCCCCGGTGACGGCCATCGGGACCTATTACGGCATCAAGGCGGCGGCAAAAAAAGTGTGGGGCATCGATTCTTTGGCTGGAAAGACGGTCGCGGTCCAAGGGTTGGGCCATGTGGGATATCACCTGATCAATCACCTTCAAAAGGAGGGGGCCCATCTGGTCGTTGCCGATATCGACGAAGCCGCAACCAAGCGCGTTGTCGATGAGTTCGGCGTAAAAGCGATCGGCGCCGATGAAATATACGGTGTGGAAGCCGACATTTTCGCACCCTGCGCCCTTGGGGCCGTCGTCAACGACGAGACCCTTCCCAAGTTTAGATTCAAAATCATTGCCGGAGCCGCCAACAATCAGCTATCCGTAGAGGACAAACACGGAAAAGCGCTTCGCGACAGGGGGATACTGTATGCCCCCGATTACGTGATCAACTCCGGCGGCCTGATCAACGTGGCCAACGAACTGGAAGGCTACCACCGGCAAAGAGCCCTGAACCAGGCAATGGGGATTTATGACATTCTCCTTCAAGTTTTCGATATCGCGGAAAAAGAGAATATTTCGACCCACGCGGCCTCCAATCACCTGGCTGAAAAACGGCTCCAAGACGTGGCGGCCGTAAGGCGCATTCATACCCAGCGGACCGTTATTCACAGAGACCGCCGCAGAAATGCAAACTAATGGGCCATGATAGATGTTAAGCAGCGAAACAAACAGGCCGCATTTTAAATAGTATTATACGTCCAGATGACTTCTGTATTCAACACCCGGGAAAACCGGCCGCCCTGCGAGGATAGTTTCTCCCATTCCGGCAAAGAATACACGAGAATCTCTGCCGGAACCGGCAGGCTGCGAAGATCCCATTCGATGGCGCGTCGCTCGAACGGTTCGCTGGTTTCTTTCACGACCGCAATCAGATCGAGATCGCTGCCGACCCCCCAGTCACCCCGCGCGTAGGATCCGAAATATCCGATCGCGATGATGTCAGGCCGCTTCTTCACCTGTTCAGCGGTCCAGGAGCGCGCCGCCCGGTCGATCGCATCGGCGTTAGGCCATTTGAGAACGGACGAATTCAAGGATCTCGCCGGCATAGTCGATCGCATCCCTGCTATGAAGGTTGCCGTAGTGCTCAAACGGGGCCCCTTCCGGGTGACCGTTGGCATAGCGGGTCGGAATATAGAAGCCGTCCAGGACCTTGGCTTTGCCGATCAGGTCTGTTGAAACGGAAAGTGGAAGTTCATGCAGAAGCCGGGCCACCACCTGGCCCCAGGCTTCTTGCTTCAGAAACAGGTGCAGACCTTTGACGGCTTTTTCAGCCGACTGCTGGGCGGCGAAACATGCCCATTCATGCCGCTGCTCCTTCTGGGAGGACTTTGCCTGCTCCAGGTCCCTTTCTGCCTGGTCCAACCAGTCTCGAGAACGATCCGCCATGGGCTCTCCCGGCATTTAAGCAATTAATTTCAATAGTTTTTTATAGATATCACGATGCCATGGCCATTGCAAGACGTTGCCATTTGTTATTTGATGAGCCTTCTTCGCATGGCCGCTAGGGCGGCCAGGGTAAACACGATGGAGAAAATGAGCAGGTAGACCAGGCTGAACAGGCCGGAGGTTTCATGGGCGCCGAGGCCGAAGCCGCGGACCATCTCCACCAGGTGATGGAGGGGAAAGGCCAGGGCCAGGGGCTGGGCCCAGGCCGGAAGGTTGGAGACCGGGAAAAAGGTGCCGGAAAACAGAAACATCGGGGTAATGAACAGAAAGATCGGCAGGTTGAACATCTCGATGCTCGGGGTGACGCCGGTGAAAAACAGCCCCACCGCACCGAAGGCAAGGCCCCCGAGCAGGGCGGCGGGCAGGATCAGGAGCCCCGCGGGAAAATCCACGAACCCGAGCACGCCCAGGACGGTCATCATGATGGCGGCGGCGGCCGTGGCCTTGGTGGCGCTCCAGACGATTTCGGCGATGATGATTTCCTCCAGGGAAAGCGGCGTTGCCAGCATCCCGTCAAACGTCTTCTGGTAGTACATCCGGACAAAGGATGCGTAGGTGGTCTCGAAAAAGGCGTTGTACATCACGGCCACGGCGATGAGCGCCGGGGCCATGAACTGGGTGTAGGAAAAATCTGCGCCCGCATAGGAAACAGCGTCGATCATGCCCGAAAATCCCAGGCCGAAGGCCAGGATGAAGAGCATCGGCTCTAACAGCGGCGTGATGAAGCTTACTTTCCAGATCTTTTGGTAGGTGACCAGGTTTCTTTTCCACACTTTGAAAAACCGCCAGGAGATGGTGTCGAGTCGGATCATTCCCGAAGCTCCCTTCCGGTAAGGCGCAAGAATACGTCCTCCAGGGTTCCATTTCGAAACGTGCATTTGTCCATGCAGAATTTTTCCCGGATGGTGTCATTGATGGATGCATCCTCTGATGTATACAGGATCAGCCGGTGCTCTAAGTCTTCGTGGGCGATGTTTCTGTCGGCCACGAACTTTCGAAGCGATTCGTCGGGTCCTTCCACCTCGATGACGTGGCGGCCGGCATGCTCGGCGATGAGCGACTCGGGGCTGCCTTCGACCAGGATTTTGCCGTGGTCGACGATGACCAGCCGGTCGCAGAGCTGAGCGGCTTCTTCCATGTAGTGGGTGGTGATCACCACGGTAAGGCCGCTTCGCTTCAGGGCGTCGAGCTTGTCCCAGAGCTGGTGCCGGGACTGGGGATCGAGGCCGGTGGTCGGCTCGTCCAAGACCAGCAGGTCGGGCCGATTGATCAGGGCCCGGGCCAGGATCAGCCGGCGGGCCATTCCTCCGGACAGTTCGGCCACCTTGGCGTGTTTCTTGTGGGACAGGGCGAAAAAATCGAGCAGTTCTTCGGCCCGGTTTCGGGCCTCTTCGCGTGGAATGGAAAAGTAGCCGGCAAAAATATGAAGATTCTGCACCACCGAAAGATCCGGATCGAGGGTGTTCTCCTGGTGGCACACACCGATGCGGGACTTGACTTGGCGCCAGCCGTCTTCGATTTCGATCCCGAAGATCCGGATCAATCCCTTCGAAGGGGGAGAGAACCCGTAGAGCATCCGGATGGTGGTGGTCTTTCCCGCTCCGTTTGGCCCCAGAAGACCGAAGAACTCTCCCTTGGCTACTGAAAAGGAGACGCCGTCCACGGCCGTGACCTTCCCGAACCGCTTGTAAAGATTTTCGACCTGAATGATGTGTTCCATGAACCGATCGTTTCCGCTTCCAAATGCGGGGCGGGGTGCATGTCCGCCCGTCGTGGTCCTTATCAATATTGGTAAACCGATCAAAGAACGATAAGACTGAAAGTCGGAAAGTGAAGGACCTGCTGTCGCTTTGCTCCTACAGGGTGGTAAACAGCTAAGGACATGTCTGCGTAATTATAGGGGCAATTGTTTCACCGCCGAGGCGCAGAGGCCGCAGAGGATGCGCATGGAAGATTTAAAAGGTTTTCTCTCCGGCCTTTGTGCCTCGGCGGTGAGTTTTTTAATCCGAGAAACGTCGCCGAAATGATGCCATTGAGTGCTAAGCTGTGCTCTTTTTGAATCAACTAAACAGCCAACGAATTATCGGCTCACCAGCCCGTTGACGATGGCCGCTACCACCTCTTCCGGCGACCGCTCGCCGCAGTCGATGCGCATGTCCTCGTAGCGGCGATACAATGGGCTTCTTTCCCGGTAAAGATCGGCCACGGTCTGCCCGGGTGTGCGCACCACCCCCCGGGCGTCCATATTGTCGAGGCGCTGCTTCAAAAGTGACGGTTCCAGGTCGAGATGGACGATCACGGCGCTGTTGTGCAGGTGGGTCATGGCTCTTTCGCTGTAGACTGCGCTGCCTCCGGTGGCGGTGACGCATCCGGCAGGAGAGATCGAAAGGAGGTGGCGCTCCTCGATCCGGCAAAATCCGGCAAGGCTCTCTTGCTGAATGATCTCCGACAGCCGCAGTCCCTCCAGGGCCTGGATATGGACATCGGTGTCGAGAAAGCCAAGGCCGAGACGCTTGGCCAGCAGCACCCCGACGGTGCTTTTGCCGACCCCCGGCATGCCGATCAGCACAACGCCTGTTTTATCCGGTTGGCTACCGCTATTCGTCATCCGCCATCTCATGTGAAACTTCACTCGAAGTCGGGATTTTTTTGCGGGCGGGCATAAAGCCCGCCCCTACGAGATCCTCGCCTCCCCGTGGGTAGGGGCGGGGTTCATCCCCGCCCGGATGCCAGCCGGGATTGGCGGAAAGGCACCGCCCAATCGCTCAGATCAGGTCTTGATCAAATCCCGTTCTCGAACGGGACGGCGGGGTTGTCATCGGAAATCGGGTATTCATTTTTCCCCATGCGGCGCAGCCGCATCATCATAAACTTACGCAGCGAGTTTATTGAAGCGCGAAATCCACGGCGGCTTCGGCGTGAATCCGGGTGGTGTCGAACAACGGCACCGGGCAGTCGGCGCTTCCGACCAGCAGCCCGATCTCGGTGCAGCCAAGGATCACGCCCTCTGCGCCGTCTGAGGCCATCCGCTCCATGATCGACAGGTAGCGGTTTCTGGAAGCGGCCTCGATTTTGCCGAGGCAAAGCTCTTCGAAGATGATCCGGTTGATGTCTTCGATCTCTTTTTCTTCCGGAATCGTCACCTTCAGCCCGTAATTTCGTTCGAGCCGCCGGCGATAGAAGGGTTCGACCATGGTGGCGCGGGTTCCCAGCAGGGCCACGTGGTGCAGGCCGCCTGCCCGGATTTTTGCTCCGGTGGCATCTGCGATGTGCAGCAGCGGGATGCCCACGGCTTCTTGGACCTGCGGGGCGACCTTGTGCATGGTGTTGGTGCAGATCAGCAGAAAATCGGCGCCGGCCAGTTCCAGCCTCTGGGCGGCCTGGATCAGCCGATCGGTGATCTCTTCCCACTGTGCCGTGCGCATCAAAGACTCGATCTCGGCAAAATCGACGGACAGCATCAGGCATCGGGCCGAATGCAGTCCTCCGAGCCGTTCTTTCACCCGCTCGTTCACGATCCGGTAGTATTCGACCGACGATTCCCAGCTCATCCCGCCGAGAAGCCCGATGGTTTGCATGACAACGCGCTCCTTTCTCTGTCCGCACAGCAAGCTTGTCAAGTTGAAGGACCATGCTGCCCGGAGTGGTTTTCCCCCTTGCTGGGAAGCTTGGAGGCTGGAAGGCTGGGAGGCAGAAGATAAAAAAAGCAATGTACGGTTTTGTTTAGCCTACCGGCATCCCAGCCTCCCAGCGTTCCAGCGGCGCGATAGCGCCTTACACAATATATCGATTTTATCTTGACAACAACCACAATATTTTGTATTGATCGGCGAACCTCACCCCTTCCCGAGCCAGGAGTGTCGCTTGCTGCATCCGGGATCTTCGATAAACCGCAGAAAATTCCTTTTCTGGGCAGCCGCCTCTTTATTTGGCCTGGCGACCTCGACACCGGGTGCCGCAGCGATTTTTCCCAGCCGACGTTCCACCCCCGGCTTTGTCGCGCTGATCATCGACGACATCGGCTACAGCCGGCGCCGGGCGCAGATGTTTCTGAAGCTTTCGATCCCCATCACCTATGCGGTACTGCCGCGTCTTGCCCTGACCCGGCCGCTGGCCGCCGAGATATACGAGGCAGGGCACCAGCTTTTGCTGCATCAGCCCATGGAGCCGGTCGACGGGCGATTCGATCCCGGTCCGGGTGCCCTCTATGTCCGTCACGAGGCCGACCGGATCGCAGACATTTTAAAGGAGAACCTCGACAGCGTCGTCTTTGCCGTCGGGGTGAACAATCACATGGGATCGCTTTTCACGGCCAGTGAAGGCAAGATGCGCACCGCAATCGAAGCGCTCAAAGCGCAGAACCGGTTCTTTGTCGACAGCGTCACCTGCCGGGAGTCGGCCGGCTTCCGTACCGCCATTTGGCTCAATGTGCCCTGCGCCCGCCGGCACGTGTTTCTAGACAATATCCGCGAAGAGTCGGCCATTTTCAGCCGGCTCCGGTGCCTGGCGCAGATAGCGCTTCAAAACGGTTGCGCCGTCGGCATCGGACATCCCTTTCCGGAGACGGCCGCGGCCATCGGTCGGTTTTTTCAGTCCCCCGAATCCGCACCGCTTGAACCGGTCTATATCTCTTCGCTGCTTACGCTGCCCTGCGGATAGACCGGATATTTCATCAATCCGGTTCTTTATCGTTAACGATACAGCCTATTTGTCGCCGTCGAGTAGCGCTGTCAGCTCCGACAGCCTGTCGATCCGGCAGGCAGCGTCAAGCTCCTGCTCGCCGTAGGCCACCAAGGCGACGCCGGCGGCCCGGGCCGCCTCCTCGTCCACCTTGGAGTCTCCCAGATACAGGGCCTGCTCGGCCGAGACGCTGAAATGGTCCAGGACTTTGAGCAGCATGTCCGGATGCGGTTTCGGGCGGGGAACGTCGGATGAACAGACCACCAGATCAAATGCATCCTTCAGGCCGAACGCTTCCAGCAGCGGCTTCATGGTATCGGTACGATTGGTGGCGACAGCGGTTTTCCAGCGGGGTCGAAGCGAGGCCAGCAGCGGTTTCAGGGTCGGCTCCATCTCCATGTACGGCAAAAACGGCTTGTAGCCCATCTGCCTTCGAAACGCCTGGGCGGCCTCACGTTCTTCCGGATTGTCGAACAGGTAATCAAGGGCGTTGTCCACCGTGTGCATATGCACGTAGGTGAACTGTTCCTCGGTGAGAAGCGGCCGGCCGACGTGGGATAGGAGGCGGTTGTAGTAGGCCCGGTTGGCCCGCCGGGTGTCGAACAACACCCCGTCACAGTCGAAGACCACTACCTGCACGTTACGGAAAGACGTGTGGGGACAATTCATGGCAGATGTCACCCTGCCGCCTGTCGGCGGGGTTCGTAATTCAACTAAAGAAATTTGAAACGAATCTCTTGATCCGGCGGCGGAGCCGCCGCTAATACATCCGCGAAAGCGGATTTATGCGCATTTATTCTGTGACGTATCCGTATATCTTGATTTTTATTTGCGGTTTCACCGGGCTGTCGGTTTTGAGCACGATTTGCTCAAAGTACCGGCCTTTTTCCTCCCGGACGTTTTTCACGGTGAGAAGGTAGCCCTGTTGGCCGGGATTGTCGAGCCGGGAGAGCATATAGCGGATATTGTGTGTCTGTTCTTGCACTGGTCCCAGAATCCGGAACGGGTATCGATCTTCAGGGACGATCCGAATCGTGGCGTGAATGTCTTCGCCCGCCTTTCCAGACAGCTTTGCAAAGTTAGGCTCGATGGAGGCGAACCGCTCTACCGTGCCGAGAATGACCAGCGAAAACTGCTGCCGCCGCGGGTCGTTGCAGTAGACCAGGGCGGTCTTGGACAGGCGCTGGCCGCCATAGCCTTCGGTGTTGACATTGATGACGATGTTTCCCTCGCCGCCGGGAGGGATTTGCCTCGGATAGGAGGCAACCGAGCATCCTCAGCCGGTGCGGACATTTTTGATGACCAGGGGGGCGTCACCGGTGTTGCGGACCGAAAAGGCATGGGTGACCTGCGTTCCTTCCACCACCGGATCGAACGCGTGTCGCACCTTTTCGATTTCGACCCGCGGCGCCGTCGGCGTCTGGCTCGGTGCGGCCCCCGAGTAGGTCCCAGGCAGCAGCAACAGTATGAGTATGAAGAACAGTCTGACTTTCATTGAGTCTCTCCTTTGTGATCGACGGACCATAGAGCGCCTGTCATCGTCTGTCAAGCCGGCGAAGGCCCGCCGGGTCTCCGGATGGCGTCTTGGTGAATGTGCGCGTAAGCATGGCGACAGTTGTCTCACCGCCGAGGCGCTGAGGCCGCAGAGGATGAGCAGAAGAAGATGGTGAAGGTTTTCTCTGCGTCCTCTGTGTCTCGGCGGTGAATTTTTTGCCTCTGAAAACCGTCAGGGAAATGATGCCATGACGGACTCAGAGCATGGATACCGGATCGACGTCCACGGTCACCCGGACCCGGCGATCTGACGGCGCATCTTCCGCCAAGAGGACCCGGCGGACAAGCTGCCGCAGAACTGCGGCACCGGGGCCTTTGGCCAGCAGCTGCCATCGGAATCGACCTGCAATCTTGGACAGGGGAGATTCGATTGGACCCAGCACTTCGACTTCGGAATGCAGCATCCCGGCTGCGGCGCGCAGCCGGTCTCCGACCTGGCGCGCCGTTCGGGCGACTGCGCCTTTTTCTTTTCCACTGAATCGAAGCTGAAGCAGGCGGGCAAACGGAGGATAGTTGAGCTTGCGGCGAAATTCGATTTCCCGCGTGAAAAATGTCCTAAAGTCTTGGTCCCTTGCGGCTGTGATGCAGAAATGGTCCGGATTGTAGGTTTGCATCACTACCCGGCCGGGGCGGTCTCCCCGGCCGGCCCGGCCGGCGACCTGGGCCAGCAGTTGAAACGTCCGCTCCCCGGCCCGAAAATCCGGAAAGTTCATCGAAAGATCCGCAGAGACAATGCCCACTACGGTGATGTTGGGAAAGTCGTGCCCCTTAGCCACCATCTGGGTGCCGATCAGGACGTCGATTTCCCTGCGGCGCAAAGCGCGCAGCAGCTTCAAGATGGCCCCCCTGCGGCCGGTGGTGTCGCGATCCATCCGAGCGACGCGAGCCTCTGGAAACAGGCCTTTTACCGTTTCCTCTAGTTTTTCGGTGCCGAGACCGAGCAGTCGGATGGCATCGGCCCCGCAGGCGTCGCAGATGGATTGGGCCGGGCGCTGGTAGCCGCAGTAGTGGCAGCGATAGACGTTTTGCCCCTGGTGGAACGTCATGGCGATGTCGCAGTGCCGGCAGGTGACCGGGCTGCCGCAGGCCCCGCAGACCGGAAAGCTCGAATAGCCTCTCCGATTGAGAAACAGCAGCACCTGTTCATTGCGCTGCAGGGCTTCTGCCATGGCCCGGCGCAGCGGCTCGGTCAGATACCGCTGCGGTCCGCGAAGATCCCTGACAGCCGTCAGGTCGACCACTTCGATGGCCGGCATAGGGCGGCTTTCGATCCGCTCGGGAAGCTGGATTTCGACAAACTTGCCGCTCTGCGCATTGTGAAACGACTGAACAGAAGGGGTCGCCGAGCCGAGCACGGCGACAGCCCCGGCCAGCTTGGCCCTCACCAGAGCCATGTCCCGGGCGTTGTACCGAAGTCCGGTCTCCTGCTTGAAGGAGGGATCGTGCTCTTCGTCGACGACGACCAGGCCCAGGGGGGTTACCGGGGCAAACAGGGCCGAGCGGGCGCCGATGACCACCTTTGCCTCGCCCCGGACGATCCGCATCCATTGATCGAACCGCTCCCCGGCCGTCAGGGCGCTGTGCAGCACCGCGATATGCTCCCCGAAGCGCGCCCGAAACCGCCTTTCCATTTCGGTGATCAAGGCGATCTCCGGAACCAGCACAAGGGTTCCCTTTCCCATGTCGAGGGCCGCGGCGGCCGCGTGAAGGTAGACCTCGGTTTTGCCGCTGCCGGTCACCCCGGTCAAAAGAAAGGCGGCGTATCCGTCCGGCATCCGCACCGCAATCGTGTCCACTGCAGCGCGCTGGGCGTCGGTCAGCGCAGGAGGGCTGTCCGAGGGGATCGGTTCTCCGAAGGGATCGCGGTAGACCGTCTGCCGGTGGATGCGGACCTGCCCGTCTTTTTCCATGGCCCGGATCAGTGCCGGCGCCGTGGGAACATGCTCCTTGAGACGGCGGATGGGGATCGGCCCCTGCGACGACAACATCGCGATGATTTTCTTCCGGGATTCGGAAAGGGCTGCCCCAGGTGCAGGCGGAGCGGCCAGGGCGACGATCCGCTCCTTGAGATGTCGGGCGCTGCCTCCGGTCAGCCGGGTTTGCCGCCGGACATATCCGCCGGCCTCCAATTCGCGAACGAGGGCCTGATTTTCCGCAGGTGCGTTCCGGCCAAACACCCGCTGGAGGGTAACCGGGTGCTGCAGCCGCTGGAGAAGATCCCGGGCGGCGGTCCTGAGCCCGCCGCCGGCCAGCAGCTTCCGTCCACGATCGGTGATGGCCAGCGTCGTCCGGTCCGATACGGTGACGCCTCCGGGCAGGCCGGCACGGATCGTCTCCCCCAAAGGATGCAGGTAATACTCTGAGATCCAACGAAAAAAGGGGATCATCGATTCGGAAAAGATCGGCGCCTCGTCCATGACTTCGATCACCGGCTTCAGGGCTTTTTCCTTGACCGGTGTGCCGGGCCCAAGGACGAATCCGGTGACCCGACGGTTTCCGAAGGGAACCAGCACCCGCTTGCCGGGGAGCACGTTTTCGGCAAGCCTTTTCGAGACGCCGTAAGTGAAGGTCCCCTCCACCGGAAGGGCGACTGCAATTTCGAGGGTTTGAAAGAATTTTGTCATTGACCCGCTATAATGAGCGAATATTGCTGTTTATTATTGACACTTTCCCAAGAGATAGCCTATTTTACGGGGCATATGACAAAGACCCGGTTGCCGCTTCCCGGCAGTAGGGGCCTGCAGATGCTGCGGGCCAAGAAACCCGACACGGCGATGCGGGCTTTCCTTTCACCGAAGGAGGACCCATGGTCAAGAATTGGAAGATCCCGCTGGTCATGATCGTTGCCGCCGCCCTGATCGCCGTTCCCTGCGGGGGTGTCCTGGCGCAGGATCAGCCGTATGTAAAGGACCGGGATCCCGGTGCCATGACCGCGGATCTGGTGCTTGCCCGCCCCGTTGGGCTGGCCGCCATTGTGGTGGGCACCGCCGTATTCGTGCTCTCCATACCGTTTTCGGTGATCGGTGGCAACACCGGCCAGGCATGGCAGAAACTGGTCATGGATCCGACCGAATACACCTTTGTCCGGCCCTTGGGGGATTTCTAGCCCGCCAAAGCAGAAGCGATCCGGCCCGCCCGGATCGCTTCTGGCCGGTTCGCCGCTTCCCCGGCGGGCGCCTGCCTGCTATACTTTCTCATTCTTGACATTGCGCTACATTTTGTATATACGCGGTCCGATACCATCAACATCTGCCGATTGAACCATCGATCGCCGGTGAGACGCATCTTTTGGTGCCTGCCAGCCCCCTGGTCCGAACTTTACAAAGGAGGCCCCATGCCGCTTCACGTGGCCACACACCCGCTGATCCGGCACAAGCTCGGACTCATGCGCCGGAACGACATCCCCACGAAGGACTTTCGGGATCTTTGCTCTGAGATCGCCCGTCTTTTAACCTACGAAGCCACGAAAAACCTGGCCACGGAAAAACAGACCATCCAGGGATGGGCCGGCCCAGTGGACGTGGAAGGCATCAAGGGGAAAAAAATCACCATCGTGCCGATCCTGCGGGCCGGCCTGGGGATGATGCACGGTGTTCTGGACATGATCCCTTCAGCGAGAGTCAGCGTCGTCGGACTGTATCGCAACGAGGAGACCCTCGAGCCGGTTCAGTATTATGTGAAAATGACCAGCCACATGGAAGAGCGGATCGCCCTGATCCTGGATCCGATGCTGGCAACCGGCGGTACGCTGCTGTCCACCATCGACATGATCAAAACGGCCGGATGCCGACAGATCAAGGGGCTTTTCATCGTCTCCGCCCCCGAAGGGCTAGAGCGGGTGGAAACCGCCCATCCCGACGTGGAGATCTACACTGCCGCGGTGGATGAAAAGCTCAACGACATCGGTTACATCCTGCCCGGACTCGGCGACGCCGGCGACAAGATCTTCGGCACCAAATAAAATCGCTTCGCGATTTTATTTGTATTTCGTGTTCCGCGAAAAGCTCAAAAAAACGGGATTATGCACCAGCTTAAGGCCACAGCCCTCATATAACCTTATAGTCGTGCATAGACCCGAAAAAAATTTACCCTTCGAAACCACGGGGAACGTCTACCTTTTTCCCCGACCGATAGTCACGAAACCCATTAAACCGAAACAGGAGAAGGTATGGCGGAAAACACAATTCCCCGGACGTATTTAACCACTTCCAGGGAAATCTTGGTCGGCGGCCAGATGCTGTTCGTGGCCTTCGGGGCGCTGGTGCTGGTGCCGCTGCTTACCGGGCTTGATCCCAATGTCGCTTTGTTTACGGCAGGCGCGGGAACGCTCCTGTTCCAGGTGGTCACCCGTCGAAAAATCCCCATATTTCTGGCGTCTTCCTTTGCCTTCATTGCACCGATCATATACGGCGTCCAGACTTGGGGGATACCCGGCACGCTCTGCGGCCTCATGGCCGCGGGCGGGCTATACATTCTGCTCAGCCTCTTGATCCGCTGGCGGGGAAGCGGTTTCGTGGTGCGCCTGCTGCCGCCGGTGGTCACCGGCCCGGTAATCATGGTGATCGGGCTGATCCTGGCGCCGGTGGCGGTCCACATGGCCATGGGGCGCACCGGCGACGGCGCGGCCGTTCTCGTGCCGGAGGCCACGGCCTTGATCGTGTCGATGATCTCGCTTGCCACGGTCGTTGCGGTATCGCTGCTCGGCAAAGGCATGCTCCGGCTAATCCCCATTCTTTGCGGGATTTTTGTCGGCTATATCGTTTCGATTCCCTTCGGTCTGATCGATTTTTCCCCGGTGGCCGAGGCGGCCTGGGTGGCATGGCCCAAATTCACTCTCCCGGAGTGGAATCTCCAGGCGGTGATCTTTATCGTACCGGTGGCCATTGCTCCTGCCATCGAGCACTTTGGAGACGTCCTGGCCATCGGTTCGATTACGGGCAAGAACTACCTGGAAGATCCCGGCATCCAGAACACGATGCTAGGAGACGGCCTGGCCACATCTCTGGCCTCTTTTCTCGGTGGCCCTCCCAACACGACCTACTCGGAGGTGACCGGCGCCGTTGCCCTGATCAAGGTATTCAACCCCGTGATCATGACCTATGCCGCGGTGTTCGCCATCGCCCTGGCATTCATCGGAAAGGTGGGCGCCTTGCTTCAGACCATTCCCACGCCGGTGATGGGGGGAATCATGCTGCTGCTCTTCGGGGCGATCATGGTGGTGGGCCTAAACAGCCTGGTCAAGGCCGGACAGGACCTGACAGAGCCGAGGAACCTGTCCATCGTCGCGCTGATCCTGGTGTTCGGCATCGGCGGGATGAGCCTCTCTGCAGGGGAGTTCAGCCTCGAGGGAATCGGTCTGGCAGGTATCGTGGGGGTGCTGCTGAACCTGGTGCTGCCGCGGAAGAGGGCAGACGACCCGGCTTCGTAAAAAAGCAACTACGCCGGGCAAGCAGATGACTGCGGTGCCGCTGGCGCGGCGTTCAGGGTTCTGGGTTCAGAGGTTCTGGGTTCAGGGTTCAGGGTTTACCGGAAGAAATTTTATAGGACCTAAATTGAGCGATTATTTCTTCGGATCTCTTTCCGGTCGGGCATAAAGCCCGCCTCTACGATGCCATCGCCACCCCGCAGGTAGGGGCGGGGTTCATCCCCGCCCGCGTTTCTGGCGAGTTTTTTCCGAAGGTAATCGCAAAATGGCTCAGATCAGGTAGGAATTTTTTGGCGCCCAGCCTCCAAGCGTCCCCGCATCCCAGCGGCGCGCAGCGCCTCTTACAGCTTATAGGGTGTCAGGCTCTCACAGCCGTCTTCGGTGACTACCAGGGTCTGTTCGAACTGGGCCGACAGGGAGCCGTCCCGGGTGACGGCCGTCCAGTTGTCCTTCAGGACCCTTAGCTCCTTGCCGCCGAGGTTGATCATCGGTTCGATGGTAAAGACCATGCCCGGGGCCAGCACAATTCCCTTCCCCCTTTGACCGTAATGGGGAATCTGAGGAGCTTCGTGAAATTCGAAACCGACGCCGTGGCCGACGAATTCCCGCACCACGGAGCAGCCCTCGGATTCGGCCAGATCCTGAATGGCCCATCCGATATCGCCGACCGTGTTTCCGGGCCGAACCATGTAGATGCCAGCGCGCAGGCAGGCTGCTGCGACCCGGACGATTTTTTCGGCGTCCGGTCCGGGGGCGCCGACAAAAAAGGTTTTGTTCGCGTCGGCGTAGTAGCCTTCCAGAATCGAAGTGACGTCGACGTTGACGATATCGCCATCTCTCAGTACCCGCCCTCCCGGAATGCCGTGGCAGATCACCTCGTTGACCGACACGCAGACGCTTTTGGGAAATCCTCGGTAGTTGAGGGGAGCCGGTACGGCGGCCCGGGCCACCGTCATTTCGTGAACGATAGTGTTGATTTCCTCGGTTTCCATGCCGGGCCGAATCGCGGTCTCCACGGCCTGGAGTGTTTCTACCACCAGTTTCCCGCAGCGCCGGATACCCTCGATGTCCTTTGGCTCCTTGAGCCGGATCCGGTATTTTCGAAGGTAGGCTTCTTTAAGCGGCTCCACGGCGGATTGCTGCTGCTTCAAGGCGCAGCACTTTTTATATTTCAGGCCGCTGCCGCAGGGGCAAGGGTCGTTTCTGCCGACTTTGGTTTTCATTACCGCTCTTCCAGAGGAACGAATTTGGTCGGCGGGGGTCCGATATAGATCTGCCGGGGACGGCCCAGCTTCCAGTTCGGGTCGTCCAGGCTTTCCTTCCACTGGGCGATCCATCCGGGAAGTCGGCCGATGGCAAACATCACGGTGAACATGTTTGTCGGAATCCCGATGGCCCGCAGGACAATGCCGCTGTAGAAGTCGACGTTGGGATAGAGGTGGTGCTCCACGAACCAGTCGTCTTCCAAGACGGTCTGTTCCAGATCCTTGGCGATGTCCAGCAGTGGATCGCGGATGTGCATCTTTTTCAGGAGCCTGTCGCAGATCTTTTTCATGATCCGCGCCCGCGGGTCGTATGCCTTGTAGACCCGGTGCCCGAAGCCCATGAGCCGAAACGGGTCGTTTCGGTCCTTGGCCCGCTCGATGAACGGCTTGACGTCGCCGCCCTTGTCAGCGATCTCTTCGAGCATTTCGATGACGGCCTGGTTCGCTCCTCCGTGGAGCGGCCCCCACAACGCGGCGATTCCCGAAGAGATGGCGGCATACAGGTTGACCCGGGCACTGCCCACCAGGCGGACCGCCGACGTGGAGCAGTTCTGCTCGTGATCGGCATGAAGGATCCAGAACAGCCGCAGGGCGTGAACCACATCCTGATCGATTTCATAAGGACGCACCGGCGAGTCGAACATCATGTTCAGAAAATTGGCGCAATAGGCCAAATCCGGGCGCGGGTAGACGACCCGGTGACCCCTGGAGATCTTGTAGGACATCGCCGCCAGGGTGCGCACCTTGGACAGCAGCCGGGTGACTGTGATGTTGATCTCCTCTTCCATGGTCTGCAGTTCCGGATAGAAGCTTCTCAAGGTATTGACCATGGAAGACAGGATTCCCATGGGGTGGGACGCCCTGGGAAAGTTGGAGAAAAAGTCCCGCATGTCCTCGTGGACCAGGGAGTGGTCGTTGAGCAGCACCGAAAACCGAGTGAGCTCGCTGCGGTTGGGAAGTTTGCCGTTGATCAGCAGGTAGGCGGTTTCCTTGAATGTGGCGTGCTCGGCCAGTTCCTCGATTGGAATTCCCCGGTAGCGGAGAGTCCCCTTTTCACCGTCGACAAAAGTGATGGCGCTGGTGCAGCTTCCGGTGTTGACGTATCCCGGATCGAGGGTGATCAAACCAGACTGGTTGCGAAGATCGGAAATGTCGATCGCCTTTTCGCCCTCGGTCCCTTCGACAATGGGAAGCTCGTAAATGCGGCCCTGGTATTCCAATTTGGCGGTGTCGCTCATGGTGATTTCCTTCAGGTCGATACGATTGCCAAATCAGCCACCGTGACGGGCGCGGCGGATCGATTGGCCAAAGGATGAAAAGGAAAAAACACCTTAACCGAATCCGGTGGGAGGGTCAAGGAGGGGGATATGTGCCGGCGGCGCTGACGGCTTGATATATAGTTGAAGCAATGATAGTATAAATTGTAATCTGCTGAACGAATTTTTTTGAATACCCTTCATTTTTTACCTTGACGGAGACGGGAATGGTCGGATAGGGTGTTTGATCAAATTGCATATTGTATAAAATATGCAATAAGGACTTGACTGGCACATGGCCTCAGGGCCGATGCTTGACTTCAGGGAATCTCAAGAAACGATGGGAATAGAATCGATCAAGGTTGAATCTCTGGAATCGCAAGTGTCCTACAGAATCCGGGAAATGATCCGGCAGCGGATATTGACCAAAGGGCAGAAGGTGAAAGAACGAGAGCTCTGCGAACAGCTTGGGATCAGCCGCACACCGGTCCGGGAGGCGCTTCGCACCCTCAAATCCGAGGGATTGATCGATATCATTCCCAACAAGGGGGCCTTCGTCTCCGAGCCTTCCATTGAAAATATCAAGGAAATCTTCGAAGTGATGACGCTTCTGGAGGGAGAAGCCGCGCGTCTTGCCGCCCGCCGGATTACCGACCAGGAGCTGAAAAAACTGGAGGCCATCCACCAGGAGCTCAAGCGCCATCACGAGGAAAAAAACAGCGAAAAGTATCTGGCCGCCAACAGCCGGTGCCATCTGTACATCCGAAAGCTTGCCAAGAATCAGCTGCTCTATGAGCTGGTCCAATCCCTCCAGGATAAAATTTTTCTCTATCGAACCCAGCAGCTCACCAAGTTGGGTCGCTTCGACCAGTCGATCAAAGAGCATGAAGAATTGATGAAAGCATTCCGGAAAAAAAACGCCAGGGCAGCGGAAAGATCGATGAAAGCCCACCTGAAGAACCAGGAAGAGGCCCTGGTTTCCATGCAGGGCACCGATTCTTCCAGGGTGGCCTGATTCCACTGGATGATTCCCTGTTGCTTGTTGGAGCGAAGAGGAAATCCCCTTTGGCGGGGCTGCAAGGATACCGAATGATTTCCTTTCTCCTGGTGTGAGAGGTTTACCCGCCTTTGGCGGCGCCGGAGGCGACCAGGGGTCAGGGTGAGGGGGGCAGGATCAGATCCCGCGACCTCGCCGGCGAAAACCGATCCGGACGGATGATGCACCGGCTGTCGTTGACAGCCGTTTTGTATAGCCCGAAAGAGGGAGGCTTATTAACCCAACGCAAGAATCAAGTATGAGGAGGCATCGATGAAGAAAAGAGCCGTATTGAGCGCGATTTTGATCTGCCTGGTAAGCGTCGCATTTATGGTTGCCACGGCGGACGCCAGACCGGTCACGTTGAAAGTGTCCCATCAGTTTGCCAAGGGCGATGTGCGGGATGAAATGACCCGGGTTTTCGGCGCCAAGGTCGAGGAGATGACCAACGGCCAAGTCAAGTTCCGGTATTATCCCGCGTCCGCCCTGTTCAAGGCCAAAGAGCAGTGGGATGCCATGCGTATGGGAACCCTTGACATGTCGCTGTTTCCCCTCGACTACGCATCCGGCAAGGTTCCCCAATTCTCGGTCAGCCTGATGCCCTGTGCGGTGCAGAACGTGGCCCAGGGGCTCACCTGGCGGAACAAGCCCATCGGAAAGAAGCTCGAAGCCATGATGCTGGAAAACGGCGTTCGAAACCTGGCCTGGGCCTGGTTTTCCGGCGGCATCGGATCCAACGTTCGGCAGATCAAACTGCCCGAAGATGTCCAGGGCGTGAAGCTGCGAGCGGCCGGAAAGAAGTTCGAGTTCATGATGGCAGCAGCCGGCGCCTCGATCACCAGCATGCCGTCTTCGGAGGCCTACCAGGCCCTGGCCACGGGCGTCATCGACACCATGCTCACCTCGGCGGCTTCGTTCGTGAGCTACCGCCTGTATGAGCAGCTCAAGTACGTCAACGTGCCCACCAAGTACGCCATCTGGTACATGGCGGAAAACTTGTGCATCTCGGAAAAAACCTGGCAGCGGCTGACGGCCGACCAGCAGAAGGCCTTTTTGGAGGTCGCTGAATGGATGCACCAGGACTGGATCGTCGAAAACTTCGACGCGTTGGCCAAGGAAATGTACGATGAGTACAAGAAGGCCGGCGTCGAGATCCATGAAATGACCAAGGACGAGTTCGCGGCCTGGCGGGATTTTGCCAAAAAAACCGCCTGGAAGGATTTTGCCGACAACGTCGAAGGCGGACAGGAGATTCTGGATATGGCCGTGGACGCCATGGAGTAACCGTCCGACAACGCCGCTGCGGAGCCCCGATTGCCCGATCCGGGGCTCCGCAGTCTATTTTGTTCGGCCGTATTGCCGCTTCATCCCTGGCGAAGACGAATTCGGATCCCAATTTAAACTCTGAAAGGTGACGATGAAAATGTTTTGGAAGCCTTTAAAATCCCTGATCGAAGGGCTCAGCGTCGTTACGGGGTATTTGTCGGCTGCCGCCATCGCTGCGGCGTCCCTGATCATCACCGAGGCGGTGTTCGTTCGAAAGGTACTGGACATATCCACCATCTGGCAGACGGAGATATCGGTGTTCCTGCTGATCTTTGCCACGTTCGTGGGTGCAGCATTTGTGCAGAAAAACGACCATCATCTCAACGTCGATTTTTTGCTGATCTACCTTCCCCCGAAGGTCCGCGAATCGTTTCTGCTGTTCGGTTCGGTGTTCACTATGCTGCTTTCCGGAATCATCGCCTGGTACGCCTATCCCATGTGGTGGGAAACGGTGGTCAAGGACTACCATTCCATGTCCCTGTGGGGGCCGCCGTTGTGGATTCCCTACTCGTTCATTCCCTTCGGTCTGACCCTGCTGGTGCTCCAGTACCTCGTTCAGATCGTCGATAAAATCGCCAAGCTCAAAGCCGGGGAGATCGAAGAAGAGATCGTCCGAGCGGAGATCAAGGACATCGACCTAGAGGCCGCCAAATCAGAGTAGCGGGCTTGCGATCCGATTCGGTTTGCCGAGCCATCGCCCGTAACCTCGCATTGTGTTTTATTTTAGACACTTACAGATGATTCAGGATGGAGCTTGAACATGGAACAATTTTTCATCAATCTTTTTCTGTTCGGCGGCGCACTGCTGCTCCTGGTTACCGGAATGCCGATCTGGGCGGGTCTGGCGGGGATATCGATCATCGCGGTCCTGATCTTTTCTCCGCACATCCTTCCGTCGATTCCCTATGTGCTTTACAGCAGCCTAGATAACTTCGCGCTGCTGGCAATCCCGCTGTTTATCATGCTGAGTGCGCCCATCGCCGCTAGCCGAGCGAGCCGGGACCTTTACGAAACCCTGCACAAATGGATGTACAAGATCCCCGGGGGCCTGGGCATCGCCAACATGCTCGCCTGCGGCATCTTTGCCGCCCTGAGCGGGTCGAGTCCGGCCACGGCGGCGGCCATCGGCGGCGTGGGCATCCCGGAGATGAGAAGAAAAGGGTACTCTGCGGCCCTGGCCACCGGCCTGATCGCCCACGCCGGCACCTTCGGCATCCTCATTCCGCCCAGCGTCACCATGATCCTCTACGGCATCGCCACCGAAAGCTCCATCGGCAAATGCTTCATCGCCGGCATCCTTCCCGGCCTGCTGGAGATCGCCTTAAGCTGCGTCTGGGTGGCCGGGGTCTTTTTCTACCGAAAGAAAATCCCGGCCAAGGCCGGCGCCATCTACTATATCGAGGACCGGGGAGAGATCGAATCCTTCTCCTGGAAGGATCGGTTCCAGTCCCTGGGCAAGGTGGGACCCTTTGTCGCGATCATCATCGCCATCATGCTGGCCCTGTACGGCGGCTGGGCCACCCCCAGCGAAGCCGGCGGTGTCGGCGCGGTGCTGGCCTTTGTCCTGGTCATGGTCATCTACCAGGTCACCAACCCACGCAAGCTGTGGGACATCACCATCAAGGCCTTGAACGAGAGCGCCATGATCCTGATGATCATGGCCGCGGCCCTGATCTTCGGATACATCTCCTCGGACCTTTACGTAACCCAATCCCTGGCCGAGTGGATCCTGGGCCTGCCCTTCGGAAAATGGGGCATCATCTTCACGATCAACATCCTGCTGCTGGTGCTCGGCTTCTTCATTCCGCCTGCCGCGGTCATCGTCATGGTGGCGCCGCTTCTGCTGCCGGTGATCACCGGGCTGGGGTTCGACCCGGTCTGGTTTGCGGTGATCATGACGGTGAACCTGGAGATCGGCCTGGTGACGCCGCCGGTGGGCCTGAACCTGTATGTCGTCAAGAGCATCGCGCCGGACGTGCCGATGTACAAGGTCCTGATGGGCGTGTTTCCCTTTCTGGTCATCGAGGTCGTCGTGATCGTTTGTGTCTGCATCTGGCCGGAACTGGCCACCTGGCTGCCCAATAAAATGCTGGGTGTTTAGCGACAACCCAAAGAAACGCTTCATCCCGGAACATCTCCCGCCCCGCGGTGATGCGCGGGGCGGGAGAATCGGAAACGGGTCCTGATCCACCGGCGTGGATTTTTTTAAGAGTCCCGTTGTATACATAATACTAAATTGAAATTTTTTCAGACTACGGAGAAGCCCATGGAAAACAGCATGAGAAACATCAAGGTTCTGGATTTTTCCCAGGCCCTGGCCGGGCCCTACTGCACGCTGATGCTCGGAGACGCCGGCGCGGAAATCATCAAGGTCGAGCGGCCCGGCTCCGGGGATATGAGCCGGGCCTGGGGGGCGGAGTTCACCCCGGGCATGAATTCGTATTTTGCCAGTATCAATCGCAACAAAAAATGCATGACCGTGAGAATGGATTCCGACGAGGGACGAGACATCATCCACCGGCTGGCCAAATGGGCCGACGTGGTGGTGGAAAACTACCGGCCCGGGGTCACCCAAAAACTGGGAATCGACTACGACACCTTGTCCAAGATCAATCCCGGGATCGTCTACTGCTCCATCACCGGATTCGGCACGGTCGGCCCCGACAAGAAGCGGCCGGGATTTGACCTGATCGCCCAGGGCATGGGCGGCATCATGGGCATCACCGGCCAGAAAGGGGGGATGCCGAGCAAGGTCGGGGTGGCCATCGCCGACATCATCGCGGGCATGTTCGGCGCCTTCGGCGTCATGCGGGCCCTTTTTGAAAGAGAGCACACCGGCGTCGGCCAGCACCTGGAGACCTCCTTGTTGGAAGGGCAGATGGCGCTATTGACATTTCAGGCCGGCGGGTATTTCATTACCGGAAAATCCCCGGAACCCGCGGGCAACATTCATCCCTTCATCGCCCCGTATGAAACCTTCCCCACCAAGGACGGCTACATCAACATCGCCGCGGGCAACGACGGTCTGTGGAGCAAGCTGTGTGCCGTGCTGGAGATCCCCGAACTGGAGAAGGATCCCCGCCTCGACACCAATCCCAAGCGGGTGCAAAACCGGCCGGAGCTGGTGCCGCTGCTGGAAAAAGAGACCATCAAGTATGGCAAGGACGAACTGTTGGAGAAGGTGGGCAAGGCCGGCATCCCGGTCGGTCCGGTCAACACCTTCGAAGAGCTGTTCAGCTCCGAGCAGGTCAAGGCCCTGCAAACTGTGCAGGAGGTCGTTCATCCCAAGGTCGGCAAGATGAAGGTGATCAAGTCTCCCATCAACTACTCCAAGACGCCGGATGAAATCAGAACGCCGCCGTCGCTGCTGGGGGAACACACCGAAGAGATTCTGACCGAGGTGTTGAAGATGAGCGAATCGGAAATCAAGGCGTTGAAAGATAAAACCATCATTTGAAAGGAGCGGGGTCATGAAAATTATCGTCGGATATGCCGGCGGCGGCGTCGGCAACAATGTGCTGCAGCTGGCCAAGCAGGAGGCCAAGGCCCACAGCGCGTCGGTGGAAGTCATCTACACCAGCGATCTGGAGACGAAAACCCGGAGTGAAATGGCCAAGCGCGACGAGGCCGAAAAAGATCTGCAGAAGGTCGCGGACGATTTCAAGGCCGAGGGCATCTCCTGCAACGCGGTCGTCAAAAGCGGGCTGACGCCGGGCGAGGTGATCGTGGAGGAGGCCCGGGCCGGCGGCGCGGACATGATCGTGATCGGACTGCGGAGAAGATCGCGCCTGGGGAAATTCGTTTTCGGATCGACGGCCCAGTATGTCATCCTGGAAGCCCCCTGTCCGGTGTTGATCGGATCAGACAACTAAAAAGAAAGACGCATGCCCTATGTCTATTATGAGCGCGAAAGAAAAGATTGCCGAGCTTCAGAAAAAGCATGAACAGATCGAAAAAGGGGGCGGAGAAAAAGCCATCTCCGTCCAGCATGAGAAGGGAAAGCTGACGGCCCGGGAGCGCATCGCCTTGCTCTTTGATTCGGGGACGTTCAAGGAGGTCGATGTCTTTGTCACCCACCGGAGCAACTACCGGGGGATGCAGGGGGTCGAAACCCCCGGAGACGGGGTCGTCACCGGATACGGCACGGTCAACGGACGCCTGGTGTTCGTCTATGCCCAGGACTTTACCGTCATGGGCGGCTCCTTAGGGGAGATGCACGAAGCCAAGATCACCAAGGTTCAGGACATGGCCCTGAAGATGGGTGCGCCGGTTATCGGTATCAACGACTCGGGCGGGGCCAGAATCCAGGAGGGGGTCTCTTCCCTGATCGGGCTGGGCCACATGTTTTACCGCAACACGATCGCCTCCGGTGTCATCCCGCAGATTTCGATCATCATGGGGCCCAGTGCAGGCGGCGCCGTTTACTCTCCGGCGTTGACGGACTTTGTCTTCATGGTGGACGGCAGCAGCAAGATGTTCATCACCGGCCCCCAGGTGATCAAGACCGTGACCGGTGAAGAGGTGGACGCCGAGGCGCTCGGGGGGTCGGTCACCCACAACCGGACCAGCGGCGTAGCCCATTTTAGAAGCGCCACCGACGCCGAATGCCTTGAAACCGTCAAGGAACTGCTGTCTTTTCTTCCCTCCAACAACGTGGAGGACCCGCCGAGGCTGGAGGCCGGGGACGATCCGGAACGGCTCAGCCCCGAGCTGGACGAGGTCATTCCGGACAATCCGAATCGTTCCTACGACATGAGGGACGTCATCTCGGGGATCGTCGACAACGGCTATTTTTTCGAGGTGCACAAAGAATACGCCCAGAATATCCTGACGGTGTTTTCCCGCCTCGACGGGAAAACCGTCGGCATCATCGCCAACCAGCCGATGCATCTGGCCGGCTGCCTGGACATCAACGCGTCCGACAAGGCGGCCCGCTTCATTCGTTTCTGCGATGCCTTCAACATCCCGCTGCTGACCCTGGTCGACGTTCCCGGCTATCTGCCCGGCACGATCCAGGAATTCAACGGCATCATCCGCCACGGGGCCAAGGTGCTGTACGCTTACTCCGAGGCCACCGTGCCCAAGGTCACTTTGGTCATTCGCAAAGGATACGGGGGCGGCTATATCGCCATGTGCAACAAGGGCTTGGGGGCCGACCAGGTGTACGCCTGGCCGTCGGCCGAGATCGCGGTCATGGGGCCGGAAGGGGCCGCCAACATCATTTACCGCAAAGAGATCAAGGCGGCCGACAACCCGGAAGAAAAGCGCCGGGAAATGGTGGAGGAATACCGGAAGGAATTCGCCAACCCATACAATGCCGCGACCTTCGGCTATGTGGAGGACGTCATTCAACCCTCCCATTCAAGGCCGATATTGATATCCGCCTTTGAAATGCTGGAAACCAAGCAGGATCCGAGGCCGGCCAAAAAGCATGGAAACATACCCTTGTAGGAGAATGCCTTGGAACGAATAATCATCGGATTAGAGGTGACCGTCATCGGGATGAGCGTTGTTTTTCTGATTTTGATCCTGATCAACCTGGCGCTCAACTTGATGCGCGTGTTTTTCTCCCAGGCAGAGCCGCCCAAGAAAGCGCCTGCAAAAAGAGCAGGACCAGCCGGCGTGCTCGACCAGGGTTCGGATCAGGAAGAGGGTCGTTTGATCGCCGTGCTCACCGCGGCCATTCTTGCGACCGGCGAGACAAAGGCGCCCTTCCGAACGCTGTCCATCCGGGCATTGGAGGCAAAGGGCTCGGCCTGGAAGGAAAATGCGAGAAGATCGCACTTGAGGGGCAAGACCCTGGTCGGGTCCCGGCCGAAGCACGTCCCTCGATAAATTTTCATAACCGGCTTTCGAGAACCTATCTGGCAGGAGTATTGAATCATGAAGAGTTACCGGATCAAAGTCGAAGGAAAACTATACGAAGTCGAAGTGGAAGAGATTCAAGCAGAGGCCGCCCAAAGCGAACCGGCCGGGAAGGTGCAGCCCAAGCCCGCCCCCGCGCTGGCCACCCCCCCTCCGAAAGCGGCCGCCCCCCCGCCGGCACCGAAACCGTCTGCGGCCGGAGCCGGCGATGTCACCGCCCCCATGGGCGGCAAGGTCATCGCCATTCAGGTGAACAAAGGCGACGCCGTCGCCGTCGAAGATGTGCTGTTGACCTTGGAAGCGATGAAGCTCGAAAACGAAATCCGGGCCCAACAGGAAGGAACGGTGATCGAAATCCTGACCACCGAGGGGGCCACGGTGGAGGCGGGCGACGTGCTCTTGAAAATCGGGTAAAGGCACCGGCAAAGGACATGTAGAAAAAAGGAAAGAGACACAACATGCTTCAAAAAATATTGATGTTTATCAATACGACCGGTGTCATGAACATGACGATCGGGCACGGTGTCATGATGACCATCGCCCTGGTGCTGCTGTACCTGGGCATCAAGAAAAAGTTCGAGCCCCTGCTTCTCGTTCCCATCGGCTTCGGCATGCTGCTGTCCAACATTCCCCTGAACGGCTTGATGAACCCGCCGGTAATGGAAATCGGGGAACACACGATCCATGTCAAGCAGATCGGCGGCCTGTTGTACTACCTGTTTCAGGGAGATGAACTGGGCATCTTCCCCCCGCTCATCTTCATGGGGGTCGGGGCCATGACGGATTTTGGGCCCCTGATCGCCAACCCCAGAAGCATTCTCCTTGGGGCGGCCGCCCAGTTCGGCATCTTCGCCACGTTTTTCGGGGCCATTTTTCTCGGCTTCACCTATCCGGAGGCGGCCAGCATCGGCATCATCGGGGGCGCCGACGGGCCCACCACCATTTACCTGGCCTCCATGCTCGCGCCGCACATGCTGGCCGCGACGGCCGTCGCCGCCTATTCTTATATGGCACTGGTCCCGATCATTCAGCCGCCGATCATGCGGTTGCTGACCACCAAGGCCGAACGGCGGATCGTCATGGAACAGCTCCGGCCGGTCTCCAAAAAGGAGAAGCTTCTTTTTCCCATTATCGTAACGATTCTGGTCCTGATGCTTCTGCCTGCGGCATCTCCGCTGATCGGCATGCTCATGCTCGGCAACCTGTTCAAGGAGTGCGGCGTTACCGATCGGCTGAGCGAAACCGCCCAAAACGCCCTGATCAACATCGTCACCATTTTTCTCGGCATCACGGTAGGCGCCACGGCGACGGCCGAATCCGCCCTCAACGTGAAGACCTTCGGCATCATGGTGCTGGGAGTGATCGCGTTTGCGATCGGCACCGCCTCGGGCGTGATCCTTGCCAAGATCATGAACAAGATGAGCGGCGGTAAAATCAACCCCCTGATCGGTTCTGCCGGTGTCTCGGCGGTTCCGATGGCCGCCCGGGTTTCCCAGGTGGTCGGCCAGCAGGAGCGGTCCGACAATTTTCTGCTGATGCATGCCATGGGACCGAACGTGGCCGGCGTGATCGGCTCGGCGATCGCCGCGGGCGTCATGCTTTCGATTTTTGGATGAGTCAAAAAGGAAATGAATCAAGGAGGTAGTTGTACATGAAAATCCACGAATATCAGGCCAAGGAACTGTTTCGAAACTTTGGCGTTCCGGTTCCGGAAGGAAGCGTGGCGTTCAGCCCGGAGGAAGCGGCGGCAGCCGCCGACAACCTCGGGGGCTTTCCCGTCGTGGTCAAGGCCCAGATCCATGCCGGCGGCCGCGGCAAGGGCGGCGGCGTCAAGCTGGCAAAGTCCAGAGAAGAAGTCTCTTCTCTGGCCGGTGAAATCATCGGGATGAACCTGGTCACCCACCAGACCGGACCGTCGGGGCAGACGGTTCGAAAGGTTCTTGTGGAACAGGGGCTCGATATCGCCAAAGAGCTTTACCTGAGCATTTTACCGGACCGCGCCACGGCGACCCACGTCATCATGGCCAGCGAGGCCGGCGGCATGGATATCGAGACCGTCGCCGCCGAGACGCCGGAAAAAATCATCAAGGTGTTCGTAGACCCGCTCCTGGGCCTGCAGGCCTACCAATGCCGCCAGGTGGGCTTCGGCCTCAATCTTCCGCCGGCGGCCCTCAAGCCCTTTTTCAATCTGCTCACCGGGCTCTACAAACTGTTTGCCCAGTACGACTGCTCCCTGGTGGAGATCAACCCGCTGGTGCTGACGGCCGACGACAATGTCCTGGCGCTGGATGCCAAGCTGGACGTGGACAGCAACGCCCTCTATCGCCACAGGGACATCCAGGAATACCGGGATGTCGATGAAGAAGATCCCCTGGAGTACGAGGCGTCCAAATACAACCTGAACTACATCAATCTGCAGGGCGCCGGAAACATCGGCAACATGGTCAACGGCGCCGGACTGGCCATGGCCACCATGGACATCATCAAGCTCGCCGGCGCGGAACCGGCCAACTTTCTGGATGTCGGCGGCGGAGCCAATGCGGAAATGGTCGAAAACGGATTCCGCATCATTCTCGGCGATGAAAATGTCAAAGGCATCCTGATCAATATTTTCGGCGGGATCCTTCGCTGCGACGTGCTCGCCGAAGGCGTGGTCGAGGCCGCCAAAAAAACCGGCCTCAGTGTGCCGGTGGTGGTGCGCATGGAGGGGACCAACGTGGAAGAGGGCCGAAAGATCCTCGCCGAATCCGGCTTGAACCTGATTACGGCCGTCGACCTGAAAGACGCCGCGGCGAAAATCGCACAGATCGCGGAAAAGGCCTGAACATCGGGTGAAAAGTCGATGGCCCACGGTTTGTCGAAACAAGAAATCCACTTAACACGGTAGAGGGTAAAATGAGTATATTCGTCGATAAAAATACGCGCTTGGTTGTCCAGGGAATCACCGGAAAAGAAGGCCAGTTTCACACCCGCCAATGTATCTCCTACGGCACGCAGGTCGTCGCCGGCGTGACCCCCGGCAAAGGGGGCCAGAAGATGGACGATGTTCCGGTCTTCAATACGGTCGCCGCTGCGGTCGACAAGGCCGGCGCCAACTGCAGCCTGATTTTCGTGCCGCCGCCGTTTGCCGCCGATGCCATCATGGAAGCGGTCGACGCCGGGGTCGACCTGATCGTTGCCATCACCGAAGGCATTCCGGTCATGGACATGCTGAAGGTCAAAAACTACCTGAAAAGCAAACCGTGCCGCCTGATCGGCCCCAACTGTCCCGGGATCATCACCCCCGGACAGTGCAAGGTCGGCATCATGCCCGGTCCGATTCACAAGCCCGGCGGGCCCATCGGGGTGGTCTCCCGCTCCGGGACCTTGACCTACGAGGTGGTTCACCAGCTGACCCAGCAAGAGATCGGGCAGACGACCTGCATCGGCATCGGCGGCGACCCTGTCAACGGGACGAATTTTATCGACTGCCTTGAGGCGTTTGAAGCAGACGATGAGACCCAGGGGGTGGTCATGGTGGGGGAGATCGGCGGCGACGCCGAGGAAAAAGCCGCCGAATTCATCTCCGCCCACATGAGCAAACCGGTGGTGGGATTCATCGCCGGTCTCACCGCGCCTCCGGGCCGCCGCATGGGACATGCCGGGGCGATTATCAGCGGCAGCAGCGGAACGGCCCAGGGAAAAATCGATGCCATGAAAGCCGGCGGAATTCATGTCTGCGAAAACCTCGGCTCGTTAGGGGATCTTTGCGTGGAGGTTTTCAAATGAAGCGGATCGCCGTGCTCATCCCGGGGATCATGACGCCCGAATCCCTGGCGGCAAGGGTCGATCACTTGAAGAAATTTGTCTCGCCGGACACCGAGATCAAGCCCCTGGTGTTTTCCGGCCCCGTGCGGGACATCAAGGTCGGCGGCGATGTCTCTTTGCTGGCCGGAGAAACGCGGCAGATCGCCATCGATGTCGAAAAAGAGGGATTTGACGCGCTGGTGATCCACGGCATCTGCGATTTCGGCATCGAGGCGGCCCGGGGGGCGGTCGAGATGCCGGTGGTGGGGCTGGGGTCGGCCGTCTTCCACCTTGCCAGCCAACTGGCCGACCGCTTCGGTGTGGTAACCAAAAGCGACGCCACCATCCCTGAATTTTCCCGCCGTATTCAATTGATGGGATGCTTTGACCGGATCACTTCCATGCGTCCGCTCAACGTGAAGGAAACTGATCTGCTGGAAAAGCGAGACGAGGTCGAAAAAAAGTTCATCGATATCGCCCGATACCAGGTCGAGGAGGAAGGCGCCCAGTTGATCGTCGCCGGCTACTCCGCGATATTGGGTATTTTGTCGGACGGCGCCCGCGACGAACTGGAGACCAACTTGGGTGTGCCGGTCATCGACGGGGTGCCGGTGGCGATGAAAACGGCCGAGATGCTGGTGGATCTGAAAATGACCCATAGCCGGCGGGCCTACCCGATGTTCGACGAATAGGTCGGTCGTTTATCGACCTGCCTGGAGGAGGGCTTTTTGCGCCGGCCGCGGTTTCCGCGGCCGGCGCTTCTTTCTCGGAATTATAGGATTTGTCAGAATTCCGTTCCGTTTCAGCCGGGCACTTGACGGAACTCTTATTTATACCCTAGAAGAGACCCGTGGAAAAACCGTTTGTCCAAGGCGACGACATGCTCGGCCGGCTCGACAGCCTTGAAATCGATGCTGCCGAAGACGGAAAGCGCGTCCTTATCTAACATGTCAGCCCTGCCGGTGAACGCGCAGATGGCAGATTCAAGCCCCGCCTCTGGCAGCCGGGGCGTCCAGTTTGATCAATACTGAAACTTCCCCCGAAGTCTCTGCCGATGTAGTGAACGGCCTCCGTGCCGTTCATGAAGGCACGACACGGAGGTCGTGCCTTACAAAAACCCCGACTTCGACCGAAGTTTCACATAAGCCCCGCCGCTGATCTCGGGACGACCAGAGTGATCAAAGGTGAAACTATTTTATATAATATGCTGATATTTAATAATTTTTCTTGTTACTTTTCTTTGCTCGCCCAAAGAAAAGTAACCAAAAGAAAAGGCGCCCTGCGCCCCGCTTCTTCCTGCGCGTCGCAGAAACGGGCGGGCCCTTCAAGAACTCGGCCCCCAAAGAACAGGGGCCTCAGACAGCTTGAAGGGCTGATCCGCCCGTTTCTGCGATGCTCGGCGCGGGACGATGGGCTTCCCCGAGGGTATTCAATGGCCGATCTTTTGGGGTAGTTTCATTCGAGGTTCACAAAAGAATTTCTTTATCAAATTCAAACTGAAAGAGTATATCTTTAGAAAGCCATTTGTCCTTGTTTGGATATTGCGATTTTGTACCTGGGATTTGGAAGTTTTTTCAGAAGACGACGGCGTAAATTACGCCGGGGAGATGAACGGAAATGACCGACCTGTCACAATCTGCCTGGATCACGTCCGTGATCGAAGACTTCATCGCACACAGTCCGGAAAACAATCTTCAGAACCAGACCGGGGAAAAAGCCTTTGAGAATCCGCTGGTGGGATTTGTCGATGGCGCCGATCCGATCTTTGACGACTACAAAACCCATGTGGGGCCTTTTCACTGGACCCCGATCGAAATTTTCCGGATCACCTTTGCCGAGAGCCGTGTCGAGGCCGGGGACCTGACCGTGATCAGCTGGATTCTGCCCCAGACCTCCCGGACTCGGGCCGACAACCGCAAACAGGACCGGTTTCCGGCCGAGCGCTGGGCCCGGGCAAGGGTCTTCGGCGAAAAGGTCAATGAAAAGCTCAGGGCCCACGTGGTTGACAGGCTCGAAGAAAAGGGGATTCAGGCCGTGGCCCCGATGCTTTCACCGGCCTGGTCCCGGGAGATGTCGCCCCGGTACGGATACGCCTCGAAATGGTCCGAGCGCCACGCAGCCTACGCCGCCGGATTGGGGACCTTCGGCCTCTGTGACGGATTGATCACCGAAAAGGGCAAGGCCATGCGCACCGGTTCCGTGGTGGCCCGGTGCCGGATTCAGGCAAGTCCTCGGCCGTATGCGGACCATCACGCCTATTGTCTCTTCTACGCCAAGGGGACCTGCGGCAAATGCATCGAACGATGCCCGGTGGGGGCCGTCAGCGAAAACGGCCATGACAAGGAAAAATGCAAGGCCTACATGCGCGGGGAGCAGGTCCGCGGATACATCAAGGAGAAGTACGGGTTCGAGGGAAAGGGATGCGGGCTGTGCCAGACGAAAGTGCCTTGTGAAGCGGTCAACCCGATGAGGAGTCAGGATCGAACGGGATGACGGCAAGCGCATGACCACTTTACAAGCGGCGTTCAAGTTGCTATTGTTTCGAATAATTAGTGTTCCTGGATGAAATCGAGTATATCGTGAGCCCCGGAATGAACCCGGGGCTTTTTTTATGGGGCACGGAAAGAAGGAAAGAATGAATTTCGAAGCGTTTCATTTTCACCCCGTCGTTGAGGCGGGTGTTCGAGCGGCGGGCTTTACCGCGCCCACTCCGATACAGATCCAGGCGATTCCACCGGTCATGCAGCAGCGAGACGTCATGGGTCTGGCCCAGACCGGCACCGGGAAAACCGCCGCTTTTGTCCTGCCGATCCTGCATCGGCTGTTGAAGCGGCAGAGCAGACGCCCGGGGGCGCTGATCATTGCACCGACCCGCGAACTGGCCGAGCAGATCGAACAGGCCACCAGGCTGCTGGGCCGAAAAACAAGCCTCAGAACTGCGACGATCTATGGCGGCGTGGGGATCAATCCGCAGATTCAAGCGCTCAGGCGCGGCGTTGACATCGTCGTGGCCTGCCCCGGCAGACTCCTGGATCACATCGGCCGGAAGACCGTTGATCTTTCCGGGAACGAGGTGCTGGTACTCGACGAGGCCGACCAGATGTTCGATATGGGCTTTTTGCCCGACATCCGCAGGATCCTGAAGCTTCTGCCCGGGAGGCGTCAAACTCTTTTGTTTTCGGCCACCATGCCGGCCCAGATCCGGAAGCTGGTCAAGGAAATCCTGCAGGACCCGGTGACTGTCCAGGTGGGCCATTCCGCGCCTGCCCAAACCGTGCGACACGCCCTGTACCCGGTTTCCGCCCACCTGAAAACGCTGCTGCTGCTGAAACTTCTGAACCGCACGGAAACCGGCCCGGTGTTGGTCTTCACCCGCACCAAGCATCGGGCCAAGCGACTGGGAGAAATACTGCTCAGAGAGGGATTTCGTTCCGCTTCGCTGCAAGGAAACCTTTCCCAGGGACGCCGTCAGGCCGCCCTCGACGGTTTTCGGAACGGTACCTTCCAGATTCTCGTGGCCACCGACATCGCTGCCCGGGGCATCGATGTCCAGCAGGTGTCCCACGTCATCAACTACGACATCCCGTCTACCCCCGAAGCCTACATCCACCGCATCGGAAGAACGGGCCGGATGGAAAACTCCGGCGAAGCCTTCACCCTGATCACCGGGGAAGACAAAAAGCTGGTGTGGGCCATCGATAAACTTATTGGCACCCCCATCGAGCGCCGCACCCTCGAAGGGTTCAACTACAAAGTCCCGCCGCCGCGACGACCGGCTGCAAATTCCCGCTCTTTTGGTCGAAGGCGGGCCGGATAAGCCGCCCCCGTATTGTCGCATTGCCGCGCGGCCCGCACGGCCCGAGTTATTTACATGCGCCCTTTGCTGTGCTAATTTTTCCGCATACTCTCGAAAAAGATATTGCACCGCCAACCGTTGGCCAACATTATCGAGTGCGTCATGACGGAGGCAGGCTATGGGATTTGCGGAAAATCTCCGGAAAAAGATCGACATCGATGAAAAGGCGCGCAGAATCCTCGGCCAGTGGGGATCGCCGGGGAGCGGCCGCCGGATGGACAAAGACATCGTCAAAGATCTTCTGGAAGAAGGCGGATTCCGCCATGAGGCGGTTCGGGACCTGGACCTGTATTTTCTGGCCGAGCCGCATCCGGACACCCCCCCCCGCATCCTGGTACTCGACAACGAGATGCCCATTTTCGACTCCACGGCCCAAGATGTCGCCATGCGGCGAAGCCCCACGGTCAAGGAGATGATCAGCATTCGAAACGCGGTCAAGATTCTCAAGGACACAGACATCCGCGTCAGCAAGCGGGAAGAATCGCTGGAGCACCTTCGCCTCCGGCTGATCGACGCGCTCGATCTTTCCTTTACCGAAGCCGACATCGCGCAGATGGCCGACGACGGAAAGCAATCGCTGGAAAAAGACTACACGGAAGGGGTCCGCGACAGCCTTCGGCTGTTTGCCGAGCTGCTGGACTTTCAGGCCGCCCCCGGGGCCTTTCAAATGGCCAATTTCGACGTCTACGGCCGGGCAGAGGAGCAGGCGGCAGGAGAAGTTCGCTTTGGTCCCATGGTGCTATACGGGATCATCAAAAACGAACTGCGGCTCGTCGAAAAAACCATCGGCACCCGCAGCCCCGCCGACCTGGAATGGCTCGAGCAGGTGGCCGCCGGAAAAGAGGCGGCATCCCTGGAAGGCGACAAGGTGTTTGACTGGATGAAGGAGCAAGTCGGCAAACGGCATCCCAACGGCACCCTCGAGTGAGCGCTGCCGGCAGGTACCGGCATCCTGACGGAAAAAGATGGCATCGGGCAAGGAAAACCAAGACCAGGAAAGCTTGCGGCGGCGGATCGGGATTCGGGGCCGGATCTACCTTTTGCTGGGGCTCTTGGTTCTGGTGACCACCACCGGCGGCACGGCGACCCTCTGGTATTCCTATCGCATGGAGTCGCTGCTCGAAGGAGTGATCCATAAAGATCTGGCGGCATTCCAGACCGCCGCGGCGCTTGAAACCGCGCTGGTCAACCAGAAGGGATTCGTTTCCTACTATTTCCTGGATTCCGACCCGAAGTGGCTCCATCAGCTCGGAATATATCGGGAAGTTTTCCGAGAGCGCCTGGAAGAAGCCCGGAACCAGGCCGATACGCCCGAAGCCAAGGGGATACTGGCAAACATTTCTGAAGAATACACCGTCTACATTCACGGCAAAGACGAGGTGATCGAGCTTTACCGGTCCGGGCAGCGGGAAACCGGGGCGCGCCTGCACGCCGAAATCCGGTCGCGGTTTTTCAGAATCCTGGAGCTTTCCAAAGACTACCGGCAGCTTCACACCCGCCGAATCAGCGATGCCCAGAAAAAAAGCCATCAACAACTCGTCCACGCGCGGATCGCGACGGTCTCCACCATTTTGTTCGACGTCGTCCTGGCCGTTGTCATGATCGTCTTTCTGCTGAAGCACATCCTCGAACCGCTTCACCGGCTTGCCCTGGAAACCAGCCCCGCAGGCTGTGTTCCGGAAAAAGGCAACGATGTCATGGCCCTGAGCCGAAGCGTCCACGGAATGATGAAGGACATCGACGACACCCATGTGGCCCTGGAAAAGAGCCGGGAGACCCTGCTGCAGGCCGAGAAAATGGCCATGGTCGGCAAACTGGCCGCGGGCATGGCCCACAGCATCCGAAATCCGTTTACCTCCGTGAAGATGCGTCTTTTTTCGCTCAGCCGGAGCCTGAAGCTGAATTCGGAGCAGGAAGAAGATTTCGATGTGGTCACCGACGAGATTCGCCATATCGACACCATCGTCCAGAATTTTCTGGAGTTTTCCCGCCCTCCGAAGCTTCAGGTCAGAACGATCAGCCCCTCCCAGGTGGTCGACATGACCCTTCAGCTCCTGGAGCACCGGCTCAAGGCCTACGATGTCTCGGTGAAGGTGGTTCGCCCCGGCCCCCTGCCCGAGATCCAGGGCGATCCGGAGCAGCTCAAGGAGGTGCTGGTCAACCTGATCATCAACGCCTGCGAAGCGATGGGCCGCGGCGGACACATCACCATCCGGGAAGTGAGGAAAGACGCCGGAAAAAAGAATGCTGCGGCTGCTGTCATGGTCGAGGACGACGGGCCGGGAATGCCCGCCTCGGTAAAGGAGAAGGTGTTTCAGCCCTTTTTCACCACCAAGGAAGAGGGAACTGGCCTCGGCCTGAGCATCGCCGCGCGGATCATGGAAGAACACGGCGGCACCCTCGCGGTCGAATCCGAAGAGGGGCAGGGAGCGGTGTTCGTCCTTGCTTTTCCGTCAAAGGAGCCTGCGTGAGTACGATCCTGATTGTCGACGACGACGACCAGCTCAGAAAGAGCTTCCACAAGCTGTTGACCGAAGAAGGCTATCAGGTGCAAAGCGCCGCCTCAGGCGAGGCCGGCCTTGACCTCCTCTGCGAGACAGTGCCCGACCTGGTCATTCTCGATCACCGGCTGCCCGGGATGAGCGGGCTGGAAACGTTCCAGCGGATCCATAAACGCGAGCCGAAGCTGCCGGTGATCGTCATGACGGCTTACGGCACCACTGAAACGGCGATCGAGGCGACCAAGCTCGGCGCCTACGACTACATCCTGAAGCCCTTCGACATTCCTGAAACGCTGACAGTCATTCGTCAGGCCATCGAAGCCGGCCGATTCATGCGCTCGCCGGTGGAACTGGACGCCTCTCCCGGAGAAAGCGTCCAGGAGGCGATTATCGGGCGAAGCGCACCGATGCAGGATGTCTACAAGGCCGTCGGCCGGGTGGCCCCCACCGAGGCCACGATTTTGATTCGCGGCGAGTCCGGCACCGGAAAAGAGCTGGTGGCAAGAGCCGTCTATCAGCACAGCAGCCGCGCAGACAAGCCGTTTCTGGTCATCAACTGCGTGGCGATTCCGGAAACCCTGCTCGAAAGCGAGTTGTTCGGATACGAGAAAGGCGCGTTCACCGGCGCCTCCCACCGCCGGGTCGGAAAGATCGAGCAGGCCAACGGCGGGACCGTGTTCCTGGATGAAATCGGAGACATGCCCCTCAGTCTGCAGGCCAAGATTCTTCGCCTGCTTCAGGAAAAAAGCATCGAGCACCTGGGGGGACGGGACACGATTCCGGTGGATGTCCGAATCATCGCCGCCACCAACCGGGATTTGGAGGCCGCCATCGAGCAGGGCCGGTTTCGCGAAGATCTCTATTACCGGCTGAAGGTGGTCACCATCTGGCTGCCCCCGCTTCGGCAGCGGAGCGAAGACATTCTGCTGCTGGCCGAGCATTTTCTGGCCCGGTATTGCCGGGAAGTGGGCGCCGAAAACCGGGGCCTTTCCCAGAAGGCGGTGGGAAAGCTCAAGCAATACCGCTGGCCCGGCAATGTACGGGAGCTTTCCAATACCCTTCAAAAGGCGGTCATTTTCAACCGGGGCGGCCGTATCGGATCCCGGGAAATCATTCAGGCCATCGGAGAAAAAGCCGAAGAAAATGCCCAGGCCTTTACGGCCGGCGAGGCGGCCTTGCGCGAATGGATCCGAGACCGGATCAAAGGCGATGACCGGGCGGAAAACCGATTCGATGCCTGCATCGACTACATCTCGATGCTGCTCATCAGCGAGGCGCTGAATATGACCGGCGGAAACCGTTCCCAGGCCGCCAAACTGCTGGGGATGTCCCGTCCCACCCTGCATTCGAAGATCGACAAGTACGGATTGAAACTGGAGACGTCGGTCAGAGAAGACCGGTAATCAAATCGCTGGGGCGATTTGATTGCTTGACAGGATGTAAAAAACCTCGACACCGCCGCCCTGCCTCCATGCGCTGCTTCTCCTTTCGCTGTTTTGCATTCTATTAGAAAAAACTTCGTGTTTCCGATCGGATACGCTTTCATTTCTCCGGGCCGGCCCCCTGGCACGGGCCTTGCTCTTGGCTGAAGTAGGGGCTGAGTGGAGTGCGTGGTGCATTGCACAGGAAACCGACAAGAAAGGGGAAAGCATGGGGTCCAAACCAGTCAAGAAGCTCATGGTCGCCTGTGATCTGTCCGATTATTCCGCCCGGATCATGGACTATGCCGTAGGTCTGGCCGAAGAAGTGGGATGTGATCTTGTGGCGGTCAACGTGATCAACCAGCGGGATGTGGAAATGGTGGAAAGAGCGCTGACGGGCTACGGCAACTTTATCGTAGGCGAATATATCGAAAATCAGCAAAAAGAGCGCTCGGCATTGATCCAGAAGCTCGTCAATGAGAGCGGAGGGCAGGCGCTGGAGGCCAGGATCGTGGTTCGCATGGGCATCCCCTTTCAGGAGCTTGTCGCCGCGGTCAAGGAAGAAAATGCCGATCTGGTGGTCATGGGCACCAAGGGGCGGGGTAATCTGGCCGGTGTCCTGCTCGGATCGACGGCGGAAAAGATGTTTCGCCGGTGTCCGGTTCCGCTTCTCAGCGTCCGGGTGGGTAGCTTGGAGCGCAAGCTGTAAGGAGGTGTCTATGCTGGTCAAAAATTGGATGAGTCAAAACGTCGTTTCGGTGAGCATCAACGATACGATGGATTATGCCATTCGGCTGCTCAAAGAGCATCGCATCAAAATGCTGCCGGTCCTGGACAATGACACCATCGTGGGCGTGGTCACGGACCGGGACCTGAAGCGCGCATCGGCATCCGATGCGACAAGCCTTGAAATTCACGAACTGCTGTATCTGATTTCCCGGATCCGCGTGGGCGACATCATGAGCCGCGACCCGGTGACGGTCCCTCTGGATTACACCGTCGAAGAGACCGCTCAGCTCCTGCTGGAGAAAAACATTTCCGGAGTCCCCGTGGTAGACCGGAACAACAAGCTCGTGGGGGTGATCACCCAGTCCGATCTTTTCCGGGTTCTGATCGTGCTGACCGGGTTCGGCAAAAAAGGGGTTCAGTTCGGCTTCGAGGCCGAAGACCGGCCCGGGTCGATCAAGGAACTGGCCGATATCATCAGAGAGTCCGGTGCCCGGCTGGCGAGCATCCTCACGTCCTATGAAGGGGTCGAAGAGGGTAGACGGAAGGTATACATCAGGGCCCACGGGATTGACCGGGGAACCATCGATGTTCTCAAGCAGCAGCTGCAAAAAAAGGCGGCGCTGCTGTACATGGTCGACCACCGGGAAAACCGGCGGGAAATTTTTGACGATAGGCCGGTTGCTGGCCGGACTGGAGGCAGGAAATGAAAAAAAAGCCCATGGAGCCGAGCAAGAAGATCCTGCTGCCGGTGGATGGATCCGAACGCTGCCTGGAGACGGTGAAATACGTCGCACGCTACGCGCCGTTTCATTCCATGAAGGCGGTCCTGTTCAACGTGTTCAGCGATGTCCCCGAGTGTTATTGGGACCTGGAACGGGAGCCGAAAAGCGTCAAGGCCGCCCTTCACGTCCGGGCGTGGGTCAGCCAGAAAAAGAAGGAAATGGAAGAGTACATGGAAGCAGCCCGGCAGATTCTTCTGCGGGGCGGTTTTGAGCCCGATGCCGTCTCCGTCCAGATTCATTCCCGCAAAAAGGGTGTGGCCCGGGACATTCTCAAAGAGGCGCAGCGGCGTTACACGGCGGTGGTCCTCCGGCGGCGCGGCGCCACGGGCCTGCGAAACATCACGATGGGAAACGTGGCCACAAAGCTCATGGAAAGGCTGACCTGTTGTCCTTTGATCATCGTCGGGCGAAAACCGATGAGCCGCCGGGTGCTCATCGGGGTGGACGGTTCCGAGGGCGCCGGCCATGCGGTGGATTTCGTGGCAAAAACGCTGGACGGGCTGGACTTTTCCGCCCACCTGGTCAACGTGATCCGGGAGACCTGCACCGAGGTGGCCGGCGAAGAAGGAGAACCCGCCGGGCCGGTGCACCCCTTGAAAGCCGAGGAAGAAATCATTCCGGTGCTGGAAGATGCCAAGGCCCGGCTCCTGGAGGGGGGATTTACCTCCGACCGGGTCACCTGGCGGGTGATCACCGGGGTGAAAAGCCGGGCGGCAGCCATTGCCGAGGAAGCCGAAAAGGAAGACTGCGAGACGATTGTCGTGGGCCGAAGGGGACTTTCCGGCGTGAGGCAGTTTTTTATCGGCCGGGTCAGCAACAAGGTCGTTTTTTTGGCCAGAAAGAACACCGTATGGGTGGTGACCTAACTGCCCGATGGCATCATTTCAGTGACGTGTTTCAGATGAACGAATGTTCACCGCAGAGACGCGCAGTGCGCAGAGAAAAGCATCAAAATCTCCTCTGTGCATCCTCTGCGTTCTCAGCGTCTCTGCGGTGAAACCATCGGCACCATCGCCCATATGCAATGAGTAACCGGCGGCGGGCTGCCAAAACCGGCGGCGGCGCCGCGAAAAGGAGCGGGCAATGAAAGATTTCAGCAGAATATTGTTCCCCGTGGATCTTTCCGAGATGTCCCCGAAGATCGCCGAGGCGGTTGCGATGATGGCGCGCAAGTTCGACGCCGAGATCCATTTGTTGTTCGTCGCCCGGGTGTTCGAATACATGACCAGCATCTATGTTCCCCACCCCTCCATCGACAGCTTCCACAAGGAGATCATGGACGGCGCCGAGCGCAAGCTGGCCGAATTCACCGAGGAACACTTCAAGAAATTTTCCCGGGTCATAAAAACGGTTCGCGGGGGAGACATCCCCGAGGAGATCATTGCCTACACCCGTGAAGAGGGGATCGACCTGCTGATCCTGGGAACCCACGGGCGAAAAGGGATCGATCGGGTCGTCTTCGGTTCGGTGGCCGAGCGGGTCGCCAAAATGTCGCCTGTTCCGGTTCTGCTGATCAATCCGTATCAAGGCGGATAGGCGGATTGCCGATGGTCAAATGTCCGAAGCCGAGCGCGGAAGAAAATGAACCGCCGCTGGAAATAAAAAGACCGCCATGACCGCATTGAACCTGGATCGGATGTTCCAGCCAAGGTCGATTGCCTTGGTCGGTGCCAGCGAGCGCAGCGGCAGCGTAGGTGAGGCCGTTTTGCACAACCTGGAGCGCAGCGGTTTTTCCGGCCGGGTGTTTCCTGTAAATACCAGGCATTCCAAAATCGCCGGGAAAAAATGCGCTGCCCGAGTCGGCGATATCGGAGAGCCGGTGGATTTGGTCGTGTTGTCCACGCCCATCGAAACCGCTCCGGACATCGTCCGAGAATGCGTGAGGACCGGCTGCGGCGGGGCGGTGATCGTTTCCGCCGGCGGCAAGGAGGTCGGCGAAAAGGGCCGACAGATCGAAGACGCCATCCGAAAAGAGATCGAAGGCACCGGGTTTCGGATCATCGGCCCCAACTGCCTCGGCATCCTCAGCGCCCGGGCCTGCATGAATGCCAGTTTTGCCGGCCAGGCGCCACTTTCCGGGAAAATGGCCTTTATCTCCCAGAGCGGGGCCATCTGCACGGCGGTATTGGACCTGGCGACACAGGAGCGGATCGGATTCAGCCATGTTGTCAGCCTTGGCTCGATGCTCGACGTCGATTTCGGGGACATGATCGATTACCTGGGAGGCGAGTCTTCCGTTCACAGTATCGTCATGTACGTGGAGAGCCTGACCCGATTCCGAAACCTGATGAGCGCGGCGCGGGCGGTATCCCGAGTCAAACCGATCGTGGCCCTCAAGGCAGGCAGGAGCCGGGCCGGCGCCAGGGCCGCCGCTTCCCATACCGGCGCCCTGGCCGGAGAGGACGCCGTATACGATGCCGCCTTCGAACGGGCCGGGATCGTCCGGGTCAAAACGTTTGAAGCGCTTTTCGACTGTGCCGAGCTCTTGGCCAAGCAGCCGCGGCCGTCGGCTGCGGCTTTGGCCATCGTTACCAATGCCGGCGGGCCGGGTGTCATGGCTGCCGATGCCCTGTCCGACTACGGCATGGAGCCCGCAGCCCTCAGCCCGGAAACCCTGAGCCGGCTCGACGAGATCCTTCCCGCCAGCTGGAGCCGCGGCAATCCTGTGGATATCTTAGGCGACGCATCTCCTTCCGTGTTTCGACAAGCCGTGGCGATCTGCATGAGAGCGCCGGAAGTCGACGGCCTGCTGATTCTTTCCGCGCCCCAGGCACTGACCGATCCCACGGAGATGGCCGCCGCCCTGGTGGACCCGATCAAGGGCCATCGGCTTCCGGTGATCACTTCCTGGATCGGGGGACCGGACGTGGAAAAGGCCCGGCAGGTATTCAACGACGCCGGGATTCCCACCTTCGACACCCCTGAGCGGGCGGTTCGCGCCTTCATGGATCTCTATCGCTACGGAAAGAATCTTCAGATGCTCCAGCAGACGCCGCCCCGGCTGCCGGGGCGCATGGAGTTCGATTCGAGCCGCGCCCGGCGGATTGTCGCCGCCGGCATGGACCGGGGCGGGGTCTTGACGGAGCCGGAAGCCAAGGAGCTGCTTGGCGCCTACGGCATTCCGGTAAACGAGGCGGTCTTGGCGGTATCGGCAAGAAAGGCCGTCGACCATGCCGGCGCCATTGGATATCCGGTGGCTATGAAGGTGGTTTCCCGCCAGATTCTTCACAAGACCGATGCCGGCGGCGTTTTCCTGAATCTAAGCAACCCGGAGGCGGTCTGCCGGGCCTATGAAATCATCACGACGCAGGTCCGGAAGAATCATCCCGAAGCGCAGATCGACGGGGTCTGTCTGCAGCCAATGGCGGAGCCGGGGGGGCTGGAACTGATTCTCGGCTGCAAGCGCGACCGGGATTTCGGCCCCGTGCTCCTGTTCGGCATGGGAGGCATTTTGACCGAGGTCTTCAAGGACCGGGCGATCTGCCTGCCTCCGTTGAATCGATTGCTGGCCCGGCGTCTGATGGAAAAGACCCGGGTGTATCGGCTGTTGCAGGGGTTTCGCAACCATCCACCGGTCGACTGCGTCCGGATCGAAGAAATTCTGATTCGTCTTTCCCAACTCGCGGCCGATATCGCTGAAATCCGGGAACTTGACATCAACCCTCTGATCGTTTCTCCGGATCGATGCGTGGCAGTGGATGCCCGGGTCGTGTTGGCCGAATCGGACCGGACCGCCCCGCTGCACATGGTGATCAGCCCGTATCCGAACCAGCACGAGGCGAGGGTGACCATTGGCGACGATCTGCACTTGTTCATTCGACCGATTCGGCCCGAGGACGCGCAGCTGCTGGTGGACCTTTTCGAACAGCTCTCCCCCCGGTCGGTGTACTATCGGTTCTTTACGCCCTTAAAGCAGATTCCCCACCGGATGCTTGCCCGTTTTACCCAGATCGACTACGATAGAGAAATCGCACTGGCAGCCATCGAAGAGACGAATGCCGGAGACAGAATGCTGGGGGTGGCCCGGGTGATTGTCGAACGGAATCCGAAGAACGGAGAGTTTGCCGTACTGGTCGGAGATGCCTGGCAGGGGACGGGTATCGGCGCTCAGCTCCTGCTTCGATGCCTCCGGATCGCCAAGGAGATGGGTATGGAAACGGTTTCGGGGATCGTTCTGCCGGAAAACAGGCAAATGCTGGCCTTGGGTCGAAAGCTTGGCTTTTCGATTCAAGGCGACGCCTGTGGCGAATACACGCTGTCCATTGACCTGGACAGCCTGTGAAATCCCTTGGTCGAGCGCTCTCGCCCGGCGGGAGGAAGGGAGTACCCCATGAAGAAAAGATCGATCCTCATCGCCGTAGACGGCTCCAAAGGCGGCATGGCTGCAGTTCGCTATGTGGCAGCAACCGCCCATCCGGAGGGGCTTTCAATCCATTTGTTCAGCGTCATGAGCCCGATGCCGGAAAGCTTCTGGGACAGTGAAATGGAGCCCGGCGGCCTGAATGGAAAAGACGATGTGACCCGATGGGAGCAAGAGCAGGTCCGCATCGCAGAGGGGTTTTTAAAAGAGGCGAAGCAGATGTTGGTCGCCTCGGGAATCGAGCCGGATGCCGTCACCTCCAAGGTCCATCGACGGGAGCGGGGAGTTGCCAGGGACATCGCCATGGAGGCCCAGCGCGGATATGACGCGGTGGTGCTGGGGCGTCGGGGAACCAATCCGGCGGCCGAACTTCCCATCGGCAGCGTGGCCACCAAGATTGCCAACACGCTGCACCATTTTCCGGTCTGGATCGTGGCCGGCCCGGCCGAAAAAAGCAAGGTCCTGGTGGCCATGGACTGCTCCAAAAGCGCCCTGCGGGCCCTGGATCATGCCTGCGACATGCTTCACCCGGACTGCCCCGGAATCTGCCTGTGCCATGTGATTCGGGAAGCGGTCGGTCAGGTACCGGACCCGAGTTTGGGTTGTTCGGACGAAACCGGGCGATTTTTGGCCGAAATGAACCGCAAGCGGACGGAAAAGGCCGAAACGGCCATGGGCCGCTGTTTCATGGGCGGAGTGGGGCAGCTCAAATCCCGCGGATTTGACCCTGACCGGGTGACGACCCGCATTATCACCGGGGCTGCCAGCCGCGCCGGAAGTGTGGTCCGGGAAGCGAAGAGCAATGGATACGGGACCATTATCCTGGGCCGTCAAGGGCTGAACCCGGAGGAAGGTTTTTTCATGGGCCAGGTCTGCAGCAAGGTGCTGCAGCTTGCCGCCGGCATCACAGTCTGGATCGTCAGCTAGGCCGGAAGCGCAAAGCGCTTCCGGCTGCTGGGAGGCTGGGATGCCAGGAGGCTGGGATGCTGGGACAAACCATTTCTTTTGAAGGTATCTCAAAAATACGTTACGCTTCCTTTCTCAGCCTGCTGGCTTTCCAGCCTCTCAGCTTCCGAGCCTTCCAGCCTCCCAGCATCCCGGCCTGCAAGCGGCGCGAAGCGCCTCATTCCACCACCCACACCGTGCAGTTCCTGGCGTGGTTGACGATCTTGCTCGAAACGCTGCCGAACAAAAATTCTTCGCTTCTCGAAAGCCCTTGCCTTCCCACGACAATGGTGCTGTAAGATTTTTCGTCCCTTTGGGCCAGAATGCACTGGGCCAGGGAGGGACAGTACTTCAGGACGGAGCGGGTCGCTACGGCATCTTCGTCGAATCCGGCTTCGATGAGCTGCTTTTTGTAGGCGGCGAGATGCTCGTCGATTTTTTGCCGGTGCTCTTTGACCCACTTCTGCCGTTCCTCCTCGGTGGGAAAGAAATCTTCTTCCGGCTCATTGATCACATTCAGCACCGTTACCGTGAAGCTTTCGACGCCTCCGAGCATTTGTCCGACATAGGACACTGCCCGCCGGGAGTTCTCGGATTCGTCCACGGCGATGAGGATGTTTTTGTTGAACCGATGATTTTGCTGAGGTTGCTGGTTCATAGGTCGTTCCTCCCTTGGGCAAATGGCGCTTACTCAAGCGTTGCCCGGGCTTCGCCCAAATCTTCCAGGAGCTGTTTGGTGTGCTCGTAGAACCAGTTCGCTCCCTTTGAAAAATGAAGCAGGATTCGGTTCAGGGCCTCGGGCAGGTATGGATAGATTTTTTTCAGATTCGCCAGCCGGTTGTGGAACACGATGTTCCGATCTTCTTCCACCAGCCCGTCGAAAGCCGAATGCTTTTCTCTGAGCAGGTCCTGAAGCAGGAGATCGCCTTTGCCGGCTAAATAGATCAAGATATTACCGAGGCCGAACAGATCGTACCCATAGATATTTTCCCGGTGTGCATAGTTGAAGTCAAAGTCGATCCACCGGTAGGAACCCGTGTCCCTGTCTACGAATATATGATCGCGGCGAATGTCGCCGTGCTTTTCCCCGTGGTCGTGGAGAAAACGGATGGCCTCGACGCTCTTGATGAAATTGTCGAGAATCCCGGGAAAATGCCCGTGGAAATAGGCCTCATGGCCTCCTTCGATTTTGTCCACCATTTTCGGAAGCGTCGGCCCGACAATGACATCCAGGACCCGCAGGGGATTGCCCGCCGAATCTTCGGCGGAAAAACCCTGCATGAAATGAGAATGACCCCGGACCAGTGACAGAATTCGCGCTTCCTTCTTCGGGCTTCGAAAGCATTGGAAAGCGATGCCGCCGACATTGGCGGTGAATCGTTCGTAAAAAACCAGCTTGATAATTTTGCGCTGGCCGCTGTTTAAGTCAACGCCCCGCTTGACCCAAAATTTTTCCTCATCGTCGAGGCCGAATCGTCCCTCCTTGGCATTCTGGCGGATGAGATAGGGGGTGCCTGCCAGCACAAGTACGTCGCCGTAACCGATGCGGAAAAAATCGGTGGTGTCGGTATGGACGACGGGGTCTGGCCCCCCTTCAAAGGATGGGAACCATCGAATGATGCGCTCTTTGAGGGATTCGGGGCTGATAGAGGCGTCCGAGTTCATGGTATATCCGGGTCCATTTGAAAAGCCTTGATAATCGAAATGCCTAGAATGCCTAAAATGAGCTAAAATGGTGGAGTCGCTTCGCTCCGTCCCGTTTCCAGTGGTACTTTCATGAGGCGGAGGGGTTGCTCAATTCCGATTGCATCGGTGTTTACCCAAAAAGCGCGGTTTTCCAACCCCGTTGGCCAACTTTAGGCATTATAGCTCATTTTAGGCATTTTAGGCATTTCCTATATGCCCTTCTCAGTCTTGTCTGAAAGCATAATTTCCCCCCATGAAGGCATCCACGTACCATTCGATCTGTCGGTCGTCGGAAAGGACCATGTCCAGGAGCCGGACCGATCCCATCAGGCGGCCGAGCATGTCGAGCTTGGCCGCCGTCTCTGAGCCTCCGTACTTTTTGAGCTCTGCCCGGATCATGTCGCCTTTCTGTTCTACCTTGAAACCGAGGCGTTTCAATATCCCGGCGATGAGCTGGGCCCTTCGGGTTCGCCGCCCGATATCGGCTGCGCCGCCCTTGAAGTGGAACGTAATATAGTTGTCGTTGACCTCCGGGCCACAGTGCGTGTCGATGGTGGCAAAATGATATCCAAGCCTGCTGCTCAGGTTCATGTACTGCCTGGAAACCAAGGCATAGTTGGGTCCGCCCATGCGGCCTTCGACTCCGGGATCCCGGAGAATCGACTCGGCCAGGATCGAAGCAAAGCCGCCCCAGTGAACGCCCACGTCCCGGGACCAATCCACTTCCGGGTGGCTCATTCCCTGAAGGATCGCCAGTAGTGGCTTTGAGCGGATTTGATCTCGTTCCACCGATCTACCGGCGTCTTTGCTCAGGCCCCCCCCCAAATCGATGATATACAAGTTCAGCGGAAGCGGGATTTTCAACGGCACCGCGACGCTTTTCTCCGGCCCCAGATCGTTTCCTATAGTAAACATCTCCTGCATCGACATCTCATGCGCGAAGCGAATCACGTCGTGAAGCGTTTCACATGTTTCAGGACTGAAGTTGTCCTTTTTCGGATCGGTCAAGTTGAGCGGCGCAACCCGCTTCAGGGCGGACTGAAGCGCTTTGTAGGTGGGGCTTCCTTTCATTGGGTTCACCGGACGTCTTTTCTTGACCAGGGAAGACACGAAGCCCAGGTAGACGGTCCGGTGCGCGGCGTCGACCGTGATTTCTTCTCCATTGGGGATATCGGCGGTGGCGGTGCCGGTTCCCACCAGGGTGGGGAGCTGAAATTCCCTGGCGACCGATGCCATGTGACCGGTTACGCTGCCGATGTCGGTGACGATGCCCTGGATTCGTCCCATGATCGGTACATATCGGGGAGAGGTCTGTCGGGCGATAATGATCGTGCCAGCAGGCACGTGGTGAAGCGTGTGGTCGGATTCGATCCGGTAGGCCCTGCCGGCGGCGACGCCGTCGCACGCCGAGGCGCCTCCTCTCAGCAGAACCGGGTGCTTTTCTGTAGAGATGGCCGGGGTGTCGCCTCGCCGATCTTCGATGTCTTCGGCGCCGAACCGGGCCGAACGCCGAAGAGGGCGAGCCTGTAGGATAAAAAGACGGCGATCCTGGCCAAAGGCCCACTCGATGTCCAGGGCATATCCATAATGGTTCTCAAGCAGCCTGGCAGCATCCACCAGGTGGCGAATATCGTCCTTCCCGAGACAGGAGCGCCGTCGCAGTGCTTCCGACACCGGCTCCTCGACGATCCCTTGTTCCCGGAGCGGCCGGACCTGGGTGGCCTTTTCGGCGATCTCGGACCGTTCGATGGCGCCGGTGGACTTTTCGATCTGGAAAAAGTCGGTCGATGCCGCCCCGTCCACCGCGTTCACCGACAGCCCCCAGACAGCGCTGATCATGATGACCTGGTGCCGGCTGTCATTGGGATCGACCGTATACAATACCCCGCTGGTCCGAGCATCGATCATGGCGACGCAGGCCACGCTCATCACCACATCCTGGTCGGCAAAGCCTTTACGACGCCGGTAAAAGATGGCCCGGGGATTGAAAGTACTGGCCACCACTTCCCGGTAGGCGTCGCTGATGCCTTCCGGTCCGACGTTGAGCACCGTGGAATGCTGGCCGGCGAAGCTGGCCTCGCTGTCTTCGCTGGTAGCGCTGCTGCGCACCGAAAATCGGCTAACGCCTTCGGCAGTCCAAGAAAGTCTGGCGGCGTGCCGGTGCATCTCGGACTCAAGCTCATCCGGAAGTCCGGCCTGGTGGATGCGGGATTGGATTTCGGCGCTGGCGGCCATAAGTGCTTCGGTGTCGTCCACGTTCAGTAGCCGCAGCTTTCCTTCGATGAATTTGTCAAGTCCGTTGGATTCGAGAAACAGCTGACATGCGTAGGCGGAGATGGCGAATCCAGAGGGAACCGGCAGGTAAACCCTGTTGGCGATTTCTCCGAGATTGGCCGCCTTGCCTCCGACCTCGGCGGCATCGTCCTGGCTGATGCGATCGAGGGGAATGACCAAAGCCGTCGGATCGATTCTTCTCTTTTTCTCCAGCGCTTTGAGCACCTGGGCGCCGATCCGCTCGACCGCATCGAACAGGGCCGGAAACCGTGCCCCGGAAAGGGCGTTGAGATCTTCTGCGATGCTGTAGACTTCCCCCAAAAGAAGCTCGGTGCGCATCAACACTTCACCAAGGGTAAAGGGGCGGTCCTGGTAGAAGATTTCTTCGAGTTCGGTAATCATTTCCAGGGCTCGATTGTTCGCCGAGAGAAGCCGCTTGAAGGCGCTATACTTGCGCAGTGGACGGCGGACCCCGTCGGGGCCCAGGTATTGGTCGCCCCGGAGAAAATCGAAAAACTTGAACATTGACGAATTCCCTAAACCGGTTCTCTATAAAACTCCATTTGCATCCAGCCGGCGGCCAACGGGTGTCGGCGCCCAATAATAATTTACTTTACCTGACAAGTGCGCGGCAAGTAAAGGTCGATTCCGGAGAGATCGGAAGCCGGACAAAGATGACGATTCCTGGTTGGCGGCGCCACTTTGAACTTGACGAACCGAAAGCCTTTAGACTCGGTATCTTATCAAAAGAGACCGTTTGAAAGCCAGAATTTATGGCTTCTTTTACAGCCTCATGCTGAAAAACCCTGTATATAAGCGATTTTCCTATTGACACTGTTTTTCTATTTCTGTAAATGCTGGATGCACAGGGGTATAGAGGCCTGAACCGCAACCATTAGCGCAAGGGGGGAACAGATGACCAAGGCAGAATTGATCGAAAAAATGTCGAAGGAAGCGAAAATTTCCAAGGCTGCGGCCGGAAAGGCGCTCGATTCCTTCATGGACGGCGTGACCAAGGCCCTCAAGAAAAAAGACGGCAAAGTGACCCTGGTCGGCTTCGGCACCTTTCAGAAGTCCCGCCGCAAAGCCCGCAAGGGACGCAATCCGCAGACCGGCAATCCCATCAAGATCAAAGCCAAAAACGTGGTCAAATTCAAGCCGGGCAAGAAGCTCAAAGACGCAGTATAGATATCTGCCCTACCAGACCTTGAGGCGGCCTCGGAGCATTCCGGGCCGCCTTTTTATTCTCCGTGGCTTGCCGCGGGGAGTTTTATTGGCACGGGCCTTGCTGGTAAAATTGCTGCCGCGATCTTATTTAATGCGCTTATCCGGAAGCCTCAAACTCCAGTTTCGGGGAGCCGGAGACCGTGGGGTTTTTGGCTTGGAGGGCAACGCTCCGTCGTGGCCGGAATTTGGTCGTTAACGGCAACGCGGAATAGACTGCGCGCGTCCCTCCACCGGCTTCGGCTGGAGGTTACTTGACCGTTTTCCGGGAAAGGAGTGGGAGGATGAAGATCATGGTCTGTTTCGACGGTTCGACGGTATCCGAAGAGGCGGTCCGGCTGGCCGGGGTCCATGCGGGCGCGTTCGGGGGTAAGGTTATCATCGTCACCTCCATGGTGGGCGGTTCGGAAGTCGCCCGGAGGGAGTTCGTCTCCAAGGAGCGGGAGCTTGCCTATGCAGCGTCTCTTTTAGGAGACATCGGCCCGAGACCGGAGGTTCATCTCTCCATTCGAGGGATGGATCCGGGGGAGGATCTGGTCCGGTTCGCCGGGGAAAACGATGTCCAAGAGATGATTCTCGGCGTACGGCGCCGCTCCAAGGTCGGAAAGCTGCTCTTCGGATCGACGGCACAGTATGTGATCCTCCATGCCCCTTGTCCGGTGGTCACCGTGCGATGATCAAATCGCTGCCGCGATTTGACGGCTTTGACTGAAGCTACCTTTGAGCGGAACTGCCAAAAATGACTCCTTATCGTTCTTTCCGGGAGCTGGCCCAGCAGGAGCCGAAACAGGGGGCCTACCGGATCGACTACCGACGGGGGGCTTCCGGGATTGCGATCATGGCCATCCACGGCGGAGGTGTCGAGCCGGGCACCACGGAGATTGCCGATGCCGTCGCCGATCGGGACCACAGCTTCTATTCGTTTACAGGGACCAAGCCGAATGGAAACTGGCGTCTGCATCTTTCCAGCCGCTGCTTCGACGAACCGATCGGGCGGGGAATCGCCGAAACGGCCAGAATCGTAGTTACGATCCACGGCTGTCAGGGTAGCGAGGCCGGGGTATATCTGGGGGGAAGGAACCATGGCCTGAAACGGGCACTATCCGCTGCCCTGGAAGCGGCGGGTTTTTTCGTGGCGGAGGATCCCCGGTTTCCGGGAAAAACGCGGCAGAACATCTGCAACCGGGGCCGCTTGGGAGGAGGCGTGCAGCTGGAGTTGACCCGCGCGCTGAGAAATTCCTTCTTTTTCGAGCTTTCCCATGCGTTCGGCAGAAGCCGGCGGAAGCCGCCGTTTATCCGGTTCGTTTCGGTGTTGAGAAGCGCCCTGGCAGCCGAACTATAGAAGCTATCTCAAAAATGTCGAAGCCTCTGGCTCTGTAGGGAACGGCCTCTGCGTGCCGTGGCGAAGTTGCGGAGCAACGAAGACTGGTGCCGTTTCAAAAGGCACGCCACCCGACTTCGCCTCCGGCTACGCACGGGCAGGCGACGGGCGTGCCCTACAAAAATCTCGGCATTGGACGAAGTTTCACATAAGAAGTCTTCAAAAATCGGTCATTCCCGCATCCGTGCTACCGGCTGCATGCCTTGATGGCGTCGACGACTTCCGTGAAAACGTCCGTAAGCCTTAAAATGCCGACGACCTCACCCTCCCGGGTCACCAAAAGGGATTGAAACCGCTGGGAGATCAGCAGATGAATGGCGACATCGAGAGACGCGTTTTCCTCGATGTATTCGCTTTCGACAGGGACGTGCATGAAATCTTTCACCCTGCGGTTTGCCCCTTTGCCGCAAATTTCTTCCATGGGGGTTTCCCACAGATTGTACGACGTCAGCATGGACTCGATGAATTTCTTGGTAAAGACCAGATGGGCCATCCCTTCCCGGCTCTGCAGAGCGTCGTATTTCGGCTCCAAAGCCTTCAGCAAGTCAATCTGATCGATTTTTCCGCAGACCCGGCCGCTGTCGTCCATGACGAGAATGGCGCGATGGGGGTAGCGGGCTGGATCGAATTTTTCCTGAGACATCTCCAGTGCGAAAATGGCATCGGCCAAGCTGGCCGCTTCCGAAACGGTAGCATACTCTGACAAGGGGACCATCAGGTCTTTGACAATGCGATTTTTCATGGCCAAGTCCTCAATCGTTTTTTATGGCAATGTGCCGGCAAGCAGAGCTGCCGAAGTCCCCATGTGCCGCGCCGAGGCCGGGGCGCCGGCTTGTCTGTCCGGCCTGTGTCGAGGCATCGAACCGGCTATCGGGGCAGCCGCTTTTACTCCTTGTCCTCTTCCTGAATCTGTTTGAACACCCGGCCGGGAAATCGCATCAGTTCCTTGATCTTGGCCCCCCGGATCTTCTGATCATGGGCGTCTTTTTTTTCGAAAGCCTGGCCCAGCTTGACCAGCAGCTCCTCGAGCTTGATCGGCTTCATCAGGTAGTCGAAGGCCCCCAGCTTCATCCCTTCGATGCTGGTTTCCACCGAGGCGTGGCCGGTGAGCAGGAGCACTTCCACCAGCGGCTGGATGCGTTTGATCTCCCGGAGGGTTTCGATCCCGTCCATTCCGCCCGGCATCTTGATGTCGAGGATGACCACATCATATCGTTTTTCCCGGATTTCCTCGACGGCTTCTTCACCGCTTTTGACCCCCACGGTGTCAAGGTTGCGTTTTTTCAGGCGGTTGACCAGGGTTTCCAGAAAATCCTCTTCGTCGTCGACGACCAGTACTCTGAAGGAATCCATAGCGCCTCCAAGGGTGGATCTTCGTTGTATGAGTTGATGTTTTGCGCCGCTTCCCGCGGCAGTATACAGGCTTTTATCACCGATCCAATTTTTTGAGATGGCTTTTACTTCTTTTCCGGAATCACGATGGGAAGATGCACCGTGAAGCGGGCGCCTTCTCCCTGACGGCTGTGGACGGCGATGGTTCCTCCCATCTTTTCGATGATGGAATAGCTAATCCAGAGACCGAGGCCGGTGCCTTTTCCGGTCACCTTGGTGGTGTAAAATGGGTCGAACACCCGCCGTTGCTGCTCTTCGGTCATCCCCGGCCCGTTGTCCTGCACATGGACCAGGATGTGGTCCTGCATTTTCTCGGAGATGACCCGGATTTCCCCGTTTTGCCCGATGGCGTCGATGGCGTTGGTGATCAGGTTGAAAAAAACCTGCTGCAGCTGGGCCTGGTCACCTGCGATGATTGGCAGGTTTCCGCCAAAATCGGTCAAGATGTCGATATTGTTGATCCGAGCATAGTTTGCCAGAAGTTCGATGGTCTGGCTCAGGGTTCCATTGACGTCCACGTCCTCCAGGTGGGGCTCCATTTTCCGAGCGTAGCCCAGCATCCCGTGGACCACCTTTCTTGCCCGGTCTACGTGTTCTTCGATTTTGTGAAGAGAGTTTTTGAATTCCTCGATGTTTTCACTTTCCTTGAGCTCCTCTTCTTCCAGAAGATCTTCTATCCACCCGGTTTTTTGCTGGATGACAGCCAGCGGGTTGTTGATTTCATGGGCCACGCCGGCGGCCATCTTTCCCAGCGCGGCAAGCTTGTCGGACTGGACGAGCTGGGCATTGAGCTCGGTCATTTTCTGGTCGTTGTGCTGGAGGCGGCCGACCAAGGCCCGGGTGATGAACACCGTAGCCAGAAGGATCACCAGCATCCCGCCACAGATGATGATGATCTCCAGGTCCCGGGTGGCGAAAAGACGGCTCATTTCCTCTTCGGTTCCCTGGTTGACCACCAGCAGCCACTTGTTGTTCTTCAGCCAGATGCCGGCATAGAGACGGGTGTGGCCGTCGGTTTTCCTTTCCAGCACCGTAGTGCTGCCGCCGAACAGGTTGGTCTCCAGGAAAAAAGGGTCCAGAATTTTTCCGCCGAAGCGGGGAGAGGTCTGAAACGTCCCTTTCTGGTTGACGATGTAGGCATCGCCGGTGCGTCCCACCTGGGCAGCCCGCACCAGGCTGCCGAAGACCTCCGAGTCGACGGTGGACCGCAAGATCCAGGTTCGATTGTCTTCCTGGCGCCGCACCGCGATAATAAAATGCGGGGAGCGCCGGAAGCCCAGAAAGACGTCACTGACATGCAGCCCGCGGGCCATGGTTTCGGCAAACCACGGCTCATCGTAGTAGTTGAGCCCCTCCAGTTCGTAGGGGCCGATGTAGGTCTTTTGCAACCCGTCGCTGTCGATGACGCCCAGATCGACAAAGCCGCCGGCCCGGTTGTTCATGACCTCCAGGATGCGCGACAGGTTTCGGTCCTCGACCATGAAGTCGAAGCGGTTGGTGTCGGCCATGGCGGACAATAAGGCCGAATGCTCCTTGAGGAAGAGGTCGACGACCGCCGCCTGGGCCTGGGCGCGGTACCGGAGCTGTTGTTCGGTCAGATCCCGGCAAGTGTTGTAAAACTGGTAATAGATGCTGAAGCCGAGGATGAACAGCGGCGCATAGGAAACCAGCAGCGTGACCAAGACGATCCGCCGCTGAAGGCTTCTATACATGGCTCCTTTCATCTGCGCAACTCCCGTCTCACGGCGCTTACCCCCCCGGCCAGGATATGAACCGCCAGTAGCCGAAGACTGCCCAGAACCAGAGCACCAGCCAGGCCAGGATCGTGACCGGAATACCGAATTTAACAAAATCCATGACATCCAGCAACCTTTCCCCGGTTTCCGGATCCCGCCCCATGCCAAAGCAGATCGCGTTGTTGGGGGTGCCCACCACCAGAAAATTGGCAAAGGAAGAGGAAAAGGAGGTGATCAGGCCGACCTTCCAGACGCTGACATTGGCCAGGGTGGCCATGGGAAGCACGATCGGTCCCAGGGCGGCCACGGTGGCCCCGTCGCTCATGAAATTGGTCATGGTGCCGGTAAGCAGGCTCACCCCGATCACCAGGCCGTCTCCTTTGGTCAAAAATTCGGGCAAGGCGCTGACGAAAGTGTTGGCCAGCCACAGGGCGCCGCCGGAAAACTTCAAGGCCACACCCATGGCGCAGGCCGCGGCATAAAGCCCCACCACGTCGAAGGCGACGCCCTCCTGGAGATCGTCCCAGGTGATGATTCTGCCCAGAAACATCGCCATGACCGCATACAGGGTCGGTCCGCCGAGGCCGGCGTGTTCGCCGATGATGATCCACGCCGCCACCAGGCAAACGAGAATGACCGCCATGAGCGCTTCTTTGCCGCCGAACTTGGGCATGCTTTCCACCTCGGACCGAACGACGGCTCCCGGGTCCATTTCCTTGACCAGAAACTTGGGCTTGCACCGGATGTACATGTAGGCGCCGATGACCACGGCCATCAGCGGGACAAAGAAAATACCGGTCTTCATCCACTCCAGGAAGGAGATCGGATAGCCGTATTCCATGAGGTAGCCGACCATAATGGCGTTTCGGCCGCCGGCTGCCGGAGAGCCCGGCCCGCCGTGGTTGGCGGCAAAGCAGACGCCCAGAAGCAGAAATATGGCCAGTGCCCGGTCTTTTTTCACGCCGTACATCCGGCAGGTTACCTTGTAGATGCCCATGAGCACCGGGATCAGCAGGGCCACCAGGGCGTGCTCGGAGAGAAAACCGGCAGACAGGGCCAGCATGGGCAAAAAGAGAAATGCGAACATCTTGGTGGAGCGGATCCGGCTGAGCAGGATCAGCCCGATTCGCTTGTCGAGCCCGGTTTTGGCCACCCCCACGGCTACCGCCAGGATCCCGAAAATAAAAAAGACCGCATCCTTCATATAGGCCTGGGAGATTTCGTTGATGGGCAGGATGGAAAACAGGTACAGGATCACACCGACCAGGATGTCGGTGGCCCCCAGGGGAAGGGCCTCGGTTCCCCAGCAAAACGCCGCCAAGAATAAAATCGCAAGCGTGATTTTGGCCATCCGGGCGACCTGCTCGGGCGTCAGCAGGGGCTCGGCCTCATGACCGTGGTGCTGTGCGGTCTCCTGGCCGGTTTTTGCGGCGGCATAGGCTTCCGGTCGAAGCTTTTTGTTCACCGTGTCGGTGATGGATTGGGCGCCGGGGGCGAGTTGATAGCCTGGGGGATTTTTGTCTTTGACCATATTGATCATGCTCTGCGGGGGCGGGACGACCACGATGGTGATAAAAACCGCAGCAGCGAACAAAATAAGAATCGGCTTGTAGCCCGGCTGGTTTTTCCAGGTCCATCCGGCATTGTCTTTTGCGGCAAGAGCGCTATGGTGAGCCATGCATCCTCCTTAGTGCTTGTCGGCGTAATGATGACGAAGTTTGTTTCACCGCGCTGAGGCCGCAGAGGATGTGCAGAGGAAACGGATCAATTTTTCTCTGCGTTCTCTGTGTCTCAGCGGTGAGTTTTACAGGGCCGTTGTCGCAGCGACGTTTTCGAATCAGCTTTTGGCCTCGTCAAGAATTCTGCGGGCTGAACCGGTGGTATGCCGGATCTGCGCCACCCGGATTTTTTCTTCCATCTGTCGCCGGCGGGAAAACGCCTCCTCGGCTTTGGCCACCAGTTCGTTGATGTCTGCCGGCTTCATCAGGTAGTCGGCGGCGCCGGCCTTGAGCCCGTCGATGGCCGACTCCACGGTGGCATGACCGGTGAGCATGATGACCTCCACCAGGGGGTGCCGCTGCTTGATCTCCTTGAGGACCTGGTTGCCGTCCATTCCCGGCATTTTCACATCGAGGATGACCACGTGAACCGGTTGGACGCTCAATGCCGCCAGGGCCTCTTCGCCGCTGGCTGCGGTGATGGCATCGTAGCCCTTTTTGGCGAGAAGCTTTTCAGTGGTCTCCAAAAACCGCTTTTCGTCGTCGACGATCAACAACCTCATGGCTTGCTTTCCCATTGATTCACCTCTTTTTTTCTAAGCTCCCGACGGTGCGAGAGGTTGGGCTTGACGGCTTTCGCTCTTCACCGGTTTGATCCCTGCTTCGGCGCCGGGAAAGCGGAGCAGAAAAGCGGTTCCCTCTCCCGGCCGGCTTTCGACCGCCATGGTCCCGCCCAGCTTGTCGACGATGCCGTAGCAGACCGAAAGACCGAGGCCGCTTCCTTTTCCCACCGGCTTGGTCGTAAAAAACGGGGAAAAGATTTTTTCCATGTTCTCCGGTGCTATGCCGGTGCCGTTGTCTTCCACGCGGACATCGGCTGTGCCGTTTTCTCCGGCATAGACCTCGACCCTGAGTTTTCCTCCGCTGCTGCCGTGGCGTTCGATGACCGCGTCGATGGCATTGTTGAACAGGTTGACGAACACCTGCTGGAGCTGAGCGGGATCGGAGGCCACCGGCGGGGTGGCCGGGTCGATCTGTTCGGTGTAGACGATGCCGTGGATATGGATCTTGTTGGCCACCATGGCGGCCGTTTCGGAAACGACCCCGCCAAGGTCGACTTCCCGGATGCGGGGCTCCTGCTGACGGCCGAATTTCAAGATGGCCTGGGTGATTTCAGCGCACCGGTCGATCTGAAGGCGGATCTGGGCCAGAGAGTCATGGATCTCCGCCAAGGGCCCCTCTTCGTTGTCGGTGCCCGCAATAGGAAGCTCCGCTATGTTCATCTCCATCAGAGACTGTTCGTTGCGGATAATCTGGAGGGGGTTGTTGACCTCGTGGGCGAAGCCGGCCGCCATCTCCCCGAGCTCCACCAGGCGCGCCGCGCCGATGAGCTGGTATCGGAGCCGATCCTTTTCCGTGTCCGTCCGTTCCATGTGCCGGACGATCCTGCCGGTCATGAACTGGGCGATCACTACGACCACCACACCGCCGATGCCGGAGATGAACAAGATCAGATAGGCAGCGGAGTAAAGCGCGCTGAAGGCATCGGATTGTTCCTGCCGGGCGACCAGCATCCATTCTCCCCCTTTTAGAAGGGCGGTTGCATACAGATAGGATTCGCTCCGGGCGTCTTTGGCCAGAAACGTGCGGATTTGCTCCTGGGTGTCAGGACGCTCAATCGAGTCGTCCAGGGTTTGCATCAAGTCTCCACCGGATCGGCGGTCGGTCTGCAGAACGCCTTCGGAATTGATCACATAGGCCTCGCCGGTCTTTCCCAGGCGGACCTCCTTGACCAGGTCATTGAAGAGAAGGGAGTCGATGGTGGCCCGGATCATCCATCGGCCCTGGGGGCTGTTTCGGCTCACTGCCACGACAAAGTGGGGGATGTTCCGATAGCCCAGGAAGACATCGCTGATGTAGTAGCCGCGGCGCTCGGCCTCGCGAAACCATTCGGATTCCTTGTAGACCTTTCCGGTCAGCGAGTACGGGCCGCTATAGGCTACGTGGACCCCGTTTGTATCGAAGATCCCCAGGTCCACATAGGCGTGGGAGGCTTGTTGGAGATTTTCGAACAATTCGGAGAGGACTTCGGGTCGGCTGACCTGCTCGAACCGGTAGGTGCGGGTGATGAACGCCAGATCCGCCCGTCGTTCGGACAAAAAGGAGTCGATCATCCTGCGGTGGTCGGCGACGATTCGCTCCATGGCTGAAAGAGTGCTTGTTTCCAGGGCCTGGGCGAAATATCGGTAGCCGATGGCCATCACACAGAGAAATGGGATGAGCGGGACCAGGGTCATGCTCGCCATGAGGATCGTGCGCAATTTTCCATAGGAGGACGGTTTCGCCAAAGTTGCTTTCCGGTCGCAAGAGTTCGCTTCTTGGGCAACAAAAACCGAGCAAGGAATATGCCAAAAAATAAAATTGATTTGCAGCGGGAAGATCGCTCAATGGAATCCTTGAGGCCCTGTTTTCCGTGGGCGCCGACAAGGGAAAAACGGTATACTCGATCATGAAGTGATCGACCGGGACGGGTTTTTGGGGAAGACCGAAGAGGGAGCAAAGTCCTCGATTAGTGTCGATATTTTTTACAGTGTGTAAAACAGGTCGGCGAGTCGGACGTTAAAAACCTTCGACGCCGGGGGAAAGCTTTCGCGTTGGTGCTTACCCGGATCGGGAATGAAGCGGATCGATTCAAAGAGCACTCCCACCAGATGACGTGTCATGCATTCTCTTGGCCTAATTCATGAGCAGGACTTGATGGAACACAGCAATCGATCCCATCCCAGCGATATCGGCTGTGTGAGGCCCCGTCAGAGAACCGCCGGTCCACTCAGGGGATTGCCGGCGTCTTCCTGCTCCGAGGCCCCCTTGATTTTTTCCACCAGTTCGCTGATTTCACAGGGTTTGGTCAGATAATCGTAGGCGCCCAGTTTCATGGCCTCCAGTGCGGTGTCGATGGATCCGTGGCCGGTCAAAATCAGGGTTTCGGTGAACAGGCCTAGCTTTTTGATCTCCTGCAAGGTGGTGAGCCCGTCCATCCCGGGCATCTTCAGGTCGAGCACCAGGACGTCGAACGCCGCCCCCTCCAGCGCGCGAATGGCTTCATCGCCGCTGTTGACGGCTTTTACCTGGTAGCCCCGATTGGAAAGCAGCTTGGCCATGTTGCGGGTGAAAATTTTCTCGTCGTCAACAAGAAGGATTTTGGCTCCGCTCATGGTTTTTTCCTTTCGGTGTCAGGTTCTGGGCCGGAGTTTCGGTGCATCATTCATCTGCTGCAGGAGCTCTGCGGGGGGGCGCTGGGGAATAAATATGCGAAACTCGGTCCCCCGATGGGGTTTGCTCTCCACGAAAATCTCCCCGCCGAGTCGTCTGACGATGGAAAAGCAGATGGAAAGCCCGAGGCCCGTCCCCCTGCCCACGGGTTTGGTGGTGAAAAAAGGATCGAAGATCCTGTCCAGATTCTCCGGGGAGATGCCGCAGCCGGTGTCGGCGATCGTCAGCCATATTCCCGGCGCTTCGGAGGGCCCTTCCCCGTTGACGCTGGTGGTGATGGTGACGCTCCCGTAGGATTTTCCGTCGTGGGCGTCGATGGCGTTGGTCAGCAGGTTTAAAAAGACCTGCTGGAGCTGGGACGGGTCCGACATCAGGGGCGGGAGTTTTTCATCCAGGTTCATGAAAAACTTGATCCCGCTGGCCTGGGCCTCTCTTTCCATCAGCTCGACGACTTCCTTGACGAACCGGTTCAGGTCGACGGTTTCGATGACCGATTCGGTGCGGCGGGAAAAACGCAGCAGGTTGGTGGTAATCCGCTTGCAGCGCTGGATCTGGATATCGATCTGGTTTAGGGAATCGAGAAGTTGGTCGCGGAATTCTTCCGGCAGGTTGGGCTCGGCTTCGTGTGCATCCAGAAGGAGTTGCCGCTCGGTGAGAATGATCGCCAGGGGATTGTTGATCTCATGGGCCACGCCGGCCGAAAGCTGGCCGATGGAGGCCAGCTTGCTCGCCTGGGTGAGCTGCCGGTTGAGGCTTTCGGCTTCCACGTCCCGCTTTTTGATGACCGATATCATGTGCCGGGAGATCAGAATGGAAACCAGCAAGATGGAGGCGGCGCTCACGTGAAGAAAGAGCAGCATGGCCCAGTTGGCGTGGTTGACGTCGTTGAAGGCCTCGGAAAAGTCCTGTTTGACCACCAGCAGCCAGCGCGGTTCCTCGAGCCAGGCGAGGCCGACCACTTGGCGCGGCGTGTCCTGATTCCCCTGTTTTTGCGGCTCGACGATCTTCGTATGAATCCCTTCGTGGATGTCCGTCGGCGGAAAATCGGCTTTTTCCATGATCTTTCCGCCGAACCGGGAGGCGGTCTGGTAGACTCCCTCTTCGTTGAGGAGATAGACTTCGCCGGTTTTCCCGATCTGGACGTTTTCCACCAGGCTTCGGAAGGCTTCGGTGTCCACGGTGGCCCGGAGGATCCATTTGTCCCCGTTTCGGCTGCCGGTTACCGCGATGATAAAGTGCGGCTCCTTGCGAAACCCCATGAACATGTCGCTGATATAGAGATTGTTTTCCATGACCTTTTGAAACCAGAGGGTTTGGGAATAATTCTTGTCGATCAGGTCGTAGGGGCCGACATAGGCCAGGTGGCTGCCGTCGCTGCCGATGACTCCCAGGTCCGTGATGGACCAGTCCTCCAGGTTCATCAGGTCGAAGATGCGGCTCAAATCCGGTTGACTGATCAAATCGGAAAGGGCATGGGTTCGGGCGATGAGCTGGAGCTTGGCACTTTGCTCCTTTAAGAAGAGCTCTATGATTCTGCGGTGGTGGTCCACCTCGTTGTGAAAAGCGGAGATCATCCGTTCCCTCGCAAACCGGGTGTAGTGAATGTTGATGACCCATCCAACAACCAGAAGCGGCAGAAGGGAGCAGACGATGGTCAGGGTGACAAAGCGGCGAAACAGCCGCTTGTAATAGGCGCGAAGATTGTTCCCCGGTTCGGCGTCGGCGGCGTTTGTCCGTGTATGATTTTTCGGCGCCATTTGCTTTGTGTATGCTTGGTTCGCTTTCGATCCGGAACACCGGACCCTCGTTGCCGGAATAATCCCTCCCGGCGGCGTCAATCGATTCGACGATATGCGATACAAAAAATATGCCAGATGTGAATATATTTGGAGAATCTTTGGTTTAGATCCCAACCAACAGAAATTCATGGAAAATTGAGTCGACCGAGGAATATGGCGGAGGGAAAGTGTCTCCCTGGGGTGGACAGCGATGAACATGAAAATGTCACCTGCGAAGGGAAACCCAGTATTTTTTCTGAATCTCGATTGCTTTGCCGATCGGAGACGACCCTTCGAGGTGAAGCCTATGGATCCGGTCGATCTTTTCCGGTGCCAGAGCCGACCTGCCGGCCAGTTCCAGCAGCGTCGCCCGGGCGCACTCTTCCACCCCCCGAAGATGGTATCCGCCCTCCAGAATAAAGACAATCCGGCCTGCGCAGACTGTTTCGGCGATCTCCATCAAAAACCGGGTCATCATGGCATATCCCACCGGCGTTGCGTTCATCCCCGAGAGTCGGTCGAACTGGTACAGGTCGAAGCCGCATGACACCACCAGCGCTTCGGGCGCGTATTCTTCGGCGATGGGGCGGACCAGGGCGTCGACGACCTGGGCAAAGTCCCGGTCCCGGGAGCCCTTGGGCAGGGGGATGTTTACCGTGAACCCATCACCGCTCCCGGTGCCGGTCTCGCCGAAGTTTCCGGTGCCGGGAAACCCGGGAAATTCGTGCATAGAGAGGAAAAGCACGTCTTTGGATTCGTAGAAGGCTTTCTGGGTGCCGTTTCCATGATGGGCGTCGATGTCGACGATCATGACCCTTTCCAGGCCGTAAATTTTTTGCAGGTATTGCGCTGCCAAAGCGGTGTTGTTGAACAGACAAAAGCCCATGGCACGCACCGGTTCGGCATGGTGCCCCGGCGGCCGGACAAAAGCAAATCCCCGCCGGCTGCTGCCGCTGAAAATCTCGTCGATCACCGTGAACACGCCGCCCACGGCCAGTAGGGCCGCTTCGTAGGACCGTTCCGTGGTCTGGGTATCGAGGTCCAAAGAGGTCAGCCGCTTACCTGCGGTGGCGGCGATTCTGTCGATGTGGGACCGGCCGTGAACCCATTGGAGCTCCTTTACCGAGGCCGGACGCGGCACTGCGGGCCTCCATTTTCCGGCCAGCAGCGGATCGGCCAGGGCTTTTTCCACGGCCAGGATGCGGCGGGTGCTTTCCATGTGAAAGACGCCCTTTAGATGCTCCGCATAGCGCGGATCGCAGACGACGGTCAACGAAGGCGCATGGGGCTGTCCTTGGCGGGCGTTGCCCGTGGGGCCGTATTGCTCGCCGATGCCGATCAGTTCCTTGGCTTCGGGAATCCGGTGCCGGTGGCGGACCACGGCGGCCATGGCGTTTTGCGCCAACAGCGGATGCCGCCCGGAGACCAGGCAGCGTCGAACCAGCCGGAGAGAGGGTTTCCTCAATTCTTCCCCGCCGCCGCGCCCTGGCGCCGCTAGGTGCCGGACCGTCTTTTTCAGATGGCTGGAGATTTCCTCCAAGACCCGGGGGGGAAGATCCGGACATGCTTCGGCCATGGCCGCGATGCTGTCGATCAGATACCCTCTCGGGGTTTTGAGCACATAGGCGTATTTGCGCCGGGGACGAAAGCCGAGCCCCTCGTAAAAGCGCAGCGCGCCGATTTCCGAGTCGAGAATCAATTCCGAAAAGCGGGGAAACCGTGTTTTCCAGAGCATCCAGGTCCCGGCGACAAGAAATGTCCCGATCCCCCGCAGAGGCCTTTGAGTCCGGCCGAACCGGACGGACGGGGCCGCAGCGATGTACCGAATTTCCATCTGCCGGCATAGAAACTGTTCCCTGGGTTTGAGAAGAACCAGGCCGGCAATGTTTCCGGCGATCCGGCAGGCGAATAGCCGGTTGGCCTCTCCCCGCGCCAGGAGCTGGAGAAGGAGTCGAACATGGAAAAATTCCAGGTTCAAGTCGGCCACCTGCATCAATGCGGCCTTGCAGAAGGGAAAGACAACGAAGTCGGCCGGCACCTCGCTTCCCACCGACCCCGTAAAAAGCACTTGACCTCCGGCAGGAGGAGACGTTTTTTCCGGCAGAAGGTATTGGACCGGGTGCTCTTCCCTGATTTTTTGCAGAATCATCCGGTTGGAGTCGATTTTTTGATTCGCGGCTGCAGTGTCAGTCCCTTGCAAAGTTGTTTTCAGAGGGGATGGGCCGGCATCGGTTTCTTTCCCTGGAGGTCCGAATTCCGCTTGGAGCCGGTCGAGTTCATGGTTCACCAGCAAAGCGAGGCCGGCTGAATGGATTTCTTCGGTGGCCTTGCGATAGCTGATTTTCCCCTCCTGATCCCGCAGGGCATGCTTTTTGCGCATTTCGCCGTATTCGATCAGGAGCCGGGCTTCGATGGGAGCGGTGCCTTCGTTGAAGAAGATAAATCGCGGAACCTGAAGGGGTCTGCCTTCGAAAATAAAGCAGAAGCCGTCGTCGGGGGAGCTCCGGTCCTGCGGCATGACGTCGATACGTCCCGCTGCAAACATCTCATGCAGGGAATAGCCGATTTCCGGAGATCGGCCGGCAATGGCATCGATGGCCTGTTTGATGTGTTCTCTTTTCAGCATGGCAGCCGGCCGCCGATCAAAGACTGCTACCCTGATGAGCGCGGCAGCTCGATGGTGACGGTAGTTCCCCTGCCCCGAACCAAGCTTACCGAAATTCGGCCGCCGAGTTTGGTCAGAATGTCCCGGCAGATGGGCAGGCCGAGGCCCGTTCCCTGGTGCCGGGTCGTCCACAGGGGCTCAAAGATTTTTTCCATATCCGATTCGGCGATTCCAGGTCCGTCGTCTTCGATCCGCACGGCGACGGTGTTCGGAAGCAGATCAGCGAAGACCCGGAGATGCCCATTTCGGTCGACGGCGTCTACGGCGTTGAGCACGATGTTCTGAAAGACCTGGCGAAGTTTTGACCGGTCGGTGTCGACCTTCGGCAGATCAGGCGGAAAGTTCTTTTCGACCTCGATGTTTCGAAAGCGGAGCTCCCGTTGCAGTATGCCGAGAAGATCGTCGATCACCTCTTCGACATCGACCGCCTGAAGAAGGGGGGCTTCGGGCTGGATATAGCGAAGAAGCCGCTCTACGGCGCTTTTTCCCCGAAGCACCTCTCCCCGGATCTGGGCCAGCTCTTCGCCCGATTCCTGATTCGACTCACTTCGGATTTGCTCCTCAAGAATCGATGCGGCCAGATCGATATTGGCGAAGGTCTCTTTGACCTCCTGAAAGAAGCCCAATGAGAGCTCCATGGACGATGCCAGATAGCTGGTGCGCCTCAGCTGCTGGCCCAATATCCCCAAGTTGCGGCGTTCGGCTTCAAGCCTGGCAATAAGGGAATTGGTGGTCAGCAGCACGCAGCCGACGATCAGAATGGCGGCCAGGACAAAGACAAGAAACACCACCACCCGGGCTCGATGCAGGTCGCGGTAGATTTCTGCGCTGTTGAGCCGGACGACGTTCATCCAGGCTACCCGGTCTTGCCAGGTCATAAACAGGATTTCATTTCCGGATTCCATCCACCGGACGCCTTCGAAGTCGGCGGTCGGTTCGATAGGCGACCGGGACATCAGGCGCCCGGCCGACCGGGGTCGGCTTTGAAAGCGGCCTTCCGCGTTAATCAGGTAGGCCTCTCCGCGTCGTTCGCCAGGGACCGCAGACGCCAGGCCGTCGAAAAGAGAAAAATTCAATGTTGCCCGCAGCACCCAAGGCCCCTGGAAGGAATTTTTCCGAATGGCGATGATCAGGTGAGGCTCGTTTCTGAATCCAAAAAATACGTCGCTGATATGAACCCCCTCGGCGATCACCTCCCGAAACCAGGGGGTGCCCAGGTAGTTTTTATCTTCCAGGCGATAAGGGCCGGCGTACGCCCGATGACGGCCGTGGCCGTCGATGATGCCCAAATCCGAAAAAAAGGCCGATCCCTGGTTCAGGGAATTCAGCCCGGCTTTCATCATCTTCGAGTCGACCGCTGTCCAGGGCTCCAAGCGGTCTGCAAGCTGCTGCAGATCGATCACCCGCTCTTCGAAGAAACGGTCGATGGAAAGCCTGCGTTGAACCATTTCCAGCTTCACGGATTCGACGGCTTTGGATTTTAACGCCGATGCTGCGAAAAAATACAGCCCCCCCCCGATCACCAGCAGAGGGATAAACGAGGCGGCTAGCAGCGTGAGCACCACCCGGGCCCATATCCGACGGAAATAGGGAAAATCGTTTCCGCTGTTGACGTAGGATTTGGTCGTCTCTTCCATCAATCGGATTCCTCGCTGGACGAATCGAGTTGAAGATACCGGAGAGCGTCGGTCAGGCGGACGATCCCCACCACGCGGCCCTCTTCGACCACCGGCATGGTCCTGATTCGGTGGTCGATCATTCGGCGGGCCGCCTCCTGCAAGGAGGTCTCCGGCTCTAGAAAAACCACCTCCGGGTGCATCACCTCCGCCAGGGGCCGGTCCGGAAGCCATTCCGGGTGCTCCAGGAGCTGTTCCCACTCGATTTTCCGCTGCGGATGCGCTTCACACGCCGCGCCAAGGAGGGACCTTTGCGTGATGCAGCCTGCGGGCCGGTCGTCTTCATCCGTGATAAACAGCGTCTCTGCGGCCATTTTGTTCCGGTCCTGATGGAACACCGCCAGCGCCGCTGTCAGGGGCGCGTCCGGGGAAAGCCGCGAAAAATCGGTCAGAAGGATGTCCCCGGCCATGGACCGCATCCAGAGGACCGGCCGCTGCCGGATGCGCTCCACGCTTCGGGCCGCTTCGATTTTTTCCACCAGGTGTTCCACATCGCAGGGCTTCATCAGATAGTCGAAGGCGCCTTCCCGGATCGCTTCGATGCCGGATTCCACGGTGGCGTGGCCGGTCAGCATGATCGCCTCCATTTCCGGGGTCAGCATTTTGATCCGGCGCAGGGCCTCGATGCCGCCCATGCCCGGCATCTTCACGTCGAGCAGGACCACTGAAAAGTTCGGATCCTTTTCTACGGTCGCCACGGCGGTTTCCCCGTCCGGAGCGGTTTCCACCGTATACCCACGGCCGCCTAAAATCCGGGCGATGTTCCGGGCAAAGACGACTTCATCGTCCACGACCAGGATCCGGCCTTCAGAATTCATTGCTGCCCCCTGTTCGATGAAGATTTTCTCGGTATTTTCGCCCTCAGTTCGATGCCGGTGCCACACCGAAAGGCATGAGGGCCAAATCGATCAGACCTGATCTGAGCGATTGTGCAATGCTTTCAGCCAATCCCGGCTGGCATCCGGGCGGGGGTGAACCCCGCTCCTACCCACGAGGTGGCGAGCACCTTGTAGGGGCGGGCTTCATGCCCGCCCGGATGCTTCATGCCCGCCCATATAAAGATCCCGAAGAGAAATTTGCACAATACATGCCAAAACGACCTGAATCCGCAGACCTCTTTTCCAAGTCGACGGCCTTTTGTTGCCGATGAAAAAGGGCCAATAAACTGCCATCTCAGCCCCAGGGCATGCAGTGTCTGCTGTCTGTTGACAGCACAGTCATCAGGCGGTGGACACGCCGGCCCGTCGAAGCGTCCCTTGGAAACTTTGTGAAAATTAACCTGCTGATATTAAAACAACATATCGATTACCCAATCGACTCCGGCCGCTGGCATGCAAGTTGCTCAAAGAATCTGTACACAACGAAAATCAATTCACGTCACCATAAAACGACAGGAGCTTACCGATGATTGACTTAGGCATGTTCGGACACGTTGCGTTTACCTGGCAGTTTTTCACCGCTCTGATGAGCATCGTGATCATCGACTTGGTGCTGGCCGGCGACAATGCGGTGGTCATCGCCATGGCCGTGAAAAACCTTCAAGGCCGGCAGCGCACCATCGGCATCGCCGCCGGCGCCGGCGGGGCCGTTCTGGTGAGGGTGATCTGCACCTTCTTTGTCGCCATGCTGCTGAACATGAAATACGTGAAGCTGGTGGGCGGGGCGGTGATTCTCTGGATCGCCGTCAAGCTGCTGGTGGAAGGCGCCGAAGACGAAGAGACCAAGGAGGCCGGCAGCATCTGGCAGGCGATCTGGATCATCGTGGTGGCCGACCTGAGCATGGGGATCGACAACATGCTCGGGGTGGGCGCCGCCTCCCACGGCAACCTGTTTCTGCTGATCTTCGGCCTGGGCTTGAGCATCCCCTTCGTGGTGTTCATGAGCTCGATTTTGGCCCGGCTCATGGACCGGTACCCGATCATCCTTTACATCGGGGCGGGCATCCTCGGCAAGGTCGGCGGCGAGATGATGATCACCGATGCCTGGGTCCACGGGATACTCCACCCGAGCAAGGCCGTGGAGTACGGGGTCATGGCTGTGACCACCGCCGGTGTGATCGTCATGGCCCGCTTGCTTCTGGCGATGCGAAGGCCGGCCGAAGAAGAGGCGCCGGAAATGGCCGCAGAGCCGGAGCCGGTCCCCGTCATCGAGCAGGGATAGCAACGGCGGTAAACGAAACCTCCTCCACGCAGACCTGCATCTGCGTCTTTTCCTCCCTCTGCCCCGCCCGGCCGGGTAACCGGCCGGGCGGAGGTCTTTTGGGAAATCGCTTCGCGCTTTCCCTGGTCGCGGCTTCGCCGCTGCTGCAAATACTATGCAGGGGTGCAAGGCGGGGATTGTTCCCTCCTGAGCAGATATCGGCCTGCCGCTGACCGCTCCGGGATTCAAAATTCCATATTCCAGATTCAAGATTCTTCGGCGGGAGATCAATACGAATCTTTTGGGCTTCACCGGCGAGTTTGATCGATTGTGAAACTTCTCTCGAAGCCCCTGACGGTGGAAGGATGCGAGCAGTCTAAGTCCGTGTTGCCGGCAATGGCCCAATACCGGCTTAGACTGCGCGTGGCCGTCCAACTTCCAAAACCCAAGGCGGGGGCAAGTCGGTTTTTGCCGCCGACTTCTGTCGAAGTTTCATATAAGCGCCGCCTCTGATAAATCCGCGAAAGCGGATTTATCCTCAGACAGCTTGAAGGGCTGATCCGTCCGTTTCTGCGATGCTCGGCGCGGGGCGATGGGCTTCCGCGAGGGTATTCAATGGCCGATCTTCTGGGGTAGTTTCATACGAGGCCCGCCGCTGGCCGGCGGGGCGTCCAGATTGATTAAAACCTGATCTGAGCCGTTTTGCGATTACCTTCGGAAAAAACTCGCCAGAAACGCGGGCGGGGATGAACCCCGCCCCTACCTACGGGGTGGCGATGGCATCGTAGGGGGCGGGCTTTATGCCCGACCGGAAAGAGATCCGAAGAAATAATCGCCCAATTTAGATAAAAAATAAAACGATTTTTTAAGGTCATTTTATGTTTTTATGGTTTCTTTCTTTGCTCGCCCAAGGAAAAGCAACCATCATCCAAAATTTATTTTGCTGAAATTCCCCGGCGCAGCCGGGAGTTGTTTTTCTCCTGAAATCGCCGCAGCGATTTTACGAAAGAAACAGCACGATGCAGCAGAACACCAGGCTCATCACCCACACGCAGTGGCTGACGGTGCCCTTGGCCACGGGGTGAAAATGGGCCTTGTCGCTTCTGTGCCCGTGGGAGCAGACGTAGCGGATCTGCTCCTTGCCGGTGACCTTTGACACGACCTTCTCTCTTTTGACCCGGGCCCCGCAAAGTTCGTCCCCGTCTGGCCCCGGCTTGAGACAGGTCAGGCGTTCTCCCAGCCGGTGGCTGACAAAATTGTAGATCCAGTTCCAGGTCGCAGAGAAAATCAAAAACGACAAGGATATCATCAGCACGTGGCGCCGGGTCATGCCCAGCCCGTCTAAATAGACGCCGATCTTGGCCGGGGTCAGGGGGCCTTCGCCGCCGCCGAACAGCCCCATGTCGTAGAGAAAGAAGCTCAGGGCCATGACCCCGATGGTGAGCAGAAAATTTCCCATTCGGCGTTGGGGTAAACCCAGGCCGGGCCGGTCGGTGGACATCGATGGGGCTTTCATGCTTTGCTTTCCCTTCATTTTTCGGTGTTCTCTGATAGAGTCGTTTGCCGGACCCGGCTGTTGAGCCGGGTCCGGCAGTTGAAGGCTTACAATTTAGCCGGTGCCGCTTCACGCGGCGGCCTGCTACCCGCCTGACAACTTCTTCACGACGTCTGGAATGATCTTGTAAAAGCAGAGGCCCGCCACCACCACGCAGTAGGCGGGCACCACGAGCTTCCAGAGCTTTTCCGGAAACACCCGGGTCATGTAGGGTGCGGCCACCGCCGAGAACATGGTGGCGATCATCATCGACGGCAGCAGCAGGTAGTCGATCTGCTCGCCGCTTGCCAGCAGCGCCAGCCATACCAAAATGGCAAAGAAGCTCACCGTCCCTTCGGAGATGGCTGTGATCGCCAGCATGCTTTTGACCGGGATGCCGGCCATCAGACCACCCACGGTGACCACCGGACCGTATCCGCCGCCGCCGACCCCCTTGTTAAAGCCGGCCAGGGCCGCCCAGCCGATCATTTTGCCCGGCTTGTAGTCCCGGTCCTTTCGCACCTGGAACAGGGAGGCAAATCCCATGAACAGCAGCAGGCACGCCACGTAAAGCTTGATCCAGACCTTGTCTAAATGAAGAATCTTGTAGACGCCGACAATGGAGACGGTCGTGGCAAGACATCCGGCCACCGCGATGATGAGCCAGAGCTTGACGGTTTCTGACATGGGGCTGAACTTCCATTCCACGTTTTCAAATTCCCGGTGCAAGAAGGCCCCGACCAAACCGGCCACCCCTTGCTGAATCATGACCACCGGCACGATCTGCTTCGGGCTGAAGCCCATTACGAGAAGAAGCGGCGTCAGGGCCGTGCCGAAGCCCATCCCGGCCGAGGCGTCCATGAATTCGAAGAACATGGCGATCAGCACCACCTGCCAGACGATCATCCACTGATCACCGACCAACCCGTGGCTCACTACCCATGGTGACTGAATCCGGACGGTCGGCCCGAAGGGGTTCTGGGCCAGCCAGATGCCGATAAGAAAGACCACGAAAAATACGGCGACTCCTCCCAAGGCGGCCCTGATGTGCCGCCATTCGGGCATGAACCGTTCCAAAATGGTTTTTTTCTTCTCTTCGAGGTCGCGGGCGACCTCCCAACCCATCTTCCGTTCAGCTTTGACATCGACGTTTTCCATGAGCGTCCTCCTTGTTCGTTTTGAGTATCGAAACTCGCTGTTCTTCACGTTCGTTTTCCCTGGTGCCGGCTCTTGCTGGTAGAAGAGAAAACAAAACCTGTGCCAGAGCGATATGCCCAAGGCAAATAGTTTGTAACCGCCTGCTATCTCAGGATATAAAAGAATCGAGTCTGAGGTGGCGCTTCACTTTGTTCAAAAAGGCGAAACCTCTACGTGGACAATCGGAAAAGGAAAGTGTCTACTGTCGGTAGACAATGTTCGCGGTCGCCCTGCGGCGAGCAGAACCGAGGACCGGAGAAAAAGTCTTATAAAATTCGTGGTATGGAGGGACTGCGGCGGAACGGGGCGCCCGGTGGGCCGCCTGCGTTCATCATGGCATTCGAATTGCAGAAAGGAAAGGCATCGGTGGCCGTAAGAGAGTGATAGAAATTCGAAACCACCTTGAAAAGGGATTCCGATGAAGGGCATGCGGGTCAGCGATATAGTTCTTCCTTGTTGCAGAGACATCCGGCCGCATCCGAGCGTGGAGATGAGCGATCCGATCAGCCGGGCCATCGAGTTGATGGTGAGCCACAACTTGAAAGACATCGCTGTGGTGCGTGGTATCCGGCCCATAGGCAGGGTGCGCCTTGAAGATGCCTTCGAAAGGATGGGGCTGATGAAGGAGCCCCGCCTCGATGACTATGTCGGGGAAATGGAAGTGTAGTGCCCCGGCGCTGTCAGCAAGCAAGCATATGGATGTTACAAGGAGGTGAAGATGTTCAAGCACATCCTGCTCCCGACGGACGGTTCGCCATTATCCGAGGCGGCGGTGGAAGAGGGGATTCTTTTCGCCAAGGCCATCGATGCGAAAATTACGGGTTTTTGCGTGATCCCCCTGCATTACAAGTTTCGCTACACGGCCCACATCATGCAGGATGCGTTCGGGCAGTCGACCGAAC